>Ga0209048_10002585_pt1 | contig 17924 bp, 14 predicted proteins | sample FrelakmetCRP12CR_FD_187146 | JGI IMG/M metagenome (GOLD analysis project Ga0209048, IMG submission 187146) | Freshwater lake sediment microbial communities from the University of Notre Dame, USA, for methane emissions studies - CRP12 CR (SPAdes)... | ecosystem: Environmental > Aquatic >... | reverse complement strand
GGCAGGGATTCCGCGGGACCGGGAGGCTCGCCATGCCGGATCGCTCGCAGCCCGCCGAAGGGATTCGCCGGTACCGACCCGCGGGCGATGCGGTGGGGTACGCGGTTCGGACCGAGCAGGCACGAATCCCCATGGACGATGGCGTCCGCCTGGCCGCGACGCTGTACGTCCCGGACGCGGCCGGCCCGTTCCCCGCGGTCCTAGAGTCCATCCCGTACCGGAAGGACGACTGGACGCTCTCGCGCGACTGGCCGCTTCACGGCGCGTTCGCCGCTGCCGGCTACGTCAGCTGCCGTCTTGACGTTCGGGGTACCGGCAGTTCGGAGGGTGTCGCGGAGGGCGAGTACACGGATCGCGAGCTCCTCGACAACCTGGCGGTCATCGACTGGCTGGCGACCCGCGACTGGAGCGCCGGCCGCGTGGGCATGTTCGGGATCAGCTGGGGCGGATTCTCGGCGCTGCAGGCGGCCGCCCGGCGACCGCCTGCGCTTCGGGCGATCATCCCGGTCCACTTCAGCCACGACCGCTACAACCTGGACGTCCACTACGTGGGCGGGACGCTCCACGTCGGCGAGAGCGTCTACTGGCCGGTGGAGATGGTCGGCGAGAATGCGCTGCCGCCCGACCCGGAGCGATTCGGGCCTGGCTGGCGCGACGAGTGGCTCCGACGCCTGGAGGCCACTCCGCAGTGGCCGCTCGAATGGCTCCGCCACCAGCGCCGCGATTCGTTCTGGCGGGCGGGATCGGCGGGCGAGGAGTGGGCGGCGATCCAGGCGCCGGTCCTCGCCATCGGCGGTCTCAACGATGCCTACCGCGACGCGGTGCTGGCCGTCCTTGAGCACGTCCGGGCGCCCCGCCGCGGGGTGATCGGGCCGTGGGGACACGCCTGGCCACACGACGGCTCCCCCGGCCCGTCGATCGACGGCGTGGGCCTGATGCGACGCTGGTGGGACCGCTGGCTGAAGGGCGAGGCGACCGGCGCCGACCCCGAGCCGATGCTCTCCCTCTACGTCGTCGAGCCGCCCGGCACCGTCGAGTTCCCATGCGAGCTCCCGGGGCGCTGGTGGCACATCGATCACTGGCCGCCGGTTTCCCGGATCGCGCCGCCACCCCCGCTCTACCTCGAGGGGGATGGCGCCGCGGGCCTCGGCTCGCTCACGGGGGAGCCGGCCGCGCCCGGAGACGCGGCCACGTCGACCTGGGCCGGCCCACCGGATGTCGGGCTTTGCGCTCCGTTCTGGTGCGGGTACGGCTACCCGCCGCAGGGCGTGCCCGGCGACCAGCGGGCCGATGACGCGCGCGCGCTCCTCTTCACGTCGTCGCCGCTCGAGCGACCGATCCTGGTCGCCGGGGTCCCGCACGTGCGGCTCTGGCTTTCGGCGGATCAGCCAGTGGCGCAGGTCGCGGTGCGCCTCGAGGCCGTTGCTCCTGACGGCCGATCGGCGCTCATCGCTCGCGCCGTGCGTAACCTGACCCGCCTCGACCCCGCTGCCGAGGTGCCCGTGCCCCTCGTTCCCGGCGAACCGGTCGAGGTGAACCTCCCGCTGTCGGCCGCCGGCGCGCGCGTCCCGGCAGGCCACCGGCTACGGGTGGCGGTCGCGGGGGCGGCGTTCCCCATCGCCTGGCCCACGCCAACGCCGGTCGCGCTCACGCTCCACCACGACGGGGCCCGGCCCTCCGCCCTCCGCCTGCCGACGGCGACCGGGTGGTCCCGTGAGCACGGTCCCGACCTGGGGCGGCCCGTCTTCGATCCGGCGCCGAGCGAACCCGTCCCAGGGATCCCGGCCGCCTGGCGGATCGAGCGCGACGGGGTGGCTGGGACGTCGTCGCTCGTCTGCGAGTCCGGCGGCGGCGACCGGTTCCCCGAGCGTGACGGGGTGGTGTTCGCGGCCGACGCGCGCTACCGCGTGACGGTGGCGGACGGGTTCGCGGACTGCCGGGCCGATGGAGCTATTCGCTACCGGCTGGCGTACCCCCACGGTCCCGAGATCCTCGTCGATGCCGCCCTGACGCTCGTCTCGGACCGGGTGGAGCTCCGGCTTCGCGTGACGCTGGCCGTCGCCGAGGATGGCACGCCGGTCCTCGATCGGACCTGGGAGCTGACCGCGCCGCGCGACCACCTGTGACCGCGAGCCGGCTCGCGGGCGGGCACGCTGGGCGCCGACGCCACCGGCGTCAGGCGTCCACGAGTGCCCGCGTGACCGTCACCGCCCCGACCGCGTCCTCGCCGTAGCCGTCCGCGCCGATCTCGTTCGCCCAGGCGCGGGTGACCGGGGCGCCGCCCACGATGACCTTCACGCGGTCGCGCAGGCCCGCCTCCGCCAGCGCGGCGATGACTGCCCGCTGGCCGACCATCGTGGTGGTGAGGAGCGCCGAGATGCCGACGATGTTCGCGTCAACCTCGCGGACCTTCTCCACGAAGCGCTCCGGCGTCACGTCGACGCCCAGGTCGTGGACCTCGAAGCCGCCGGCCGTGAGCATCAATCCAACGAGGTTCTTACCGATCTCGTGGATGTCGCCCTTCGCCGTGCCGATCACGACCCGGCCCAGGATCCGGCGCTGCGCGGACCGCCCCAGCATCTCCGGCTCCAGGATGCCGATTGCCTTCTGCATCGCCCGGGCTGCCAGCATCATGTCCGGCAGATACAGGTCGCCACAGCGAAACTGCTCGCCGACCTCGTGCATCCCGGGGACGAAGCCATCCTCGATGGCCGTGAGCGGGTCCACGCCCGCCGCAAGGGCGCTCGTGGCCAGCTCCGCGGCCGCGTCGGAGTCGCCGTCGATCACGCTCTGGCGCATCGCCGCAAACAGGTCCTCGGTCATTGCACGGTCCTCCTGGGGTGGTTGGCGGGATAGTTGGGGTTCCGGGCCTGGGGCCCACGGGATCCGGTCATCCGAGCTCCGCATCGGCGGCCGCGAGGATCCGGACCAGCTCGGCCTCCACCGCGTCCGGGAGCGGGTCGACGAATGGCCCGGCCAGGATCTCCCGCACCTTCTCGCGGGCCCGCCCGTACATGGAAGGCGAGCCGAGGTCCCGCCAGGCCTCGTAGCCGTGGCGGCCGATCAGCGTCGGCGCCAGGAACTCGCGGCTCCGGGCGGCCCGGCCGGTGACCCGGCTGGCCAGGAAGTTGCCGCCGGGGCCGACGCCCGCGATCTCGGCGACGAAGTCCGGGTCGGCCGGCTCGCCGACCCCCTCCACCAGCCGCTCCACGTAGTGGGCCAGTTCGTTGTCGACGAGGACCTGCTCCAGGACGAGGGCCTGGTCGCCCTGGATCTCGCCGAGGCCCACCACGATGTCGGCCCCGGCCGAGGCCGGCGGGAGCATCGTGACGAGCTTCTCGATCACCGCCTCGGGGCCCGGCTCGGGAGCGTCCGAGGTGCAGCCGGCCGAGGTGGCGGGGAGGCCGTAGAAGCGGCCCATGGTCACGAGCGCGGCCGACATGATTCCCATCTCGGGCGTCCCGCCCAGGAACGCGCCGCTTCGGAAGTCCATCGTCCCGGTCGCGCTGCTGTAGATGACCGGCCGGCCCGGGTGGGCCAGCTGGTAGACCACGATGGCCGAGAGCGCCTCCGCGTTGGCCAGCGCGACGTTGGCGAAGAGGCCGGCCGGGCCGGTGGTTCCGGCGACCGGCATCGGCATGATCATCACCGGCAGGTCGAGCGTCCCGAGGTCGAGGTACGCGTCGAGCATCGGCCCGTCGTGGACGAGGGGCGCGACCGGGCAATAGATGAGCGACCATGGGTGCCGCTCCCGCACGGCGTCCGCACCGCCGCCGGCGACGGCCAGCGCCGCCGCCAGGTAGGGCACCTGCTCCCGCGTGTGCAGCTCGTGCTGCCCGTGCCTGGAGGAGGCCCGCACCATCGCCACGAACTCGTGGAGCGCGCGGGTGCCGGCCGGCGCGTCGGACGCGGTGACCGGGACCCAGGCCATGACGCCCATGTCGGCGGCCTGGAAGACGCGCAGCGCCTGCTCCGTGTCGCGGCGCGTTCCGTAGCGCCGCTCGCCGGTGTCGAAGTCGATGGTGAAGGCGGCTGTCCCGTCGATCGCGTAGCGGGTCACGGGGGAGGGTAGCGCGTAATCGTGGGCAGGGTTGCGCGCGCCCAGGCGGAACGAGCGCGGCGCCGTGGCGAGCGCCGCCTCGACGACCGGGCGCGGGATCCGGGCGATGCCCGCCGCGGCGTCCACCTGCGCGCCGGCATCGGCAAGGAGCGGCAGGGCGCGCTTGCCGTGGAAGCGGACGCCGGTCTCGGCGAGAATGCGAAGGCTCGCCTCGTGGACCCGTTCGCGGTCCGACTCGCCCAGGAAGCTCGCTGTGTACCGCATGCGCGTCATCGTCCCTTCGTCGCGCGGGCGCCGGTGCCGGCGCCCGCGCGATCCACGAGGTGCTGCAGCTCGCGGGCCGCCGCTTCGTCAAGCGGCAATGGACGGTGGCCCGCGAGGGTCTCGGCGACTGCCCGCCGGGCGTCATCGACGACATCGGGCCGTCCGCCGGCCTCCCAGCGCTCCCATGGCTCGCGGACGCCGAGCCGGTCGACGTGCCACTCGCCGCCCCGGGTCGCCTGCCGCGTGGCCGCCCGGGCCAGGAAGTCGCCGCCCGGGCCGACCTCGTCGAGGACATCCTCCACGGCCTCCTCGAACGCCCCGTTGATCCCGCCATGGAGGCGCCGGCAGCGCCGAAAGAGCTCCACGTCGAGGATCAGCTGCTCGGGCGAGAGGACGGTGCTCCCGCCAAGAAGACCCGGGCCCACGAGGAGATCGGGCCAGGCGAGCGCCGGCAGAAGCCAGCCGACGGCCCGCTCGGCACCGGCCTGGGCGCCCGGGAGATGGGCGTCGGTCCCGCCCACGGAGGCCTGCGCCGGCAGGCCGTAGAAGCGGGCCATCTCCGTGACGGCCGCGCCCAGGAGGGCGTGCTCCACCGCGCCGCCCGCGAAGCGGCCGCTCCGCGGGTCCATCACGGCAAGGGCCGGGGCGAAGATGAACGGCGTCCCGGGCGCGGCCGCCTGCACCAGGCACAGGGTTGCCAGCGCCTCCGCCGTACCCAGCACGGTCGTGGCCAGGAGCCCGACCGGCGCCGAGAGGCCCATCATCGGCATCGGCATCGCCGCCACCGGGAGCCCCCAGTCCGCCGTCGCCAGCCAGGCGTCGGTGTAGGGGCCTTCCAGGACGAGGGGCGTCAGCGGGCACAACAGGAACGAGAAGGGCCGCCGCCGGCGGACCTCTGCGCGGCCGCCGAACACGACGCCCAGGACCTCGAGGAGCCAGGCCGCCTCGTCCGGGTTGGCCGCGGAGTCCTGGACGTGGCGCGAGAACCGACCGAACGCCCCGGCCCAGCCGCGGACGGCGGCGCCCGGCAGCGGGTCCCCGCCGTCGAAGTTCGCCATGCGCCAGTAGACGCCCACCTCCTCGATCGCGTCGAGGAGGTCCGTGGAGCGCTCCCAATCGTCTTCGGTGGCCGGTCGCCGGACGCCCGTTGCGGCGTCCAGAACCTGGAGCGCCTCGCCGTCGGCAACAAGGCTGCACCCGCTCGCGTCGAGCGGCAGCTCCCAGCCCGGCCGCCGCCCCCCCAGCGTGAACGTCCGCGGGGCAGCGGCGAGGGCCGCCTCCACGACCGCTCGGGGCAGGCGCACGCGGAGGGTGCCCTCGTCCACGGTGGCGCCGGCCGCGCCCAGGATCTCGCGGGCCGCGGCCGACTGTACGCGGAGACCGGTGCGGGCCAGGACGGCGAGAGCCCGCTCGTGGACTTCCGTGCGCCGGGCCACCGGGAGGACCTCGATGAGAGTTGTCATCGGCCGGCCCCCGCTGCCCCGAACTCCGCCTCCCGATCCGCGCTGGCGACGATCCGCGCCAGCTCCCGGGCCTGCACGTCGTCGAGGGGCGCGGGCCGATGCTCCGCCAGGATCCGGGCGGCCTCCGCCCGCGCGGCTTCGACGGGCTCGATCGGCGTCCCGTCGGACGCCCTCTTGCCGGTCAGCGGGGAGAAGCGTCGCCGGCGCAGCTCGTCGCGGGTGTGCCGCTCGGAGAGGAAGTGACCCTTCGGCCCGACCGCCTTGATGACGTCGAGGGCCAGCGCCTCCCGGCTCGTGTCGAACCGGGCCAGCGTGCAGCGGACCCGCTCGTGAAGGTCAGCGTCGAGGACCAGCTGCTCGGGCGTGAAGAGCGTGCACGACTCCAGCAGGCCCATCCCACTGCCGGTCTCTGCGCCGGCGACGGCGCACAGCGTCAACGCGACCGCCGCTTCCGCAGCGGATTGCCATCCGGGCGTGCGGGCGTCGGTCCCGAAGACGCCGGCGAGCGTGGGGACGCCCCAGGCGTGGGCCAGCTCCACCCCAACGACGTAGGCGATCTCGTTCTCCCACGGCGTCGCCAGGTAGGCCCCGCTCCGCGGGTCCATCATCCCGGGCATCAGGGAATGGAACACCGCCGCACCCGGGTGGACCAGCTGGACCAGCGCCAGGGCGGCCACGATCTCGGCATCGCCGGCGGCCACGGTCCCGGGGACGGTGGCGGGGCCCGTCGAGCCGGCAGTGGCCATCGACATGAAGCCGACCGGGATCCCAGCCTCGGCCAGGACCAGTGCGCCCTCCATCCCCGCGTCATCCTGGGCCAGCGGCGCGATGGTGCAGATGAGCGCCGAGAGAGGCGGCCGGGCTCGCAGCGTCGCCTCGTCCCCGGCGAGGACCCGTGCCATCTCCACCGCGTAGCGCGCCGGCCGTTCGCCCATCACCGTCTCGGTCTGGACGTGCTTGACCGTATTGGGATACGAAGCCAGGAGCTCGTGGAGCGGCGCCGTCAGGGGGTGGTCCCCAGCGCTGAGCATCGGCCAGTAGAAGCCGACGGCGGGAATCGCGTCGGCGAGCCGGGCTGCCGTCGCAACGTCGGCGGCCGTGGAGCGCCTCCGACCGACGGCCGGGTCCAGGACCTCGATCCCGCAGCCGTCGGTGGCGACGTACAGGGCGGTCCCGTCGAGGACGAGGTCGAAGGCCGGGTTCCGCGCCCCCATGACGTAGCCGCGCGGGGCCCGCGCCATCGCCCCGAGCACCAGCTCCGCGGGGAGGCGGACCACTTCCCGAGCCTCGTCCACGAGCGCCCCGTGCGCTGCGTACAGCCCGCGGGCACGCGCCGACGGGCAGTGGACGCCGACCTCATCGAGGATCTCGAGCGTTGCCGCCCTGAGGTCGGCGAGCTGTCCGTCGTCGAGGAAGCGGGCGTGGCGCGCAGGCCGGATCGGCGCCAGGGCGGGCGTCTCCCCGCTCACGCGGTCCCCCCCAGGTCGCGGTCGGCGGTTGCGAGGATCCGCGTCAGCTCGGCCGCCTTCGCCGCCTCGAGCGGTTCCGGGCGGTGATTCGCGCGGATCCAGGCGACCCGCTCGCAGGCCACCTCGACGGGGTCGCGATAGCCGCCCTCGGGTGCCGGCTCGTGGGTCAGGCCGCGCCTGAGCGCGGTTCGCATGTGGGTCCGGGTGTGCTTCTCGGCGAGGAAGTGGCCGCCCGGCCCCACGGCCGCGATGACGTCGAGAGCGAGCGTCTCGTCGGTGACGTCCTCCGCCAGCAGGGCATGGCGCGCCCGCTGGTAGATGTCGTGGTCGAGGATGATCGCCTCGGGGTAGAGCAGCGTGTAGGTCCGGGCCAGGCCCATTCCCGTCACGATCTCCGGGCCCGCGAGGCCGCCGAGGAGCGGATCGAGGGCAACCTCAACGCCGGCCTGCCAGGTGCCGGCCGCCGGCGAATCCGTGCCGAAGCAGGCGGCCAGCGATGGGAGGCCCCAGCGGTGGGCCATCTCGACGGGGGCATAGCGCGCCCGGCTGTCGATGGAGTAGCCGACGTAGTTGCCGTTCCGGGGGTCGGCCCAGGCCTTCATGATGGAATGGAAGACCGGCGCGCCCGGGCAGGCGAGCTGGAGGAGCACGATCCCGGAGATGACCTCGGCGTCGCCGACCACCAGGGCGCCGGCCGATGTCGCAGGCGCCGTCGTGCCGAGCGTCGGCATGGCCAGGAGCCCCACCGGGATCCCCGCCTGGGCGAACACGAGCGCGGCCTCGATTCCGTCGCGATCCTGGGCGAGCGGCGCGATGGAGCAGATGAGGTCGGACAGGACCGGCCGCTCGCGGAGCGCCTCGCGGCTGCCGGCCAGCACGCTCGCCATCTCGACTGCGCGACGGGCCGGCTCGGCTCCCATGACCATGGCCTGGAAGTGCTTGACCGTGTTGTTGACCGCGGCGTCGATCTCGTGGAGCTGGGATGTCCTGGCGTGGTCCTGGGCGCTGACGGTCGGCCACATGAAGCCGATCGAGGGGAGGTAGTCGGCGATCCGGGCCATCTCCGCCACGTCGCTCTTGCGTGACGGGCGCTCCTCGCGCGTGTCGAAGTCGATCGTCGCCACGCCGCAGCCGTCCGTCGTGAAGTAGCTGACGCCCTCCTCGAGATGGAGGTCGAAGCGTGGGTCCCGGGCCGCCATCGTGAACCGGCGCGGCGCGGTCGCCAGGGCCCGCCGCACGAGGTCGCGGGGGAAGCGAACGACGCCGGTGGCCTTGTCGACGCGCGCCCCGTGGCCGTCGAGGATCTCGAGGGCGATGTCCGACGGGAACCGGACGCCGACCTCCTCGAGGATCCGGAGCGTGGCGTCCTGGAGCCGGTCGAGCTGCTCGTCGTCGAGGAACTGCATCCGGCGGTGCGAGCGGATGGGCTCCAGCGGCGGGGTGGCGCTCACGACCCCGGCCGCGGAGGCGCCGCCGGAACGGTCCGGGCCGGCCATCATCCGATCTCCCGATCCGCGGCGGCGAGGATCCGCGTCAGCTCCGCCCGTTGCGCTGCCTCCAGCGGCTCGGGGTGGTGGTTCGCGCGGATCCAGGCAACCCGCTCGCGGGCCACCTCCACCGGGTCGCGGTAGCCGCCGTCCGCGGCCGGCTCGTGCGGCAGGCCGCGCCGGAGCGAGCTCCGCATGTGGGTCCGCGTGTGTTTCTCGGCAAGGTAGTGGCCCCCCGGACCGACGGAAGCGACGACGTCGAGCGCCAGCGTCTCGTCGTCCACCTCGAGGGACATGAGGGCGTAACGGGCGCGCTGGTAGATGTCGTCGTCAAGGATGAGCCCTTCCGGGTAGAGGAGCGTGTAGGTGCGGTCGAGCCCCATCCCGGTGACGATCTCGGGGGAGGTGAGCCCGGCCAGCACCGGATCGAGGACGACCTCGGCGGCGGCCTGCCAGGTGCCGGCGGCCGGCGAGTCCGTGCCGAAGCAGGCGCCCAGAGAAGGCAGGCCCCAGTGGTGAGCCATCTCGACTGGGGCGAAGCGGGTCCGGCTGTCAACGGAGTACGTCACGTAGTTCCCGCTGCGCGGATCGGCCCAGGCGTGCATGATCGAGTGGAACACCGGGGTCCCCGGGTAGGCGAGCTGGAGCAGGACGGCCCCGCTGATGACCTCGGCGTCGCCGACCGCGAAGGCGCCGGCGAGGGTTGCCGGCGCCGTGGTGCCGAGCGTGGGCATTGCCAGGAACCCCACGGGGATGCCGGCTTCTGCGAGCACCAGGGCCGATTCGATCCCGGCATCGTCCTGGACGAGGGGCGCGATCGTGCAGATGAGGTCCGAGAACGGAGGCCGTTCGCGAAGCGCCTCCCGGCTGCCTGCGATCACCGTCGCCATCTCGATGACGTAGCGGGCCGGGACGGCGCCCATCACCGTCTCGGATTGGACGTGCTTGACCGTGTTGTTGAACGCGGCGTCGACCTCGTGCAACGGCGCGGTCCGGCCGTGGTCCTGGGCGCTCACCATGGGCCAGTAGAACCCGATCGAAGGCAGGTAGTCGGCGACCCGCGCCATCTCCGCCACATCGCTCTTGCGCGAGGGGCGCTGCTCGCGCGTGTCGAAGTCGATCGTCTCGATGCCGCAGCCGTCCGTGGTGAAGTAGGTCACCCCATCTGCGAGGTGAAGGTCGTACTCGCGAACGCGCGCTCCCATCGTGAAGTAGCGCGGTGCGGTGGAGAGCGCTCGGCGGACGAGGTCCGGCGGGAAGCGGACGACCTGGCTGGCGCGGTCGACCTTCGCGCCATGGTCGGCCAGGATCTCGAGCGCCATCGCCGAGGGGAATCTGACGCCGACTTCCTCCAGGATGCGGAGCGTGGCCGCCTGGAGCTGGTCCAGCTGGTCCTCCCCGAGGAACCGGACGCGATAGGGCGAGCAGATCGGCTCCAGGGGTGGGCGCACGAGCGGCCGCGCGTCGACGGACATGGGGAGTCAGCTCCTTTCGCTGGCAGGGGACGCCGTGGCGGACCGCGCCCGGCCACGGCCGCGCGCGCCGAAGCGCATGGCGAGGAGGATGAGGATCGCGGTCACGCTGACGATGATCGTGGAGATCGCGTTGATCTCCGGCGTGACGCCGAACCGGATGCGCGAGTAGATGTACAGGGGGAGGGTCGAGGAGCCGACTCCGGCGTTGAACGAGGTGATGATCAGGTCGTCGAACGACAGCGCGAAAGCGATGAGCGCTCCCGCCCCCACCGCCGGGGCGATCAAGGGCAGGGTCACGTGGTAGAAGGCGGCCGCCGGCGAGGCGCCGAGGTCGCGGGCGGCCTCTTCCATCCGGGGGTCCAGCGAGACGGCCCGCGCCCGGACGATGATCGCCACGTACGAGATCGAGAACGCGATGTGGGCGATCGCGATCTGCCAGATGGACCCGTTGGCGGAGAAGGCCAGGGCGAAGAACAGGAGGAGGCTGATCCCCATGACGACCTCGGGCGTGATCATGGGGAGGAGAATCAGCGTGTCGGCGACCCCCGCCGCTGCGCCGGACGAGAGCCGGGCGAGACCGAGGCCGAGCAGGGTGCCGAGGATCGTCGTCGCCACGACCGCGATGGCCGCCACCTGCAGCGTGACGCCCAGCGCCCTGAGCAGCGCCTGGTCCCCAAAGAGCTCCGGGTACCACCGCAGCGTGAAGCCGCGCCAGATGAAGTTGCGCTTCGAGTCATTGAAGCTGAACAGGATCAGGATGACGATCGGGGCGAAGAGGAACGCGTAGACGGCCAGGGCGTAGAGCGTCAGCAGCGGGTTTCGGCTGCGGCGCATCAGCCGATCACCTCGCTGCGGAGGATCCGCAGAGTCCCCACCGTGCCAACAATCGTGGCCACGATGAGGAGGAACGCGAGAGCCGCCCCGAAGGCCCAGTCCTTGCTCGACAGGAAGAGGGTCTGGATCACCTTGGCGATCGTGGTCGTCTGGGCGCCGCCGAGCAGGTCGGGGGTCACGAAGTCGCCGATCGCCGGGATGAACGTGAGCAGGGACGCGGCGATGATGCCGGGCATCGTGAGCGGCAGCGTGACGTGCCAGAAGGCGGCCCGGCCGTCGGCGTAGAGGTCGCGGGCAGCAGCCACGAGCGAAGGGTCCAGGCGGTCGATGGAGACGTACAGCGGGAGGATGGCGAAGGGCAGGAAGCCGTAGGTCATCCCCAGGACCACCGAGAAGTCCGTGTTGAGGAGCTGGATCGGGCCGTCCGTGAGGCCGAGCGCGCCGAGAATCCCGTTCACCACGCCGTTGTCGCGCAGGATGATCATCCAGGCGTAGGTGCGGATCACCCAGCTGGTCCAGAACGGGAGCATGACCAGGATCAGCAGGAGATTCTTGCGGTGGCCTCCGTAGCGGCTGATCCAGTAGGCGATGGGGTAGGCGATGGCAATGGAGAAGACCGTCGTCAGGGTGGCATAGCGCAGCGAGTTGACGACCGTCGGCACGAAGTCCGGCTCCAGGGCCCGCAGGTAGTTCTGGAAACCGAGATGGTCGAGGACGACGCCGCCGTACTGGTCGCGGCTGCCGAGGCTGACGACGAAGATGATCCCCAGCGGCACGGCGAAGAACACGACGAGCCACGCGAGGCCGGGCAGCAGGAAGACCGAATCGCGCTTCCGATCGCGAATCATCGCCCGCGTCTCATCTCCGTCGCCTGGGCCTTCCGCGGCTCAGGCGCCCGCCTTCAGCTTCGTCCACCGCTTCTCGTACTTCGCCAGGTCGGCCCCGAGATCCTGCAGCTCCTGCAGCTTGTCGAGCGACGCCCTGTCCGGGTTGAGGGCCGGGTTGCCGAGGATCGCCGGGTCGATGAACTCCCGGGCGGCCTGGTTCGGCCCCATGTAGCCGATGTAGTTGGTGTTGGCCGCGCTCACCTGGGCGTCCAGCATGTGGTTGATGAACAGGTTCGCCGCGACGGGATGCTTGGCGCCCGCCAGGACGACCATGGTGTCCGAGCCGCGGATCCCTCCCTCCTGGGGCAGGACGTACTTCACGCTGGGCCGCTCGGCGACCACCTGGTAGACATCGGACCCCCAGGCGTGCGAAAGCCAGACGTCGCCGTTCGAGAGGATCGCGATCTCGTCGGCTGCGTACAGGCGCAGGAGCGGCTGCTGCTGCTGGAGCATGGCCAGGGCAGCGTCGAGCTCGGCGTCGGTCCTGGTGTTCACGCTGTACCCGAGGCGGATCAGTGCCACGGCGAACGTCTCGCGGTAGTCGTCGAGCATCGCGATCTTGCCCTTCCAGCGGGCGTCCCAGAGGGCGGCCCAGGAGGTCAGCTCGCCCTTGATCTTCTCGGTGTCGTAGGCGAACCCGGTGGTCCACCACATGTACGGCATCGAGTGCCTGTTGCCGGGGTCGTACGCCGGGTCCTGCCACTCGGGCGCGAGGTTGACGGCGTTCGGGATGAGCGAGAGACGGAGCGGCTGGATCAGGCCACGGGCGACGAATCCCGGGACGTCCACGTTCGTCGCGAACGTCACGTCGTAGCCGCTGTTCTGCGTGGCGATCTTGGCCGTCATCGTCTCGTACGTGTCGAAGGGGTCGTACGTGACCTTGACGCCGTACTTCTTCTCGAACGACGGCACCGTGTCCTCGCCGATGTAGCCGGTGTAGTTGTAGACGTAGAGCTCGCCCTCGGGGGTCGGCACCGGCGTGGGCTCCACGCTTGGAGCGGGCGTGGCGGGCCCGGGCGTGCCCGGCCCGGGCGTGCCGGTTGCCGGGGCGGCCGCCGGGGAGGCGGTCGCACCGCCGCCGCAGGCGGCCAGGAGTGGCAGCATCGCTCCGCCCGCCCCGACGGCCGCCACCCGGCCGAGGAAGCGTCGCCGCGTCAGCCGTTCCTCGGCCAGACGGCGAGGGAACATCCCGGCAGGATCAGACACGCGATCCTGATCGTTCATCGCAGCTCCTCCTTCTGATCCCCCGATATCACCGGCACGCCCAGGACCAACGCGTCGTCCGATCGCCACCGGATCTCGACGGGGGTCCCCGTCGCCAGACGACGCTGGGTGCGCGGGACCGTGGCTGCCACCTGTCGGCCACTCTCCGTGCGGACCTGGTAGCTGATGGACGTGCCGTGGTACGCCGACAGCTCGATCCGCCCGCGGAGCCAGCAGCCCGCGGGATCCGCCCCGGGGCCTCCCGCATCAGACCCGTCCCGTGGCACGAGCTCGAGCGCTTCGGGTCGGATCGCGACCTCGACGGCCGCTCCCGGGGCCAGCCCGTCGGCGCCGACCACGCAGCGGCCGCCCGCCTCCAGCTCGAGGACGGCGCTGCCTCCCGCGACCGACTCCACCGTCCCGGCCAGGAGGTTCGTGGTTCCGATGAAGTCGGCCACGAACCGCGTCCTGGGCCTGTCGTAGAGCTCTTCAGGTGTTCCCAGCTGCTCGATCCGCCCCCGGTTCATGACGGCGATCCGGTCGGAGAGGGCGAGGGCCTCCTCCTGGTCGTGGGTGACGTAGACGAAGGTGATCCCGACCTCGACCTGGACGCGCTTCAGCTCGACCTGGAGCTGCCGGCGGAGCTTGAGATCGAGCGCGCCGAGGGGTTCGTCGAGAAGCAGGACGGTGGGCTCGCAGACGAGGGCGCGGGCAAGAGCAACCCGCTGGGCCTGGCCGCCGGACAGCTCGCCGGGGCCCCGGCGGTCGTAGCCGGTCAGCCGGACCAGCTCCAGGGCAGCCCCGACTCGCCGGCGAACGTCAACGTCCGGCACGCGTCGACGCCGCAGGCCGAACGCGACGTTGTCGAACACGGACAGGTGCGGGAAGAGGGCGTAGCTCTGGAACACCATGTTGACCGGCCGGCGCTCCGGCGGGTCCATGGTCACGTCGCGTCCCCGGAGCTCGACCCGCCCGCTCGTCGGGAGCTCGAAGCCGCCGATCATCCGGAGCGTCGTGGTCTTGCCACACCCTGACGGGCCCAGGAGCGAGAAGAACTCGCCGGCGCCGATGTCGAGCGAAACCCCGTCGACGGCGACGATCTCCCGGAAGCGCTTCGTCAGGTTGATCAGCCGGACGTCGGGGATGGCGCCGGCCGCCCGGGTGCCCGTCGGACTCACGAGGATACCCTGGGGTGGGGCCTGGCCCCGTCCGGCAGGTTCGGCACTGGCTCCGACTCCCAACCCGGATTCCTCCTGTCCGGACGCCACGCCTGGTTGTCGTCGTCCGGCCGGGGCCGCACGACGCCCCCTGCGCTGCGCGTCCTCGAAGGGTGACACATGGGAAGGCCGGCGTGCGCGGCGTTTCTCACCAGCCGCACCTGCGCGGCTGGCGCGTCGGATCGGGAGCGCAGATCATGCAGCAGTGCACGACGAACCTTCGCATCCGACCACCTCGCGTTCGCGGCTTCCCTCGCTCGGCCCGCGCGGCGAGGGCTGGGTCGCCCTCCAGGGCGTCTTCCTCGTCGGTGTGGGCGTTGGCGGGCTGCTGGGCCCGGCCTGGGGCGAACCGTGGCGGACCGCCGGCCTCGTGGCCGGGGCAGGGCTGATCGCCCTCGGGGCGGTGGGTGCCGTGCTCGGAGTCGTCGGGCTGCGGGAGAACCTGACCGCGGTGCCGCGCCCCGTCTTGGGCGGCCGCCTGATCGACTCGGGCGTGTACGGCCTGGTCCGCCACCCGATCTACACGGGGATCCTCACCGCCGCGCTGGGCTGGGGGCTGGCGACTGCAAGCCCCGTGGCGCTCCTCGCGGCGGTGGTCCTGGCCTGTTTCTTCGATCTCAAGGCCCGGCGCGAAGAGGCCTGGCTGCTGGCCGCCTACCCGGCCTACGCGGCATACCGGCTGCGGGTCCGCAAGCTGGTGCCGTTCATCTACTGATCGCCGGCACGGCCGTACTGATCGCCGGCACGGCCGGCCGGCGCGTCGTGGGTGGCTCGGCGCAGGCGATCCATCACGGCCCTTCCCAGGCCCCGGTCGGGGACCGGCTGCGCCACGATCCGGGACAGGTTGGCGGCCTGCAGCGCGTGGAGGGCGTCGAAGAGGCGCGCGGCCGCGCCCACGAGGTCGCCGTCGGCGTCGAGGACCTCGACCGCGGCAAACGGTCCCCCGACCGCCTCGGCGGCGGCCCGGCCCGCACTCGACGCGGCAAGGAGGCCGACGCGCTCCCCCGGCTGCACGGCGAACGCCAGGACGGCGTCCGGGTCACGCGGGTCCGCGAGCTCCAGCGGGGTGAGCGGCGCGTAGTGCGAACCCGAGCGGCCGGGCGCCAGCTCGGCCGTGCCCGGTGCTCCATCCACGAGCACCTCGAGATTCCCGATCTCCGCCTCGATGGCCTCGATGGCGAGGCCCCCGGGTCGCAGGAGGACGGCGCGGCCGGCCGCGAGCAGGATGACCGTCGACTCGACCCCCACCCGGCACGGCCCGCCGTCGAGGACCAGGTCGACGCGCGACCCGAGCCCCGCCACGACGTGCGCCGCTCGGGTCGGGGAGAGGTGGCCGAACCGGTTCGCGGATGGCGCGGCGAGCGGGACGCCGGCGGCGCGGATCAGGGCGCGTGCCACCGGATGGTCGGGCACGCGCAGGCCGACGGTGGGGAGCCCGGCCGTGACGATCCCGGGGATGACGGCCCGCTTCCGAAGCACGAGCGTGAGTGGCCCCGGCCAGAACCGCGCGGCGAGCCGCGCCACGCGGGGATCGTCCGCGTCCGCCATCTCCGCGTAGGCCCCGACCTCCGACGCGTCGGCGAGGTGGACGATGAGGGGGTCGAAGGCAGGTCGCTCCTTCGCTGCAAAGACGCGTGCCACGGCGCGGGCGTCGAGCGCGTTCGCGCCGAGGCCGTAGACCGTCTCGGTCGGGAAGACCACGAGACCGCCAGTGCGGAGCCATTCCGCGGCGACAGCGATCGCTCCCGGGTCGTCGCCGGGCAGGACCGGCGGCGCGGGCCGGGTCGGCGGTCCGGACGGGTCGCGCTCCCGGATCGGGGCGTCTCCAGGCGTGGGCATCTCGCGCAGGATCGCGCGTTCGCCGCGATCGCGCACGGCGAGACCGGACTCCCGGAGTCTCGTGCGCCCGTTCGCCGCCGGCGCCGACGTCGTACGATCGCCCGGCCCATGCTGACCACGACGACGGCCGTACCCGACGCCGGCGAGGACGCCCCCGAGCCCCTGGCGCACAACCGGGATTTCAAGGTCGTCCTGCTGGGCCAGGGCGTGAGCTCGTTCGGGGATGCGATCACGAACACCGCACTCCCGTTGCTGGTCCTGGCGCTGACCGGCTCGGGCTTCGCGATGGGGATCGTGGGGGCGCTCTCCACGCTGCCGGACCTCCTGATCGGGCTGCCGGCCGGCGCCTACGCGGACCGCTGGGACCGGCGCAAGATGATGTTCGCCGCGGACCTGGGCCGGGCCGCCGTCACGGCCGCCGTGCCACTCACGTACTGGCTGGGCGGGCCCACGATGGCGGTCATCCTGCTCATCACCTTCCCGCTCAACGTGCTTCGCGTGTTGTGGCTGGCGGCGTACACGGCGGCCGTGCCGGGCCTGGTTGGCCGGCCCCAGATCGCACGGGCCAACGCGATCTTCGAGTCGTTCTTCACGCTGGGCTGGATCGTCGGGCCCGCGATCGCCGGCATCCTCTCGTCATCGATCGGGCCCGCCTCGACCATCGCGATCGACGCGATCACGTTCGTGGTCTCCTCGGCTGCGCTCTTCCTCGTGCGCCGGCCGCTGCGGCCGCCTCCCCGCGCAGAGCCGCCGCACCTCCTCTCGGACATCCGGGAGGGCGTGCGGTACGTGGCCGGTCACCCCACGCTGCGCGCGGTGATCCTCTTCTGGGCCACGATGCAGGTGGTCACTGCGGCGCTCTCGACTGCGCTGACGTACTACGTGACCCGGGACCGGGGACTCCCGGCCAGCGTCCTTGGGATCATTCTCTCGGCCTTTGCCGTGGGCTCGCTGGTCGGCTCGCTGGCGGCCGGACGCCGACCCCCCGAGGCGATCGGCCGAACCATGCTGGTCGGCACCGTCGTGACCGGAGGCATCCTCCTTGCCCTCACGGCCGGCATGTCGGTCGCCGTGCTCGTCGCCGGTGCCCTTGCGGCGGGCATTACCGAGTCGGTGGTCGGGATCGGCTACATCACGCTGCGGACCGCGCTCTCACCCGACGCCATGCTGGGCCGGATCGGCAGCACGGCCCGGACCATCTCCGTCGGGCTCATGCCCATCGGGTCGTTCGCCGGCGGTGCGCTGATCGATCTCACGAATGGCGGCGCGACGCTGGCGACGATGGGCGCCCTGCTCCTCGTGGCGAGCGGCGCGTTCGCGCTCATGCCGAACCTCCGGCGGGCGCGGGTGCCCCGGCCCGGGAAGCGGGCACCGGCGTGAGCGACGACCCGGACGACCTCGTCTTCGTGCCAGACTGACCAAGCACCACGCCAATGCGTAAGCTGCCGCGCACCGTCAGCCGGGTCGAACGTCCCGCGGAACCGCGCGCAGCAGCGCCGCCGCCACGCGTCGCCCCAGCCCGGTGCGGCGCAGGCCGTGGACCGCGACCGTCCACGCCCCTCCGATACCGAGCAGCATCAGGACTTCGCGTGCGTCGAGCGTCGTGAGCTCGTAGAACTCGCGGGCGAAGGGCAGCGCCAGGATGACGAGGTAGACGACCAGCATGAAGCCGGCCAGGAGCCAGGGCCACCACCGCACAAGGCGCCCCGGCGACTCCTCGCGCGCC
>Ga0209048_10002584_pt1 | contig 17928 bp, 10 predicted proteins | sample FrelakmetCRP12CR_FD_187146 | JGI IMG/M metagenome (GOLD analysis project Ga0209048, IMG submission 187146) | Freshwater lake sediment microbial communities from the University of Notre Dame, USA, for methane emissions studies - CRP12 CR (SPAdes)... | ecosystem: Environmental > Aquatic >... | reverse complement strand
GTCGGTGCCCGCCGGCCTGGTGACGTTGATGTCGGCTTCGGCGTCCCTGGCCGCCGTGCTGACGGAGGCCTTCAGCTCCATTCCGCCCGCATCAGGCCGCGCGGCGACGGCCACGGGATCGCCCACGGCGGCGCCGGGCGTGAACGCGAGCCTCACGACGTTCTCGTTGAAGTCGAGGCCGCTGATGGGCGTGGCGTAGCCGTACGCGAGGTCGTCCCACGCCCAGCCCCGCCCGAGACCCGCGTCGTCGAAGATGTCGTCGTCGCCGATGATGCGACCCTCGATGCGCGTGATGCCCCTGGCGCGGATCTCGTCCGCCCACCGCTCCAGGACGGCAGGGCCGTCGGTCGGCCGCCCGCCCAGCGTCGGGTCGCCGCTGCCGATGACGACGAGGTCCCCCTTGAGGACGCCGTTCTCGATCGGGCCCGTGGCGGCGACCGTAGTCTTGAAGGTGAAATCCCAGCCGAGCCGCTCGGCGGCGGCCGCCATGGTGACGACCTTCATGTTCGACGCCGGCATCAGGAACGTGCGCGGGTTGAGCGTGAAGAGGGTCTCACCTGTCTTGAGCGATCGAACCAGCACGCCCCACACGGCGTTCTGGAACGCCGGCGCGCGATAGTACGACGACAGGTCGGACTGGAGCGCGCGGACGCCGCGCTTCGGCAGGACCGTCGGCTGCGGGCCAATCGCCGGCTTCGGCGCGTGTGCGCACGCCGACGTCAGCGTGATGAGGACGAGCGCGGCGAGGACCGGGCGCCTCATTTGACGGCGTCGAGCGCCTTGAGCGCCTCGTCGAACTTCGCGGCGTCGACCTTGGCCGCGCCGGGTTCGCCGGCGCGGATGGCGAAGACGTCGGCGCCGACCCTGCCGAACATGACGCGCTCCTCTTTCTTGCCGTCATCGAACTTCACCGTCACGACGGCGGCCGGCGACTCGGCGCCGGTCTTCGCCTTGGCGTCGACGTAGCCTGCCACCGACAGGCCCGAGAAGGCGCCGAGCAGGCCTTCCAACTCGGCCGTCCCGACGTCTTTCGCCGGGTTGAGCTTGCGCCACTTCGTCGCCCCGTCCTTGCCGACCGTGCGCTCGAATGCCACCGTGGAGGTGCCGCGGGTGATCTCGAGGCGCGTGGCCGTGAACGACCGGAACTCGAAGACGTCCTTCGGCCGGAAGGCATCGGCGTTGTTCTTCAAGGCGCCGATGAGGGCAGGATCGATCGTGACGACCATCGGCCTCGACAGATCGCGGGCGAACTGGTTGCCGCCTTGGTCGAGCTTGCCGATGGCGATCGTGGCGCGGGTGCTGCCGGCGCCCACGGTGGCCGTGAGTTCCGGCTTGTCGAGCCCGTACTTGGCGAGGTCCTTCTCCGCCGCCTCCGGCGTGACAATGGACTTCATCGCCAGCGTCTGAAGGCTGCCGACGGCGCCTTCGACCTGGCTCAGATCGGCACGGGCCGCAATCGGGCTGGTCAGCCTCCACCCGTCGCCCGCCTTCGCGAACGCCAGGCGCTGGTCCTTCGAGACGATCTCCAGCGAATCCACCCTGGCGCGATCGAAGGCGAGGATCGTCTTGTCGCGAAGGTCAAAGGTCCCCTTGTTAAACGTGGACTCGAGGAACGAGGAGATGAGGAACACGCGTTTCCCGGCCGGCAGCTTCGCGTACAGTTCGCCTCCGGTGGCGTTCTTGTCGCCCAGCAGCAGGCGCGAGGCGTCGGCCTGGCCGGCTTTCCTGAAGGCCACCTCGATGCGCGGCGCCGCGAGGCCGAACGGCGCGAGATCGGCAGCGTTCTCCTCGACCACGCGCTGGATTTCGAGCGACGCCAGGTTGGTCACGAGGCCCGTGGCTTCGGCCTCGTCGGCTCTGGCCGAGATCGGGTCCGTGACGCGCCAGGCCCCGTCCGTCTTCTTCAGCACCGTGCGTTCGCCTGACGCGGCTTTGACCTCGATTTCCGTGATCGCGGCGGCTTCGACGGTGAACACCTTCTGCTTCTGCTCGCTCTTGTCGCCGGCGGCCGGCCGCTTCATCTCGTAGAAGTAAATGTAGCCGACGAGACCCACGAGGACGAGCAGCAGGATGAGTGTGGAACGGAACCCGCGCATCACCGCCTCCGCCACCAGGTGTAGACGCCGAGCGCAAGGATGGCGCCCGGCAGGAGGAGCAGCGCCAGCCACGCGATCCGCCGCGCCTGGTCGTTGGTGAGTGTCAGGCGGCTGTCGCCGGCTTCCCTGGGCCGGATGGAGATGAGGTTCTCCTGCTGGGCCAGCCAGCCCACGATGTTCATGAAGAGATCGCGGTTGCCCGAGATGTTGATCGCGACATTCGACGCGAAATCCGAGTCGCCCATGACGACGACGCGGGTCTCCGGCGGCCTGGCATCCGATGGCGCGGGCTGGTCGGCCGGCTTCGCGGCCTTCGAAGCCGCGGCGCCCACGCTGATCGGGCCGCGGCGGTCGCCCTTGGCCTCGTCGAGCTTCGGGCCGTCTTTGGAGGTCAGGCTGTCAATATCGGTCTCGGCCCAGCTGCGCTTGCCCGTCTCGACAAACGACTGCGCCGTCACGCCGCCGGTGCCGCCGGCGGCGATCGACACGGATCGCGCCAGCGGGAATGCCGTCAGCGTGTCGAACCGCTCGGTGATGGGATGCTGGGGATAGGAGACCGCCACGGGCGTGTCGAAGCTCGACCCGATGAGCTGGCCCAGGCCGCTGGCGTCCACGATGACGTCGCGCCCGAGGGTGGCGCCCCATTCTTTCGCGAGCCCCTCGAACGCGGGCATCGGCGGCGTCGCGTTGGTGGCCGGCGGATCGACCATCAGCAGCACCTTCCCGCCCTTCGCCAGGTACGCCTGGATCGCCGCCAGCTCCGGGGCCAGCAGGTCCGAGGTCGGCCCCGCCACGACCAGCGCGGTCGCGTCGCCGGGCACCGCGCCGGCCTGGATGAGGGCGAGGCGCTCGACGCCGTAATTCTCGCGCTCGAGCGCGGTCTTCATGGCCGAGAACCCGCCGCGCTCCGAGCTGTTGGGGTCGCGCTCACCGTGGCCCTGGAGGAACAGGACCTTTCGCTTCGCCCCGCTCACCACCTTGATGATGGCGTTGGTCAGGTCCTGCTCGGTGTCGCCCACGACGCGCTCGGTGCGGCCCTTGTACTCGACGACCACCGTGCCGTACGACTGGACCTGGTACTGCTTGGCGACGGTCGGTTTCACGTCGGGGTCCACGTAGTCGATCGACACCTGCTTCGACGCGAAACCGTACCCCGGCAGGCGGTCCTTGAACCGCTGCATCTCCTGGGACTTCTCGAACGCGGTGATCTTGAGCGGCGCGTCGAGCGTGCGCAGCACCTTCGACGTCTGGTCCGACAGCGTGAACTCCCCGGACTTCGTCAGGTCCCACCGCTTGTTCTGGCGGCTGCCCAGGTAGTTGATCGCCACCAGGATCCCGAGCACGACGAGGATGCTGGCCGCGGTCAGGGTGCCGAGGCGCGTCTGGCGGCGCCGGAAGGCGCCCACGATGTCGCGCCACTGGCTGAGCGTGTAGACCAGGACGCAGACCAGGCCCGCCCACGCGCCCCAGTACGCGTAGCGGTCCCACTCCGGCCTGAGGAACCGGATCGCGACGGCGGCGAACACCAGCGCCGTGCCGACCCACCCGATGATGCTGCCGATTCTCTTGAGCATTATCCCCGCCACCGCTCACTGTCGACCGACTTCGCGGTCAGGAACAGGCCGAAGGTGATGAAGCTGACGTAGTAGATGAGGTGCGTCGTGTCGACGACGCCCTTGGCGAAATCCTCGAAGTGCCGCGTGATCGACAGGTAGTTGACGATCTGCTCGCCCGCCGGCCCGAGGAACGAGCCGATCCAGTCGATGACCCAGAGCAGCAGGAACACGCCGAACGTCAGCATGCCGGCCACGATCTGATTCTTCGTGAAGCTCGAGATGAGCATGCCCACCGAGACGAAGCACCCGCCGAGGAGCAGCAGCCCCACGTAGGCCGTGGCGATGGGCTTCCACTCGGGGTTGCCGAAGACGAACAGCACCGCCACGTAGACGAGGGTGACGCCGAGCATCGCGGCGTAGAGCGTCATCGCGCCCAGGAACTTGCCGAGGAGGATCTGCAGGTCGGTGACCGGCGAGGTCAGCAGCAGCTCGATCGTGCCCGACCGCTTCTCCTCGGAGTACGTGCGCATCGTGATCATGGGCAGCACGAAGAGCAGCACCACGGTCGCGTTCAGCAGCAGCGGGCGCACGAACTGCTGGTTCAGGTTCAGCGGCGCCGCCTGCATCCCCATGCCGCCCATCATGCCCTGCCGCACGAACCAGTCGAGGATCGCGACGTAGAAGTAGCCGAACAGGAGCGCGAACAGGCCGATCACCACGTACGCGATGGGCGACGCGAAGTACGACCGGATCTCCTTCTGTGCGATCGCCAGGATATTGCTCATGCCGTGGCCTCCTCCGCCGGCTCCGCCCGGCCAGTCTCCTCCTCGGTCGTCACCTGGAGGAAGACCTCCTCGAGACTCATCCGCAGCGGCCGCAACTCGAGCAAGCCGAGGCCCTTCGCGACCACGGCCCGGGCCAGATCGCGCCGCACGTCTTCGCCGCGCGTGCTTTCGACCTCGTACCCGACGGCCGAGCCGTGCTGGTCATGCGTGGCGACGCGGGTCACGCCCGCCACGCCCTTCAGATGGCCCGTGGCGTCACCGCCGTCCACCAGCACGTACATCGTCTCCGCCCCGCGGAGCTGCCGGGTCAGGTTCTCCGGGGTGTCGACCGCCACCACCCGCCCCTTGTTGATGATGACGACGCGCTGGCAGGTCTGGGCGACCTCGGGCAGGATGTGCGTGCTCAGGATGATCGTGTGGTCGCCGGCCAGCTCCTGGATGAGCTGCCGGGTTTCGATAATCTGCTTCGGGTCGAGGCCGGCGGTCGGCTCGTCGAGGACCAGCACGTCGGGATTGTGCAGGATGGCCTGGGCGAGGCCGACGCGCTGGCGGTAGCCCTTCGAAAGCTTGCCGCAGTGCCGATCCTTCATGTCGGTGACCCGCGTGCGCGCCATGGCCTTCTCGACGCGCGCCTTCCGCTCGCCGGCGGCGACGCCCTTGATCTTCGCGACGAAGACCAGGTACTCGAGGACCGTCATGTCAGGGTAGAGCGGCGGCGTCTCAGGCAGGTAGCCCATCCGCCGCTTGGCTTCGAGCGGCTGGTCGAAGACGTCGAACCCGGCAACGACCACACGGCCGTCGGTGGGCGGCATGTACCCGGTGATGACGCGCATCGTCGTCGTCTTCCCGGCGCCGTTCGGCCCGAGAAACCCGAGAATCTCGCCGCGTTCCACGCGAAACGAGACATCGTCGACGGCGGTGACCCGCCCGTAGCGCTTCGTGAGGTGCTGAACCTCGATCACTGCGTTCTCCGTGAATGTGCTGACTGCAAACGAGTTGGCGTGGCCTGCCGCCCGGCTCGCGCCGGCGCCCATCCTTCTTTGGACGCGCGCGCCGACCTGTCGGCCGGAAGCATGTCAGACGTGCGGCTCGGTGTGCCGGGCAACAGACCCTGATCGTACCGAGGCCGGAGAGAGAGTGTCAATACTGCTAGGATGGGAGGGACTAGGGGCTGGGCGCTGGGCGCTAGTCCGTCGAGCTGTTTCGATCGCATTCCAGCCAGGCGGCGACACCCCTATCCGACTAGCGCCTGGCGCCAAGCCCCTAGCGCCTGACATCATGCGGAACCCCGCCCCTTCCTGCCCCGTCTGTGAAATCCATGCGGAATCGGTGTTCCGCGTCGAGGGCATGGACTGCCACGAGGAGGTCGCGATCCTCGAGCGCCGGCTCAGGTCCCTGCCCGGCCTCGAGTCGATGAGCGCCGACGTCGTCGGCGGCACGCTCAGGGTCTCGCACGATGCCGCGCAGTTGTCGGCGGCGGCGATCGCGGAAGCCGTGAACGGAACGGGCATGCGGGCGTGGCTGGATCACGACCTGGCGTCCAGGATCAGCGTCCGTTCGGGAGGGCCGCGCGAGGCGCTGCTCGCGGCGTCGGGCGCCGCGGTTGCGGCCGGCGTCGCGCTGGACTGGGCCGGCGTTTCGCCGTTCGTAACGGGCGCGCTGTACGCCGTGGCGACGGCCGCGGGCGGCTGGTACTGGGCCCGGCGCGCCTGGTCGGCCGCGCGCCTGTTCGCCCTCGACATCAACACGCTCATGCTCATCGCGGTGGCGGGGGCCGTGGCCATCGGACAGTGGTCCGAGGCGGCCACCGTGACGTTCCTGTTCGCGCTGGCGCAGTGGATCGAATCGCGCAACATGGAGCGGGCCCGCCTCGCCATCCGCGCGTTGATGGAGCTATCGCCGAACGACGCTCTCGTGCACCGCGACGGGCGCGATGTCCGCGTGCCCCTCGATGCCGTCGCCGTCGGCGACCTCCTCATCGTCAGGCCCGGAGAGAAGATCCCGCTCGACGGCGTGGTGTCGGCAGGCGAGAGCGAAGTGAACCAGGCGCCCATCACCGGCGAGTCACTGCCTGCCGCCAGGGGGCCGGGCGACGATGTGTTCGCGGGGACGATCAACGGCCACGGGGCGCTTTCCGTGCGCGTCACGCGCCTGCGGGGCGACACCACCCTGGCGCGAATCATCAACCTCGTCGAGCACGCTCAGTCGGAGCGTGCGCCGGCGCAGACGTTCGTCGAGCGCTTCGCGAGGGTGTACACGCCGGCGGTCGTCGGCCTTGCGGCCGTGGTGGCCGTCGTGCCGCCGCTCGTCTTCGCCGGGCCGTGGCCGGTCTGGATCTACCGCGCGCTGGTGTTCCTCGTGATCTCGTGCCCGTGCGCCCTGGTGCTGTCGACGCCGGTGTCGATTGTGTCTGCGCTCGCAGGCGCCGCGAGGAAGGGCGTGCTGATCAAGGGCGGGCGCCATCTCGACACGCTCGGCCGCGTCAACTGCGTCGCGTTCGACAAGACCGGCACGCTGACGCACGGCACGCCCGCGGTCGTCGATGTCGCGGCGATCGCGCCGTGGACGCGCCGCGAGGTGCTCAGGTTCGCCGCGTCCATCGAAAGCCGGTCGGAGCATCCCCTCGGCCGCGCGATCCGACGCCTCGCGCGAGATGAAGGCGTGGACACGGCGCCCTGCGACGCCTACCAGGCGCTGCCGGGCCGCGGAGCATCCGCCGACGTTGACGGCGTGCCGGTAGTCGTCGGCAGCCAGCGGCTGTTCGAAGAGCGGGGCTGGTACGTGGCGGAGATCGACGCCGCCGCAGCCAGGATGGCCGGTGCCGACCGCACGATCGTGCTGGTGGCCGCCGGGGGCAGGCCGTGCGGCGTCATCGCCGCGGCTGATGCGGTACGGCAGACCGGCCGCGAGGCGGTGGGCCTGCTGCGGCGCGCGGGCATCGCGCACATCGCCATGCTGACGGGCGACCACGCCCGCACGGCGGAGCTGGTTGGGGCGGCGGCCGGCGTCACCGAGGTGCGCGCCGATCTGCTCCCGCAGGACAAGCTCGCGGCGATACGCGATCTCAAGACGGCTTACGGCGCGGTGGCCATGGTCGGCGACGGCGTCAACGACGCGCCCGCCCTGGCCGCGGCCGACGTGGGCATCGCGATGGGCGTGGCCGGAAGCGATGCCGCCCTCGAGACGGCGGACATCGCCTTGATGTCCGATGAACTCCTGCGGATTCCCTACGCCGTCCGCCTCAGCCGGTCCACGACCCGCAACATCAAGGTGAACATCGCGGTGTCGATCGGCCTGAAGGCCGTCTTCCTGGCCCTCGCCGGCCTGGGCATGGCCACGCTCTGGATGGCCGTCGTGGCGGACATGGGAGCCTCGCTCCTCGTGATCGCCAACGGCCTCCGGCTGCTGCGCTACGACTGACCTGGAGACCGCGATTCGGGACCGCCGCGTCCTCGGGCGCGGGTCCTGTCCGAGGCGTTTCCATCTGTCCTCGGGTGACCTTCGCCTGTCCTCCCTGCGGGCAGATGGAAAGCGCCTCGGCCACCCACGCCCGCCGGCCGCTGGTCCGGGTTCGCAGCTCTGCATCCACGCCCGGAGCTAGATGAACGCGAGGTCGGGCCGGCGGAAGTCGCCGCCGAGGAGCGCCGTCGAGTCGGTGCCGAGCCAGCCGTCAGCCACCCGCGCGTACACCGACCGGAAGTCGGTCTCGTAGTGCACGTCGCCGCCGCTGTTCTCGAGCGTCGGGTTCTTCGGATCGGGGTTCAGCGACGCGGCCGTGCCGTAAAGCCCGCCGCGCACGGCCCCGCCCATCACGAACATCAGCCCGGCGGCCCCGTGGTCGCAGCCGACGCTGCCGTTCTCGTAGGCGCGCCGGCCGAACTCCGAGAAGGTCATCAGCAGCACCTGGTTCAGCAGGCCCTGGCTGCGCAGGTCGCTGTAGAACGCCGACACGGCGTCGTTCAGCTCGGTCATCAGCTTCGGGTACGCCGTCGTCTCCGACGCGTGCGTGTCGAACCCGCCGAGCTGCACCCAGAACACCTTCGTCCCGACGCCCTTCGCGATGGCCCCGGCCACGGTCTTCATCGTCACGCCCAGGCCGCTGGTCGGGTACGTCAGGCTCGACTCGTACTTGGTGACGAGCGCCACCTTGTCGAGGGTGTTCATGGCCGCATCGATGCTGCCGTTCACGAAGGCCAGATGGGGCCGGTCGGCCGGCACGTGCGAGGCGATGCGCTGGGTGTACGACCGCTCGAGCGCGGCTTCGGTGCCGGCGTTCGGGCTCGCGTACGTGTAGGCGCTCGCCAGGGCGATCGCCGGCACGGACACGTGGTCGCCCATCAGCGCCCGCGGCACCTCGCGCAGCGCGTCCCACGCCACGAGCGGATTCACGGGCGATGGCAGCGTGTCGAGGTAGCGCCCGAGCCAGCCGTTCGTCTGGGGATTGACGGGGTTCGCCGATCCCCAGATGTCCTGGCCGAGGAAGTGGGACCGGCTCGAGTTCTCGTAGCCGGTGCGCTGGATGATCCCCAGCCGGCCGTCGTCGAAGATGGCGCGCAGGCCCGTGAGCCGCGGATGCAGGCCCAGCGCCGTCTTGCCCCTGTCGAATCCGATCTGGAGGGCGTCGCCGGCCGGGATGGCGATCGTCGGCCGCCGGCTGTAGTAGAAGGTGTCGGTGTACGGCACGAGGGTGCTCAACGCGTCGTTGCCGCCGCCGAAGTAGAGGACGACCAGCGACCGGCTCCCCGCGCCCTGCGCGCGCGCCAGTTCGGCCAGGAACGCCGGGGCCGCCAGGCCGATCGTAAAGGCCCCGGCCCCATTCCGCAGGAACTCGCGCCGCGTCATCGCCATGGACACACCCTCGCTACACGAACAGGTATTCGCCCGAACCGACGATGAGGTGCACGAGCCCGGGCACCTTGGTGCGCAACTGAGTGTCCGACCCTGTCCAGGCCCCGCTCGCCGTCAGGTAGGATCTCAGGTCGCCGTAGGCCGCGTTGTCGTACGGCGACGGCGTGAGCCGGTCGAGGAAGTACGACAGCACCGCGTCCGGCGTCTTCGCGTACGGCTTGACGGCGTTCACGAGGCCGGTCACCTGGGCCTTGCTGATCTGCGCAGCGAAGTTCAGGCGGGCCAGCATGCCGCCGGTCGACACCCATCCGGGCCCCTGCTCCCATCCCGCCACGTCCGGCGGCTCGTAGAGCACCTGGCCCATGTTCACCATCTGGCTCACGGCGTCGTTCACCGAGAACCCGGCCCAGCCGACTTCCTTCAGGCTCCGCGCGACGAACTCGGCGGGCCACGAGTACTTGGTGAAGTAGTTCGCCTCGTCGCGGAAGTCGGCGGATCGCAGCAGGCGCCGCATGACGAGCCGCAGGTCGTAGTTGTTCGCCAGGTAGGCGTCGGCGATCTCGTTGACGAACGCCTCCGGCGGCGGGTTCAGCTCGCTCACGAAGCAGTTCCACAGGCGCGTCACGAGCCGGCGCGCGGTGGCGGGATAGCTGACGACGCCGGTGATGAGGTCGATGCCGTCCTGCATCCCGTCGGCGGCCGACCGGGACGGGATGGTGCGGCTGCCGTCGGCGTAGACCGGGAACGAGAACGTCTTGGCCGACGTTTCGTGCGACGCGGCGTTGTACGCGAACTCGTACACGGGAGACAGGTCGCCCGTTCCGGCCGCCGTGCGCTTGAGGTTCCAGCCGGTGAACACCCGCGCGGCCGCGTAGACGTCCGACTCCGTGTAGAAGCCGACGCCCATGCTGAACAACTCCATCAGCTCGCGCCCGAAGTTCTCCTGCGGCTTCTGCCTGGTGTTGAAGCGGCCGTCGAGCCACACGAGCATCGCCGGGTCCTTCGCCATGGCGATGACGAGATCCCGGAAGCTGCCCATGCACATCTTCCGGATGGTCTCCACCTGCCCCTGCTGCTTTGCGGGATCCTCGCTGGCTTTCGCCGCCATCAGGCGCGTGGCGTCGCTTGCGCCGTACGCGCCCGCCACCTTCGAGTAGGCGGTGGCGAAGTGGTTGTGCCAGAAGAGCGTCATCTTCTCTTCGAGCGGCCGGGCGCTGTGCACCATGCGGAAGAGCCACCGCTGGCGCGCGTCGTTGATGACGGTGTTCGGCGCGAACGTGCCCCGGGCGGTGACGCTCACGTAGCCCGGCGCCCCGATGAACGCGTCCACGTCGTCGTCGAACTGCCCGTAGTCGACGAGGGCCTCCACCGCCGCCGGACGCCCCAGCTCGCCGTAGTACGCGAGCTCCTGCGGGCTCGCGCCAAATCCGGCGCGCCGCAGGAGATGCCTGATCGACTCGTCGAAACCCGCCATCGGCGTTGTCTCCGTTTCCGGGTTTGACCGGCGATGCCGCCCCGAGGTTACACGCCCCCGCGCGCGGGAGCGGCCTGCGCCAGGGCGAGAGGCCCGCCCAGAGCGGAAAAGGCCCGGTTCCCGTTACGTGCGGCGGCTGAACAGGTGAAAAGCCAGTTTCGCCCCGATTCGGGGGAATTTCAAGAGAAACCGCCGGCGCACGCCCTGGTAGGTGTCGGCCCCGGTCGCGTAGTCCACCAGCAGCTCCGCCACCGGCGCGTGCGCCCTCACGGCGTGCACCATGCGGCCCACCCGCGCGAGATCCGCGAACACGTACCGGCTCAGGAACCGCGAATCGCGCATCTCGGCGCCGATCTCACGGCGCCACAGCCGTTCGTACAGGCGCGGCGACGGCCCGCCGAGAATCGCCCTGGCAGCCAGCTCCCCGGTCACCATGGCGAAGTAGATCCCCTCGGCCGAAAAGCCGTTCACGAATCCGCCCGCGTCCCCGGCGAGATACACACGGCCGCGCGCCGTCGTGCGCAGCGGGCCGCCGACAGGAATCTGCCAGGGGGTGAAGCACGACGGATCGGACTCGCCCTGCAGCAGGCCCCGCTCGCGGAGCCCGGCCACGAACGACGAGTGCAGCGCGTGCGGCGCTTCGTGGATCGTCGATTTGAACGACGACACGAGGTAGCCGACGCCGACATTCACATGCTCGCGTTTCGGGAAGATGTAGCCGTAGCCGTGCCCGGACCCGGGGGCGAACGACACCCACAGCGTGGCGGGATCGGCGGCGCGCAGGCGCGCCGCCGGCGTCTCTTCCATCATGTCGATCGCGACCCGATCGCGCGGCCAGCCCGGATTGAAGCCGAGCCGGCGTGCGACGGTGCTGTACACGCCGTCGGCGGCCACCACGATCGGCGCCTCGAAGCGACGCCCGTCACGCGCTTCGAGCCGGACACCCGACGGCGTTTCCGACACGCGCGTGATGTCGGCGCCCTCGGCCAGGTCCGCCCCGGCCTCCCGCGCCATCCCCATCAGCAGGTGGTCGAACTCGATGCGCCGCACGAGCAGCACCGTGGGCTGCGCCGATTCCACGGTCACCGACGCTCCGCCAGGCGCTTCCATGTGCAGCCGGCTGACGGCGTGGGTGGAGATGCGGGGGAGGGCGGCCTCGACGTGCGGAAACCGCCTCAGCGCCCGGAAGGTGAGGCCGCCTCCGCAGGGCTTGTTGCGGGGAAACGCCGCGCGATCGACCACGAGCACCCGGGCGCCGCCCGCCGCCAGGGTCCGCGCCGCCGTCGATCCGGCCGGCCCGCCCCCGACGATGACGACGTCGAAGCCTGCGGTCACTTGCGCGACGGTGCCGCGGTCCGGGGCGCCCTGCCGGCGCTCAGCAGGTTCGCCAGCAACTGGTACGCGCCCTCGGTGCCTGCCGGCAGCTGCCGCCACAAGCCGAGGCCGACGTAGATCCACCGGCCCTTTCCGACGCTGGCCTCGACGAGCGCGCCGCGTTTCGGGCCCTTGTTGAACTCGAACGGATCCTCGAGCTGGACGAGATCGACGTAGCGCGGGTCCTTCTCTCCGAGGAAGTACAGGCCCCGCTCCTGGACCCAGTTCTGCCATGTGGCGTCGCCGATGCGGTTCGGCCACCGCATCACCGGGTCGTCGGGCGCGAGCAGCTGCACCGGCGCGCGCTCGTCGGTCACCCTGTTCGAGCTGACCTTCGCGGGGTACGGCCCGTACTGCGCCTCGTTGAACTCGAACTTGTTGTACTGGACGATCACCGTGCCGCCTTTCTCCGCGAACTCGATCAGGCGGTGGTTGTTCGCGCGCAGGTCGGGGCGGCGCTCGTAGGCGCGCACGCCGGTGACAATCGCGTCGAACTTCGAGAGGTCGCCGAACGCGAGGCCGTCGGCGTCGATGAGCGTCAGGCGCGCGCCGAGCTGCTCGATGGCCTGGGGCACCTGGTCGCCCACGCCCATCACGTACCCGATGTTCAGGCCGGGCGCGACGGCCACGTCGATGATCTTGAGCGTGGCCTCGGCGGCGTGAATGAGATGGCGGCGCCGCGTGTGCGGATACTCCACCACCTGGTAGCCGCTCGCGAACCGCTCGTCGCCGGAGGTGACCGACGCCCGGACGGTGTACGAGCCGGGCTTCGCCCCGCGCGGCGGCGTCACCACGAAGCGCACCGGCTCCGCCTCGTCTTCGCGCGCGAGCGACACCCGCGCGGACGGCGGCGTGACGGTCCACCCGGCGGGCACGTCGAGCGTCACCTCGCCCTCGGCGGGCTTCCGGCTGCCGTTCGTCACCGTGACGCGCAGCTCGCGCCCGGCCGCTCGGGCAGCTCCAGCGCCGCGCCCTCCGGCCGCTGCCGCGACGCCGGAGGCCGGCGCGATGAAGGAGGCCGCCGGCAGGATCGCGATGTCCGGCGCGATCGACACCGACATCCTGGGCACCACCTGGAGCTCCATGCGCTTCTCGCCGCTGAAGACGTTGCCCTCGTAGCGGTGCTGCACGACGCGCTCGACGGTGATGGCCGCGCCGCCGATCTCGAGATCGAACTGCGCGCGGAAGGGCGTCGGCCGGAACGGCAGGCCGAACGGCGCGTCGGCCTCGAACTGGTACCGCGCGGCGTCAGGCAGCCGCTTCCAGTACTGGCCCGTCAGCCGCGCCTGCCTCGACACCTCGAGGGCCGCCTCGCACCGGTACACGCTTCCAGGCGCGACCGGGCCCACCTTGCAGACGCCGGCCTCGCCGTCGAGCCCGCGGAACCCGATCTGCCTGACGGCCACAGGGGCCTGGCCCCGGTTCGCCACGATGAGCGTGACTTTCACCGGCTGCCCCGCCACCACCAGCCCGTCGTCGGACAGCGCCTCGAGGCGCACGCCGCCGGCCACGAGCAGCGCGTCGACGAACTGGCGCTCCTTCAGATCGAGCCGGGTGTCGATCTCGAACCGCGCTCCGTCGGGGAGGCCCATCGCGCGATCGCCGAGCTGCGATCGGAGCGAACGCGTCGCCTGGAGCCCTGCGGCGAGCGGCTCGACCGCCGCAGACGGACCGCCGGCCGCGGCGCGCTGCGCGGCCGCCGTGACGGCGTCGGCAATCGCCGCCAGCCCCGCCGTCAGCGACGCGGGCGTGTCGCCGGGCACGAAGCGCGCCAGGCCGGGCACCGTGGTGTCGATGCCGTCGAAGAGCGAGGCGTCGCCCTTTTCCTTCAGGCCCGGGATCATGCTCTCCACCAGCTGGTAGCCCGCGCTCGACGGGCCGGGAAGCGCGAGCAACTGCGCCATGCCCTGCGTCTTGTGGTTGCTGCGCGCGCGGCTGCCGATGTCGGCGTACGTTTCGCCGAGGAGCGGGTCGTAGGCCGCCGTGTCCACTGCCGTCAGCTTCACGCCGGATGGCGGCGGCGGCTCGCCTGGGAAGCCGAACCGGCCGGTGTAGTAGAACTTCTTCGGCTGCCACGGCCGCAGCCCCTCGCGGATCTGCTCCGGGAACTTCGACGGGTCGCCCGCCGCCAGGAACGCTTCCCGCGCGATGATGGCCGACGCCTGGTGGTGCTGGCCGCCGCCGGTGCCGTCGGGCCGCATCGCGATGACGATGTCGGGGCGGTTCGTCCGGATGAGCCTCACGAAGTCGCCCACGATTTCCTGCCTGCCCCATTTCTGGAACGTCTCGTCGACGCTGAAGGAGTAGCCGAAGTCCACCGCGCGCGTGAAGTACTGCTCCGGGCTGTCGAGTTGGTGCACGGAGATCAGCTCCTCCGTGCGCGCCACCGCGAGCGCGTCGAACAGCTCAGGCCCGATCTCGTTCTGGCCGCCGTCGCCGCGCGTGGCCGTGGCGACGACGGTGCGGGCGCCCTGGCCCCAGCCCATCGCCGCCAGCATCGCGTTGTTCTCGTCGTCGGGATGCGCGGTCGCCTGCATGAGCACCGCCGTCGTCTTCAGCTGGCGGAGCAGCAGGCCGAGGCCCACCTCGCCCTTCATCTCCGAGATGGGCGGCATCTGCGCCCGGACGCCGTCTCCGGCGATGAACCCCGCCAGCAGCAGGACCGCGAGCACGACTCGACTGCGTGACATAGCGACTCCCCAAATCCCGGATCAGAAGTAGAACTTCGCCCCCACCTGGAACTGCCGCGACTCGTACCCGCTCCGGCCGGCGACGGGGAACGAGCTGCCGTCGGCCGGAATCGCCGCCGCCGGCACGCCGGCCGCGTCCGTCGTGATGATGCGGGGCAGCGCCGAGGTCTGCTGGTTGTTGAAGAGGTTCTTCAGCTCGAACAGCACCTCGGCGCGCCGGCTGGATCCGAACGGAATGAACCGCGAGTAGCGCACGTCGGCGTTGTACCGCGCCGGCAGGTAGATCGAGTTCCGCGCGACGCCAATCGGCCGGTCGGCGAGGATCCCGTCGAGGTTGAGGTCGCGGTTGCTGCGGATGTTCTGCGGCAGGCCGCTGTTGAGCATCAGCATGACCGCGAGCTGGTTGTTGTTCAGGATGGCCCGCGCCGCGCCGTTCCGGCCTCCGTACTCGGGCCTCATCACGAAGCTCCCGGAGAACGAGTGGCGGGTGTACATGATGTTCGGGCCCCTGTCGCGGTCGAGGCTGCTCGGATCGGACCGCCCGTCATCGCCCTGCACCGACAGGGTGCTGGTGAGCGGCGCGTTGTCCTCGCCCTTCGCGAACGTGTAGTTCATGTCGAACTGCACGCCGTGGGAATAGCGCCGCGTCAGCTGCAGGGTCAGGCCCTTGTAGGTCGACTCGCCGAGGGACTGGACGGTGTTGATCTGGTTGAAGCGGGGGTCCATGCGCGTCGCGGCGCTCACGGCGGTGCTGTAGATCGGCCGCCCGTCGGCGAGCGTGCCCACCGGGTTGATCAGGTTGATGTTGTTCACGGCCGGCAGGTTCGATCCGCGCACGTAGACGAACCCGACCGACGCCGAGTAGTCCGCGCCGATCGCGCGGTCCAGCTGCACGTTGCTCTGCAGCGTGCGCATCGTCCTGAACGCCGGGTCGACGGCGAAGATGCTCTGGGTCGGCAGCGCGATGCCTCCCGTGCCGGAGAGCGCGTTCGGGTAGGCCGGCGCCCCGGCGCTGGTCGGGCTGAGGCTCACCGTGTAGGTGCGCACGCCGTTCGACTGCACCGCGTTCTCGAAGGCCGCCAGCAGCGGCTGGTCGTACATGATGCCGGTGCTCGCGCGCAGCACGGTCCTCCCGTCGCGCGACCAGGCCGCGCCGAGGCGCGGCCCGAAGTTGTTGCGGTCCGTGCTGTAGCTGCGCGAATACTCGAACGGCGCGCTCGGGTCGCCGGCGGGGTAGAGATACAGGTCGTACCGCACGCCGTAGAGCACCTTGAACGACGGCGTGATCCGCCAGTCGTCCTGCACGAAGGCGCTGAAGAGCGACGAGTTCATGTCGAACGTCGTCGGCCCGAGGAACTGCAGGAACGTGGAGTAGGCGAACGGGCTCGCGCCGTTCTTCGCGGCGAGGTAGTTGTCGACGCTCGAGAAGGTGTAGGCCAGCCGGGGCGTCGTCGCCCGGAAGTCCTTGACGAACTGCAGGTCGACGCCGGTCTTGAAGCTGTGGTTGCCCCGCAGGAACGTGAAGTTGTCGATCACCTGCCAGATGTCCTGCTTGAAGTCGAATTCCGCGTCCTGCGCGCCCTGGTAGGGCCCGCCGAAGTTCGCGACGCCGCTGATCGTGACCGCCGGCCCCGATCCCGACAGCGCGTTCGTCGTCCGGCTCTGGTGGCGGTGGGCGTACTGCACGCGCAGCTCGTTGAGCATCGTGCTGCCCATGCTCGAGACAAGCTGCGCCGAGGTGGAGTCCATCGCGTCGAGAAAGTCCGTGGACCACTGCGTCGAACTGGGCGAGCCGTTGGCCGTGCTGCCGATGTTGTTCGGCGAGTTGTTGCGGAACATGATGTAGCGCGCCGTCAGGCGGCTCGACGCGTTCAGCTGGTAGTCGCCCTTGCCGATGAAGAAGCGGGCCGCCTGCGACGCCGGGATGACGCCCGAGCTTTCGCTCGACGTCAGGCCGATGCGCGCGGCGTCCTCGGGCGTGATCGTGATGACCCTGTCGGCCGACAGGTCCCGCGCCGTGTTCTCGAACCCGAAATAGTAGTGCAGCCGGTCTTTCACGACCGGCCCGCCGATGTCGAGCGTGACGGTGTCGACGTGGGTGTCGGGCTTGTAGGGCGTGCCGCCGGGAATGTTCGCCGGGTTGTTCAGGAAGAACGGCCGGGCGCTCATGTTCTTCCGCCGGAACCGGTAGCTGCCCGACCCGCGGACGCTGTTCGTGCCCGACGGCGTGATCGCGTTGTAGACGAGGCCCGTCGTCTGGCCGAACTCCGGCGCGTAGCCGCTCGTGACGACCTTCACCTCGCGGATCATGACCTCCGACACCGGCAACAGGCGAAGCCCGGCACGATCCTTCTGGGTATTGGTGTTGCCGTCGATCTGGTAGTTGATGCGGAGCAGCGTGCCGTTGGCGCTGAAGCGCGGCACGCCGAACTCGGAATTCTCGAAGCCGGTGACGCCCGGCTGCAGCAGCGCGAGGTTGTACGGGTTGCGCGACACGAGCGGCAGGTTTTTCACCTCGCGCTCGTTCAGGTTGCGCCCCAGGTCGATCCTCGCCGGGTCCACGATCGGCGCGTCCGCCGTGACCGAGACGGTCTCGTTCAGATCGCCGACGTTCATCGTGATGTTGATCTCCGCCGTCCGGCCCGCACCGAGGCCGATGCCGGCCTGCTCGAACTTCTTGAAGCCGGCCAGCTCGGCCGTCACCCGATACGTGCCGAGCGGCAGCAGCACGGCCCGGTACAGGCCGCTGTCGTTGGTCATGACGATGCGCTGGGCGCCCGTGTCGGTGTTGACGAGCGAAACAGTGACGCCCGGCAGCACCGCGCCGGAGCCGTCCCGGACCGTGCCCTCGATGGCCCCGTTCGCGGCCTGCGACTGGGCCAGGGCCGGGGCCGAAGCGGACAGCAGGAAAAGCGCGACGAGGGCGGGCAAAGTGCGCCGCATCGGAAGACCTCCTGGACGGGGACGATACTGATCGATGTTTTCAGTATAGATCACCGGGATTCGGGGGCTGGGGGCAAGGGCGTAGTGATCGTGCAATCCAAGGACGAAGCGCAGCGTACTGCCGAAGAGATGTTGAGCGGTAAGGTGCTGGGCGGGGCGGGG
>Ga0209048_10002583_pt1 | contig 17931 bp, 18 predicted proteins | sample FrelakmetCRP12CR_FD_187146 | JGI IMG/M metagenome (GOLD analysis project Ga0209048, IMG submission 187146) | Freshwater lake sediment microbial communities from the University of Notre Dame, USA, for methane emissions studies - CRP12 CR (SPAdes)... | ecosystem: Environmental > Aquatic >... | reverse complement strand
GGTGTTGCCCGTCGGCTGATTTATGTTCTTGTCGTCGTAGATGACTTGCGTGCGCTATTTCGTTGTCGAAATCGTGCTCCCAACGCAGGCCGAAGACGTCGCGACGGTCGTTACGATGAAACCCGGCCATGCTTGGGCTGGTTTGAATTTTCGTTCCCGCAACGCCATTGAGAAACACGCTCTGTTGCCGGCAGCACAGGGTGCTCAACGTAGATGTTAACAGCATGAAAGGCTTTAATAATCAGCGACGTGAACCGCGGCGCAGATTATTCTTGAATGTGTCAAATTGGCAACAGCGCCCGCTTTCTTTTTGCGCCGCATACCCCAATAAAGCGCATTCCATTTTGAACCGATGGATTTTACATTGTTAGGCGATGTACGTAGCCATGACCCGGGACATTCAGGTCACCGCCCTTCCGAATTTCCTCGCGGATCAGTCAGATCCGGAGAGAGATCGCTATGTCTGGTCCTATACGATAGAGATCGCCAATCTCGGGCGCGCGCGTGTGCAATTACTGTCGCGTCATTGGATCATTATCGACGCTTACGGACGTCGCGAAGAGGTAAAGGGCCCTGGCGTGGTAGGCGAAACGCCAGTGCTGGAGCCGGGCGAAACCTATCGCTACGCCTCGGGATGTCCCTTGGCGGCGCCCTCCGGCCTGATGCAGGGAACTTACCGCATGGTCAACGACGCCGGGGAGACTTTCGATGTCGAGATACCTCCGTTTTCCCTTGACAGTCCGTTTTCAAAACCGACTCTGAATTGACGCCGGGATGACGACGCTCGAACAAGTCATCGAACTCACCGCGAGCCTCGTCTCCTTCGATACGGTCAGCTCGAAATCCAATCTCCCGCTGGTCGATTTCGTAGAGGCCTATTTGCGCGAACAGGGGCTCGAGCCTCTCCGCGTCTTCAACGAGACCGGCGAAAAGGCGGCATTGTTCGTCACGATAGGTCCGCAGATCGATGGCGGCGTGATTCTTTCAGGCCACACCGACGTCGTTCCTGTCGCAGGTCAAAGCTGGACCGGAGACCCGTTCGCCCTGCGCCGCATCGACTCTCGCCTCGTAGGCCGGGGCGCGGTGGATATGAAAGGCTTCGACGCCGTCTGCCTCGCCATGGTTCCGGAATTCAAGGCGGCGTCGCTCAAGCGGCCGGTTCATCTGCTTTTGAGTTTCGACGAGGAGACGACCTGCCGCGGATCGCTCGGCGTGATCGAGCGTTTCGGCCGCGACCTTCCACGTCCGTCGGCGGCAATCATCGGGGAACCGACCTCGATGCGGGTCGCGGACGCGCACAAAAGCGTGACGACTCACGTCACGAAGGTGTTTGGTCACGAGGTCCATTCCGCCAATCCGCACAAGGGCGTAAGCGCTGTGCACATGGCTTGCCTTCTCGTAGCCGAGCTGGACCGTCTGGCGAGAGAGTTCGAAATGGAAGGCGATCCTTCAGGGCGCTTCGATCCGCCCTACTCCACAATTCACGTGGGCGTGATTCAGGGAGGCACCGCGCGCAATATTCTCGCCAAGAATTGCGAGTTTCACTGGGAGTTTCGCGGACTTCCGGGGACGCCCGGCGATCTCGCTCAACGTCGGCTGGAAGGGTACGCCGCCCAATTGCACGAGCGTTTCCGCCGCTTCCCTCAAGCGGGAATAGAAACGACGATTGAAGTGGAGGTGCCCGGCCTCGCCCCATCGCCAGGGTCAAGCGCGGAAGTGCTCGCCCTGCGGCTTGCGCAAACAAACCACACCATCGCCGTTCCCTATGCGTCGGAAGCCGGACAGTTCCAGAAGGCGGGCGTAGCGAGCATTATTTGCGGGCCGGGCCGTATCGATGAAGCGCATCAGCCGGACGAGTTTGTCGAGATCGACGAGCTCGCCCGCTGTCTTGCCTTCATGCGCCGGCTTGCGAAGGAGCTCGGCGCCTAGCTTTGGTTCAGGCGCGGCCTCCATGATCCCAATCGCCGCCTCCGACCGGCGTCGCCGCTGCGCCAACCGCCGCCGGCGCCGCCGCCTCCGTCGCTCATGCCGCTGTCCGCGCCCATTTTGCCGCCGGACATCTTTCCGCCGCCTGTTTCACCGGCGCCCGAACCGGCGCGCATGCCTGAGCCAGCCCCCAACCCGCCGCCGGATCCGCTTCCGCCGTCCGGACCGCCAATCGCTCCTCCTGCGCCGTCGCCAGCGGCCAGCGCAACCGGAGAAATCGCAAGAGCGGCCGCAATCGCAGCCGCAAGTGAAACTGTACGCAACATTGTTGCCTCCTAAATCGAAAATGTTTTCTGCAAGTAGGCCAGAAGGCAACGAGAAATAAAGACACAAAAAATGGCTCGCAATTGCACAGCACAACTGCGAGCCTTAATCTTTACCCGGAAATTTATATCTTACGACGCTTCCGCTTCTACGCAGCCTTGTCCGCAGAAGATGTCTTCTTCTCTTCAGATAGGCCGGTTTTTATTTCTATAGTTTTCGACGCCGATTTGGCGGCAGCGGGTTTGGCGACTTCGATATGGAGGACGCCTTTGTCGAAATGCGCGGATACGGCTTCCCCGGCGGGCTCGAATGGGAGCGTCACCGCGCGTCGAAACGATCCGTAGCTCCGCTCGACGACGTGCCAGTTCTTCTCTTTTTCTTCGTGCTCGCGCTTCTTCTCTCCCGAGATGACGATTCTCTGGCCTTCGACCTCCACCTTGATGTCCCTCTCGTCGACGCCCGGCAGTTCGGCCGCAATCTGGATGGCCTTGTCGGTCTCCGACACATTCAGCGCGGGCGCCGCCGCGCCGATATGGGTCGAGAGCGGCCATTCCCTTCCGAAGCTTGTCGCAAGATCGTCGATCTGTCGCCGCAGCGTCGCGAATGGATCCCGCATGGCGTTTGGATCGGTGAACAGATTCGGCAAAAAACTCTTCATCGCTTTTCTCCCGCTTGCGCCCCCGCAGCAGTGTAGAGGACCACGGCAAAGGATTTAGTCGCGGGGCTTTGTCGCAAAAGACCGCTGCGGCAAGCTGACGCAAAAAGATCGAGACTGCAGCGGCGCGAGCGGCGAACCGCGTCCGCCATTGCTTTCGTAAGGTGAGCGTCTATAGTCCGCGCCCGTTCTGCGGCCTTCCGCGCCAATCCCGCCCGCCGCTCATGCGACGCCATCTTAAAAGAGATCGACCATGAACCTTGTTTCGCCAGCCTTCGCTCAAGCCGAGCAAACTCCGCCAGCAACGGCTCCGGCTGCGCCCGCTCCGCAACCGGCGCCTTCCGCGCCGACGCCCGGGCAAACCGGAACGCAGACGGGCGTGGCGCATCCGGGCGGCGAGCCGGTTCCGCCGTCCCTGCCCGATCTCCTGTCCCAGCTGGTGCCGATTCTCGTCATCATGGCGATCGTGTACGTGATCGTCATCCGGCCCCAGCAGCGTCAGGCGGGAGTGCAGAAAGACCTCCTCAAAAACGTTCGCCGGGGAGACACCATCGTCACTTCGGGCGGCATTATCGGAAAGGTGACGAAGGCTGTCGACGACACGGAGGTCGAAATCGAGGTTTCGCCTAATGTGCGGATGCGTTTGCTTCGCACCGCAATCGCGGAGGTCCGCGCCCGCGGAGAGCCCGTGAAAGAGCAACCGGCGCCCGCCAAGACCGCCAAAAACTAAGGGCCGTCTTTTCTCCGCCGTCCCGTCCGCCCCAAAGAGCGATAGAGATCGATGCTGCGTTTCGCTACCTGGAAAATCATCGCGATCCTGGGGATGACCCTGGCCGCCCTCCTCGTCGTCGCGCCGAGCATGATGTCCGTGCCGGCCTATCAAGCGCTGGCGGAGCGACTGCCCGCCTGGGCCAAGCCGCCGACGATCGTCCTTGGCCTCGACCTTCAGGGCGGTTCGTATGTGATGCTGGAGGTCGACAGAGCCGCCGTGCTGCACACGCAGGTGATGAACCTTCGCGACGACGTACGGCGCATCCTGCGCGAAGAGAAGGTCGCAATCACCGGCGGCATCGGGACTCAATTGCGCGGCGTTCAGCTGCGTGTGCCGGAAGCCGCGGATCGCGCTAAAATCTTGCCGAAACTTCGGAGTCTCTCCGCTGGCTTCACCGGTCGCATGGGCGGCGGGCAGCCTCTTGAGGTCGAGGAATCGGCCGACGGGCTCGTGCGCGTGACAGTGACCGATGCGGGCGTCACCGACAAAGTGCGCAAAGCCGTCGATCAATCGATCGAAGTCATACGCAGGCGCGTCGACGCCCTCGGCACGCGCGAGCCGAGCATCCAGCGCGAGGGAGACGACCGCATCATCGTCCAGGTGCCGGGACTACAGGACCCCGAACAATTAAAGACGATTCTCGGACAGACGGCGAAGCTCGAGTTCCGGCTCGTCGCCGACCCCGGACAGAATCCCACGGAAGTCGAGGAGCTCGAACAGGCTGACGGTTCCGGAAAAATCGGCATCGAGAAGCAGGTCATGGTTCAGGGCGAGGACCTTACCGACGCGCAACCCGGATTCGATCAGCAGAGAAGCGGCGAGCCGGTCGTCAATTTCCGGTTCAACATTCGCGGCGCGCAAAAATTCGGCGAAGTGACCTCCAAAAATGTGGGGCGCCTGTTCGCCATCGTGCTCGACAACAAAGTGATCTCGGCTCCGCGCATCCTCACCCCGATCACGGGCGGCTCAGGTCAGATTTCCGGTCATTTCACTGTTGAACAGGCGAATAATCTGTCCATTTTGCTGCGCGCCGGCGCGCTGCCCGCGAAGCTCAACATCGTCGAAGAGCGCACCGTGGGGCCGGGGCTCGGGCAGGATTCGATCGACGCAGGAAAACGCGCGGCCTATGTCGGCGCCGGGCTCGTCGTCGTTTACATGCTGATCACCTATGGCGTATTCGGCGTCTTCGCCAATCTGGCGTTGTTCGTGCACATCGCCTTTATCTTCGCCGGCCTCGTCCTGCTCGGCTCGACGCTGACGCTTCCCGGCATCGCCGGAATCGTGCTGACGATCGGAATGGCGGTCGACTCCAATGTGCTTATCTACGAACGCATTCGCGAGGAGCAGCATGCGGGCCGTTCGATCCTCGCGTCGCTCGACGCGGGCTTCAAGCGCGCCTTCGCAACCATCGTCGACTCGAACGTTACAATGTTCGTCGCCGCCGCCATTCTCTATTTTCTTGGCTCCGGCCCTGTGCGCGGCTTCGCGGTGTCGCTCGCACTCGGCATTCTGACCACGATCATAACGGCCGTCACCATGACGCGAATGATGATCGCGATCTGGTATCATTATGCGCGGCCGACGCGCCTGCCGATCTGAGGGTGAATCAATGAAGCTTCTGCGTCTCGCCCCGGAGAACACAAAATTCCCATTCATGCGGTTCCGCCGCGTGAGCTATCCCTTTTCCGCGCTGCTGTCCCTCATCTCCGTCGTGTTGTTTATCTTCCATGGGATGAATTTCGGCATCGACTTCGCCGGCGGCACCGTGATTGAACTGCGGGCGAAATCGGGGACCGCGGAAATCTCGACGCTTCGTGCGCTCAGCGAAAAGCTCGAACTCGGCGAGATCGAGGTGCAGTCTTTCGGCAATCCGGCGGATGCGACCTTGCGCTTCGGACTCCAGGCCGGCGGCGACGCCGCGCAGCAGGCGGCCGTGGAAAAAGTGCGGGCGGCGGCGGGCGCCGATTACGAATTGCGGCGGGTGGAGGTCGTCGGACCGCGCGTCTCCAATGAGCTGGTGCAGTCCGGCACATTGGGCGTAGTGCTGTCCATCATCGCCGTTCTGACCTATCTCTGGTTTCGTTTCGAATGGCAATTCGCGGTCGGGGCGGTCATCGCGACCATGCACGACCTTTTGCTGACCGTCGGATTCTTTTCGCTGACGCAGCTCGAGTTCAATACGACCTCGATCGCAGCCATTTTGACCATCGTCGGCTACTCGCTCAACGAAACCGTCGTCGTCCTGGATCGAATCCGGGAGATGATGCGCAAATACAAAAAAATGCCGACGGCGCAGATGATCGACCTCTCGATCAACGCGGTTCTTCCCCGCACCATCATGACGGCGACCACGGTCTTTCTCGCACTGCTCTCGCTTGTGGTGTTTGGCGGCCAAGTGATCCGCTCCTTCTCGCTTGCGATGATATGGGGCATTTTCGTCGCCACCTATTCTTCGGTCTTCATCTGCTCGCCGATGCTGATCTATCTCGGGCTTCGCAACGAGGACGCCGATAAGGCGCAAGCGCCTTCTCCAACGAAAGAACCTGCGAAGCCGGAGAGAGAACCTGCGACCTCGGGGGACGAATCCACAGAACTGGCGCCGGTTTCTGCGGCGCCCAAAACGCCGAGCCGAGGCAAAAAGCCGCCGACTAAAAACTCCGGCCGTTCAAAACCGAAGACGGCGTGAGGCGCCGCAGCCATGACGACCCGTCCGCAAGGCTTCGTCCCGGGACGGCATAAGATCGAATCTTATGGCGAGGGCGGGTTTCGCTTCGCCGAGATGTCTCATCGGGGCTCGATCTTCGCCCTGCCCTCCGGAGTTTATGCAGCCGCCCCGGCTCGGCCCGAAGACATAGACCAAGACGCCTTGGCGCGGCTGTTCGACGACAACAAAGAGGGCGTCGAATATCTTATCGTCGGAACGGGCGAACATCTCTCGCCATTGCCTTCGCATTTGCGCGCAAAGCTCCGGGAAGCGGGAGTCGCGTGCGAAACAATGGCGACCGGCGCGGCCGTCCGCACCTACAACATGCTGATCGACGAGAATCGCCGGGTGGCCGCGTTGCTGATCGCGGTTTGAAATGACAGAGTTCACCGCCTCAAACCGCGCGGCCGAACTGGCCGATCATTTCGATTATTGCGAGCGGCTCTTGCGGGAGCGGGATCGCGATCTCTGGCTCGCCTGTCTTTTCACGCCGCGCGAGGCGCGAAAGCGCCTACACGCGCTTTACGCATTTGAAATAGAAGTCGCGGGCGTTCGTGAAAAAGTAAGTCAGCCGTTGCTTGGCGAGATGCGCCTGCGATGGTGGTCCGATACGCTCGAGTCGTCAGATCATACGGATATGGCCAAGGGAGCGCGGGCGCATCCGGTCGCCGATGCGCTCCTCGATACGGTCGACCGTTTCGCGCTTCCCAGAATCGAATTGCTCGACTTCATCGAAGCGCATGTGTTCGACATTTACGACGATGCGATGGAAAGCGTCGGGGATCTCGAATCCTATTGCGATCGCACCGCGGCGCGCCTCCTGCGCTTCGCCGCCCGGATTGTCTCGGGAGACAAAGACTTTGAAACTGCGCCGTTCGACAATGCCGGCGTGGCGCTTGGCCTAACCCATGTCCTGCGGGAACTGCCGAAGCAGGCGGCGGTCGGGCAGCTGTTCATTCCCAGATCAGTTCTAGCGCAATTCGGGGCGTCGGAAGCGGATATGCGGAATGGCGTCGCTTCGCCGCAAGTCCGGGCCGCCCTGAAGAAGATGCGCGAATACGCCCGCGCCAAATATTGCGCCGCGCGAGACAGAGCAAGGGAAGGCGGCGCGGGACAGGCCGCCCTACTCCCTGCGGCGCTTGTTCCGATTTATCTGGATGCGATGGAGCAATCGGACTATGACCCTTTCCGCGTCGGCGCGGGCCCGGCTCAATGGCGAAAACAGTGGCGACTGTGGCGCGCGTCGCTTCGTAATGGTCTCTAGACGAAAAAACGCGAGGCGCATCTTTGGTGTATAAGGAAACTGTCCGCATTATGCGCCGAGACCCGAAAACATGATCGAGAATGGCGGTCGTATCCGAAATGGCCCTCGCAGACGGTGAAAATATCGATCAGGCGGCCCGCCGCCTACGCGTAGACACGCTCATCTTCCTGCGATGGATCGCCGTCGGCGGACAGACGCTTGCGGTGCTCGGGACTTATTTTTACTTCAACTTCGACTTTCCCATCGCGGAATGCTTCGTGGCGATCGCCACCTCGGCGTCAATCAACATTGCCCTGCGGCTGACGACGTCCCGCAGCTTTCGCCTCAGCGACGAGCAAGCGGCGATCCTTCTCGGCTACGACCTGCTGCAGCTGTCGAGCCTGCTCTATCTCACGGGCGGCCTGACCAACAGCTTCTCCATGCTTCTGCTGTCCCCCATCATGATCTCGGCCGTCTCCCTTCCACGGAAGCTCACATTCATACTCGTCGTCTTCATGATCGGTTGCGCCACCCTTCTGACTGTGGATTTTATGCCATTGCCATGGCGCCCAATGGGACGGCCGTCATTTCCGCTTCTCTACCGAACCAGCATCCTGTCTGCGCTCGCTCTCAGCGCGGCGTTCATCAGCGTCTACGCTGCGCGCGTCTCCGACGAAGCGCGCTTGTTGGGCGCAGCTTTGGCGGCGACGGAACTCGTGCTCGAACGCGAACAACATCTTTCGCAACTCGACGGTCTCGCGGCGGCGGCGGCGCATGAGCTAGGCACGCCGCTCGCGACGATTACGCTCGTCACCAAGGAACTTCAAAAATCCGCGCCCGGCAGCGCGCCAATGCTATCGGATGATCTCGCGCTGCTGGCGCAAGAAGCTGCGAGATGCCGCGAAATCCTGCGAAAACTCACCTCGCTCAGCACCGACGACGGCATCGTCATGAACCTTCTGTCGCTCGAAGCGCTGATCGAGGAAGTGGTCGGTCCACAGCGCGACTACGGAGTGGGTTTGGACGTCGTCAAGACAGGAACGTCGAAAGAGCCGGTATGCGCCCGCAATCCCGGCATACTTTACGGGCTGGGAAATCTCGTTGAGAACGCAATCGACTTCGCCGAATCCAGAGTGCGAATTCAGGCGGATTGGTCGCGCGAACTCGTCGTGATCACGATCGTGGACGATGGGCCTGGCTTCTCTCCAGCCATTCTCTCCCGGCTCGGCGACCCATACGTGAGCGGCCGGTCGGCGGAACGTCGCATAAAGACCGAGCGTCATACGGGTTTGGGCCTCGGCTTGTTCATCGCCAAAACCTTGTTGGAGCGCTCGGGCGCCACCGTTCACACAACGAACGTGGAGCCGCCACGCACAGGAGCGAGGGTAATAATTTCCTGGCCGCGTTCGAGTTTCGAGCGAATTGGGGCAGGCAACCCCAGATCGCCGGATGGGGTCGGCCCGGATAGCGTTGCCTAGAATTGAGCGATAAGATAGGAGGCGAAAACATGCCGGGACGAGCCTCTGATGGATGATCGCAAACGAGACCAGGACTACGATGCGCACGCATCCGCAAAGCCTCACGTCGCTGCTGCGGAGCCGCCGCACGATCACACTCTCCTGATCGTCGACGACGACAAGCCGTTTCTCAACCGGCTGGCGCGCGCAATGGAGTCGCGCGGCTTTACGGTGACGACAGCCGACTCCGTCGCTGGCGGCCTCGCCGCCGTGGAGGCGGGCGCCCCGGCGTTCGCCATCATCGACATGAGGCTGGGGGACGGCAACGGCATCGATGTCATACGGACGCTGAAATCGAAGCGACCGGACGCGCGCGGGATAATCCTGACGGGCTATGGAAACATCGCCACGGCGGTTACGGCGGTGAAACTCGGAGCCTTCGATTATCTCGCAAAGCCCGCGGACGCCGATGAGATCTACCACGCATTGATGGCGACCCAGATCGACAAGCCGGACGCGCAGGACAATCCCATGTCGGCGGATCGCGTCCGCTGGGAGCATATTCAGCGCGTCTACGAGTCGTGCGACCGCAATGTCTCCGAGACCGCGCGCAGGCTGAACATGCATCGCAGAACGCTTCAGCGCATTCTGTCGAAGCGCGCCCCGCGATAGGTCGCCGCGGCGCTCCGGGCGAGCGTGTCACTCGTCCCGAAAGACGGCCCAGTTCAGGCGCTCCGCCGCAAGGGCTCCAAAACGCACCAGCATGGCTTTTCGGCTTGCGGGCGGAATTCTATGGAGTGGGGCCTCCCGCTCGATCATCGCCTCATGGGCATCGGCGATAATGAGCCCTGCGTCGGCGGGAAAGCCCAGAGAGGGCAGCTCCAGAGGAATGGCGAAGTAAAAACGATCGCAATGGGCTCGATACTCGACCCATTTGCGGTCGGCGCGGAAGTCCTCGGTCGAAGACTTCACCTCGACTATGCGCAAGGCTCCGTCGCTGGAGAGGGCGACGAGATCGGCCCGCCTCCCGCTCGGCAGAGGGACTTCCGTCAGAACTGCGAATCCGCTCGCCCGCAGCCAACGTCTCACCCCGCGCGTAACGTTGCGCGTAGTTTCGGGCCTCCCGCTCTCGAGTTGCAAATCCGTCGCCATTGCGCCCTTCGTCCGATCAACCGGCGATCGCCGGCTCACTCGCCAGAATATGCTTCATTTTCGCCCTCTTGCGCGCCGTTGAACGGCTTCGCCAAATTTTCCGTGGACATGATAGTGTGGGGCGTACGATCGTGATGCAACGTCGAACATGGGCAGGGAAACGGATGATGAAGGGAGCGCTCAAATTTCTGGTGGTGGGTCTCTTGGCGCTTTTTCCGCTCTGTGCGCTCGCCAGCGAGCGAATTGTGAATATCTACAATTGGAGCGACTACATCGATCCCAAAGTTCTCGAGGATTTCACCAAGGAGACGGGCGTCAAGGTCATCTACGACACTTATGATTCCAACGAGATTCTCGAGACGAAACTCCTAGCGGGGAACACGGGCTATGACGTCGTTGCGCCATCCGCCACCTTCCTGCAACGGCAGATCAGCGCCGGCGTATTTCAGCCGCTCGACAAGAGCAAGCTAACCAACGCCAAGAACATCTGGCCTGAGACCGCAGCGAAGCTCGCGCGCTACGATCCCGGCAACAAATATGCCGTCGACTATATGTGGTTCACCACCGGCGTCGCCTATAACGTTGAAAAAATCAAGGAACGGCTGGGCGGCAAAACCATCACGAGCTGGGAGCAAGTGCTGCGCCCCGAGAACCTTCGCAAATTCGCAGATTGCGGGATCTACGTTCTCGACAGCCCCGAGGATATTCTCTCCATTGTTCTCAATTATCTGAAGATCGATCCGAACTCCAAAGACCCTAACAATATTCGTCGCGCGACCGACGTCGTAGCCGGACTGCGACGGTTCGTGAAGAAATTCCACTCCTCGGAATATATCAACGCGCTTGCCAATGGCGACATCTGTCTGGCGATCGGTTGGGCTGGCGACAGTTTCCAGGCGCGCAATCGAGCCCGCGAGGCGGGCAATGGCGTGGACATCGCCTTTGTCATACCTCAGGAAGGCACGTTGATGTCCATGGATGCGCTGGCGATTCCAAAAGACGCGCCGCATCCCGAGGAAGCCTATCTTTTCATAGATTATCTCTTGCGGCCAGAAGTGGCGGCGCAAAATTCTAAAGTGACGAATTTCGCCAGCGGCGTCCAAGGGGCGCGCGCGCTGCTCGACAAGGACATCGCCAATAACCCGGCTATCTATCCGGACGATGCGACTATGAAGAGGCTTTTCACGGTCGCCGCTCCCGACCAGGCTACACAAAAAATCGTCACACGCGAGTGGACGCGCGCGAAAACCGGAAGATAAGGCCGTGAGGAGACGCTTTGCGGAAGAAACGCCGAGAAAAAGCGCTTCGCCTATTGCTCGGCCAAAATCCGTTTCAGCAATTCGATAACTTCGGCAAGGCTCTTGTCCTTAGACGCCAGTTCCTCCACTTTTCGAACCGCGTGAAGAACCGTGGTGTGATCGCGGCCGCCGAACCGCCGGCCAATCTCGGGCAGCGACCGTAAGGTCAGCACCTTGGAGAGATACATCGCGATCTGGCGTGGACGCACCACATTGGCCGTGCGCCGCGAGGACAATATATCGGCGCGCGAAATATTATAGTGGCTCGCCACAAGCTTCTGAATATCGTCGATCTTGACGCGCTTGGGTTCTTGCGTGCGCACAAGGTCGCGGATGGCCGCTTCGGCCGTCTCGACGGTAAGAGCCGCGCCGCTCAAAGTCGAATGGGCCAGCAGGCGATTGACGGCCCCTTCGAGGTCGCGACCGTTCGTCGTGATTGTCTTTGCTACATAGGAGATCACGCTCGGCGAGACCTGAAAATTCGGCTGCGCCTCGCGAGCCGCCGCAATGCGCGCCTCCAGAATGCGCACGCGCAACGCCTCGTCTAGAGGGCCAATGTCTACGCAAAGTCCGCCCTTGAAGCGCGACAACACGCGCTCGTCCAAAGTCTCAAGATCCGACGGCGGCCGATCGGCCGCGACCACGACCTGGCGCCCGGCGTCGATCAGTGCGTTGAGAGTGTGGCAAAATTCCTGCTGGATCGACTTTCCCTGAAGAAACTGCACGTCGTCGATCACAAGCATGTCGATTCCGCGCAAGCGTTCCTTGAAGGCGATGGCGGTTTGCGCGCTCAACGCAGCGACGAAGCCGCTCATGAATTTTTCGGCGGTGAGATAAATCACACGACGTTTATTGTCGGACGCGGCGTGAGCCAAGGCTTGCAGCAAATGGGTTTTGCCGAGTCCGACCGAGGCATGCGTATAAAGAGGGTTGAACAACGGGAGGTCGCCGCTCTGCGCATTCGCTACGCGGCTTGCCGCCGCATAGGCAAGCTGATTGGACGGTCCGACCAGAAAGGTGGAAAAGGACAGACGCCGGTCGAGCGGCGATCCGTTGAAACCATCGCACTCCTGCCGCGACGCCGGCTTCGACGGCGACCGTCTGAACAAGTTTTTTTCGGTCGTGGACTGCGCCGACGTGAAAGGTAAAGAAATCTTATCAGAAATTGCAGGTTGCGCTGGCGTCTCGTTTTCGCACTCGCGGCTTTTCGCCTTGCGCAAGGGGGAACGGACGTCGATCATCACGCGATCGATTGATGGGAACTCCATCGATACGCGCGACCTGATGCGATCCGCGTAGTGGAGCTGCATCCAGCTTTTCAAGAATTTCGTCGGAACGGTCAAAAATAGCGCCCTGGACTCCACTCGTTCGAGCTCCAGGCGAGCGAACCAGGAATTATATATCGCGTCCCCAAGTTCGGCGCGGAGGCGCGCGCGAACGCGCTCCCAGCCTTGCTGATATTCGCCGACATCGTTGCGGGAGCTGAGTTTCCAATCGGTATCCATGGACATGAAAGACCTTCGTGAAGCGCATAGATCGAGTCGCAAGGTCCGTTGGACCTTCCAGACAACGCCGAATTCAGCAGGAAAAAAGACGACGCGTCAGCGTCAGTCGGCTCAACCGAATGCTGGAGGGCCGATAGCAATTTTGGCGAAGCGTAAATCCATACCGCTACATTCCGTCCTTATGATCCCCATCGTCACTCGACCGCCAATTAGTGGCTTGGCGCGTCCTGTCCCCTCGACGAGTAGCTCGTTAGTCATCATAACCCCCTGTCCATGAAAAGCATGCTTTCACGGAGCAATCCTGGATCGCACTGTTACGCAGGTTACGCACGCACAATGCGCTTATTTTTTTGGATCACTTCTGGTCGCCGACATAAGCACTGCACGTTGGAAGAAACACAGGATTTGCTGTAAGCGCCGCTTACCACCCTGCGCCAGGATCGTTCTTCCGACATTTTGCCGCGCACCCAGAACCCTTCGATAAAAAGCAAACTACACAAGGCGCAGATGGCGCGCAACGCTCGACGTGACTCGCGAGGCGCGTCGCGTTGGGCGAGACCTACTCCTCTCATGCAGTTTTTCTGCGCTGCCTACGATAAGAATATGATTCATCGTCCGTAACCATCGGCGCCCATCGCGCATCTTGCACTTTCCGAGCAACCGATGCTGCGCAGCAGCGCATCGCTTTTGCGGAAGTCAAGAGCACTGTTGTAAAGGCGTTACGACGCCTTTCCCACAAATTATTGAATCGCGGACCATTTGATTGCGCAAAAAAATACATATGAAAATTTCAAGGCACTGTGTCGAAAATGCGTCAGCCAAGGTTTTGACGCAAAAAAACCCGGCTAAAGAGCCGGGCTTGTCGCTTCTCTGAGGAACGGGTGATTAGGCTGAAAGAGCCTTCACGCGCGCGGTCAATCGCGAGACTTTCCGCGAAGCCGTGTTTTTATGCAAAATGCCATGCTGCGCGGCGCGCATGACAATAGGAATGGCGTTCTGCAAAGCTGAAGTCGCCACTGCGGCGTCGCCGGTCGCAATCGCTTCCTCAACTTTGCGAACGAGCCTGCGCATGCGGCTTCGGCGCGCACGATTGACAGAGGTGCGTCGCGCAATTTTCCGAACGGCCTTTTTCGCCGAACTTGTGTTAGCCATAAAATCTTCCCCGAAGGCGGGCCCACGCCTCGGCGCGGTCCGGAAAGCGATACGGCCGCGAAGTCGCGGCCAATTCGCCCGCCTTATAATGGTTTGGGCCGCTCGCCGTCAATGGCGGCGGCGTAAAGGCAGGGTTTTTTAGCGGTTTTTGAAGGCAGGGGGCCGTTTTTCGACGAAAGCGGCCATGCCCTCTTTCTGATCGCGCGTGGCGAACAGGGAATAAAACAGCCTTCGCTCGAATTTCACGCCTTCCGCCAATGTCGTTTCATAGGCGGCGTTAACCGCCTCTTTGACCATTAGGAGCGCAGGCAAGGACATTGCGGCGATGGCTGCGGCGGTCTTCAACGCCTCTGCAACCAGTTCGTCTGCCGATACAATGCGGGCGACGAGACCCGCGCGCTCGGCTTCCGTCGCGTCCATCAGACGGCCCGTCAGGACCAACTCCATCGCCTTGGACTTGCCCACGGCTCGGGCAAGGCGCTGCGTTCCGCCAGCCCCGGGGATGACGCCGAGCTTGATTTCGGGTTGGCCAAAACGAGCGCTGTCGCCCGCGATGATGAAGTCGCACATCATTGCGAGTTCGCATCCGCCGCCCAGGGCAAAACCGTTGACCGCCGCGATGATCGGTTTGCGCACGCGCGCGACCGCGTCCCAGCGGCTGAGGAAATCGCTCAGAAAGGCGTCTGTAGAATTTTTGTCTCGCATTTCCTTGATATCGGCGCCCGCCGCAAAAGCCTTGTGCGATCCGGTCAAAACAATGCAGCCAACCTCTGTGTCGAGGTCGAATTCCGCCAGGGCGCGATCAAGCTCGCTGATAAGCTCCGCATTCAGAGCATTGAGCGCGTCCGGACGATGCATTCTGATGAGGCGCACGCGGCCGTGCGCTTCCGTCTGCAAAGTGTTAAATGTCATAAACCCCTCTTTTGAACGCCATCGATTTCTTTATTCACGATCCATGCCGGTTTCGGGATGAGATCTACGGGAAAAATCAAATATACAATCAAATCTCAAAATTGGAGTCATCCTTCTGTCCGAAGCCCGCCGCCAGGGCGCGCACATGGAGATCATCGAGGGTCACCTTGTCCAGTTGCAAAAGCGCGCATTCTTCCACCTCTTCTATGACAGGTCTCAAGACCTTGGCGAGCAGCCCAGGGGTTTCGTCGACGTTCTGGGCTTCTGCGTCAGCGCGCATCGCCGCTCGAACGATCTCGCCGATGCAAAGACGCCTGCGTTCGCGCGCAAGCTCGTATCCCCCGTAAGGTCCACGCACGCTCTTCAAAATGCCTTCGCGCACCAAGGCTTGCAACATGCTTTCGAGATGTCGCGGAGGAAGATCGTTGCGAGCTGCGAGCGCTTTCGATGAAACGGGCCTCGCACGCGCATAAAGCGCGACGTCGAGCGTCGCCATCAGCGCCAGAAGAGCGGGACGCGGAAGAAATTTCATTCACTCGAGCTCCCAACCGAGCCCGGTCGAACCAAACCCGCCCGCGCCCCTTGCGGTCTCGCCGAGTTCGCCGCGAGTTTCGATAAGATCGACTCGGATGACGGGAGCGACAACGAGCTGGGCGATGCGCATGCCGCGCACGATCTCGAATGGATGCGCGCCAAAATTGACCAGTAGCGCCTTGATCTCGCCACGATAGTCGCTGTCGATCGTTCCGGGCGCGTTGAGCACTCCGACACCGTGTTCGAAGGCAAGGCCCGAGCGCGGACGCACCTGACCCTCGAAGCCCTCAGGCAGTTGAAGAACGAAGCCCGTTGGAACCATATCTCGCGCCCCGGGCTCCAATATGAGTTTTTGTCCCACCGCCAGCGCCGCATGGAGGTCGAGTCCAGCGGCGCCAAAACTCGCATAGGCAGGCAAGGGCAAGCCTTCTCCATGCGGAAGGCGTCGAACGGCGACTTTCATGAGGCGGCCTTGCTTTTCGGCGAGACGCGGCGCGCGAGCTCGTCAGCAACCCAATTTATCAGCCTTGCGGCGATTTCCGCTTTACTCGAGCGCGGCCAACTCGTCACGCCATTGAGCGAGACGAGATGAACTTCATTCTCGTCGCCGCCGAACACTCCCTTATTCGGCGACACGTCGTTCGCGACGATCAGATCGCAACCTTTTTTTTGTAATTTGGCGCGCGCATGTGCGATCAAGTCGCTTGTTTCCGCGGCGAAGCCGATGACAAGCGCGGGGCGTTCGCCCGCGCCCGCGACATGCGCAAGGATGTCGGGATTTTCACTCATGGAAAGCGACGGCGCATCGCCCGGCTGTTTCTTGAGTTTTTCTTTTGCGGCCTCAACGCGCCAATCAACGACGGCTGCTGCGCCGACGAAAACGTCGGCGGCGCCTGCGCTATCGACCGCCGCCAACATCTCGCGCGCCGTTTCGACGTGACGCACATCGACGCCCGGTGGGTCTGCAAGCGCGACCGGGCCCGCAACGAGCGTCACGCGCGCGCCAGCGGCGGCCGCGGCCGCGGCGATCGCGTGACCCTGCTTGCCGGACGAGCGATTTGCGATGTAGCGCACGGGGTCGATCGGCTCATGGGTTGGCCCTGAGGTGACGATCACATGGCGTCCTGCGAGCGGCCGCTGCCCCGCGCCATGTGAGAAACGCTCTTTCAGATATGGCAAGCGCGTGTCGACCGAAAGCGCTTTTTCGACCGCCGCAATGATTTCGGCAGGCTCGCTCATGCGTCCAGGACCATATTCGCCGCAGGCCATATCTCCTTCCGCAGGACCGGCGAACCAGACGCCATCGGCGTGCAACGCCGCCACATTGCGTTGCGTCGCCGGATGCAGCCACATGCGCACGTTCATGGCGGGCGCAACAAGCGCGCGCTTGTCGGTCGCGAGCAGCAAGGTGGAGGCGAGATCGTCGGCGAGACCTCGGGCCATGCGCGCCAGAATATGCGCGGTTGCAGGAGCCACCAAAATGAGATCGGCGTCGCGCGATAACTGGATATGACCCATCTCGCCTTCGTCGGCGGAGGAGAACAGATCGTCGTAAACGCGTTCTCCAGACAGGCTTGCGAAAGAAAGCGCCGTGACGAAATTCTTGGCCGCGGCCGTCATCACGACGCGAACGCCTGCGCCGGCCTCGCGCAGGCGGCGGACGAGCTCCAGCGACTTGTAAGCCGCAATCCCGCCGCCGACGATGAGCAAAATGCGTTTGCCCGCGAGACTTTCTACGAGAACCGGACGCGCCACCAGAAACTCCTCTATGGGACGAGACGCTTACAATATCGACTTTCCCCCTCGCGCTAAAGTCGCTTTATGCGGCGGAAAATCCTTCTTTGTCGCGCGACGCTGACGTGAGCCCAAGCCATGCCGCGGTTCTTGGCGCAAAACGACGTAACAAACCTTCCGCCGCCAGCACAGCCAGTAGCGAAATTCCAAGCGTCGGCAGGAACACGCCCAAGACCACGATTAAACCAATCATGATCGGGCCGAGGCGACGCCTTTCGGCCAGCGCCGGCGGCGCCCCCAATGCGCTCCGAGGCTGGCGTCGCCACCACATCAACGCCGAGGTGACGACCAGAACCATATAGCCCATCGCAGTGACGAGACCGAGGAGGCCACCACAGATACAGGCCAGTGATCGCCATGACGATGGCCCAGGCTCCCGCGAGTTCGGCGGCGATGGCGCCCGGGTCGCCAATCAGCAACTCGCCATGCAGATCATGCATGATCGAAGTGAGACGACTCTTCTGCATCTCCGTTCTCAGGATCTCGAGCGTGTCGGGCCGCAC
>Ga0209048_10002582_pt1 | contig 17939 bp, 15 predicted proteins | sample FrelakmetCRP12CR_FD_187146 | JGI IMG/M metagenome (GOLD analysis project Ga0209048, IMG submission 187146) | Freshwater lake sediment microbial communities from the University of Notre Dame, USA, for methane emissions studies - CRP12 CR (SPAdes)... | ecosystem: Environmental > Aquatic >... | reverse complement strand
GCCGCCCTCGCGAAGCGGGCGGCCGACGACGACGACGTCGGCACCGGCCTTCACCGCTTCCGCGGGCGTGGCCACCCGGGCCTGATCGCCCCTCGAGGTTCCGCTGGGCCGCACGCCCGGGACCACGAGCAGCGGGGCCGGGCCGAGCGCCCCCCGCAGCGCCGCCACCTCCTTCGGCGAGCAGACGAGGCCGCCGGCACCTGCGCCGACCGCCAGCCGCCCCAGCCGGAGCACCGCGGCCTCTGCCGGCCCGGTGAGCCCGATCCGCTCGAGCGCCGGGTCGTCGAGACTGGTGAGCACCGTGACGGCGATGACCCGCAGCCGTCCGGCCGCCCCCCGCACCGCGGCCCGCACCATCTCCTCCCCACCCGACGCATGCACGGTCAGCAGCGAGGCACCGCTCTCGGCAGCGGCGCGCGCGGCCCCCTCCACGGTGTTGGGGATGTCGTGGAGCTTCAGGTCGAGGAAGACCGGCCGGCCGAGGGCCGCCGCGGCGCGAACCACGCTCGGGCCCTCGGCAGCGAATAGCTCCAGCCCCACCTTCAGCATTCCCACCTCGGCGGCAAGGGCTCGCGCGAACGGCTCGGCCGCCGTCCAGCTGGGGAAGTCGAGGGCGGCGCAGATCCGGTCCCGGGGGGATGTCACGATCTCCCCACCTGCATGCGGCCGACCTCCTTCAAGACCCGCTCCGCCGCTCGCTTGGGCAGGCAGTTCTTCACCTCGAAGAGAGCGAACGCCAGGAAGGACTCGAGGGCCTCGAGCGCACCGGCCCGGGCAGCGGCCCCCTGGCGTCCCCCCGCCGAGCTCACGTTGAGGAGGACCTGCGCCACGTCCAGGTCGCCATCGGCTCCCAGCCTCACCCCGTTGAAGATCGCGCGCTGGGCCTGCGGCAACCGGGCGAAGAAGCTGCCGAGCCGGCGCGCCGCGTCCGGCTGGACGCTCGCGAGCTCCTGGTAGATGAAGCGAAAGATGCGCCCGTAGGTCTCGAAGGGCCCGGTCGCCCGCGGCGGCTCGGCCAGCGCCGCCACGGGGAGCACCGCTTCCCCCCCCTCCGGGAAGGGCACCGGTGGCGCGATGCAATCCACCAGCCCGCGGCGCACCAGTGCGGCCAGCGCCCGCAGCCCTTCGAACAGGCCCAGCTGCGTGTCGTCGATCAGGTGGCGCACGGTGCGCGCCCCGTCCACGGCCTCGAGGAGGCGCGCGTCCCTTTCCTCGAGCCCATCCGGCGGCCGCCCCCTCCTGCGAACGACGGCATCGCGGTCGGGGACCTCGGCAGCGAGGCGCTCCACCTCCTCGCGCCGCCTCATCCCCTCGAGGAGGATGTCCCGCGTGCGCTCCGGCAGCTTCACGACGTTGCGCTCGTCGGGCTGTCCCTCCACGAACACGAACTCCCCCTCCTCCTCCAGGAAGGCATTCAAGACGATCTCGCGGATCTGGAGAGTCATGGCCGCGTAGAGCTGCCCCGAGTCGAGAAGCCCCTCGTCGACCATTACCTGGCCAAGCGGTCGCCCCGCCTGCACGAACCGGGAGCAGCGCTCCAGCTCCGCGCGCGTGGCGAGCCCGTTGCGCCACAGAACGGCACCGAGCCGGTCCGCCCGCTCACTCGAGGACGCGAAGGCCACCTGGCCGTCGCGGAGGCTGACGGTCTTCCGCCTGAGGCCGTCCGGACTTTCCGGGGCAGCCGAAGATCGGTCGTTCGCAGAAGCGAAGGAGAGGAGGAGCGTCCCGGTCTTGAGCGCGGTCGAGAGGAAGTGAAAAACCTCCGGGACCGAGAGAGCGCGCAGGGAGCCGGCGAGGTACCCCTGCTCAGTACCCTCGGGGCGCTCCACCACCGCAAAGGAGCCCTTCACCACGTGCAGGTCGACCGGGTCGCCGTCGAGAAGCCCAAGCGCCGCGGCGTCGCGCTGCGGCAGGACCACCTTCCCGTCGGGTCCGATGGCGAGCTTGAGGCGCATACTGGCTCCGCTACTTCACCTCGGCGGCGAGGAGGTCCCGCGCGCGGACCTCGAGGTCGGCGAGCGGGACGAGGTCCACCGCCTTGCCTCGCCGGAGCTTCCACTCCACCTTGCCGTCGGCGAGCCCCTTCTTCCCCACCGCGATGCGCAGAGGGATTCCGATCAGGTCCGCGTCCTTGAACTTCACCCCTGCGCGCTCGTCGCGGTCGTCGAAGAGCACCTCCATGCCGGCCCGCCCAAGCGCCCCGGCCACCTCCTCGGCGGCTCGAGCGAGCTCGGGCTCCTTGCCGAGCGTCAGTACCGTCGCGTGGAAGGGAGCGATGGAGAAGGGCCAGATGATGCCGTCCTGGTCGTGGTGAAGCTCGACGGCCGCCGCCATGACGCGCTCGACCCCGATGCCGTAGCTCCCCATCACGAGCGGCGTCTCCCTGCCGTCGGCGAGCAGCACGTTGGCGTTCATCGAGACCGAGTACTTTGTCCCGAGCTTGAAGATGTGCCCCACCTCCAGCGCCTTGAACACCTCCAGCGTCCCATCGCAGCGCGGGCAGCCCTCGCCCGCCTTCACCTTGCGGAGGTCGGCAGCCCTGGCGCGGGGCATGACATCGCGGGCCACTTCCACCCCCTCGAGGTGGAAGTCGTTCTCGTTCGCACCGGTGACCATGCCGGCCGCGCCGGCGAGCGCCTCGTCGACGAAGACCGGGGCCTTGCCGAAGGCAACGGCGCCGAGCGAGCCGGGGTCAGCTCCCATGAGCCCTCGGATCTCCTCGGCCTGCGCGGGGCGGACCGCGGTAGCACCGGTGGCGGTCTGGAGCTTCGCCTCGTTGAGCTCGTCGTCCCCCCGCACGACCGCGAGCACGATCTTGTCGTCTGCGACGCAGATGAGCGTCTTCAGCTGCCGCGCCGCGGGGCGGAGGTGCGGTGCCTTCGCCAAGGCCTCGATGGTCCGCACGCCCGGGGTCGCGAACTTGCGGGGGGCCTCGAGGCGCTCGCCCGGGTCGAGGGGCATCGTCGCACCCCGGCTGCGCGCCGTCTCGGTGTTGGCCGCGTAGCGGCACTTCGCGCAGGCGGCCACGTCGTCCTCGCCGGCGTCCGTGCGGACCATGAACTCCTGCGAGGCGCTGCCGCCCATCGCGCCGGAGTGGGCCTGCACGCCGACGAAGTCCAGACCACACCGGGAGAAGATCCTCTCGTAGGCGCCGCGCTGGCCCTCGTAGCTCTGGTCGAGCCCGGCAGCGTCCACGTCGAACGAGTAGGCATCCTTCATGGTGAACTGCCGGACGCGGAGCAGCCCCGACTTGGGCCGCGGCTCGTCGCGGAACTTGGTCTGGATCTGGTACCAGACCTGCGGGAGCTGCCGGTAGCTGCGGAGCTCGGCGCGGGCGAGGGCCGTGAAGATCTCCTCGTGCGTCATGCCCAGGCAGTAGTCGGCTCCCTTGCGGTCCTTCAGGCGAAACATGTTGTCGCCCATCACCTCCCAGCGGCCGCTTTCCTTCCAGATCTCGGCGGGGTGCAGGGCGGGCAGGTGGAACTCCTGGCCTCCGAGCGCGTCCATCTCCTCCCGGATGATGCGCTCCACCTTGGCGAGCGATCGCTGCGCGAGCGGCAGGTAGTCGTAGATGCCGGCGCCGAGCTGGCGGATGAAGCCACCGCGGACGAGCAGCTTGTGCGAGGCCACCTGGGCGTCGGCCGGTGCTTCCTTGAGCGTCGGGATGAAGAGATGGCTGAAGCGGGCGAGGGGCATGGTTCGCGGGTTATATCGCAGCGGAAGGCCCCGGTGCGCTCCACCGGCAAGGGGGGCCTCTCCCCTTCCCCGACGCGGGGCCGCCGGGCAGAGGATCACCCGCTGCGCGCCCCTACGCCACCGGCTGCGGGTACTCCTCGGCGACGGTGCCCCGGCGGATCACCCGGCTGTAGAGCGAGAGCGACGGGTCCGTGAGGAAGCGCCACAGGAGCGCCGACCAGGACGTGTGGCTGTGGAGCCCGTCGTACATCTCCGGGGCCATCCGGTGAAGGGCGGGGAGCCGGGTCCAGGGCACGCGCATGAGGTCGTGGTGCTCGTTGTGGTAGCCGACGTTCAGCGCGACCACGTTCGCCGGGCCGTAGTAGGAGAAGGTCTCCTGGCGGCCCGGGAAGGTCAGGTAGTGCTCCTGGATCCAGCGCGCGCCCAGCGGGTGAAGCCCGATGGCGAAGGCGCTCGAGAGGAACAGGTAGAGGAGCGCGGTCAGGCCGGCGAAGTGCACCACCGCCGCGATCAGGGCGAGCTCCACGGCGACGTTGACGACGTACCAGGGCTCCCAGAGCTTGATGCGCTTCAGCCGGGTGGTGCGCAGCCCCTGGATGAGGAAGTAGAAGAGGAGCCAGAGCGCCTTCCGCCAGGTGGAGTTCCCGACGAGCCTCGCCTCGGTGGGGCTCGCCAGGTCGGCGTCGATCTCCGGGTCACCCTGCCACGCGTGGTGCAGCAGGTGGTAGCGCCTGAAGCCGATCGCCCCCGGAAAGAGGATGGGGAGGTTGGCGACCACGCCCGAGAGCATGTTGGCCCAGGTGGGGCGGAAGACCAGGTTGTGTGCGGCCTCGTGGATGAGCACCCAGAGCGCGTGATCGGCGAAGGCGCCTACGAGCCAGGCGACCGCCAGCACGAGCCACGGGCTCGAGTCCCGTAACAGCCAGGCAAGGCCGAGCTGCAAGGCGACGACGAGCAGGATGATGGCGCCGGAAATCGGCACCGGCCCCTGCAGCGCCTTCGCTTCGGGATGCGCGGCGAGGAGCTGCTTCGTGCGGGCGCGGTGCGGCTCGGGACCTTCGTCGATGACGAAGTGAAGCGTCGTTTCGTCGGGCACGGCTCGCTATCCTAGGTGCCTCGCCCTGGCGCGTCGACCGCAAATACGCTCGCGTCTCCGACCCCTGGGCGAGCTCTTCGGAATCTCGCGGCAGGCCGGGGCTTTGAGGGAGCACGGTCCCGCGGCGCAGGGGCCGTGTCGAAGGTGGGGCTCGCGTACCGTGCGCCGCGCATCGTCGGGGACGGGAGGACAGGCTCGACGCCGGTGAAGCGCGTGGCTCCTGCCTCTGCGCGAGCGAGACGCCGCGAGCGGCGCCTCGAAGTCGCTGGCCCGGCCTCCCTTACGGAACGCGGAAGGGCCGGAACGAAGAGGCCATCGGCCGCGACGGTCCGCGTACGCCGCCCTCCGGGCGAGCCGGGAGCGGAGGCAAGAAAAGGCCCCTGCGCCGAGGACGGGCGCGCAGGGGCCGGAGTTCCGTTGCGCGGGGCCTAGAAGTAGTACTGGCCCGTGAACCCGTACTGGTTCGCGCGAACAGCGTAGTTGCCCGCGACGTTCAAGCGATTCGTGGTGAAGAAGTTGACCCACTCAAACGACCAGGAGAACCCGCCGACCCGGTACCGCAGCATGGCCGAGTTGTCGACGTTGGCGAGGCGCGCGTAGCCGTACCTTCTCGCCTCTGCCCAGTTGATGAGCTGGCCGGAGCCGATGAGGTACCAGAGCGAGAGCTCCTTCGTGAAGTTCAGGCCAACCTGGCCCGTCACGCCCCACCCGAACAGGTCGGTGTAGGTGTCGCCGACCGCGGCGTTCGTAAGGTTGAACTGGACCAGGTTGCCGAGCAGGCCGCCCGTGTTCTTCCCGTACCAGCCGGTCCCGTAGAGGGTGAGGGGCCCCAGGTTGAGGGTCATGCCGCCGGCCCCGGCGAGCACCGTCCGGTTCGACGTCGGGGAGGCGAGAACGTTCGGGCCGTTCAGGTCGAGAGCGTTCCAGTGGCCGCCGACCCAGAAGCTGAAGGCCTTGCTGGTGAGCTTGTAGCGGAGCTCGACCGCGGGCAAGCCAGAGGAGCTGCCGGCGGTGGTGAAGAAGCCGCCCGGGGCGGTCGTGGCGTTCACGCCGGCGAACGTCCAGGTCGCGGCACCGACCTCGAGGGCGAGCTCGGACTTCATGTCGGAGGAGCCGAACCGCTGGAAGATGAAGAAGCCCGGGTTCCGCCAGCCGATGTTGCCGGTCGCGTACCCCAGGGGGAAGGCGATGTGAGCGTCGCTCGTCGGGGCCGAGGCGAAGAGCAGGTTGTTCTGCTGGCCCATCCAGATGGTCGTGTTCTCCCAGGCGAGCTCCGCGTAGGCGAAGCGGAGCCGCGGCATGACCGACTGCTCACCGAAGGCGTTGTACGAGTAGGTGTTGACGGTCGTCGTCGCGGTGCAGGTCGCGTTCGTGCAGGCTGCGACGTTTGCTCCGGGGCCGCCGACCTGCAGCGCGCCGAAGAAGTCGACCTCGACCACGCCCTTCGGGATGGCACCCATCACCTCAGGGCCCTTGATCGAGAAGTTGAGGCGCGTCTGGCGGACGTCGCCAGCGAACACCGGCTTGTCCTGGGTGTAGTTGGACTGCCCGAGGGCGTACGGCTGCGCGAACAAGGCTTGCTGGCCGCCGCTCAACCCGGTCGGGCTGTCCTGGTAATACAGCGTACCGCCGATGAACCCGTGGAAGGCGAATTCGAAAGCCGGGGGCTTCGGCTCTTCCTTCACCACCACCGTCACGGACTCCAGTCTCCTTTCCTCAACGACGACATTCGGCGTGGACTGGGCGCGGGCGGCACCAACCACGGTTAGCAGCAATAGACTAAGAATGGCCTTGAGTCTCACGTGTGTCCTCCGGTTCAAAATATGAATCGAGGTCGCCTACGCCTCTCGCCGGACAGTTCCCTTCCGTGACGAGTGTGTGAGTTTCTCGCACTAAGGATTCTCCAACCGCAAGCTGCATTGCGTCATGGCACCCTCCGGGGACTCCTTCTTCACAAATATGCTTGACCTGGGTCAAGAATTGGTGCGTTTTCACAGTCGAGTCGCCGATCAGGCGCTGCCTTCCGGGGTGCGAGGCACGACGGAGGGAGTTCTTTCGCCCCTGATGAGACGTTACGCAGCCGCACCTCGCGTCAATCTCGAGGGCTCGTTCGCCTACCCGCGCGAAATCGCTCGGCTTGCCCCGGTGGCTGGCCTTGGTGTACGACCCGAACCGTCAGTCCAACCGTCCTGGAGGACTCATGCGCCTTGTCTCTTGCTCCGTCGCCGCCGCGATCGCGCTCCTAGCCCACCCCGCCGCCGCCGCCGAAACGGTCAAGATCGGCGCCGTGTTCTCGCTCACCGGTAACGCCGCAGCGTATGGGGCCCAGCAGAAGGCCGGCGTGGCGCTCGCGGCCGACGAGATCAACAAGAGCGGCAAGCTTCCGGGGATCACGCTCGAGGTCGTGCTCGAGGACGACGGAACGAGCCCGCAGCAGGGCATCAGCGTCTTCGACCGGCTCATCAACATGAACAAGGTGAGCGCCATCATCGGGCCCACGCTCTCCACGCTGGCCGAGGCGGCGGACCCGCGCGCCCAGGCACAGAAGACCCCGGTGGTGGCGGTCTCCAACACGAAGCCGAACGCCATCACCACCATCGGCGACTACATCTGGCGGGTGTCGCTCACCGAGGCACAGGTGATCCCGTCGGCAGTCGACATCGCCCGAAAGAAGCTGGGCTTCAAGACGGCGGCGATTCTCTACGGCAACGACGACGCCTTCACCAAGGCCGGTTTCGACGTGATGAAGTCGTCGCTCGAGAAGGCCGGCGTCCAGATCCTCGGGATCCAGACCTTTTCCACCAAGGATCGGGACTTCAACGCCCAGCTCACCGCGCTGAAGGGTCTCAAGCCGGACGTGCTCCTCGTCTCCGCGCTCGTGGAGCAGGCGGGCAGCATCGCCGTCCAGGCCCGCCAGCTCGGCTACACCGGCCCCATCATGGGCGGAAACGGCTTCAACAGCACGAAGTTCATCCAGCTCGCCGGCCCGGCAGCGGAGGGCGTCCTCGTCGGGACGGCCTGGAACCGCGCCAGCCTCGACCCGGTGAACCAGGCCTTCATCGCCGCCATGAAGGCCCGGGGAGTCGACCCCGACCAGTTCGGCGCGCAGGCCTACACGGGCGTCCTCGTCATCGCCGACGCCATCCGGCAGGCCGGGCTGAAGGGCGGCCGGGACGACATCAAGGCCGGCTTCGCCAAGGTGAAGGACCTGCCGACTCCGCTCGGGAAGTTCTCCTTCTTGCCCTCCCGTGACGGCGACCACCCGGCCGCCGTCCAGATCGTGAAGAGCGGGAAGTTCGAGATCCTCGAGTAGCCGGCGGCGCCGCGTGGGCCAGCAGATCGTCAACGGCCTCTTCCTGGGAAGCATCTACGCGCTGTTCGCGCTCGGCTACACGCTGGTTTTCGGCGTGCTCGACATCCTCAACCTGGCGCACCAGGCGGTCTTCATGCTCTGCGCCTACGTGGCGCTCGCGCTGGTCGTCCACCTCCACCTGCCCATGCCCATCGCGTTCCCCCTGGCGGTCGTGGCGGGGGGGCTGCTCGGCGTCGTCGTCGACCGGCTCGCCTTCCGTCCGCTTCGCGGCCGGAGCGACTCGAACATCTCCGGGCTCATCAGCTCCATCGCCCTCGCCACCATTCTCGAGGCGTTGGCGCTCCAGTTCTTCGGGCCCGACGTTGAGCGCTTTCCGTTCGGGATCGTTCCCGACCGCAGCCTGAGGCTCGGCGACGCGGTGATCTCGGAGCTCCAGCTGGTGATCATCGGCATCGCGGTCTCGATGCTGGCAGTGCTCACCTGGGTGCTCCGACGCACCACCCTCGGGCGGCGCATCCGGGCGGTGGCCGAGAACCCGGTCGCCGCCCGCGTCCTCGGGGTGAACGTCGATCGGGTGATCGCCTCCTCCTTCTTCGTCTCCTCCGCGCTGGGGGGTGCGGCCGGCGTCCTCTTCGGGCTCGCCTTCAACAGCGTCTCGCCGGACATGGGGCGCACGGTGGAGCTGAAGGGGCTCGCCGTCATCATCCTCGGCGGCATGGGCAGCATGCCGGGAGCCGCCATCGCTGGCTTCGCGCTCGGCCTCCTCGAGGTCTTCACGGTCGCGAAGATCGGCTCGTCGTACCGCGACGCGGTGGCCTTCGGCGTGCTCTTCCTGGTGCTCGTTGTCCGGCCGCGCGGCCTGCTCGGCCCGGCCGCGCTCCGGGAGGCCTAGCAGCAAGTGAACGGCGAGTCGCTCAGGGACCTGTGGCTCACGTACCAGTCGACGGTCGCCTTCATCGGGCTGAACGGGCTGCTCGCGCTCTCCGTCTATACGACGCTCTCGTGCGGGCAGCTGTCGCTCGCGCAGGCGGGCTTCATGGCGCTCGGCTCGTACGCGTCCGCCATCCTGACCCTCCACACCTCCGCCCCCTTCCCGGTGGTGCTGCTCGCCGGAACGCTGGTCCCTGCGGTCGTGGCGATCCCGCTCGGGCTCCCCGTGCTCCGGCTGAAGGGGGTGTTCCTTGCGATCGCCACCATCGGCTTCGGCGAGGTGGTCCGGATCTTCTTCGTGAACCTCGACTTCACGAACGGCGCCCTGGGACTCGTGGCCATCCCGCAGAGGACCGGACTCGTCGCCATCTACCTGGCTCTCGCCGGCGCGCTCTTCATCCTCTGGCGCATCCGGGGCTCACGGGCGGGATACGCGCTCGAGGCCATCCGGGAGGACGAGCCGGCCGCTCGCACCATGGGCATCCACGCCAGCGCCTACAAGCTCTCCATGGTGGTCCTCGGTGCGGGCTTCGCCGGGCTCGCCGGCGCGCTCGACGCCCACTTCAACTTCATCGTCGCCCCGGCCAACTACTCCTTTGGGCGCGTGGTGGACATGCTCGTGTACGCTGTGGTCGGAGGGACCACCGTCTTCTACGGCCCGGTGGTGGGGGCGGCCTTCCTGACGCTCCTTCCGGAGGTGCTGCGCGAGGTGGGCAGCCGCGTCGGGCTGCAGCCCGGCCCGTTGCGCCTCTTCGTGAACGGGCTCGTCCTGCTCCTCGTCATCCTCTTCCTTCCCAACGGAATCGTCTCGCTGCCCCGGCGCGTCCGCCGCTGGCTCGAGACGCGGCGGGCGGCGGCGCATGCTGCTTAGCCTGACCGACGTCCGGCGCACCTTCGGAGGGCTCCACGCCGTGGACGGCGTGGGGTTCCAGGTCGACACCGGCGAGGTGCACGGGCTCATCGGCCCGAACGGAGCCGGCAAGACGACGCTCCTGAACCTCGTCTCCGGCCTCATCCGCCCCACCGGCGGCGCCATCTCCCTCGAGGGCCGGCGCATCGAGCGGCTCCCCTCCCACCGGATCGCCGCCCTGGGCATCACCCGCACCTATCAGAACATCCGCCTCTTCCCCGCGCTCTCCGCCGCGGAGAACGTGCTCGTCGGCTCGCACCTCCGGCGGGTCGACCCCCTTTGGAAGAGGATGATCTTCGTCCCGGGGTACCGGCGCGAGGAGGCCGACGCCCTGCAGTGGGCGCTCTCCCTGCTCGCCCGGGTCGGCATGGAGGACCGCGCCGCCGAGCGGGCAAGCAGCCTGTCCTACGGCGAGCAGCGCCGGGTGGAGATCGCCCGGGCGCTCGCCTCCGGGCCGCGGGTCCTCCTGCTCGACGAGCCGACCGCGGGCATGAACCCCAGCGAGGTGGCGTCCATCGCCGCCCTCATCAAGGAGGTGGCGCGGTCGGGCCAGTCGGTGCTCCTCGTCGAGCACAACGTCAAGCTGGTCATGGACGTCTGTGACCGGATCACCGTGCTCAACTTCGGGAAGGTCATCGCCGACGGCACGCCGGGCGAGGTCGCAGGCGACCGGGCGGTGATCGCAGCCTACCTGGGGGGCGAGTGAGCGCCCCCGGCACGCCGCTCCTCGAGGTGAGGGACCTCCACGTCGGCTACGGCCACGTGCAGGCGGTGAGGGGGATCTCGCTCCGGGTGGACGCCGGTCGCATCATCGCCCTCATCGGGCCGAACGGCGCCGGCAAGACGAGCACCCTCGCCGCCATCTCGGGGCTCGTCCCTCCGCGAAGGGGCGAGGTGCTCCTCGAGGGGCGCTATGTGACCCGGTTCCCGACACACCGCGCGGTCTCGGAGGGCATCGTGCTCGTGCCCGAGGGACGAGCCATCCTGGGGCGGATGACCATCGAGGAGAACCTGCTGCTCGCGATCGAGGGGAGGCGGCCGCTGCCCGGGCGGGCCGAGGTGCGCGAGATGGTGGAGGCCCAGTACCAGCGCTTCCCGGTGCTCGGGGAGCGGCGACGGCTTCCCGCCGGATCGCTCTCCGGCGGCGAGCAGCAGATGCTCGCCATCGCGCGCGGCCTGCTCATGCGGCCGCGTATCCTGCTGCTCGACGAGCCCTCGATGGGGCTCGCGCCGCTGCTCGTCCAGCAGATCTTCTCGATCGTCGAAGCCATCCATCGCGAGGGGACGACCATCCTGCTCGTGGAGCAGAACGCCCGCCTGGCACTCAAGGTCTCGGACCACGCCTACGTGCTCGAGCGGGGGCGCATCGTCCTCGAGGGAGCGTCCCGGGATCTCGCCGCCGACGCCCGCGTCCAGGCGGCGTACCTCGGCGGGGAGGTCCTGAGCTAGGACCCTGGGTCGACGTCACTTCGGGGCCCGCTCGGAGGAGATGCGCACCGCCTCCTCGACGAGCGCCTCCTCGAGCTCCTCGGCCTTCATCCGCTTCACGATCTTCCCGCTCTTGAAGAGCAGCCCGACTCCGCCGTGGCCGTAGGCCACGCCCACGTCGGCCGCGGCGGCCTCGCCGGGCCCGTTGACCTCGCAGCCCATGACCGCCACGTTCACCTCGCCCTTCAGGGTCGACAGGCGCTGCTCCACGCGCTCGGCGATGGGAATCATCGCCACCGAGCAGCGTCCGCACGTCGGGCACGCGGTCAGGGTGGCGCCACCGAACTTGAGGCCCAGGGCCTTGAGCAGCGTGCGAGCCACCTTCACTTCCTCGACCGGGTCGGCCGCGAGCGAGATGCGCAGCGTGTCGCCGATGCCCTCGGCGAGCAGGATCCCCAGCCCGGCCGAGCTCTTGATCGTGCCCGAGAGCAGCGTCCCGGCCTCGGTGATCCCCAGGTGGAGCGGGTAGTCGAACCTCCGGGAGAAGAGGCGGTTCGCGGCCACCGTCATGCCGATGTCGTGTGCCTTGAGCGAGACCTTGATCTCCCGGTAGCCCTCGTCCTCTAGCACGCGGATGTGCCGCTCGGCGCTCTCCACCATGCCCTCGGCCGTCGGCCAGCCGTGCTTCGCGACGATGTCCTCTTCCAGCGACCCGGCGTTCACCCCGATGCGGATGGGAACGGCGCGCTCCCGCGCCGCCTTCACGACCTCCCGCACCCGCTGCTGGTTGCCGATGTTGCCCGGGTTCAGGCGGATGCAGTGGATCCCGGAGTCGAGCGCCCGAAGCGCCAGCCGGTAGTCGAAGTGGATGTCGGCGACGAGCGGGACCGGCGACCCTCTGACGATGCCGGGGAGAGCCGACGCCGCCTCTCCGTCCGGAACCGCGAGCCTGACGATGTCGGCTCCATTCTCGGCGAGCGCGCGGATCTGCCCGAGCGTCGCCGCCTCGTCGGCGGTCTGCGTGATTGTCATCGACTGCACGGCGATCGGCGCCCCGCCCCCGACCGGCACGGGGCCCACGCGGATCTGCCTCGTCTTGCGCCGCTCGGCGATGGCCGAGATGTTTCCGTGGTCGTACGCGCCCATAAGAAAGCCCGACCGCTCTCTTATCGAGCAGCGGCCGGGCGTGCCAGCCGAAGGCTACTTCTGGGCGAGCTCGGTATCGATGAGGTCCTTGAAGGCCTCGAATGGCTGCGCCCCCGAGAGCAGCATGCCGTTCACGAAGAAGGCCGGGGTGCCGGTGACGCCCAGCTCGCCGCCCGCCTTGTACCCCTCCTCCACCAGCTTCGCCTTCTCGCCCGAGTCGAGGCACTTGTCGAACTTCGCCTGGTCGAGGCCCAGGTCCTTCGCGTATCCCTTCAGGGACTTCACGTCGAGAGCCCGCTGGTTCGCGAAGAGCTTGGAGTGCATGTCCCAGTACTTGCCCTGGTCGCCGGCGCAGTGTGCCGCCTCGGCGGCCTTGGGGGCGCTCTGGTGCATGGGGAGCGGAAAGTCCCGGTAGACGACCCGGATCTTGTCGGGATAGGCGCGGAGCACCTCGGCGACCGTACCCTCGGCGCGGCCGCAGTAGGGGCACTCGAAATCGGAGAACTCCACGATGACGATGGGCGCCTTCTCGGGGCCCTTCGCCGGCCCCTTCGCCTCGACCTTCTGGCGAGGCGGCTGGTAGGCCGCGAGCAGGATCTCGACCTTGCTCTCCGCCTTCAGCTTCTCGTAGTAGGCCTGGAGCGCCTGCTGGGACCTCTGCTGCTTCAGGTAGCGGACGATGCTGTCCTTGACCTGGTCGAGCGGAGGCAGGTCCTTCCCCTGGCCCTTGGCGGCGTCGTAGACGGCCTTCACCTCCGCGTCCGAGGGGTCCGGGATCTTCTCGATCACCTCGGCGCGGAGGTAGTCCTCGAAGGACTTGCCCGAGGCCTTCGCCTTCGCCTCGACGAGCTTCTTCACGATCAGGGCGTCCAGGCTTCCCCGGCGCATCTGGTAGCGCTGCTCCTGGTACTGCTGGTCGATCTTTGCCAGCTCCGCCTTGGCGTAGTCGTCCAGGTCCTTGTTGCTGATGGTCTGCTCGCCGATCTTGGCGACCGCCGCGCTCGGGTCCGGCGCCTGGGCGGCGGCGCCCTTCGCCTGAGTGGTGGAGGGGGAGCTGCAGGCGAGCGCGCCGAGACCGGCGACCGCAGCGAAGAAGAGGTGCGAAGACATGGGACTCCTAGGTTTTGTTTTTTGGGGGGGGCGAGGGGCGGATTCTTCGAGATAACCGCGCAAAGGTCAACGCCATTCCTGCGGCCGGGCGGCCGCAACCTCTGGTAAGAATGGCCATTGTCACGATTCGGAGGCGCGCGATGTCAGCTGATGTCTGGAACCCGGATCGGTACGGCCGTTTCCGCGCGGAGCGGGCCCAGCCCTTCCGTGACCTCCTCTCCCTGGTGAGGACGCAGGAGCGCATGCGCGTCTGCGATCTGGGATGCGGCTCCGGAGAGCTGACCGCGGAGGCTCACAGCCGGCTGGAAGCCCTCTCGACCGTCGGCATCGATTCCTCCTCGTCGATGCTCGAGAAGGCGAAACGCTTCGCGGCTCTTGGCCTGTCCTTCGTCCTGGGAGACATCGCCGAGTTCGAGGCTCCCACCGGCGGCTACGACCTCGTCCTATCGAACGCCGCCCTGCAATGGCTGCCGGACCACCCGGCCCTGCTCTCCCGCATCACGGCAGCCGTCGCACCGGGGGGACAGCTCGCCGTGCAGGTTCCGGCGGCGCACGGGCACCCGTCCCATCTGCTCGCGCACGCGATGGCGGCGGAGGAGCCGTACGCATCGGCATTCGGAGGGTACGTCCGGGGCAAGCCGGTGCTCGACCCGCCGGAGTACGCATTGCTGCTACGCAGGCTCGGCTATCGCGAGCAGCACGTGCGCCTCCAGGTGTACGTGCACGAGCTCGACGGGCCGGAGGACGTCGCGGATTGGGTGCGAGGCACCCTCCTCACCGACTACGAGAGGCGTCTGCCCGGGAAGCTCTGGGATGGCTACCTCGCCGCCTATCGGGAGCGCCTCGCGGCCGCCCTTCCGAAGGAGCGCCCCTATCTGTACGCGTACCCGCGCATCCTCCTCTGGGGCATGCGGTAAGGCGATCGCCGGCGGGTAGGGTCGGGGCCACCCAGGGGACCCGGGAACCCTCTCCGCCGGAGTTCCAAGCCCTCGAAACCCGTGGCAACCCTCCGAGGGCGGCGTGGCACGCATCGCGCAAAAGCCAGGGACCGTGCTGCTGCCAATCGGGTCCCCCGAGCCCGAGGCGGGCCGGAACCTCGCCCCCTCCGAGGTCACGGTTCGCCTCGGGCGCCTTTTTTCATCCCCGGCCTACCGTCCGCCCATGCTGCCGACGGTCGCGCTGAAGGTGATGGAGCTCTCCCGCAAGCCGGACGTGGACTTCGACTCCATCCTGACCGTGCTCGAGTCGGACGGGCTGCTCGCCGGGCGAGTGCTCGCCATCTCGCAGTCGGCGGTCCACTCCGGACGCTCCCCCGTCACCTCGCTCCGCCAGGCCCTGGTGCGGCTCGGCATCAAGACCCTCCGCAACGTGGTCCTCGAGGCGGCCCTGAACCTGCGGGTCTTCAGGGTGCCGGGCTTCGAAGCCATCACCGAGCGGCTTCGCGTTCACGCGAGCTGCACGGCGCACCTCTCCAGCCTGGTGGCGAGGCACTGCAAGCTCGACCCGGATACCGCCTTCATCTCCGGCCTGCTGCACGACGTCGGCATGGCAGCCGCGCTCCTCGCCATCGCCGAGGAAATGAAGGGCCATCCGCTCCCGGTGGGGGACCTGGGCTTGATTCTCGACTCGGTGCACGCCCAGGCCTCGGGACTCCTCGCCGATCTCTGGAAGCTCGCGCCCGAGGTGAAGCAGGCGGTGTCGCGCCACCATCAGCTCAAGGTGGGCGGCGAGGTCAATCGGATGGTGGCGGTGCTCATGGTGGCGGAGCAGCTCGCCTACGAGAACGACGGCGGCATGGTCCCAGTCCGGTGGCCCGAGGACGGGGCCTCCGAGCCCCTTCCGCCCCCGCCCGGCGCGATGGATGCGAACCCGCAGGCCGTGGTGGCCGAGGCGCGCGAGGCCCTCGGCCTCGGCGACGCCCGCCTGGATGCGGTCCGGCGCGAGGCGCTCGAGCTCATGCTGCGCACGGTGGAGCCGGAAGGCAGACCGGCGCATCCGGCCGGGGCCGCACCGCGGCCGCAGAAGAGGGCCTGAGTCGCCCGTCCCCTCGCCTCGGGCGCGTCGTTCGCGCGAGCCCCCCCCGGAAGACGAGCGCGGCGACCTCCTGCGAGCAGGGCGGCCCCGTCGGGGCGGATGGCTGCGGGTCTCCACGCGTTCGAACGGCGCTCCGAAGCCTGCCCGTGACAAGGCAGCTCCGAGGGGCTAAACAGATCCCGCTCCTCACCCGCCCTTGGAGGAATGATGTCCCAGCACGAGAAGCTCGTCATCGTGGGATCGGGGCCCGCAGGCTACACAGCGGCCCTCTACGCCTCTCGCGCCAACCTGGCGCCTCTCCTGCTTGAGGGGATGCAGCCCGGCGGCCAGCTCACCATCACCACGGACGTCGAGAACTACCCCGGCTTCCCCGAGGGGGTCATGGGCCCGGAGCTGATGGAGAAGTTCAAGGCGCAGGCCGAGCGGTTCGGCACGAAGTTCGCCGCGGCCGAGCTGACGCGGGTGGACTTCTCGAAGCGCCCGTTCCAGCTTTGGTGCGAGGACACCCTCTACACGGCCGACGCGGTCATCGTGGCCACGGGTGCCTCCGCCAAGTGGCTCGGAATCCCCTCCGAGAAGTCCTACATGGGCAAGGGCGTGAGCGCTTGCGCCACCTGCGACGGATTCTTCTTTCGCGGAGTCGAGGTGGCGGTCGTGGGCGGAGGGGACACCGCGGTCGAGGAGGCCACCTTCCTGACGAAGTACGCGAACAAGGTCTACCTGGTGCACCGGCGCGGCGAGCTGCGGGCCTCCAAGGTGATGCAGGAACGGGCCCGCGCGAACCCGAAGGTCGAGTTTGTCTGGAACGCGGTGGTCGTCGAGGTGCTCGGGGACGGAAAGGCGGTCACAGGGCTCCGGCTCGAGAGCACCAAGGACGGGACGAAGCGGATCCTCCCGGTCCAGGGATTCTTCCTCGCCATCGGCCACGAGCCCAACACCCGCGTTTTCAAGGGGTCGCTGGCGATGAACGAGGTCGGCTACCTGAAGGTGCAGTCGCCCACCACGCGCACCAGCGTCGAGGGCGTCTTCGCCGCCGGCGACGTCGCCGACCCGACCTACCGCCAGGCCGTGACCGCAGCCGGCTCCGGCTGCGCGGCCGCGATCGACGCCGAGCGCTGGCTGGGCGAGCACGGCGTGCACTAGAGAGCCTTCCCGTGAAGATGATCGACGTCGGCGCGAAGCCCAAGACCGAGCGGGTCGCCGTGGCGCGCGGCTTCGTCTCCATGGAGCCGGCCACCCTTCGGGTGCTGCGGCGAGGCGAGGCGGAGAAGGGCGACGTGCTCGCCGCGGCGCGGCTCGCCGGCATCCTGGCCGCGAAGCACACGCCCGACATCGTCCCCCTCTGCCATCCCATCGGCATCTCCGGCACGGTCGTGGACGCCGTCCCCAGGCGGGGCGGCGTCGAGGTAACGGCCACGGTGCGCACGGTCGAGCGCACCGGCGTGGAGATGGAGGCGCTCACGGCCGTCTCGGCAGCCTGCCTCACCATCTACGACATGCTGAAGCGCTACCAGCGCGGCATGCGCATCGAGTCGGTGGAGCTCATGGAGAAGTCAGGCGGCCGGACCGGCCTCTGGGTGCGCGGCCGTGAGCCCGCACCGCGGCCATCTCGACCCGCAGCACGTCGAGCACGTTCCGGCCGCACACGCGCCGGATGACGGCATCCGACAGGCCGAGCTTGGCCATCCGATCGGCCGCGCGCGGCAGCGACAAGAGGTCCCCGAGCCCGTCGCCGGCGCCGGAAGCGAGCACCAGCCCCTCGGGGCCAAGGGTGCGCACCAGCCGCGCCGCCTCCTCCACGGCACTGCGCGCGCCGGGCCGGTCCGCGCTCAGGGATAGCACCGCCCCGTAACCCACGGACCGGATGATCCGTACCGTCCGGGAATCGGCTTGGTCCACGAGCACCGTCCGCGGCTCGACCTCTGATTCCCGCAGGAGCCCGAGGGCGCGCCGCGTGAGGCGGACCTTGTCCCGGGCGGGAGTGCTGACGAGCACGGGAAGCCGGAGCTCCCGCGCCATCTCGAGCTGGCGAACGAAGGTCATCTCCTCCCGTTCGGTCCCCTGGTCAAGGCCCACCGGGCCGATGGCCACCACCTCGGGCTGGGAGAGGAGCTCCGGCAGCTCCGCGAGGAGCGCCTCCAGCCCGCGCAGGGGAATGCATCGGGGCGGGATCCCGAGCGCCGCCCATGCCGCAAGACCGGCCCGGCGCAGGCGGGAGATGGTCGGCCCGGCGAGCGCCTCCCACGATCGGAGCAGGCGGGCCGCCGTGGCGGGCG
>Ga0209048_10002581_pt1 | contig 17940 bp, 19 predicted proteins | sample FrelakmetCRP12CR_FD_187146 | JGI IMG/M metagenome (GOLD analysis project Ga0209048, IMG submission 187146) | Freshwater lake sediment microbial communities from the University of Notre Dame, USA, for methane emissions studies - CRP12 CR (SPAdes)... | ecosystem: Environmental > Aquatic >... | reverse complement strand
ACCCTGCCCACGACCCACGTTCTGTATTTCGGAATGCAGGTCAAAAAGGGTCGTCTGGACTCAGCGGGCATAACAAAGCCGAATACGGCAAACGTTGCGGAGATCCATAATCAGGTAAACATGATGTTAGGGCACGAGATCTTTGATTCGGAAATCGGCAAGCGAGTTCTCGTCGATCACGCATTCATAGTGGCGGGCGGGGAGATTACGAAGCAGGCGAGGAACTGGCTGGGGAACAAACTCGATGCGTCAAAGCGAAGTCAGGTGATGTTCATGGATCGAGACGACATACTGAACCTGTATGTTGTAACGAGCCTGCCGCTACCAAAGGCGGCGCTGCCGCAGGCTCCTGAGGACGCTGACGACGACATTCCGTTTTAGGAATTGCAAACCTTCCCGCGGGCTCACGGGCCGCCCTTGGCGTCCGCGTCGATCACGTCCCGAATATTGGAAAGTAATGCGTTGAACCCGGAAAAATCGATCGTGTCCGCATGTGCCCGCACGACCTTGTGAGCGAAGACCATTTTTCCGTACTGGGTTGCCGTATCGGTATTGCTCGCGGGATCAAAGGTTTTTCCGCCAATCACTTTTGACTTGGTAGCGGAATCGAAGAAATCCTCGACCATGGACTGCGTTACGCCAGGCGAGAGCGGAGTTGGGACGACATACAGATTACCGAAAACGTGGATTGAGGCTTCGGTTCCAGTCGGCTTCTTCCCGGTAATGTTCGCGACGGATTTGTAGACGGGTGCTGCGCCGCTATCGTTATCAATCACGAGGATAACTGGCTGCTGCATTCCCGGCGCAGAGAATGTCTTTCTCGCCTTCTCGTAGAGCCAGATGAATTTGGCCAAGTTAGCCGACCCACCACTGATTCCGAGAATTCGACCGATTCCGTGCCCAGAGTATTTGAGCAACCGGACGTTGAGCTTGACGGAACCATCGGCGTTCAATGCCGCTAGGGTCGGATATGCGGCGGCCAGGCTTCGAATCGCGTGAACCAGATACACGTTATCGGTGTGACCTTCGCACATGATCACTGGACGCTGCGCGGCATAGAACTCGTTGAAGAGTAGGAAGCGTCGGTAAAGGGAGTCTTTACTTGATAACTTGACTTGCTCTCTTGGGGGGTCGTCTTCCGTGTCCACGCTCTTGTTGTAGCGGTCGACGGAGTCAATAAAACTGAGCATTCCCCGCAGTTCTTCCGGCGTTCCGGGAATGTCTTGCCGGACCGTTGCGCCGCTGGGATCGATAACGTATCGCGTGTGCTGAAACGCGCCAGTCTTCACCAGCCGGTTGACCATTGCTCGCACAGTATGGCGGTACTCGTGGCGGACGTTGATCTTCTGGTTGACGACTAGCCCTGTAACCTCCTGTCTGGAATCGCGGTACTGCATTCTTGTCTTGGCCGCATTCACAGCGAACCCACACTTGGCGATTAGGTGTGCCAGGCGAGAGCCGGGTTGCCAGGCATTGGGTTGGTCCGCAGACGGGACCGCAATACTTGTGGGGAAGAGTGGCTTGTTCGTCGAGAACGTGAGGTCATCGGCGTAACGTGTATATGTGCAGCCCTCTCGCTTGGCGATGCGGACGAGTTGGACATCAAGAACGTGTCCGACCAAATTCGAGACAACGGGCGAACATGGGCTGCCTTGCGGCAGCGAATTGTTGAAGCAAGCGATCTGCGCAATTACGGTGGCGACAGGGGCCGGAAGTGCGAAGTGGCGGTCCTTGATGAGGAAACCACGAACGCGGCCAAAATTAATTGTTCCGAAGAAGTCTTCAAGGTCTACGTTGAAGACGTAACGACGTCTTCTGTGCGCCTGTGCATTCGTGATGATGGAACGCTTTCGAATGAACCCGTGGGCAATTTGCGCCTGGAACTGGTTTGTCGTGTTGATCTCTTCGACGCAGTTTTGGAGCACATTGGACAGACGTTTTTGAATCATCTTCAACGGATCGGTAGGGGCCGAAATGCTGCGCGTCCCGCCATACCGCTTAGGGATAGTGAATTGAACGTAATTGCCGGCAGATCCCTTCTTGTATAGAACGTATGAAAGACCTGCCGGCTTTACGCCAAGAATCTTCGCCACGTCCGATAAATTGGTTGCTGCTTGTAGGGCTTTCAGATGACTCATACGAAGGTCGCAAGAAAGGGCCTACAGACACTCTTACGCGATAGGCACATACACCGTTAAGTACGTAATGTGCTATGAACATAGCTGGAGCAAATCTCCAGACATTTTTTTCACATGCCACGAAACGTGGCAAAAGGTCTGTCTGTAGGCCCATTCAAACTCTAACACGTCGGCGCGTTTTGCCCTCGCGACGGACCTAATAGTTGGCCGCGCAGCCGAACTAGCGGGCGCCCGAGGAGCCTGCCTACCAATGGGCAAAAATCCGAGGTGCGCACGCCGCGGACTATTACGGATGATCTAAGGGTAAGGCGGAAAGGCGATTAGAAACAGTTACTTGCGGCCGATCATGTTATGAGCGGTAGAGATTCGGTAGATCTGTTGGCAGTATTGGTCGGATTCCTAGCGTTTTGCACCAGGCCGCTTCAACTTCGCAGGCACGCGCTTTGCCTTGCCCGCCTTCAATGCGCGATCGATCAGGGACCAGGCTTCCTTGTAGGACTCCACATTCTTGATTCTGCTTAGGTGGCACTTTGGCCATTGACCACTTGGGCCGACTTCGATGACCCGACGGACGACAGCAGATGGAAAGACGTAACACTCCGGCAGGCGCCCGCCGTCCTTCGTTGTTTGTGAATCGAGATTCAGCTTCGCAAAGACGACGAAGTTGGCTTTCGGCTCCTTTATTGGGAAGCCGGTGGCGTTGCGGTAGAAGCGGCTTTTCACCTGAATGCTGACCGACGTGCCGCGCTTGGTATTCGCGGCCACAACATCGATTCCCGCCCGGCCACGCTCACACTTGAACGCGTCAATGTCTCGGAACATCAGTTGGGCAACAACGTAATGTTCGGCCCCCGCGGAGGGCATGTGCGTGTCTCGCCACGGCTTTGCCCAGCGGTACCCGCGCTTCTCAGCCAGAAGTCGCTTTGTTTCTGTAGCCTTCAGTCCGGCGAAGTGCCACTTTGTCTTCTTAGTTTGCTTCATGCCGATGGCCTCACACTCACTTAAAATTTAAGGCGGTGAAGTCGCGGTCTGGTAGATCTGATCTGAAACCGTAACCCGAAAAACGTCTGTTAAGCTGGCATAAGATGCCCACGAGCTACTGTGTGTCAATGCAGTCGAGGTTAAATCAATGGCTATTACATGCACGCTTCAGGTTACAACACAACTGAACTGCTTTTTGAGCTCGAATGTAGGCACATTCGTTAGGCGGCCAGCGTGAAACTGCTGCGAGACCTTCGAGAGCATCTTGTCAGCCTTCGTAGCAAGCGCCAGCAGGGCAAGAAGAGCAGTGTTAGACACCGACGGCTGTCTTTGACTCCTGCAGAACGAAAGAAAGTCTTAGCTAAGACTTCTGGGCGCTGTCACATCTGTGGAGGAACGGTCGAGGGCGAGCAATGGCAGGCCGATCACGTTACCGCACGTAGCGCGGGCGGCCTCCACACCATCGATAACTATCTTCCAGCGCATACAATTTGTAATAACTACCGGTGGGATTATTTGCCGGAGGAATTCCAGTACATATTGAAGCTTGGAGTATGGGCAAGAACCCAGATTGAGCGCGGCACTCCCGTCGGCAACGATATCGCAAGCGCATTTGAAGCCTACGAAACTCGCAGGAGCAAACGTAGAAGATCGAATAGCTGATATTGGGAATTTTTCCAAGGACCGTATCTAGCGACCGGGCTAACACAACAATAGGTTTGCCCGGATACTATCCTCAATAATCCCGGGGTAAGGCGGAAAGGCTAGTAGAAACAATCGCTTGGCGTCGCTCGAATTTATGTCGGTAGAGATTCGGTAGAGGTGCGTGGCCGGAGTGTCGGCATTGGTTGGTTACTACCTCTGATCCAGAGCTAGGACGGATTCACCGCAAAGGAATCTGCGGAGCACGACCATGACCCACGTGTCATGTGCGCAGTACCTGAGCAGGGCGCTTCGAAGAACCTGGGCGCGCTCAGGACTTACATTGGGGTCGCGCAATTCCAAGAACGCTAGCTGTGCCGCGCCCCCTTCCTGCACTTCATCCAACCGTTCATAGCCCAAGTTCGGAAGAATTGTCGGCATGACGTCCTTGATCGACCAGGAGCCCTGCATATCCCGGTGGTAATAGGCCTCGCGAGTGATCGGCAAGAGATCGACCAATCGACCAGCCAGTCCGCGCAGTGCACTGTCATGGGTAGGTAGTCGATCGGCCAGGCTATTGAGTACTGCTGCCTCGAAACTCGCGTTATACGCAAAGATCGGACCCTCAGACGGAATAGCAGCGATCAGCGCGCGCGCCATGGCATCGAAATCACCGAATGACTCGATCGCCAGATATTCAACATGCCTGATATCGGCGGGGCCAAACTCCACATGCACGGACCATTGAAACGGAATCTTTTCGTAAGGCCGCGTGCCGATGACCTCGGGGACTGAAAGACTGATCGTCTCAAAATCGAGGTAAGAGTAGGGAAGCGGCTGTTGCCGCAACTCGGCCGTAACAGATGCATCAAAATACGCGGTGCCAGTCATAGTCGCTTCATGCACCCGCCGGTGCATTACGCTCGTCAAACGCTCTATTGGCACCTCGCGTAGATCGCGGTATCCATCCGCCATCAGCGCCTCCAGCGTCTTCCCGCCCCGTGGAAGTGAATCGACAGGGTATTCTGGAGTTTCCTGTCCCACCGTGCATCGCGCCAGGAACGGGCACTCATAGGGACTCATGCATTGAGGCCCTACGTTAACGGACGGAGCCGAGGGGCTGGCCATGACCTGCTGATACTCGGACGCCTTCGCCGCGGCCTCTGGCAAATAGTCTTCGACCGCATCAGTGATGTCCTCTTCCACGAGTAATCCGTCGTACTCGCCAGCGCGCTTGAGGACGAATTGACTATTCACATGACCAATGGAGACACGACCGACAGGAATACTCGCTCTTTGTAGCACCAAGGCCTGAAACGCTGCGTCCGGTAGGTGAGTCTCCTTTACCTGCGTCGTAGCCTTCACCTCGACGAGTTCGAATTCATTGCCGTGACGTCTAAGCACATCTGCGATCACTGCGAGATCGCCGGCACGAAATGCTGGTTGGTACAGCGTAGACGGCGCATCCGTGCCTTTCGCCAACACTCTCACCGTCTCGGCGATAGCCGCCGGCATGCCCTTGTCTCGGGAGATGACGACCCCCGGACGCAATCGCTGTACCACCTCGTCAAACGCCCGGCCTTGGAGGATCGGAATGCTGGGTTCGATCGACTCTTCAAGTGGCCGGTGAATCTCAAACCAAAGGCGTTTGTGACATTGAAGCCCAGAGAGAAATCGCGTTTTCGTGAGCCATGCCATAACGACTACGTCACCGCTGCAGACTCACGGCGCTTCGTGACTCCCGAATGATCGCAGTCTCAATCATCATCCCTCCATATTAGACCGCCGGAGACCCCTCGGGGAGGTTGTGCCGCCGAGCCACAGGAGCGGCGTCTGCCAGAGTATGGGTCCGCATGACCACGAAGACCTGAAAGGTTGTGGGTACCCCGATACTAGATCAGATAATCCTCGAGCAAATTGAAAAAGATAATGAGAACAGCTGCCTCTGTTCGTGCGTATTTCGGCTGGTAGAGATCCGGTAGACCCTATCGCCTTAACTGTGAAGGCCCTCGCAATAAATCTGCGCTATTTGTGAATCGAGCTTGGTCGGCCAGCAATCCTGTCAATTATTGTTAACAGGTTGGTTGGCGGCGGCTTCGCTGATAACGAAAGTTGTGGAAGGTGGGCGGCCAATGTTCTGTAGTCAGAGTCTAGCTGACATTACTAGCGAGATTCTAACTCGTCACCGGAAGGAGTTTTGCATTGGACGAGATTGAGGAGGACTACGAGAGGCCAGTCGAACCCTGGATCCGGCGCTGGGCTACGCCGCTTAGTATTGGCTCAATACCCGTGATGCTGTGGATATTTCGCGCCATTCTTCAAACGTTGCACGTACGCTTCGAGTATGCGCTTCGCTACCCCCGATTCACCGACGACGGGGAGGAGATCACCACTGAAATCTCGGTCGCTGGGTGGTACGTCACAATCATCACGTTGATGATGGCCCGGCGTCTTTACTTGATCTGCAAGGAATGCGGTTTTAAGCACCACATGGACCGAGAAGCCGTCTTGCTCTGGAACACCTGGTTCATTGGACTCACCGTCGTAACGGTGTTCATGTACTCCTTAGACGCCACGCTACCCGCTTTCATGCCGGGTCGCGGACTCGTGTTTCCAGCGATCACCATCACGGTGGCATGCATATGCTATCGCGTCTACAAGGCGATCCTTCGCGCGCCGGTAGAAATTCGGTAGATGTATTGGCGGCAGAGTGAAGGACATCAGGTGACCATTAACGAGAACAAAGAAGCGGCATTGAGATTTCTGCAGGCGTTCGAGGGGTTACTCCGTCAGGAACTGCCTAAGGGTGTTGCGATGGATACTGCCATCCGAGAGATAGTCTTAGAGGCAGGGACCAATGTTCAAAAGAAACATTTGCGGAAACCTGAAGCCGCGTTTCTGAACTATTTTGTTCTTCCGGCGCTTTTTCAACAGATCCAGGAGCAAGCTGGACTGACAGAGACACAGGCGAAGGACGCATTACTCAACGAATACCATCGAACGATGCCGGAAATTTCGCGTCAATCGCCTATACATGCGCTCAGACATCCTTTCGAGAAGACGATGGGCGTGAAGCCAGAGACCGTCTACCATAAGTGGTTGAAACCAGAAAAGGGTGATGGGCTTACGCAAAGTTGTCCGGATTTCGCGTTGCGAAAACCGTTTCCACACTCGATAGTCTTTGAAGGTAAGTATTTGCGAAGGAATGCCTCCAAGACCAATGCGGCGAAGGAACTCGTCGGAGATCTATACCAGGCGTGTTTTTATCGGGGACTTCCTAGGACCGCCCCGAGAAAACCAGGGCTTCCCGCATGGGATTACGATTATGCATGCCTGATCGCGTTCGACGCGTCTCGCGATGGGACCCTCCGGGATGCATGGAAGGAACTGAGCCCAAAGGTTCAGCGAAGCTTTTGGAACGGGGCGAATGTCTACGTCATGATTCTTCGGGACTGACCTCGATGCAGGAAGTCATTGTGGTAAAAGTGGGAGGTGAAGGTGGTGGAATGACGTTGATCGGTCGCCGACTGGACTTGACAGAGGCATGGGAATTCCGCGTGGAGCGGAGCTCGTCTTTCGCGGCGATTCTTGACGAAGAGGATGGAGAGGGGCCTGCGATGACTCCACCACAACCTCGTAAGCCCGTCTGGGTGCCAACTTTGGCCGAAGCTGTTGCGATGTTGGACGTTTGGCCGTGGGCCATGCTTGTGCCCATCGAGGTTCATCCTGAGTTCCAGGATGAATTGCTTGTCGAGGCAACGCGCAGGCTTATCGGGGATTCATCCTCGCACGCCAAGAGAAGTATGAATCGTTGGCTGGAAGCCTGCACGCAGCTATAGATTACGATATGGAAATAGCCGCCATAAAGGAACGAAGGGAAATCGAGCGACTACTCGTGCGGTTGAATGCTTCCAAGACGCATGAATTTCCGCCTAAACATCAGCGGGTCGGTGCGTCCGTAAAGCATGGCGTCTACATCATCAAAAACAAGTCTGGCCGGGTTGTCCACGTAGGGCGAACGGTTAGCGGGCGGGGCGGTCTCGCTCAGCGGCTAAGCAATCATCTTCAGGGTCAGTCGTCATTTACGAACGTCCACCTGAATGGCAATGGAGATCGGCTACGCCAGGGCTACAAGTTTCAGTTCCTGGCCATTCGCGAGCGGCGTAGTCGGGCCCTCCTTGTGCATGCAGCGACGGCATTCCATTGCCCGGTCCATCTCGGTGTCGGTGTGAAGCGAGGTACCTAGCGGATTCGGACGAACCGCAGGCAGATTAGCGTGCGACGATGAATTCGGAGCTTGCCCAGATACTATGACCGATAATCTCAGGGTAAGCCAAAAATTATATTAGAAACAGTCGTTTGGATCCGCCAGAATTGCTGTCGGTAGAAAATCGGTAGATGCGCACTGAATTCGCGAGTGGGAATCTGGGCTCAATGTTTTCGGATCTTTGAGACGTCGACAAATAGCTGCGGCAGCAGAGATTCCAGTAGCACGCCAAGTACTTCAGCTTTGGTAGGGCTGCCACCGTGCTGAGAGAACTCCCAGCGACCTGCAGCCAAGTCCCACGCGGATCTGGCCACAAGTTCTCCGAGCGCAAAGGTTCTTGTCGAGAGAAGGGTACCTTCGGACGGTGCCAAGCGTCCGGCGATGATAACTCCAAACATGCCGAGTCGGCCCCGATGTTCCGCCAAGCGGCCACCATCGAATAAGAGAGCTTCGGATGTGAGGTTCGAATAGAGTCTTCCAGTGCTTGAGGCACGATCTAGCATGCGGCGAAGGGGAACCATTGCAGATTCCATACCCTTAAACATGTCACGCCGTTTGCTCTGTGCTTCCGCAGCGTCAAATATCGGCACGGCGTGTGCCGATTCAAACATCCACATGTATTCACTGTAGATGAGGTTGTCTGCTATTTCTGGTAGCCCATCAGGAAACTGAAGGAGAACGCTCGCGCGAGGAACCTCCGCGGCATTCGCGATCTCGGCAACGGAAACGTCACGTGAGCTCTTTTTCTCGAGCAGCGCTATGGCAGCGTTGAGAACACGTTCGACCACTTTCTGACCACGCGGTGTCTTGGCCGGCCGAGGGGGCTCGACGTTGCTCCTTTGCGGCAAAGCGACATGGCTTAGGCGTTTCTTCATGACGACAACCGGCTTTATAGGTCTACTTGGGCCCTAGCGGGAATAATATACTAAAAAGTAGTCTTTGAACTAGACACCACGACTAGTATGGAGTATAAAACACGCCATGACGACTCGTACTGGTTTGATCCTCCGACGTGACGACATGTTCCGGCAGGCAGCGCCGGCCCAACCCGCCATGCGGAGCGTAGCTCAAGGTTGGGGCCCTATGTCCCTGCGGAGGCCAGGGCCGCTGTTCGCCTCCGTCCTTTCCCCACTCAAGGAGATCTCACCATGTCGCCCGAAGCCCAGATTGAAGAGCTACCCGCAATGAGTAATCGAATCGAAAAGCCCGTTGACCCCACCGATCTGTTTCATCGATCCCTGGCGTCGATTGAGGGCGCCTATAGGGATTTGGGTCATACGTTGGGATGGCGGTTCCTGACTGGCCCGGCGTCGACGCTTTCAGTCGGCACTGAAATTGGGTTCATTACTTTGAATCCAGGCGGTACCTCGGAGTCGGCGGATCATCCACGCGCCAGTTGTGAGGCTGGGAATGCCTATATGACTGAAACGTGGCCGGGCAGCGCCCGAGGTATGGCCCCTTTGCAGCGGCAGGTGCAGATGCTCTTTTCAGAGGTCATCGCCAAGTTGGGAAACCGTCAGACTCCATCCGAGTTTATGAACACTCAGGTAATGAGCGCGTACTTCATCCCGTTTCGCTCGCCGAGCATTGCCTCCCTTCATCGTCGTGTGGAATCGCTGGCGTTCGCTGGCCAGCTTTGGTCCGGGATATTTCAGTGTTGGATGCCACGTTGCATCCTGACCATTGATGCGGAGAGCTTTCGCTCGATTGTGCGAATACTCGGTCGCCGCCCTAACACTTCTGTATCTGGCTCCAAATCGTTTCCAACGGGGTGGGGTACAATTGAGGCAGAGTCATTGCAGATAAAAGGACTGCGACCGGATGGACCGGTGACCATCGCCCGGCTACCGCATCTGTCCCGCTTTCAGCTCTTTGGAAGTGCAATCAGAGCGCCGCACCTGGACGTCTTTACGAACCATCTGGCTACAAGCATCGATCCGAGGCTAACCAACTGAAAACGCGCTGTCTGGCCCTTAGTAGGACGCTCGCTTCCCTTCAATCCAGTCATTCGGGGGCGGTCACGCTCGACTCAAGAATTCGGCGGTTGCGTGCTTGGATAAATTCAATTGCGTGTTTTTTGTAGGTACGATAGCTCTCCAAGCCATCCGGAAGCGGGGAGCGGTCGAACCCTACAAACGGTATGAAGAATCTCACGGCGGAATAATCCTGGGTCACCAAGTCTGCAAGCAGGAAGAACTCCACGTAACCGGCAAAGTCACGAAACAGTTCAAAGAACCGCGAGTACCGCGCTAGGGTCTCGCTTAGCGGACTGGGTTCATTGCTGTAGTGCCGTCTGATGCACTCCACGGTGAGATCGAATCTGTCTTTGATTCGTGGGTGAAATCCGCGCGCACCGTTGATGGTGATCTTCCGGTCGATTTGGTTTGCCGGGAAGATCATCATTCCGCCGATGGTGTAGCTAATTCTGATGAAATCTGCCAGCTCTTCGGCCGCCAATTGGTGTCCAAGGCTCGCAATAATGGATTCCTTCCTGAACGTCGGAATGACTGAATCGCTCGACAAAAAGTACTCACCCATCGCGGACCGGTGGTGCAGATAGACGTTGGACGTCGTGTCGTCCAGTTGAAAAACCACGCCATTCGGCAATGGCTTACTCCAGAGAAGCTTGTGGTACGCGCGTAGCCGTGGACTTAAAACGTCCGGATCTCTACCTGGTGGGGTGTCCGACCGAAAGTCGAAAGTGATATCAATAGGGAGTCGCATATGTTCTCAAACCGCCCCGGCGATGAATTTCCCATTCTCCCCTCGGGAGCTTACCCAGATACTATCGTTGATAATCTCAGGATAAGGCGGAAACGCATTTAGAAACAGCGGGTTGCGTCTGCTCGAGTTGCGAGCGGTAGAGATTCGGTAGAGATGTTCATAGTCCGAGCAGCGGAGGGAGCGTGCCAATGGAAATTCGCGACCGCCGCTCGCTTCCGCGCGAGAATCCCGTATCAACGCTTTCGGCTTTCAGCGGATGATGAGTTACGGATGGCGAGCGCCAAGGTAAAGGATCGGTCGTTGTAGATGCGGTATTGGTGGGTCAACCAGAACCAGACGTTCCGCCAGGAGATAGAGGGCGGCTACTTGTGGTCGCCTAAGCGCAACAAGAACGGCCACCGAAATCCCTTCTACGAGTTCATGCGCGAGGTCTCCCCTGGGGACATCGTGTTCTCATTCTGCGATACACGCATCGCCGCGCTTGGCATCGTCAGCGGCTACTGTCGAGAGAGCCCGAAGCCAGAAGAATTCGGCAACGCCGGCACGAATTGGAGCCAGATTGGCTGGCGAGTTGGCGTCCGCTGGCAGCGGCTATCCAATGCCATCCGGCCGAAGGATCACATCGCCAGGCTACGCCCCGATCTTGCGAATAAGTACGCCCCGCTGACTCCGGACGGCAATGGCCTGCAAAGCGTTTACCTGACATTGGTCGGCCCTGCGTTGGCATCTACACTGTTCGCATTGATCGGCGGCGAGGCGAATCGCGTGGCCGACGTCGGGCACGAGGTCAGCAAGATCGAGCGGGACACTCCCGCGCCAGAACAGGACATCGAAGAATGGGAGCGCCGGGTAGAACTTGAGATCACTGTAAATACGGCGATTCGCGAGACCGAGAAGGCCGCGCTCGTTCTCGCACGGCGAGGGCAGGGTCAATTCCGGGACAACGTGCGCTCAATCGAGCGGGCGTGCCGCATCACGAAGGTCGAGCGCATGGAGCACTTGATCGCGAGCCACGTTCGGCCCTGGCGGGATAGCAACAACGATGAGCGACTCGACGGCGAGAATGGACTGCTGCTGACCCCAACAGTGGACCATCTATTCGACAAGGGCTTTATTTCATTCGAAGATTCTGGACAGCTGATCGTGTCGCCGGTTGCCGAGCCGGTGTCGCTCAAGCGCATGGGAATAGATTGCGAACGCCGCGTAAACGTTGGAGCATTTTCAGAGGGTCAGCGGCGGTACCTTGATTTCCATCGCGAGAACGTGCTTCGTAGAGCGCACGTTAGCCTGCATCTCACAAATGGGTTTTCTTCTTAACCGAATGCAGCACTCTCAGTTGGCTCATTGCCGCTTCAACCGCATGCATGGCTACTACTACTGAGCAAGAGAAGACTTCTCCAAAGGGCGCCCGCCTGTCTAGATGCTCCGCTAGGATCTTATGCGAGAGCGCTTCAACTTCTGCAACACCTTCCGTGTAAAAAGCGACGCGGAATTGCCATTCGCCCACGGGTGGGCCGTAGCGCCGATGACGTTCTATTCGCCTTTCGAGGGTTTGAATTTGCCTCGTGACAGAACTTTTGTCAGAACGGGTAAGTACCTGTTGTTTCATATTCTCCAAGTGCAACTCAGCCACTCCGACATCCTTCTCAAGCGGTAATGCGTTTCCTCCCGGACACTGTTTACCACTTGCATTTCCAACATGAGGAGGCACATAGCCTCCGATGTTCACGCAACGTCTTCCACAAATTTGGCAGGTGACTTTTCGTTCTAGCCACATGTCATTCACATCTCTAAGTCGATCGGCCACGTTGTTAGCGCCGATCGCGGTCATGCCAACCTTTACGCGCTGCGCTTCTGGGTTCTCGAAAATGTAGACGGCGCCGTGCGGGTAAAGAAATTTGATCATTCAAAGGTGCCTAACTGCCAGCTACGGAAGTCGATGGTTTATTCTTCGACGCTCTGACTGCGGACTATATTGGGTAATCCCAGGCGAAGCGTAAAGGCGAATAGAAACAAGGTGCTGCCAGCGGGGTTGGCTCGCTCGGTAGAGAAACGGTAGAGGTAGGGTGTCAACCCTGCGGATGCCGGCTGGAATCCTTGGTCATTTGCGCCAGTCGCTGCCCTGATGGATCCAATTCGGCCACCACGGACAGCGCCCATTGCGCCCAATTGTTCAGCTCGACCGACATACCCTGCTGGCTCGAAGCGGTCGAGCGGATGTGCTCGATGTAGTCCCGGATTCGCATGGATTGCGCCCATCGGTTCGCCTCTTCCGACAGACGATCTCGACGGGCTCGTTCCTCCGCGCGGCTTCGTTCCTGTTCGGCGCGGATTCTTGCCGTTTCCTCTCGTTGGCGCTGTTCTTCCTCAAGTCTGCGATGAAATGCCTGGTGCTCGCGCTCTGACTGCCAGGCCTTCACGACGAGCCCGCAGATTCGACTGAAAATACGACTGAGCTGCTGCTCCAGAGGCTTCGACTCTCGGTCGAGGAAGGAGGGTCCATCGCGGTAATCGTATTGCAGGGTGATGCGAAGGCGACCCGTAGGGACTTGGTAAGTCTCCTGTTCAACCTTGCCGTCATAGCGCTTTACTGAGCGAGTCTTTTGCTCGAGCAGCTCCGCGAGCCGCAACTGAATTTCGGCGTCGTGACCCGCAAAGATGATTCTGCATTGTTCCTCGCTCTCCCGGACGGTGAAGCCACGGGCGGGGGCGGCGAGGGCAAGAGCATTGACGATGTGAAGCGCCCGTTTGTACGACCCGAGCGATACGCGAAAGCAGGTGGCCCGGTGCGTGTGCCACAGCCGTTGACCGCGATCACGCACAGTTCGCCATCGCCAGGCATTGCTGTCGCTCTCAGCGCGTTTCCGCCATTCCGGCCACTTGTCGTACTTGTCGGAAGCCTTCTTCGACTCGCGTAGTTCTTCTGCAGCTTTCTCCAGGTCGTCCCGGCAGTCCGCAATGGCGGCATCCCATTTCCGGGTGATTGCCGGGACCTCTATGACGTTCTCCGGCAATTCCTCGAACCTAAGTCTCGCTCGCAGCCACGCGTCATCAAGCTCGGCAGTCGTTGGCCCATTCGCAGTCCCCTTAGTCCCCTCGGCTGCCTCGTCAGCGTCGGAATCGCCAAACCGTGAGGTGCCCTCGCGCAATGGACTGACAATGAGAGCCGATCGGTCGGACCGCTCCGGGTCTCGATGCGGTAGCTTGGGCCGATACGGCTGCTGGCCGGCGTCGACGCGCGCCCAATAGCCGCGGCCAGGTACAGGGATGGCAAGGCGGCGGCACCGTTTGGCGAGGGCCACGTCTGAAATCCCGAAGTCTTTCGCCAGCTCAAGCATGGGCTTCGACCATGCCAACTCGTAGAGATCCTCGCGCGACAAGGTGAGGGAGTCCATTCGCACTTCGTCTGACATCGGCCACCAACAAAAATTTGTACATTCAATAAGATACTTGCTTCCAGGCATTTGACCCAAGAGCGGTAGAACGTCGAACTTGGCGTATCCTTGACTTGATGGACTTGACACAAAGTGACAAGTGCGTAAGATGGAATACAAGGCGACCGATGGCGACTTGCCAGCCGCCAACGGCAGCCGAACCGATTACGGTTGAGGAGGTCCTGTGATGCCGACGATTCGCCTAGACGACGATGTTTTTGACGGACTCAAGTCCTTGGCTGAGCCCTTCACCGACACCCCCAACACGGTGATTCGGCGCCTCCTCGTGGAGCGGGGCATCCTCGTCGAGGAGGCCCCTAAGGCCATACGGCCGGCTCGCTCAGTCAGGGCGCCAGAAGCCAAGGCCACGACCACAGCTCCGCATAAGGCCGCCTCCCTCGTGCCACAGGCGACTTACGAGAAGTTTTTGCTCCACGTGCTCGCTACGCAGTTCAACGGGCGAGGGGACAAAGGGGAGGTTACGAAGGCGGTCCTCCGCGAACTGACCTCCAGGAACATGTTGTCCGAAGCTGATCACGTGTACGTCAGTTCGGGAGAAACCCGGGCAGCAAATACGATCGCATGGGGGCGCAATGCACTGAAGGAGCGGGGTTTGATTAGCCAGGCATCGCCGAGGGGGACCTGGGAGTTGACCGAGACAGGATTGAGGGAGGGCCAGGAAATCAGGCTCTAGCACGCCGACAGAGCCAACATGATCCGAGCCAACGAACCACATGTTTACCGAGAGGAAAATCGGCCGGAATGAGCCCTGTCCGTGCGGCAGCGGCAAGAAATTCAAGAAATGTCATGGCGGAATAAGGTCCGATCCGCAGCCGCGACCAATGCCGTCCGAAATGGCTGAGCGGGTTCGCCTCGCGATCGCTCAACACGAAGCCAAAGAAAGGCAACGGCAAGATCAGCAGGGGCTGGGAAAGCCAATCATATCCACAGAACTCAACGGTATACGGGTGGTGGCCGTTGGCAACACCATCATGTATTCGGCGAAATGGAAGACGGTCTTTGATTTCCTTGGTGACTATCTCCGAGCGAAGTTCGGTGAGCAATGGGGGAATGCGGAGCTGGCGAAGCCTATGTCTCAGCGGCACCCCGTCCTCGTATGGTACGACCGGCTGTGCCGCCTTCAGCGAGAGACCATAAAAACTCCTGGACAGGTGCATTCCGCGCCAATGACCGGAGCAGCGGCGGCTTGGTTCAACCTGGCGTATGACCTCTATTGTCTTGAGCACAATGCCAAGTTGCAGGCCAAGCTGCTTGATAGGTTGCGAAATCCAGATTTGTTTCCGGGCGCCCGATACGAGGCGTTTGTCGCCGGCACTCTCAGCAGGGCGGGATTCGACCTTGAATTTGAAGATGAGGACGATCGTCGATCTACGCACGTGGAGTTCACCGCTACCTGCAAGGCGTCCGGCAAGAAGTACTCAGTCGAGGCCAAGCAGAGGAACACAGGAACCGATTTACAAAGTCATAGCCGACAGTTTCGGCTCGGTCGGCTGTTACAGAAAGCGTTGAGGAAAAGTGCCAATCATCCGAGGATCGTGTTCCTTGGAATCGATGTTCCCGACGTTCACGGCGGAGGAGAGTCTGAAATTCCGGACTACCTTGCGCGGGCACTAACTGATCTTCGTCGATTCGAAGGTCGACTTCTCAACGGTAGTCCGTTGCCGCCCGCGTATCTGATCGTCACCAATAGACCGTTCGACCGCAACCTCGACAGCGCAGACATCAGGTGCTCAGCTCTGTTCGAAGGATTTCAGATTTCGGATTTCAAGAGTGGTGCCGCATTTCCGAGTCTTAGAGCCGCACATCACGCAAGGCTCGCACACGCCGATTTGCACCAGCTAATGGAGTCCATGCAAAAACATAGTGAGATTCCCGTTACCTTCGACGGCGAAGCACCGGAGTTGGCCTTCGCGGAACAACAGCCCAGACTTACCGTGGGCGAGTTCTATTTGGTTCCCGACAGCGAAGGCAAAGAGCAACGCGGAAGGCTAATGCAGGCTGTTGTTTTAGGGTCTAGCGCCATGGGGGTTTACGCGTTCGACAATGGTGTGTCCGTAATTGCGTCTACACCGCTGACAGAGGCTGAATTGGGGGCTTATAAGCGACACCCAGACACCTTTTTCGGGGTCCACCACAAAGTCAGTGGTTCAGCCAAGACACCGCTCGATATGTTCTATTTCTTCTTGGATGGGTACCGCGAGACTCCGCGCGAGCGATTACTCGAGTTTATGGCCGCGGCGCCTGATTACGAGGAATTGTCGCGGCTATCTCGTGAGGACTTGCTAGAGGTCTACGCGGAGCGTTGCGCATCTTCAGTAACGCAACAGACCCAAGGTAAAGTCGGCGGAAGCTCTGGGCCGGCCGATAATAATGGCTAATCTGAGCAGGCCCAATGACAGGCAACTCCGCGAGGCGCTTGATGCGCCGGACGGAACATTTGTGTCTAGTCATCGCGGATACGTTGAGCGCGTGGGAAAAGTGTATCCACATACGGTGATATATCGAGACCTAGTCGATGAAGGCACCTGCGTCACGTATGCTCTTGGGCTTGGCGATGAGCGCCCGTATTGGGCGATCGCACGCAATTTCGATCGGAAGATCTTCGCCGGAAAGGCATTCATGGAATGGTTGATCGAAGGCCGCCTGGTCGAGATCGCCGAGCCGAAAGAGGGTTGTCTGGCGCTCTATTTCAAGGATGGCAATTGGCAGCACGTGGGAGTTGTCTCCGCACCGGGACGCGTGCTTTCACAATGGGGTGAGTTCCCGGTCTATGAACATGACGTGTGCGAGGTGCCAGCACGCTACGGCGACGAGGTACGGTATTTTGAAATGCCTGCACGAGGGGAGCCTTTGCCTCTCTTTCTGGAATACGCCAAAACTAGGGGTGTTTCAGATGCGTATCTTGCGAAGACTACAAAGGCATGACCCGAATAAAGATCACGGTCAACAGCGTCGAGTACAAGTGCTGGCATGAGGCCGGGCACGCTACGGTGTGTTTGCATCTGGGTGGCGATGTCGAATTCATTGAATTCCTTGCCAACGATCCACGTGGCCACGCCCGCGCTCGCTGCATCGCGAAACCGGGGACTGAAAGGAGTGTGGCGTTCGCTGGGTTTGCCGCCGAGTTCTTTTTATTCAATAACGGCCATATAGAGCAGACTCTCGACGAAAAGGCTATCAGGCAGATTTGCTTAGGCAACGCCACAAACGACGGTCTCGAATTTTTGGGGCGCGACCTCCGTAGCTACGTCGACGGGTTTACCGAGGTGGAAACCAGAGAGTTCGTGACCCACGCGATCGGGTACAACGGCTATGGCGGCGTTGTACCGATCATCAACCAGCACTTTTCAGTGATGCAAGAACTTGTACGAGAGCTGCGGGGCGCAAAGAGGGTCGACGGCAAGCGCGTGAAAGAACTACTGCGACTCGGGAATCCACGCTGAGGCCGGCTAGCGTTGGTCTACCGTTGGAATGACGTTCAAGTCGACTGAAAGTCGACCGGTAGTGGCCTACCAGAGGAGTAAACGCGGGGATTTCGTGGGATTTCCGCTCATCGGGCGTACTATCACCAGCAGTACCTCGCGAAGAATCCGAACGGGTACTGCGGGATCGGCGGCTGCGGAGTTCCCTTCAAACTCGCGGAGTTACAGGTGGGGGAGAAGGCGTAGAGGCTGGGTAACCAAGGATCTTTCGTGATACCAGAGGGTTACCAGCCGGCCACGTCAAACACCCA
>Ga0209048_10002580_pt1 | contig 17948 bp, 20 predicted proteins | sample FrelakmetCRP12CR_FD_187146 | JGI IMG/M metagenome (GOLD analysis project Ga0209048, IMG submission 187146) | Freshwater lake sediment microbial communities from the University of Notre Dame, USA, for methane emissions studies - CRP12 CR (SPAdes)... | ecosystem: Environmental > Aquatic >... | reverse complement strand
TCGTTCTCGCATCGTTCAGACCCTCAACGTACCCCAGAGGGTACGCCTCGGCCCTTCACTCGCTGCGGCCTTGCTGGACGGCCTTTTTGAGCATCCTGCTGAGACATTCTCCCACCAGTCAAGATGCCCCCGTCTTTGAATTCAAGAAAGCGTATGGTTTTTTCAGAAATCTTCTCGTCAAGAAACCAATCGCAGTGACGCACGAGCGAATGCCTACGCAAGCCTGCCAGCCACTGCCTGATTGTTGAAATTGTGAGGCGCTAAACGCGAGTGAGCCACGCGTCGTGGGAAGGGTCCTCCCCACGCACGATGGAAAAGAAGGTCTTCTGCAGAGCTTGTGTGATCGGACCTGGCTTCCCGGTTCCAATGCGGCGATTGTCGATTTCCCGCACCGGGGTCAACTCGGCAGCCGTCCCGGTCACGAACACTTCATCGGCAATATACATGTCATCGCGCGTGAAGCGTTCCTCCACCACTGGGATACGCTGCTCCCGCGCCAGATCGATGACGGAACCTCTGGTGATGCCCTCGAGAATCGATGTGAGCGGCGGCGTCTTGATCCGCCCTTTCCGCACGATGAAGATGTTCTCCCCCGTCCCCTCCGACACATACCCTTCGGTATCGAGAAGAATAGCTTCATCATACCCGTCCGCTTTCGCCTCCCGCTTCGCGAGGATCGAGTTCACGTAGTAGCCGGAGATCTTGCCTCTCGTCATCGAAACGTTGACGTGATGACGAGTAAACGACGACACACGGGCCCGCATCCCATTCGCCAGCGCATCGTCTCCGAGATAGGCGCCCCATGCCCATGCCGCAATGGCCAGCTTGATCGGATTGTCGCCGGGATAGACCCCCATCGCTCCGTGCCCGATATAGACGAGCGGACGGATATAGCAGGCCTCCAACTTATTCACTTTGACGGTCTCCACGATAGCCTCTGCGACCTGCTTCTTGTCGAAGGGCATTTGCATCATGCCGATATGGGCGGAGTCGAACAGTCGATCGACATGTTCCTGCAACCTGAAAATCGCGGAGCCGGACTTCCCCTTGTAACAGCGGATCCCCTCGAACGCGGCCAGTCCATAATGGAGCGAATGGGTCATCACGTGGACATGCGCGTCCGCCCAATTGACGAACGACCCATCCATCCAAATTTTTCCTTGTGGCTCAAGCATGGGCAACGAAGATGGGCACATGAACCATCGAGTATCGAAAATGGAATATAGCAGCGGGCTGGAAGAAGCGTCAAGCAAACGGGCACGCACGGCCCACAGGTAAGAAAAAACCAAGGAACCGCATTTCAGGCGGGCATCTGAGGGGCACGAATCTGCTGGCTCAATAACTGCGCAACGTGCTTCGCGGCCAAGGGACTGATGCGGACAAAGTCCAGGCCGAAATCATATCCATCCACCCACCGGACCGTTGCTCGTTCAATTTCTATCGTCTGGCCATCGTCAGCGAGTGTAAGGCGTAGCGCCAGGTCGAGACCTGGCTTAACCGCATGTTCGCCTTGAATGCGCATTCCTGATTGAGACAAATTGATCGCGACACCCTTCCCTACACATTCCCCGCTGAGATAGTAGAGGACACGCCAAGTCGGTATGCGACGAAAGGGACGGAGCACAAATCGAGTGCTTTTCGACTTGGAAAGAACAGGCTTCGGAGCTACGGCCATCACTACCTCCGATTCAAGAACATGGCTCAACCATCAAAAACATGATACTTCTCAGGCCCGGAACTGGATAGCCCTCGAATGGGTTAGTCCGAAGGAGGGGGGGGAGGAGGCCTGGCTGGTCGACCCTACTCCAGCAGTTGAATCTCATCAACGACCATGGCTTTACCTTGACATGCTTCAAATCCCTATGTTAAACAATCATCTTCTGTAACGGAGGCAGGGGCTTATGTACGCAATCATTGAGACAGGCGGCAAGCAATATCGAGTGGAAACTGGATCATTGGTCCAGGTTGAATCCCTTCCCGGCGAGATCGGGGGGACGATTGAAATCGGCCAGGTTCGACTGGTTCATGGCGAGAAGGGCGTGGTAGTCGGACAACCGTTGGTCAAAGGGGCTACTGTCAAAGCCGAAATCATCGACCAGGATCGAACCCGCTCCATCACCATCTTTAAGAAACAACGGCGCAAGAACTATCGGCGGACCCGTGGCCATCGCCAGGGCTTCACCAAGCTGCGCATTACCGGTATCGAAACAGCCTAACGAGGATCAGTCATGGCAACAAATAAGGGCGGCGGATCTACCAGGAACGGGCGCGATAGCAATCCGCAATATCTTGGGGTCAAGGCCTACGGTGGAGAGACCGTCTCGGCCGGATCAATCCTGATCCGTCAGCGAGGGACGAAGTTCTTCCCCGGTTTCAACGTGGGTCTCGGCAAAGACCATACCCTCTTCGCCCTCATCACGGGGATCGTGAAGTTCGAGCGCGGCCGCGGGCGGAAGAAGGTCAGTGTCTACTCCGACTCCGTGCCTTCGGTTTCCTAGCGCATTCTTTCCTCTTTTCTCGTCACAGCTTCGTTACCGCGAGGACTCCCGGCATGACTGTATGTGCAACGGGATGTTCCTCGCAGGCAATGATCTCACAGCCTTCACACTGAAGAAACGGTGCGCCGATGTTTGTCGATGAAGTCCGTATTCGTATCACAGCCGGCCGCGGCGGCGATGGTTCATGCAGTTTTCGGCGCGAAAAGTTCGTGCCACGCGGCGGGCCGGACGGCGGAGACGGAGGCCACGGCGGCAATGTTGTGTTTGAAGCGTCCCCTCGCATGACCACGCTCCTCGACCTTCGGTACCAAAAACACTACGAAGCAGAAGTCGGTCGCCAGGGTGGCGCCGCCAATTGCTCCGGAAGAACCGGCGAGGATGTGGTGGTGGCCGTTCCGGTCGGCACCATCATCTTCGATGATCAAACCAATGAGGTGTTGGCCGACCTGGTCACCGCCGGACAGCGGTTTGTGGGAGCTCACGGGGGCCGGGGCGGACGAGGGAATAACCATTTTGCCACGTCGACCAACCGCACGCCCACGGAATTTGAAATCGGCACAGAAGGCGAAGAACGGTCGCTCAGGCTTGAGCTGAAACTGCTGGCAGACGTCGGGCTTGTAGGCTTTCCCAATGCCGGAAAATCGACACTCATCGCCGCGATCTCGGCAGCGCGACCGAAGATCGCCGATTATCCCTTCACCACGTTGACGCCGAATCTGGGGATCGTTCGCTGGGGAGAAAAAGGAAGTTTCGCCGTCGCAGACATTCCAGGGATCATCGAAGGCGCCCATGAAGGAAAGGGACTGGGACTCCGATTTCTTCGGCATATCGAGCGCACGTCGTTTTTGCTGTACATGATCGACGTATCGGAATGGGCCCCCGAGGAACCAGTCAAGAGCTTCGAGGTCATGCGTCAAGAATTGGCCGCCTACGATGAGCCGATTATCACGCGCCCCTTCGCGGTGGTCGCCACGAAGATCGATGTGGTCGGAGACGGCGCACGCCTTCGCGAGTTGCAGAAATATTGTAAGCGCCATCACTACACGTGCCTCACGATCTCTGCCGCCACGAGAGAAGGGTTGACGGAACTCGTCACCTATGTGGGGCAACAGGTTGCGCAGCTTCGAGCCACACCATGCGAGATCAGCTCCTAAAACAAGCCACCCGCATTGTCATTAAAATCGGGAGCAGTCTCATCGCGTCCCGAGACACAGGGCTGCGCCCGGAACAGATCGATCGGCTCGCGGATGAAATTGCGGCACTCCGGTCGAGTGGACGGGAAGTCTTGATCGTCTCTTCCGGCGCGATTGTCTCCGGCATCAAGAAATTAGGCTTGAAGGAATACCCCAAGAGCCTCCCCGTGAAGCAGGCAGCCGCGGCGGTCGGCCAGAGCCGGCTTATGTGGGCCTATGAAAAATCGTTTGAGCGGCTCGATATCAAGGTAGCGCAAATTCTGCTCACCCACCACGACCTCGCTGATCGGCGGCGATTTCTCAACGCCCGCCACACCCTGAATGCCCTGATCGGGTTCAGCGTCATCCCCATCATCAACGAAAACGATACGGTTGCCGTAGATGAAATCCGCGTGGGAGACAACGATACCCTGGCCGCCGAGGTAGCCCATCTGGTCGATGCGGAACTTCTGATCATCCTGTCTGATATCGATGGCCTCTTTACAGAGGACCCGCGCAAGAACCCTGCGGCCACGCTGATTCCGTTGATCCCGGACATTACCAAAGAAATTGAGCAGCGGGCCGGCATTTCCGGCTCTTTCGAGGGAACCGGAGGCATGGCGACGAAAGTCAGGGCCGCCAAGAAAGTCAGTGAATATGGCGTGGCCACCCTGATCTTGAACGGGCAAGAAGCCGGCCTCCTCCCGAGAGTATTAGGCGGCGGCCCAGGCGGAAGCCTCTTCCTCGCGAAGGAGCGGCGCTTCACCAGTCGCAAACATTGGATCGCATTTACCCTCAGGCCGCGAGGGACGCTAACGCTCGACCCAGGGGCGGTCGAAGCGCTGGCCCGACGGGGCAAGAGTCTGTTGGCTTCCGGTATCCTAGAGGTCAGCGGCCCATTCGAAGTGGGCGATGCGGTCAGTTGTCTCGATCAGGATGGCAAAGAATTCGCGAAAGGACTCGTGAACTTCTCGTCCGACCTGGTCACGAGAATCAAAGGGCTTAAGACAACCGAAATCCAGAAGCAACTCGGCCCGCAGGAGTATGAGGAAGTCATCCACCGGGACAACTTGGTAATCCTGGACCAACGTTAGTGCGTGGGTGACACAACATGAACCTGGGACTCCTCGGCGGCAGTTTTAACCCCGTGCACAACGGTCACCTGGCCATTGCGCGCCAGACACGCGAGGCCCTCGAGCTCGACCAAATCCTCTTCATTCCCACGAGTCAGCCCCCCCATAAGCCGAACGCCAGTCTGGCGCCGGCCCAAGACCGCTATGAGATGGCCCGACTTGCCATCGCCTCAGACCCCTCGTTTGCCATCTCGGATGTCGAAATCCGTCGGCCCGGCAAGTCCTACTCCATCGACACGATTCGCCTGCTGCAGCAAGAATATGGAGCGCAGACCCAGCTCTTTTTCTTGATTGGGCTCGATGCCTTTCTTGATTTTCCCTCCTGGCGTGACCCCCAGACATTGCTGGAACTCTGCCAATTCGTCGTTCTCTCCAGGCCAGGCTTGTCGTTTCGTTCCCTCTCAACCGTCCCACTGCTCCCGCCTATTCCATACCCCTCGTTGGCAGACCTGGATGCAGGACGGATTTCCCGAATCGAAGCCCCCCTCGGAAAGCAACGCCTGACCTACCTCAAACTACCCCCCTGCCCGGTCTCTGCATCGGACATTCGCTCTCGAATCCGCCAAGGATTCACGGTTGCAAATCTGTTGCCGCCCTTAGTGGAATCTTATATACTTCAACATCATCTCTACCAAGAGGACCGCGATCGCACGAACAGCTAGATCTACGGCCCTCGCCATTGCCCGAGCCATGCTCGATAAGAAGGCCACCGACGTCCTCGTCCTCCAGGTTGCGCCGCTGACCTCCGTTGCCGACTATCTGGTCATAGGCTCTGCAGATTCGGATCGCCAGACGAGTGCCATCGCCGATCACATCGACGGCATCCTCTCTCGCTCCGGCTCCAGAGCGCGTAGCATCGAAGGAACGAGGTCCTCGCAGTGGGTCCTGATGGACTACGGTGACGTCGTCGTCCATATTTTCAGGAACGACATCCGGGAGCATTATGCCCTCGAACGGCTGTGGGCCGACGCGAAACGCATCGCCGTTTCAGACGAACGGCCGGCCACAAAACCGGCTGTCACCTCTCGGCCCGTGAAGCGGAAAAAGGTGTCTGCGAAAAAAAAGGCCTAGATCGATGCTCCGACTGCTCACCACTATCTTCCTCATCTCCGCCGGAATCTTCCTCTACAGCTATTTCCGCGAGTTGAACCCCGGCACAGTCGCGATCAGGACCAGCCCCTCCGTCCAGTTTGACCTGAGCCCGGTCACACTCGTCATCTTTTCCATGGCCGTCGGCGCCGTACTCGTGGCCTTGGCTGTGGGCATGAGGCAAACCGCGCACGTTATCGGCACCTGGCGCAGCACGCGGCTGTTGCGGCGCAAGGAAAAAATCGACGTGCTCCATCGTGAAGGCACCCATGCCTTCATGTCGAAACGCACCGTCGAAGCCATCGGACTGTTTGAAAAGGCCCTGGCCATGGACCCGAATCGCGTCGATTCGCTGCTATGGCTGGGAAACATTTACCGCGCAGAGAGCAACTTCGCTGAGGCGATCCGCCTTCATCAACGAGCGAATCGCGTCGACGATCGCAGCATTGAAATCCTGCTGGAACTGGCAAAGGATTTGGAGGGCGCCAAGCGCTATGAGGACGCCTTGCAGACCCTGCACAAGATGCTCAAGATCGAACCGGATAACCTCACCGCGCTCATTCGCGAGCGCGATATGTTGATCCGGCTCGAGAAATGGAGCGAGGCGCTCGAAATCCAGCACCGGCTCCTAAAGGCTAACCTGCCTGAGCCGGAACGACGGGCCGAAGCCCATCTCCTCACCGGCTGCACCTACGAGGTAGGGCGTCAACTGCTGGAACGAGGCCACCCCGATAAGGCACGGCGCTACTTTCGAGGCGCCATCAAGAAAGACCGGACCTTCTTGCCGGCCTACATCGGTATAGGCGAAATCCTCATCCGGGAAGGCAAGACCAAAGACGCAGTCGAAATTCTCAAGAAGGTCTATGCCAAGACCCGCAACATCATCATCCTGCACCGCCTCGAAGAACTCTTTCTCGAACAGGGCGAACCCAGCGAAATAATCCGTGTCTATCAGGAAGCCCTCCAGCAAGATCCGAACAACCCCGCCCTGCAGTTCTATCTGGGCAAGCTCTACTACCGGCTCGAAATGGTCGACGAAGCATTTGACATCCTCTCGACCGTCGAAGGGATACAGGACCAATTGGTCGATTACCATAAGATCATGGCTAATCTCTTTCTTCGCAAGCAGCACATGGAGCAGGCCGTCGGCGAACTCAAGAAAGCCCTCCATTTCAAGAAACGTGTGGTTGTCCCCTATGTCTGTACAGCCTGCCAACAAGAATCGACCGAATGGTCGGGGCGGTGCCGCCGTTGTGGGACGTGGAATACGTTCGTCGCACTGCCCTGGCCGAACGCCGGCCAAGCGGTCCCCGGTCAAGACAGCGGCCCTCTCCCAGTCTCCGCTGTTCCCTACCAGGGCATTGCTTCTCCCTTCGAAACCGTGTAGGTTTTCGACCAGTCCGGCTGCATGACGCACACGCAGCCATCCGCATCGCGGTCAATTCAACCTCACCAGATGATGGAGTGTCCCATGGTCGACTATCAGGATTTCACTGCCAAAGCCTTGCACGACGAGACGCTGACCAGAAGCGAATGCCAGGCCGTGCTCGACACTCCAGATGGGCAGTTGTTGGGACTCCTCCAAGCCGCCTTTACCGTCCGATCCCACTATTTCGGCAAGACCGTTCGCCTCCAAATGTTGCAGAATGCCAAGAGCGGGGCCTGCCAGGAAGACTGTCACTACTGTTCCCAATCTGCGATCTCCACCGCCCCCATCGAGCGTTATAACCTCTTGCCCCAAAAACAGATGATTGAGGGCGCCCGGCAAGCTGCGGCCTCGAAGGCCCAACGCTATTGCATCGTCATCAGCGGTCGGAGTCCATTGGATCGTGAAATCGACGAAATCGCGGGAGCCGTCCGCTCGATCAAGCAGGAGATTCCAATTCAGATTTGCTGTTCACTGGGCCTCATGAGCGAACAACAGGCCAAGCGACTGAAGGCGGCAGGAGTTGATCGGGTGAACCACAACTTGAATACGAGCGAAGCCTTTCACGCCTCGATCTGCACCACGCATACCTTCCAAGACCGACTCAGCACCATCCGGAGCGCTCGAGCGGCAGGATTAGAAATCTGTTCCGGCGGGATCGTCGGAATGGGAGAGAAGGACGAGGATCTCATCGACCTGGCGATGGCCCTGATCGATGTGAAGCCGGACTCAATTCCACTGAACATGCTCCATCCAGTGACAGGCACGCCACTTGAGAAGTGTGACCAACTAACTCCTCAACGATGCTTGAAAGTGCTCTGCCTATTCCGGTTCCTCCACCCACGTACCGAAATCCGCATTGCCGGCGGCCGCGAACATAACCTGCGCAGTCTCCAGCCGTTGGCGCTCTATCCGGCCGACTCTGTCTTCGTAAACGGCTACCTCACGACACCAGGCCAGCCAGCCCCAGAAGTCTGGGGGATGATCGAAGACTTGGGCTTCAAGATCGAAGTGGACTATCAGCAGCCGGTCGCGAACTAAGAAAAGCCCCCCACCATCGTTCTCAATCACTCGAACCCCCTCAACCTCCCCCACTGAGTACGCCTCGGGCGTCCTCGCATCCCTGCGGTCTTGCTGAACGCCTTTTTGAGCAGCCTGAATTGAGGTCCTCAACGCACGTTTCTTCTTTATTACTATCAACAACCATCCCTGAGTGAGGCCACCCTTGTTGGTCTCACTGCGGCAATCGACCCCCTACCGGTTCCGAATTTCGCTCTGACACACACCTTCCCAAGAATAGCGACCTACGTTCATTCCAACTGCGCGCGTCCAACGAGGGCCTTCTGAGGCCGCGCGTTGCGCGAGCACGGGAATGAACTAGGTTGCCTATTCTTCTCTTAACCCCTCCACCACCGGTTGCCTTGCTGCCCAACGAGCGGGCCAGTAGCCGGCCACCAGGGCGGCCGTGAGTGCAAGTCCGACTGCTTGCAGAATCACGCCTCCCGGGACCGTCATTTGAATGGTCCATCCAAAGGACTGTTTATTGATCACGTGGATAAGCACCAAGGCGAGCAGCAGGCCTCCCACGACGCCCAGCACTGCCCCGATCAACCCGAGATAGGCCGCTTCCCACAAGACTAATCGCTCCACTTGCCTCGTGCTTGCTCCGATAGCCCGCAACGTGGCGAATTCACGTCGTCGCTCCAACACGGCCGTCACTAAGGTGTTCACAATGCCTAGCACGGCCACCAACACAGCAATAGCTTCAAGGACATAGGTCAACACGAAGGTGCGGTCAAAGATATCAAGAATCTCCTTCCTCAACTCGTGGTTTCGGATCACCAATGGTGGAACCGTCACTCCGCCCAGGCCTGCGACCTGCGTCACAATCGACTGCCTTACTCGATCGACATCGGCCCCGGCAGCCAGGTAGATGGGAAACACCGTCACCAGGTCGTCGTGCCATTGTCGCTGATACCAGGTTCGATCCATCACCATCTTCCCGCCGTCGGTCGCATAATCGTAAAAGACTCCCTCGACGGACACAGCAGTTGGTCCCGTCGGCGTCGTGATCGAGACCCTGCTCCCCTCGCGAAGGCTTAATCGATTCGCCAAGACTTCGGACAGGAGGACGCCTCCGGTTTCGGCGGCTCTCAGCAGGACATCGGTCGAGTCTCCATGAATCATCAGATACCGGCTACGCTGGGCATGAAGCCGGAGATCTCGCGAGACCAACGCGACTGGCCGGCCCGCCACCTCCACCTGCACATCCCGATAGGCATCGACCGCGGCAATTCCGTCAATCGCCGACAGGGTCGTACCCCAGGTCCCTGGCAAGGCACGCGACGACTGCCCGGCCTGTTTCCCCTGGAGCCAGGATTGCGGGGCCACGATAAGATCGGCCATCACGGTCTGGTTCACCCAAACCTCGACCGTGTCACGAAAACTGCGAACCATGACGGCCACTCCGATCATGATCGACAATCCCACCATCAACGCCGACACTGTTACCGCGTTCCGGCCCGGATGGCGCGCAGCCTGGTCTGCTGCGATGAGCCGGAGGCTCCCCCCGAGCGCCATCGTCCCGCTCCCCTGGCGAGGTCGCCTCATGCCCAACGCCCTGATACAGAGTGGCGCAAGACAGGAGAGAGCCCCCAACAGACAAACCGTCGCGAGATAACCGAACAGCGGCAGACCTCCGACCGGTCCCATCAGCGAGCAGAGGCCTGCCAGGACCAACAACAGAAGGCTGATCCACCCGAACAGGCCGGCCCTCAGTTGGTGCGTCGATTCATAGTCTCCCGGGGCCAAGGCACGGACCGTCACAGTCCTGCCGGCTTCCACGCTGGGGCCCAAGGCTCCCACCATCGAGACCACTGTCCCGAGCAGGACCCCTTTCGCCACTGCCACGAACGTCAGCATGTCCATGGACAGGATCAACCCGCCAGACGACACCGGCGCATACAAATCTGAGATCGTCCGGCTCACGAGAGACACCAAACTCCCGGCCAGCCAGACCCCGCCAAGACCTCCCAATAGTCCGCCAAGTAGGCCGAGCAACCCTGCTTCCGCGAGAAACAGGCCGACGACCCGCCGCTCCGTCATGCCGAGCGCGCGATAGATGCCGATCTCGCGCCGCCGTTGCGCCACAGCAAAGGCCATTGTGTTGTAAATCAAGAACATCCCGACGAGCAGCCCCACCCAGCTCAAGACCGTCAGATTGAGCTGAAAAGCCCGCACCATATTTTCAACCTGCTTCGTCCGTTGTGCCGGCCGTTGCACGACAAGATGGGCTGGGAGAACCGCACGCACAGAGACAATGATGTCGTCGAGCGGTCGACCAGGCGTCGTCACCAACTCGATCCGATCCAACCGCCCGATTGATTGGAACAACAACTGCGCCGCAGCAATATCCATGACGGCAAGCCGATCCCAGAGGGACGAGCGCGCCGCCTCGTTGTGAATGAGCCCGACGACTCGCAGCCGTACGAGACGCCCTCCCGCCGTCACCTCGACGATACTACCGACCCCCAGGTTCCAGTCGGCAGCAACCTGACGACCAAGATACAGAGCGTCCGGAGCCAGGAGTTCCTCCAGTGCCACGTCGGCGTCAGCCTGCGATATCTGAAATCCACGCGTCCCGACCTCCGCGAGTAGATCCAGTCCCAATATCTGAAGCGCCTGACCACGCTGTTCCCCTTGGGCGACCACGACCGCTTCTTCAATGACCGGAGCTGCACTCACCACTCCATCGACCTCACGGACTGCCGTGATCACCGACTCATCCACTCCAAGATCCCGGCCTGCAATTTCCAATGTGGCAGGACCGGCTACCGTCGTGACGGCTTGCTCGAAGGAGCGCAATACATGAATGTTCGCCGTCCCGATGGCCACGGAAGCCAGAACACCCAGGGCCACTCCCGCGATACTGAGCAGGGCGCGAAACGGCCTCTGGAGGCCATGGGCGCGGATCAGGGCGATATTAAACATAAGTGGTATAGTCATCTAAGCCATGGTCGCGAGATGATAGGAGGAATCATGGTGCATGAGGGTGCGAGGACGAATCGCATCAATCAGGCCAGTAACGGAGCCCTGCACAAATTAGTAGTTTCGTTTACAGCGATATAGACCTTTGTTAGACTCGCCTGAGCTGATAATGAGAGGTTATTGATGGGAGCGAGAACTGCTTTGAGCCGAAAAATCCTGCCGATACAGGAAGAGATCGACGCCGATCTCCTCACACCTCGGCAGCGTGACATCCTGCGTCTGGTGTCGATCGGGCACACGAACCGTGAGATTGCGGAAATGCTCAAGATCAGTGTGCGCACCGTCGAAGTGCATCGATTCAACTTGATGCGACGGTTGAACGTGAGGAACGTGGCGCAATTACTCCGACGGGCGCTCCAGCTGGGTCTCCTTGCCAAAACATTCGGGGCCAAGTAGGCCTACAGCTCCTTCAGCTTTCCCCGGCAATCCTCCAACCTCGTATAGCCCTTTTTGCTGAGCTGTGCCGACAGCTCCATTTCCAAGCGGCCGAACACGTCGAGCCCTTCCTCGACCAAGACCGTCCCGATCTGCACAGCCGACGCGCCACAAAGCACATGTTCGAAGGCATCCACGCCGTTGACCACGCCGCCGGTCCCGATAATCGGGATTCTCCCTTCGAAGATCTTCCAAAAAGCCCGCACGTTGGCCAGCGCGACCGGCTTGATTATCGTGCCACCCAATCCGCCGAACCCACCCTTGGGCTTGATGACGACTACCTCGCGCTCCGGATCGACGACGAGCCCGTTGCCGACCGAGTTAATCAGGTTGAGAAAATCGACCCCACAACGGCCGATCACCTCTCCCATCATTTCATGATGGGCCGGATCGAAGTACGGAGGCAACTTGACCCCCATCGGCACCGTAATCACCTTGCGAACCCGCTTCAGCAGTCGCTCGGAAGCTTCGGCGTCATATCCGATCTGAGGTTTGCCTGGAATGTTGGGACAAGAGAGATTGACTTCGATCAGGTCGGGCTTCGCCGCATTGATCGTGGCCGCAATCGTCGGAAAATCGTCTTCACAGAGACCGGCCACACTGGCGATGACCGGCTTTCCGAGTGTCTTCAGTTCAGGAATGAGGGCGGCGTACGCCCTGTACCCGAGATTCGGCAAGCCCATGGAGTTGATGGACCCGCCGGGAAATCCATAGTACCGGGGTGCCGGATTGCCGTCGCGAGGCTCAACTGTCATCGACTTGGTGACGATGGCCCCGGTACGAGATCGGCCGAGGGCCAGCAGTTCTTCACGCGTGACACAGAGGGCCCCCGAGGCGTTCATGAAACAACTGGAAAATCGCACGCCGGCAATGGTGGTCGAAAGATCCATCACGTTCCTACCGTGACAGGCTCGTGCTGCGTTCTCGTCACAAGCTGCCCATCCTTCATAGACCAGACATAATCGGCAGCCTCTGCGGCTGCGGTGCTGTGGGTGACCAACAATACGGTTTGGCAAAAACTTTGAACGAGCGACCGAAGGAGAAGAATGATCTCGGCCCCATGCTGGGAATCCAAATTGCCGGTCGGCTCGTCAGCGAGAAGGATCTTGGGCTGATGCACGATCGCTCGCGCAATCGCCACACGCTGCTGTTCCCCGCCCGAGAGCTCGCTGGGGCGATGGTGTCGTCGTGCGGTCATCGAGACCAACTCGAGCACCGCCTCGACGCGGGTTTGGACCGATGCCCCTCGCTCCCCGCGCAGCAACAAAGGAAACGCAACATTCTCCGCTGCCGTCAACCCCGGGATCAAATGGAATGCTTGGAAGACAATGCCGACTGTTTCCCGCCTGATCCTCGTCCAGTCGTCACTCGTGAATCGACTGGTAGAACTCCCTCCGAGGAGGATATCCCCCGAGGTCGGCACATCCAATCCTGCAACCAGGTTGAGTAACGTACTCTTCCCGCAGCCGCTGGGACCGATAAACGCGCAGAAATCTCCCTTCGCCACCTCGACCGAGACCCGGTCGAGCCCGGTGATGCTGTCGCCACCTCGTTCGTAAATTTTCGACACCCGGTCGAGTCTCACCATGGCGATCTGCTTTTCCATCAATACCCTAGCCAGTAGGATTGCCGCGCGAAACTGGTTCAACATCCTGCTGCCTTCGTATATCACAACCATTTACAGAGCAACAACCTTGACAGACACGACATATTCTCTTAGAAGAAACGCAGACACGAACGTTGTCGGAGCACTTCCCCTGCGATGTTACGTCGAGACACAGAGGATCGGCTCATCGGATGGTGCCGTCAGGCCCTCCGGTTTGTGTTGCCGGTGGAATGCCTCGCATGTGGCAATTCACTTAGCTCTGACCCGGTACCCTTCTTCTGTACTGCTTGCTGGCAAGACATCCGCCCGCTCCGGCGACCAACTTGTGCCCGCTGCGATCAACCGTTTGTCTCGCCGGCGGCAACGATCTATACACCGGACCATCAATGCCAACACTGTCAGGAACGGCCGCCGGCTTTTCAACGGGCCTGGACACTCTTCCCCTACCTTCCCCCGCTGCGGGATGCCATCTGCTCGTTCAAGTATCGAGGCAAACACACATTGGCACGGCCACTCGCGCGCCTCATGATCAGCGCCCTGCCAAGCGAGCTCGACATCGATATGATTATCCCTGTGCCCTTGCATCCGACCCGCCTACGAGCACGTGAATTTAACCAATCCTTGCTGCTGGCTGATCAGCTTAGCCGTCATTTGGCCCGCCCGGTTTCGGCTACAAATCTCGTTAGGATTACCGCCACTGATCCCCAAACCACATTAACGCGACAGGCACGGTTACGAAATCTACGGAATGCATTTGAAGTCCGAAGACCACAGGACCTCACGGAGAGACGCATCCTCCTCGTGGATGATGTCTTCACCACCGGAACAACTCTGAACGAATGCGCGAAGGCTCTACGACAAGCCGGCACCGGGCCCGTCTTTGCCCTGACGCTCGCCAGAACTGTCGATACAGAACTGGTGCCGGATCGCCTCTTTGCCGAACAGGCGGCACGGCCCCTGACGGCCATAGGAATATGATCAATGCCCCTGTACGAATATCGCTGCCTTGACTGTAACAAGCGGAGTACGGCGCTTGTGTTGAGCCTGGCCAATCAGGCGCCGGCAGCCTGCTCCCATTGCAAGAGCGCTCGGGTTGAGCGAATCATGTCTCGATTTGCCTCGCCGAAATCCGAAGAGGCTCGCCTTGAAGCCTTGGCGGACCCCAGCAACCTGGCCGGGCTCGATGAAAACGATCCACAAAGCATGGCTCAATTCATGAAAAAAATGGGCAAGGAGATGGGTGAGGACTTCGGTGACGACCTCTCAGAGGAGATGGAGGCAGACGGACCGGCCCCATAGAATCGGATAGCACTGACAGGCTGTGACAGACATTGTCATGTATTTTCACTTGACAGATCGTTCCAGTTTTCCTACCCTGGAAAAGTATCTGAAGCCTCGTGAGGCATATGGACCCTTATCGAACCAGGTTCTTCAATGGCCAAAGAGCCCAAGAGCGAGCTGATGACGGCGGAGGAGACCTGCCGCTATCTGAAGATCACCCCGCGCACGCTCTATCGTTACCTACGGGGTCGCCAGATTCCCGCCTTCAAGCTTGGAAAAGAATGGCGCTTCGTGCGCTCGGATCTGGAACAATGGATTCGCGATCGCACCAGAGCCACTCTGACGTCGTAAAGGACACGATTCACTGATGTTCGCTGGTGAATACCTCTGCAAAGTGGATGAGAAGGGACGGTTTATCGTCCCTTCGCCGATCCGTGAGCAGGTCGAGTCGGAGGGACAGGCCGTCGTCTTCCTCAAAGGCCCCGAGGAATCAACGCTCATCTACTCCATGAAAGAGTGGGAAAAAGTCCTTGAGCGAACAAAAGCCACGCTCGATGAAGACCAGAGCCGACTGTTCATGCACTTCGTCGTGTCGGAGGCCGGCACATCAGAGGTCGACAAAGCCGGACGCATCCTGATTCCGAGTCGCCTCAGAAAACTTATTCCGTTGGATGAAGACCAAGAAATCATTCTGGTCGGCTTGTATCATCGCATGGAGATCTGGAATCCAAGCGAATGGCGTCGTTATATCGCTCGATCCGAAGAGCGGTACGAGCAGAACTTGTCCAAGATGCTCAATCTCCTGTAAGCATGGCGCGCATGCCTACCTTCAGGCGCCCGACCCAGCCTCCCTCTTCTCCGCGTGCCGTTCGGATGACCTCCTACCGGAGCCCTGACAAGAAGGTCGCTGTGCCACATACCGCCCCGAGAACGGCTCCGAACTCCCACATGCCTGCATCCACGTCACTACACCCGCCGACCGTGGGTCATGCGGTAGCGTTGACCCTCCCTGTGCCTCCCAGCGTGAACCATCAGTATGCCACGGTGAAGGGCCGACGATTGCTCTCTTCGGTTGGTCGTGCCTATAAGGCCCAAGTGGGACAACTCGTGTGGCTGAAGTTGGCGCAATCCGATCACCGGACTGTCCTGCTTGCACAACTCCAGTCGCAGTGGCTCGCCCTATCCATCCGGTTCTATTTCACCTCGGCCCTACGACGAGACGTGGATGGCGGGCTGAAGATCGCGCAGGATGCTCTCTGTGAGGGACTCGGGATTAATGACAACCGCATCGTCGAAACTCACCTTTATAAACACATCGATAAGGACAACCCTCGCATCGAAGTACGTTTGGCACCTGCGTCCAGCTCCTAGCAGGGTGCTAACGCCCAGGGCGGACATCAACCACTGGACATCCGCCTGAAGATCACCGCTTATTCGTACCGTAGTGCTTCGATGGGATTCAGCCGAGCGGCCTTGTTGGCAGGGTACAGTCCGAAAAAAAGGCCGACCACGAGTGAGAAGAAGAACGCGATCACGATGACGTTGACGGAAATAATGGTGGGCCATCCCGCAACAACCGTGGTCAACCTCGCCCCCACAACTCCTAACACGATTCCTATCACTCCTCCCACCAGGCTCAAAGTCATCGCCTCGATCAGGAACTGCATCATGATATGGCGGCGTTTGGCTCCCACCGCCATACGGACACCGATCTCTCTCGTCCGCTCCGTCACGGACACGAGCAAGATATTCATGATGCCGATCCCACCGACTAACAGCGACACGGAGGCAATGGCAAACAGCATCATCGTCAAGGTCTCACTGGTGCCTTCTTGCACCTTCCCGATATCGACCTGAGTCCGGATCGTGAAATCGTCGTTCTGCTCCGTCTGAAGCCGGTGCCGCGCCCGCAAGACCTCTCGAATCTGCTCGGCAGCCATCGGCAAATCCTCGACCTGATCGGTCGAGCCGAACATCGCCCCGACGGACCCGATAAATGAAGTCCCGAACACCTTCCGTTCCGCCGTACTGAAGGGAATGAAGATCACGTCGTCTTGGTCGGACCCTTGCGCTGACTGGCCTTTAGACGCGAGGACTCCGATGACACGGAACGGCACGTTCTTGATTCGAATCACCGCCCCTACCGGCTCTTCGCCCGGATCAAACAGATTCTCCACGATCGTTTGGCCGATGAGCGCGACCCGAGCGGCGCTATCCAAGTCCGTCTGGGTGAAGGGGCCTCCACTCGTAAAGGACCAGTCTCGAATGGTGAGGTAGCTCGGTGAGATGCCGTTGATCGGTCCATTCCAGTTTCGGTTTCCATAGACGATTTGCATGACGTCGCGCCTGGCCCATCCGGTATCGGCCAGCAACGGGATGCGCTTTTTCAGGTCCAAGGCGTCGGACACGGTGAGCGTCACGGCACTCCCCTGACTTCCCCGGACCCCGCTCGCAGAGGTCACCCCGGGAAAGATGATAATGACGTTCGTGCCCATCGTCGCAATCTGCGCTTGCACGGCCCGCTTGGCGCCCTCACCGATACTCACCATCGCAATGACCGCAGCCACGCCGATGACAATCCCGAGCATCGTGAGACCGGCACGCAGCCGATTTCGCCCCAAGATCCGCAGTGCTGTTAGAACCGTGAGCCACACAAACGCCCACATCTAGGCCTCAACTGGACTGGACATTGGCCGCGCGTTCGTCTTACGGTCGCTTAAGATTTGCCCGTCCTTTATCACGATCTCACGCGCGGCATAGGCTGCGACGTCCACCTCATGCGTCACCAGGATGATCGTGATCCCTTCATCCCGGTTGAGCCCTTCCAAGATTCCCATGATCTCCCGGCTCGACTGGGTATCGAGATTACCGGTCGGCTCGTCGGCAAGGAGCAACGAGGGCGACGTGACCAACGCCCGCGCGATCGCCACGCGCTGTTGCTGCCCGCCGGATAACTGAGTGGGATAATGGTCTTCCCTGCCGTGCAGCCCCACCCGCCCTAACGCCGTTGCGGCCTGCGCCCGTTGTTCCTTGAGCGACAGCCCTCGATAGAACAGCGGGAGCTGCGCATTTTCGAGCGCGCTGGTTCGAGGAATGAGGTTGAAGCTCTGAAAGACGAACCCGATCTGCTGATTGCGGATCCCGGCCAAATGATCGGGCTTTAGGTTGCCCACCTCTATTCCGTTCAACCGATAGTGCCCCTTCGTCGGTTGATCGAGACAGCCAAGAATATTCATCAGGGTGGACTTACCGGAACCGGAA
>Ga0209048_10002579_pt1 | contig 17948 bp, 18 predicted proteins | sample FrelakmetCRP12CR_FD_187146 | JGI IMG/M metagenome (GOLD analysis project Ga0209048, IMG submission 187146) | Freshwater lake sediment microbial communities from the University of Notre Dame, USA, for methane emissions studies - CRP12 CR (SPAdes)... | ecosystem: Environmental > Aquatic >... | reverse complement strand
GCAGGCGCGGAACGGCGACCACGACCGACACGCGCTCGCGCTGGATGATGTTCATGGTCTCGGCCGGGTTGAGCGTGTCCTGGAAGAGCACGGTGGCAGCCAGCAGTTGCGGCAGGAAAATACCGAGGAACTGGCCGAAGACGTGACTCAGGGGTAGCAGGTTCAGGAAGCGCAAAGGGTGGAAGATCCGTTCGTAACGCAGATAGGGAGCAATCTCGCGTTCCAGCGGCTCCAGGTTGGCGAGGACATTGCCATGCGTGATGACCACGCCGCGCGGTTCCGCCGTCGTGCCGGAGGTGAATACGATCTGCACGATGTCGTCGCGGGTGAGCGGCGGCAGTGCGACCGGCGCATCGGAGCGCGCGGCTATTTGTTCGCGCAGGTTCTCCAGGGTGAGCGAGTCCAAGCCGGGGACGCGGTTCTCGCGCGAGCCGACGCACAGTTTTGCATCCACCTGTTGCGCGACGCGATGGGCGAAGTCAGGAGTGGCAATCTTGTCGATGGGCACCACGACGGCGCCGCACAGCAGGCATCCGAAGAACGCCACCACCCACTCGGCGCAGTTCTCGCCCCAGATCAGCACTTTGTCGTCTTTGCCGACACCTCGCGCTTCCAGTTCACGAGCAAAACGGTTGGCATTCGCCAGCACGTCGCCGTAGGTCCACCGTTGCATGCGATAGCCGCGATGCTGGACATAGGCCACTTCCCGCGAGTGGCGGCGGAAGTTGTCGAGATACTCCAGGATGGTGGTGCGTGCCATCTGGTTTCAGTTTAACTGTTTACCGGATGTATCTGGCAGGTCAAGAGGCAGGTAGGGCTGACGTATCTCACCGCCTTTTTTTCATGCTACAGTTTGTTGTATGGAAATCACGGTCAACATTCCGGAGGGACTGGTTGCGCAAGCCGAAGCACGAGGGCTCCAGCCTGAAGCTTATGTTCAGCAGATTCTGGAACAGCAAGCAAGAGCGAGGCAGGTGGACGCTCGCCCACTGCGCACGCCCGACGAGATCCGTGCCTGGCTTGAGTCACTCGCCCAGTTCTCCGACAAGATTCCGCCTTTGCCGGAAACCATCTCTCGCGAGTGGATTTATCAGGATCACGACTAGATGGCGATTGCCTCGTGTTTGGTCGATACCAACATCCTGCTACGCATCACAAGGCGTTCTGATCCGCACTACCATGCAGTGAATGCAGCTCTGGAGCAACTCGCAGGCCAGGGCACGACTTTGTACTACACCCATCAGAACATCGCTGAACTATGGAATGCGATGACTCGTCCCGTAGTCCGTAACGGGTTTGGTCTCAGCGTTGACGAAGCTCACCAGCAAGTACAAGCAATTGAGAGTGGCATGGTTTTCCTGGCCGATAGCGAGGAGGTTTATCGCGAATGGCGACGAATTGTCCTGCAGTATGGCATCTGCGGCGTTCACGTCCATGATGCGCGTTTAGCGGCCGGCATGTACGTGCATGGTGTCACTCATATCCTGACGTTCAACCTGGCCGATTTCAGCCGATTCCGTGGACTCACGGCAGTCCATCCCAACAGCCTTTAGAACGTTACCGCTGGCGGCGGGCCTTTCGCTGCTGGGATTTCATCATGCTGCGCAGCAACGCGGTAGCCCGTTTCGCTTCCGGGATGGACAGTCCGCAGCGTAGGCGCTTGCCTTCGCGGTGAGTGGAAACAACGCCGACGGACTTGAGAATCGACAGATGCTGCGACAGATTCGCCTTGGAGATGCCCACGCCTGCCTGCACTTCGGAGGACCAGCGGCCGCCGCGGCTCAACAGATCAATGACGTGAAGGCGGGTGGGATTGGCGAACGCTTTGCAGATTTCAGCTTGACGGCGGTAGGCTTCGCGATCAGAACCCGGCTTCTTCTTCATCCCCAAACTCGTCCCGGCGGCCAATATTGCCCAGCCCTGCGTTTGTTCAGCCGCTACTTGTCCCTGGTTTGCGCTTGCGTGTGCTTCGCCGGATTGCTCCGGAGTCTACAGAAGTAGCACTTTGCCGCGATGCCGAACATCCCCTAAAGGGGGTGCTAACTTACGGGTAAACCGCAAACTGGAAGGCTTTGATTCGGGGACAGGTCGGAAGCCTCAACCGGCTAAGCGAGCGGTTGAGTGGCAGGGGAAACCCTGAACAATTCAGCACCCGGCATGTCCGGGGATGAAGCCCCCCGCGCTCGTTATTACGTCCTAGACGCCTGGCCCGAAGGCCGACTCTGGCCGTCCCTCGACTTGTGCGCAGCTTCCGTAGCCGCTGGAAAGCATCGGGCCGATTTGCGTCACGTCCAGGGCTGCGAACATGGAGCTGACGAGGGCCCCAAGCGCGATCGATTGGCTGACAGTCGACACCCAGCGCGGGCCGGGCACGATAGGCTCGTGCTCGCCCAAGTGGCGGACCATCTCGAACGAGGTGCTGCCCGCTCCAACCACTACGGCCGAGCGGAACTCGGTGAGCGGCGGCCCGTACTCGCGAAGGGCCTGGCGGATTTCCTGGCGAATCCGCGGATGCGGCGAGAGATCACCATCGCGGTCGCCCAAGCCGTCCAGATAGATGATCCGCTGTACGCTGGCTGCTTTGGCTGCAGTAGCGAAATTGTGCGCCGCGGCCTGATCAACCTGACCGAAGCCGCTCTCGCCGGCATGCAGCGAGTGAATGAGATAGTAGGCCACGTCGATACCGCGGAAGATGCCGTCAAGGCTCTCCGGCTTCAGTGCGTCAGCCTCGACGATGTGCACCCGCCGGGGAAATTGCAGCGAAAGCTGGCGAGCGTCGCGTGACACGCAGACCACGTAGTGGCCGGCGTCGAGCAACGACGGCACTAACTTCGAGCCAAAAAAACCCGAGGCTCCACTGACCATGATGTTCATTGCACGGTCCCGGCCGGGGGAGGGGCCGAGTTGGCGTCCGGCTCCTCGGCATGTTCGGATTCGTGAACTAAGGGTGCGCCCAGCAGGATCATCGCCCACAGCGGCAGTTGCGGAAGTTCTTGTATGTTAGCCATGTTATTAGCCCTCGCTCTCAGGCCGTCGGATTGAGTGGTGGCAGGCGGCCTTTTGTTGTATTAATTATTATGACAATTATATTGATTAGCAAGAAAATCAAGACGCGTAAAGGCTTGGGTTGTGAATGATGTGCTAATTACAACGCTAGTTTATCTCTGGGAGAAATATGCAGGGCCGTCAAGAAAAGGCTCAAGGATTGCCGTCACTCGCCGATAGAGTCTCTGAGAAGCGGTGCGACCTCCTGATTGAGCGTTCCCTCATGCTGTCCTCCCAGCCAGTGCTCGTAGCGACTGGCTGGTTTTTTGTGCTAACAGGGGCACACTAGGAGTTGCAAGGCACGTAAATGGGCCTTGCGGAGTTCGCTTTTGATGCGCGGGAGAAGCTATTCGCGAAAGTGAGCGCCGCCATGGCGCACGTCGGCGCCACGCACCCAGAAGATGACGTCTTCCGCGATATTGGTGGAGTGATCGGCGATGCGCTCCAGGGCGCGTGCGATCAGCAGGACGTTGAGTGCCTGGCGCGTGCATTGCGGGTCGTCGTGCATCCTCCGCACGAGAATTACGAACGCCTCATCCTTCATGCGATCGATGATGCCGTCCATCTGCAGGACTGCCTCGGCCACCTCAGCGCGGCCGTCAAGGAAGGACTCCAGGGCGCGCTGCACCATGGTGCTGACGCTGTCGGCCATGCGCGGAATGTCAACCGGCAGCGACATTTCCGGCTCACTGATAAGGTCGAGCACCCGCTGGGCGATGTTGACCGCCTGATCGCCCACGCGCTCCAAGTCGGCGTTAATCTTCAGCACCGCGAGGATGAATCGCAGGTCGATGGCCATGGGCTGCTGCATGGCAAGCAGGTCCAGCGCCAGTTCATCGATTTCCCGCTCGGCGTCGTTGATGGCGTTTTCGCCGGTCAGCACCATCTGGCAGAACTTGCTGTCGCGGGTGCGATAGGCTTCGGTGGCGCGGTCGATGGCCTGTTCGGCGAGACCGCCCATCTTCAAGAGCTTTTCTTTCAGTTCGTCCAGTCCCTGCTGAAAGCGGCTGCGCATTATCCAAACCTGCCTGTGATGTAGTCTTCCGTCCGCTTGTCAGCAGGAGCGGTAAAGATTTTCTCGGTCTTGTCGTACTCGATGAGGCTGCCCATGAGGAAAAAGCCGGTAAATTCGGCCACACGCGCGGCCTGCTGCATATTGTGGGTAACAATCACGACGGTATAGTGCTGCTTCAACTGGAAGATGAGTTCTTCGATCTTGCTGGTCGAGATGGGATCGAGCGCCGAGGCCGGTTCGTCCATCAACAGTACTTCGGGTTCGACCGCGAGTGAGCGCGCGATACACAGTCGCTGCTGTTGTCCGCCGGAGAGGCTGGCTCCGGACTTCTTGTGCAGGTCGTCCTTTACTTCGTCCCACAGCGCGGCCAGTTTCAGAGAGCGCTCCACCAGTTCGTCCATCTGCTTGCGGTTGCGGAAGCCGTTCAACTTCAAGCCTGCGGCCACGTTGCCATAAACCGACATCGTGGGAAACGGGTTCGGCTTCTGGAAAACCATGCCGATGCGCCGCCGCACCTCCACCGGGTCCGAGCCGGTGCCGTAAACATCCATCTCGCCGACCTTGACCAAACCTTCGGCGTGGGCTTCCGGGATGGTCTCGTGCATGCGATTCAGGCAACGGACGAAAGTGCTTTTGCCGCACCCCGATGGCCCAATCACGGCAGTGACGTGATTGGCCAGCACGGTCATGTCGATGGCCTTCAGCGACAGGTTCTTGCCATACCAGGCGTTCAGTCCACGCACTTCAATTCCTACACCCATAGACGCTACCCGACTCCCTTCAATTTGCCCCGGCTGGTAGTGACACGAACGGCGGCCACCGCACCCACGATCAACATGATCAGGATCAGCGCTCCCGCCCAGGCCTGCTTGTGCCAGTCGTCATAGGGCGAGATCGCGTAGGTAAACACCTGCAACGACAGGGCAGCGGTTGGCTGGTTCAATTTCAGATTCCAGAACTGGTTTCCGAAAGCGGTGAACAGCAGCGGAGCGGTTTCACCGGCCACCCGGGCGAAGGCCAGCATGCAGCCGGTAATCACGCCGGCCGAGGCGGTACGCAGCGAGATGGAGAGTGTCGTCCGCCACTTGGGAATACCGAGTCCGTAGGCAGCCTCGCGAATGACGTTCGGCACCATCAACAGCATTTCTTCGGTCGCCCGGGCGACGGTAGGAATCATCATGATGCCCAGCGCAACGCCTCCGGAGAATGCCGAAAAGTGCTTCTGCGGAACCACCACCAGGGAATAGGCGACAATACCGATCACGATCGAGGGCATGCCGTTCAACACGTCCGCGGTGAAGCGGATCACGTCGCCAAAGCGGTTGCGACCGTATTCCGCCAGATAAATGCCGGCGCCGATGCCCAGGGGCAGCCCTATAGCGCTGCCCACCAACAAGATCAGTCCGGTGCCGACGATGGCGTTGGCCATGCCTCCGCCGGTCTCACCCGGAGGCTTCGGGGTCTGGGTGAGGAAGGCGATATTCACCGAGCCAATTCCCTTGAAAACCAGGTAGGCGAAGATGGCGAGCAGGGGAACGATTACCACAATCGCAGTCACGACGGCGAATATCGTCGCGCCCTGATTGGTGACACGACGCCACAAGCTAACTGACGTTGATCCGGTTTGTGCGGACGGATCAGGCACTGGCCCTCGGAGTTCCGCCGGTGATGCTCCACACCAGCAACCGTGCTAAGGCATTGACGATAAGGGTCACGATGAACAGCGCCAATCCGATCTGAACCAGGGCGCTCAGATAGAGATCGCCGGTGGCTTCGGTGAACTCGTTGGCGATCACGCTGGCCATGGTATACCCGGGCGCGAAGAGCGACTTGGCGATCTCCGGGCGATTGCCGATGACCATGGTTACGGCCATGGTTTCGCCCAGCGCGCGTCCCAAGCCGAGGATGACGCCGCCGACGATGCCAATGCGCGCGTTCCGCAGAACCCCCATGCGGATCATTTCCCAGCGCGTCGCTCCCAGCGCCAGCACCGCCTCGCGCTGGTTCTGCGGGACTGCCGTCATCACTTCCCGGGTAATGGAGGCGATCACCGGGACGACCATGATGGCCATAATGATGCCCGCGGCCAGCATACCCAACCCATACATCGGGCCGGTAAAAAATCCGGTCCAGCCGAGCGTGCGGGCCAGAAACGGTTCCACGTACTCGCGCAGCAGGGGAGCCAGTACGAAGATTCCCCATAAACCATAGATAACGCTGGGTATAGCTGCCAGTAGTTCCACCAGGAAGGAGATGTAGGCCCGCAGGCGGACGGGACACATCTCCGTGATGTACACGGCCACGCCGATGGAGAGCGGGACGGCCAGCAGCAAGGCCAGAAACGAAGAGACCAAGGTCCCGTAGATAAACGGCAACGCTCCGAAGTTACCGTTGACGGGGTCCCAGTCGCGGCCCCAGAAGAAGCTGATTCCGAACTGGTGAAGCGAGAGCCTGGACTTGTCGATCAGTTCCCAAACTACCAGGACGACAATTACAAACACCGAAACCGCGGTCAGAGCGATAAGCACGCGAAAGGTCGCATCTGGAATCCGGCTGCTGCGGGGATGGGAACTACGGATCTTCTGGAGCACGGCCGAACCCTGCCCGGGCTTCCTGGTTTGATCCATCTGAGCCAGCGGAGGCATCGCCGTGACAGGTCTCTGGAGCTGTCCAAGCGGTTCGGGCGGATTCATGGGGTCGACGGTATCAGGCATTTGTTACAGCACAGTTACGGGCTTGAGGCTGCTTGAGGCTGTACGGATGCCAACTCCCTTTGCAGGAGGGAGTTGGCGCATTCGTATCAGTGGGTTACGGCTTGACCACCTTGGTGATGGTGGCCTTTCCTTTCTCGACAACCTCCTTGGGGAGGGGAGCATAGGAGAGGGCTTCCACCATGCCTTGGCCTGAGTCCAGCATCCAGAACAGGAAGTCCTTCAGGATCTTGCCTTTTTTGGCATCTGCCGGATTAGTCGGGATCAGCAGCCAGGTAAAGCTGGCGATGGGGTAGGCATTCTTGCCGGGAGGATTGGTAATGGACACACGGAAGTCGTCAGGCATCTTAACTCCCACAGCCGCGGCCGTGGTGCTCTCCAGGCTGGCCTTAATGAAGTTCTTGGAGGAATTCTGTACGACGCCGAAGGGGATCTTGTTCTGCAGCGCGTAGATCAGCTCGATGTAGCCGACGGAACCAGGCAGCTGCCGAATCGACCCGGCAACACCTTCGTTGCCCTTGCCGCCAAGGCCGATGGGCCACTTCACCGAAGTGCCCTTTCCTACTACGTTCTGCCAGTCCGGGCTTACTTTCGACAGGTAGTCGGTGAAAATGTAAGTGGTGCCGCTGCCGTCGGAACGATGTACCACGGTAATGGTCTGATTCGGGAAATTGACCCCGGGATTGGCTTTGGCGATGCGGGCATCGTTCCAGCTGGTGATTTTGCCGAGGAAAATGTCAGCCAGCACGTCGGGAGTGAATTTCACTTCCGCGGTCACTCCGGGAATGTTGTAGGCGGGAACGACCGCGCCCAGCACCGTCGGAACGTGCAGTACCTTGACCTTAGACTGTTCGATCTGTTCGTTCGTCATGGGACCGTCGGTAGCGCCAAAATCCACTGTTCCGGCCTGTACCTGGCGAATGCCGCCACCGCTGCCAATGGACTGGTAATTGATCTGGATGTCGGAATGCAGATTGTGGTACTCGTTGAACCACTTGGAGTAAATCGGGTACGGGAAGGTGGCGCCGGCGCCGTTCAGTGTTGTCTGTGCAAACGCGCAGGTCGCGAGCACAGCGATGCAAATGAACACCCTGAGAGAGCGGTTCACGAAGTTTCCTCCTGAAGATATGGCCAGAGAATGAGTTCCTTCTCGGTTTTACCTTCGAATTGTTACAGTCTGGTTACGCAGGAATGAATTTCGGATAAAGACAGGGGCCGAGCTGTCTTCCCAAAGCTTATAAGGAAGCTACTTAACGTTCTGTTGGCGCCGCCGGAGGTCCTCAATGAACATTTGTTCCACCGGCTTGTCGTAGGTGCGGAGAACGTGACGAACGCTGTGGCCGCTGACCAGGTGGCAGACTTCCTCGGCGAGATTCTTCGCGTGGTCACCCGCCCGTTCCAGTGACTGCGTCATAAACAACACATGGAAGCTCTCCTGGCGGGGAGAGCCGTCATGGTTTTCGAGATGCCGAAGGAAGATGAGATTACGCAGGCGGTCGAGTTCGGCATCGGAACGCAGCACGGCCAGGGCGCGGTTAAGGTCGCGCTGGCTGAAAGCGTCATGTACATCGCCCAGCATCTTCTCCAGACGCGAGGCCATGACCGTTAAGTCGCGAATGTCCTGCACCTCAATGCGACTGCCGACGGTGGCAGCGCGGGTGGCACAATTGAGCAGCAGATCGCCAATCCGCTCCAGGTCAATGATGAACTTCAAGCAGGCCAGCAGTTCGCGGGCCTGTTCTTCGTCAACCTTGGTGATGATCGCGGTCACGCCCTGGTCGATACAGCGGTCCAGGGTGTCGAGTTCCTTTTCGCGCTCGCGCACGCCCTCCAGCAGAGAAGGAACGCCGGTGGCGATGCCCTCAGCGACAATGCCCGCGGCAGTGCGCGCCACGCGGCAGGCTTGCAGCGTTTGTTGCTGCAGTTCCGCCTTGATCTGTTCGGGATTCAGAGGTATCGCGTCAGCTGCACTCATTGGGTTCCCACCAGACCGGGAGGTCCACCGACACTACCCTGTTTGCGCCGTCCGCGTTGAACCGACAGGAAAATAAGTTGCATGGAGTTAACTGAAGGATAAACGGGCGTTGTTAATCTTCGATGAAATCCACGTAAAAGTTTTGTCGGTGAGATTCCAGGGAATCGTGGTTAAACCCGGACGGGCACATCCTGTCGCGGCAGTGTGAAGTAGAAAGTTGAGCCATGATTGAGCTCGCTCTCCGCCTTGATCGCACCGCCATGGGCGCGAACCACGTGCTTAGCGATCGCCAGGCCGAGTCCGGTACCACCCGACTCCCGGGAACGCGCCTTGTCCACCCGGTAGAAACGCTCGAAGAGCCTGGGCAAGTGTTCGCTGGGAATACCTTCGCCGAAGTCGCGAACGTAAAACTGCACGCCTTCTTCCGTTTCACAGGCGCCGACGAGGATTTTTCCGCCGGTACTGCCGTACTTCAAGGCATTGTCGATGAGGTTGGAGAACACCTGGTGGATGGCGTCACGGTCCACCCACACCGGCGTGGTTGCCGTGTTGATCATGGACAGCTCGATATTCCAGCTATCCGCCAGGTCTTGAAAGGTCTGGACCGCGTCCTCCAGTAGCTCCCGCGGAGGAATCAACTGGAAATGGAAGTTCTGCTCGCCCGACTCAACCCGCGCCAGCACCAGCAGGTCCTCGGTCAGGCGCGCCATGCGCATCGCATTTTTGCGGATGATATCGACGAACTCCCGCGCGTGCTCCGCCAGGTGGTTACTCTCCAGCAGGGTTTCCGAGTACCCCTGGATGGAAGTAAGCGGCGTGCGCAGTTCGTGGGAGACATTGGCGATGAAATCGCGCCGGGTCCGCTCGACGCGCTCCACTTCGGTCTGGTCGTGTAAGACGGCGACCGCGCCGCCGCCCGGCATGGGCGCGGCGGTCACATCGAAGATGCGGCCGGAGAAGATTTTGGCGGCGCGCTCCACCGTCACGTCGCGGGTATCGATGGCGCTCTGCAGCGAGCTCAGGATCTCGGGGTCGCGTACCGATTGCACCAGCGGTGCTCCCAGGCGTATGCCACTGGGCAGCAAACGTTCCATGCGCTGGTTCGCCCATAACACACGCCCATCCTGTGCCACTGCAATTACCGGCTCCTGCATGGAGTTCAACAGCGTCTCCAGAGTCTGCCGGCTATTTTCCACAGCGGTGAAGCCGTCTTCCAGCTTGCGTGCGGTCTTGTCCAGCGCTGACGCGACGTGCGCAATCTCGTCGGTGGCGGATTCCTGAATGCGTGCCGAAAGGTCTCCGGCCGCGACTCGCTCGGCAAAGTCGGTGATTCTCAGTAGCCGGCGGCCGATGGATTGGGTGGCGATAAAGGCCAGCAGGAGCGCGGTCAGGGCAGCCACCACTGAGCTTTCGAGGAGATCGCGGTCAATATGGCGATTGGCCGCCCGAATGGCCGAGAGCGGATAAGCCATACGCACTGCGCCGCCCGGAATCGGCGCCGCTACATACAGCAATTCGACGCCGATCGTGTGACTTAACCGCGTGGAACTACCCACCTGGCCGCCCAAGGCGGTTATGAACTCAGGGCGCGTAGCGTGGTTTTCCATCTTTTCCGGCTGTGCTTCGGAGTCAGCCAGCACCTTGCCGGTGGAATCAATGACCGTGACGCGCGCCCCGCCGGCGCGCGAGGTTTCCATGGCAATCTGCTGCAAGGTGGCGGGAGAGGCGCTCTCCACCCGGGAGGCGAACATCAGGGTCTTTTGCCGGAGGGATGTCTCGATCTCACTGCGCAGCATTCCTTCCCATGTGCGGCGGATGAGCACGTCCATGGTGACGCTGCACACTACGATGATAATTAGTGCCGCGAAAAACAGCTTGAGGAAGATGCGGCTTTTCACAGGAGACTCTTTATGCCTTGGGAACCTCGAAGCGGTAGCCAGCACCGCGTACCGTCTTCAGGTAACGTGGCTCGTCAGGGTTCGCCTCGATTTTCTCACGAATCCGGCGTACGTAGACATCCACCGAGCGGGGAGTTACATAGTGGGTGTCGCGCCAGACAGCATCGAGCAGTTGATCGCGCGTGAAAACCCGTCCCGGATGCCGTGCCAGATATTCCAGCAAACGAAACTCGGTGGCAGTGGTCTGGGTCAACTGCTCTCGGACGATCAGGGTCATACCGCCACTGTCGATCTCGATGTCGCCGGCCTTCACAATCATAGGCGCAAGGGGACGCTCGAAGCGGCGCAGCACGGCGCGTACACGGGCCACCAGTTCGCGCGGGCTGAAGGGTTTGGGGATGTAGTCGTCGGCGCCGAGGTCCAACCCGGTCACCCGGTCGGCCTCGCTGGTCTTCGCGGTCAAGAAGATAACCGGAGCCATCGCCAAGGTAGTGCTCTGGCGAATCTTGCGGCAAAGCTCAAGACCGTCGCCGCCGGGAAGCATGATATCGAGGAGAAAGAGTGCCGGGGCCTGTTTTTCGGCTTCCGTAATCACGCCGGCGGCGCTTCCGAAGGTGCGTACAGCGTAGCCCGCGCCTTCCAGATGGTGACGCACCAGCCGCGAAATATCGGCGTCGTCCTCCACGGCAAAGATGGTTTGCTTCACGGCTGTATTGTAGCCGACGGTGGGCGATGAACCTTCTTGTGTGGGTATCACACCAATAAGGTACATCGGACCCTGTTACAGGATGATGAAACTATTGCAGGGTAGGCTGGCGTGTGACCTTTCTGCAACCGCGACGGCCAGACAAAAGCGCTCCGCCGCAGCGGAGCGCCGGCAAGAAACAGTTGCTCAGTGACCCGCGGAGGTAAGCCAGCCACGCGACAAATAGTCGGTCATGGTGAGTCCGAACAATATGAAAAGGAAGAAGATCGAAGCTACGACCGTAACCATGGTCAGCTTGGGGCTGTAGCGTAAATGCATGAAAAACAGAACCACCAGCGTGCCTTTGATGGTGGCGATGAGCAGCGCCACTACAATATTGAACACGTGAAGTTCGATGGTGGCGGCGAAGACCGTGATTGCGGTAAACGCCATTAAGACCGCCCAGATCGAGACATACATGCTGGCCGGTGCGATGTGTCCTACTACGGATTCATCGTGCTGCTGGTTGTTTTCCATAATTAACCGCCGTGCTTCTTGCTGATGAGATAAAGCAGTGGAAATAGATAAATCCAGACCAAATCAACAAAGTGCCAGTACAAGCCCACATTCTCCACGGGATTGTAGTAGTGCGGCGTGAACGCGCCCCTCATGCCGGCCAGCACGATCCACAAAACCAGACCCACTCCAATAATCATGTGTAAAGCATGCAAACCGGTCATGGCCCAATAGAGGGAGAAGTAAATCTCGGTATGCTGAGCGTCAGTTGCGGGGTGCTCAGGGTCGCCGGTCACGAAATGAAAGTTCGGACCGGGAAATTCGTGATTGACCCAGTGTTCGTGGTACTCGATGCCCTTAATTCCCAGGAAGCCCAGACCGAAGAGGATGGTAATCAGCAGCAGCGCGATCATTAACTTGGGCTTGGCCATTTGCGCCGCCCGGACACCCAGCGCCATCGTCAACGAACTGCAAATGAGCACGGCCGTGTTGGTTGCACCCAGCCAGATATTCATTTTCTGGCTGCCCTCGACGAAGGCCGTGTAGTAGGCCGCGCGATAGACCAGGTACACGCAGAACAGCCCGCCGAAGAACATGATTTCGGTGAGCAGGAACATCCACATACCGAAGGTGGAAGTCTCCCGCTGCTGCTCCATGTCCGCGAAGTGATGTTGCAGCGCGTGCTCAGCGACTTGGATATCGCTAGTGGCCAATGGTGACCTCCTCTTGCGGCTGGTTCTCGTAGTCGTAGGCTTCCCAGGTCACAACCGGCGTTTCGTCAAAGTTGTGAGTGGGCGGCGGCGACGAGGTCATCCATTCCAGACCGACGGCATTCCACGGATTGGGGGGAGCCGGTTCGCCGTAACGCAGCGACCACAGAAAGTAGATCATGGGTAAGACATAGCCCACGGCGAGGATTGACGACCCGGCGGTGGAGAGCACGTTGAGCACCTGGAACTCAGGGGGATAGGCATGATAGCGGCGCGGCGAACCCATGTAGCCCAGAATGAATTGCGGGAAGAACGTGGTGTTGAACCCGACGAACACCAGCAGTGCCGAGAGCTTGGCCCAGCCTTCGGGATACATGCGTCCGGTCATCTTGGGCCACCAGAAGTGCAGTCCCGCCATGTAGGCCATCACCATGCCGCCGACCATCACGTAATGGAAGTGAGCAACAACGAAATAGGTGTCGGTGACATGCACATCGATGCCGAGAGATGCCAGGAAGACGCCGGTCAATCCGCCAACGGTGAACAACCCGATAAAACCGAAGGCGTACAGCATCGGCGTGTTGTAGCGAATGGATCCCTTGTACATCGTCGCGGTCCAGTTAAAGACTTTCACCGCCGATGGAATCGCGACCAGGTAGCTCAAGAGCGAAAACACCAGCGCCGCATAAACAGAGATTCCGGCGACAAACATGTGGTGCGCCCAGACCAGGAACCCGAGCACCGCGATGGCGATCGACGCCAGCGCCACGAACTCATACCCAAAGACCCGCTTGCGCGAGAAACAGGTGACGATCTCGCTGATCACACCCATGCCGGGCAGAATCATGATGTACACGGCCGGGTGCGAGTAGAACCAGAACAAGTGCTGAAACAGGAGCGGATCACCACCCAGTTGCGGGTTGAAGACCCCGATGTGGAAGGCCCGCTCGAACGCCACCAGTAACAGCGTGATGGCGATCACCGGCGTGCCCAGCACCATGATCAACGCGGCCGCATAGTTCGACCAGCAGAACAGCGGGAGGCGGCGCCATGTCATTCCTGGCGCGCGCATGCGGTGAATCGTGATGATGAAGTTCAGTCCGGTCAAGATGGACGAGAAGCCGGCGATGAAGATGCCAACCGCGGCCCCGATAACGTGGGTATTGGAGTAGGTGGTACTGAAAGGCGTGTAGAAGGTCCAGCCGGTATCCACGCCGCCAGTGACCATGGCCGTCAGGGCAGTGATGCCGCCGGCCATATAGAGATACCAGCTCAGCAGGTTCACGCGGGGAAATGCCAGGTCCTTCGCGCCGACCATCAGCGGTATCAGGAAGTTGCCGAGCACGGCCGGCACCGACGGGATCAGGAAGAAGAAGACCATGACGATCCCGTGCATGGTGAACAGCTTGTTGTAAGTGTCGGACGACACCAGGTCACCGGCCGGGGTCAGCAGTTCCAGCCGGATCATCATGGCGAAAAAGCCGCCGATCCAGAACATCGCGGTGATCGAGATGAGGTAAAGCATCGCGATCCGCTTATGGTCGGTCGTCAGCAGCCACGACTTGATGCCGTAGTTCGCGTTTAAGTAGTTCTCGCGCTCGACAGTCTGTACAGCGGTAGCCATTTCACATCCTCAGGGTCTGTAACCTTATTGCGTGTTCGATGCTCCCGGCGCAGCGGCCTCGTTGCCATCTGTCCCCTTGCCTTGCGGTTGCGCCAGCGATTTGACGTAAGCCACCAGCGCCATCAGGTTCTCCTCTGACACCTGCCCCTGAAACGTCGGCATGATGGGCTTGAAGCCGGAGACAACCTTGGCTCCGGGATTCAAGATCGACTCCCGGAGATAGTTCTCGTCGGCGACCACCGTGCGCCCATCGTCCAGCATGACCGGCTTGCCAAAAACGCCCGCAAGATTCGGGCCGCGTCCCTGGGTATCGAAGCGATGGCAAGTCGAGCACCCTAATTGCTGAAAGAGCTGCTGGCCATTGGAGGCGAGAGTGCCCGTCGAACTTCCGCCGCTCATCCACGCCTGGTAAGCTGCCGGCTCCATTACGATCACCTGGCCGATCATGCCGGAGTGCTCGGTGCCGCAATATTCGGCGCAGAACAGGTGATACGTCCCCGTCTTCGTGGGACGAAACCACGTGGTGGTAAATCGTCCCGGAAGCACGTCAGCTTTGATGCGAAACGCCGGCACGTAGAAGCTGTGGATCACGTCCTGCGAACTCATGATCATCTTGACGTCACGCCCTACGGGCAGGTGCAGCTCGTTGATGTCGCGCTGCCCGCCTTCGTACTCGAACTTCCACATCCATTGCTTGGCGACGGCGTAAACCTCCATCGCGTCCTTCGGGGGACGGGCCTGCTGGAAGTAAATCAGCGAGCCCCAGGCGAAGAAGACCATGGAGATGCCCAAGGGAATCAACGTCCACGTCAGCTCCAGCGGCAGCGAGCCCTCGATCTGCACCGCATGAGGATGGACGGAGCGGCGGTATTTGACGGCAAAAAAGAAGATGAGCGCGAAGATCAGCAGCGTAAAGAACGCCGACACCGCGACCAGCAGGAAATAAAGACCATCCACCTGCCATGCCCACGCCGAGGCACGTTCAGGAAAGAGTGGGAAGTTCTTCCACATATCGATCAGGCCCGTCCTGTTCCCTTGGGGGTTCCGTGAGACTCGCGGCGATACATCACGACAAGAAATCCGCCGAGAATCAGCATGGTGGCAGCTCCTGCCACGCGCATGATGTTCGTGACCACCGCGCCGTAGCGACCGGTGTTCGGGTCGTAGTGGTAGCAGTACAGCACCACCTGGTCCACGATGGTTCCAATCTTGTCCTGCGACGCTTCAATCAAGCCCAGGCGAATGTCCTTGGGCGAGAATTCCACCCCGTAGTAGTACTGGGCGATCTTGCCCTTGGGCGTGACCAGCATGATGGCAGCGGCATGGATGAACTGCCCGGTGCGCGGGTCGCGGCGGTAATGAAAGCCGACCGCATCCGCCAGCTGCTTGATCTCGGCGGGTTGGCCCGTCAAGAAATGCCAGCCGGAACCATCGGTCTTGTGCTCCAGGTGCTCGTTCATGCGCGAGATATAAATCTGCTTCGTCTCCGTGGCATCTTTCGGGGTCTCGTCAGGGTTGAAGCTGACAGAGACGACCTCGTATTCTTTGCCGGGGGTGAACTTCAGCATGCTGAGCGCGCTGGCCTCCCCCGCCAGTTCTTCGCCGCAAAGCATGGGACAGGTATAATAGACTAGGTTCAGGATGACCGGCCGTCCTGACTGAAAGTAGTCACCCAGCTTCACCGTTTTCCCAGCTTCGTTCTTAAACTCCAAATTGAGCGGCAACTGCTGGTCGAGCCGCTGATCGATGCCCACATTCGATAGGTCTGCCGGACTCACCTGGGCGGCCGGCGACGAACTCTTGTCCATGAACGCGGAGGGCGGCTGTGCGGCTGTCAATGTAGTTGCCGCGGCCAGCATGACCAGCCCCGCAATATTCAACTGCCAACGTCTCACTGTCTTACATCACTTCCTGCGCCAGCATGTCTGGCGCGCGCCTGGGTTACTGCTTCGCCGGTGCTGCTTCAGGTTTCCCGGAAGCTGCTCCGAGCGGTCCTGCCTGTTCATTCAAAATCTTCACGTTGCCCGACTCGGTTTGCGTGTTGACATCGGGGGGCGGAGCGCTGGGCCGCACTGGCAAGCCACGTTCCTCCACCAGCTTCATGGCCAACGAAATCGGGATGTGCACCGCACCGGTCGAATCGGTAAACGGCTGCGGCGGATTCAGCGTAGCCAGTTCCGAAGCAAGGAACTTATTCATATCGCTGACGTCGGCGACCTGCAGGCGCGGTTCAGGAAATACCGAGAGATTCACCGCGGGAGAGTTCTGCAGTACCGAGCGCGGCGTCGTATCGGGCATGGCCTTCTGGGCGGTCATCATCGGATTCGGCTTCGGCTGCGGGAACAGGACGTCACTCTTGGCCATAAAGCGGAACATGCCCCACAACACCAGCTCGATAAAGATCCCGCAGACTATTAGTCCGATCAGGAAAAGCAGGATGCCACGCGCGCTCAAGTCAGCACGTTCGTAGTCCACCTGCGGGTTGCGTAACGGGTCGTGATTATCGTTAGTGGCCATGGGACCCCTGATGCAAAAGACTCGGAATCTGCGGCTCATAGGCCGGCAACAAAGGCTTTTGCCGCAGGTTGTAGAAGAAATACGCCAGCCACAATCCGCCAACGCCGATGGGCGCTACGAGGTACCAGATGCTGAGGTAGAAGTGTCCGCGCTCGTGGGCGAAATTGGGTACCACGTACCAGTAGATGTCCACCACCCGCATAAACATCAGCAGCAGCGCCAGGCCGATCAGGCGTCTTCCGTCGCGTTTGCGCTCGCGCGATAACAACAGCGCGAAGGGCAGCGCGAAATGGAACAGGATGATGACCAGCGCGACGATGCCCCAGCCTCCGCGGATGCGGTTCAGGAACCACCCGATTTCTTCCGGCAGGTTGCCCGCCCAGATAATGAGCCACTGCGAGAAGGAGAAGTAAGCGAACAGCATTACGAAGGCCAGCATCAGCTTGCCGAGATCGTGAAACTGCATCGGCTTGATGATTTCGCGATACGGGCTATAGCGCGTGAGTACCGTCAGCAGTGCCACATTGAAGGCCAGTGCCGAGAGACCTTGACCGGCGATGAAGATCAGACCGTAAATGGTCGAGCCCCACGTCGGATCCAGTGACATGATCCAATCCACCGCCGCAAAGGACACGGTCAACGCGTACAAAATCAGCCCCACGCCACTGAGGCCCTGGAACCGCGGCTGCACGGTCAAAGGACGGTCCTGGAGGTCACCCCTGCGGTTCAAGATGATCGACAGCCCAATCCATACCGCAAAATAAACGACCCAGCGCAACATCCATCCCGGCGTGTTCAGGTACCAGCTATTGCGCGCGGTGAGGGCCGGATTGGTCATCCAGGCATAGAGGATGTTTCGTCCGAACAGGATGGGCAGAAATAATACAAACATCAGCGGCAAGCACTTAGTGGCTGCTTCCATGGGGCGGCGTATGACCAGGCCCCACAGGCCTCCGGACAGATACTGGACCATCAGCAGGCCCAGGCAGCCCAGGCTCAGCCCTGTCCAGAACATGAAGGCGATCAGGTAGCCGCGGAGAAACTGTTCCAGCGAGGTCACCGCGCCCACGACGCAGACCACCACGCCGAGGACGCCGACAATCAAAGCTCGCTTCTGCCAGCTCGCCGCATCTGCGGGAATGACGTAATCGGCCGGGCGCACCTGTAGATTTTCGTTACTCATTGTTTCTTCTCGCCTCCCGTGGCCGCTGCCGCTGCTGCTTTGTCCGAAGGCGGAGCGGATGCCGCCGTG
>Ga0209048_10002578_pt1 | contig 17951 bp, 14 predicted proteins | sample FrelakmetCRP12CR_FD_187146 | JGI IMG/M metagenome (GOLD analysis project Ga0209048, IMG submission 187146) | Freshwater lake sediment microbial communities from the University of Notre Dame, USA, for methane emissions studies - CRP12 CR (SPAdes)... | ecosystem: Environmental > Aquatic >... | reverse complement strand
CAGCAATCGCCGCTTCGTACAGCCGGAGCAGACCGGGCCGCAACGACAACGGGTCCTGTGCCTCGATCACGATGGCATAGCCCTGCTCGGGACCGTACCGGTTAAGAAAATCCGGCAGCCGGTCGGATAACAGCCGGTAGGGTGATACCGTACCGTCGCTGTTGAAAATATCGATGACTTTCATGGCGTCTCCTCAAACGGGTCGGGGAGAAGACGCCCATCCCCGGCGGGGAGAGCGTCTCTCCCCGCAGTGGGGTGGATGGTTAAACAGTACTCCGCCTGCGCCAGGCGTGGCTAGAACGGGATATCATCGTCGAACTCCTCCCCGGCCGGAGCTGGGGCGGGTTGTCTTGGCGTTGCCGCGACAGCGGCCGGTCGGGCCGGTGTCGCCGGGGTTGAACCCGTGCTGTTGCCGGAACCGTCACGGCTGCCCAGCAGCTTCATCTCGGCAGCGATAATCTCGGTGGTGTAACGGTCCTGGCCGTTCTTGTCCTGCCACTGGCGGGTCTGTAAGCGGCCCTCCACATAGACTTGCCGGCCTTTGCGCAGATACTCGCCGGCGATCTCCGCCAACCGGCCGTAGAACACCACGGTATGCCACTCGGTGCGTTCCTGCGACTCACCGCTCTGTTTGTCCTTCCAAACCTCGTTGGTAGCGATAGAGACATTGGCCACCGCGCCACCGCTGGCGGTATACCGTACTTCGGGGTCCTTGCCGGCATGGCCGATAAGGATGACTTTATTGACGCTGCTCATTCGGATTTCTCCGCCGGCACAGCCGGCATAGGGTTTAAAAACCGGCTGGAAACGCGGCGCCCCCTGGGGCACACGGTCCCCACCGGGGTGGATGAAAAGGGTGGTATGAATCGGGCAGGATGCCCGTTAAGGGTAGGCTGGCGTTATGAAATGGCCGTTTCGCGGGCGGCCCCCCGGTTGTCGATCCCGTCCAGACGGACAGCGATCAGCAAAACCTTGCCACAGCACCCGGATCGACCAGGTCCTGAAGCAAGCTCACCGTCAACGACGGTACCGGGAAAACAGGAAGGGAAAGGCGTCACGCCGCCGGCAGGCGGGTGAGGCAGTACCAAGGCAATAGCAGGAGCAACCTCGGCGGCGTGGCGCCGAAGCGGGCGATAAAGCGGAGAACGTCTGTCTCCGGGACGGGACAGGCGGGAATGCTGAGTGAACAAGGCCACTTGTTTAGGGAGGGCGGCCCCCCTCGCTGCATCATTTTTTACTACGCGGCGTAGGCCGTGTCAAGGAAAAATACGGTGGTTTAACCCAAAGCGCCCGCGAAACGGCGTTTTTCCCGACTCCAGGGAGCCGTGCGCCCAGGTAAGGTGGCAGGCGACTGGCTCGCCCCGGCGCCAACCGGCGGTCAGTCGCCGACCTTCGTCGCCACCCTCGTTACCTGGAGAGATCGATGACCGCAGCCAACACCCCGGTCCCTGTACTCAGAAGCACTGCACTCAGCCGCCCCGGTTTTCTACGGCGCGGCCAACTGGACTCGGCAGCCGCGCAGAAGGTCTACGACCGCTATCTGGAGCGGGTCAGCCGGGATCTGTATTCCCTCAGCGTCAGCCTGCAATTTGTGAACACCGACGCCTCTGATACGGGGGAGGCAACAGCGCCCGCGGCGCCCCGTCAGCGGACCCCGCTGGCGGATCGGTACACCGCGCCCATCGATCAGTTGCTGCAGGAAACCCGCGAGGCGTTGCTGGCCAGGAAAACGGAACTGGAGGCGTGGCGGGAGGCCCACGAGATCCAGGACTACCCGGCGTATGACCATCCCCTTCAGTACGACATCAACGTGACCTCGCCGCGGCTGGGGCAGTTCCTGGGACTGATCATCCTGCTGGATCAGTTGCTTCAGGCCGCCGACTCCCTCTGGCTGTATGGTCTGCAGAACGACAAGGAACACGCCAACGAAATGACGCAATGGCAACGGCAGGTGCTGCGGGTGGCCGCTGAAATCACCTATGTCGGCGCGCAATCCCAGGCGCTGGCCTGGTTCTATCGGCAGGGTGACGAGGCGCTGCGGCTGAAGCGGCTGGCAGATCAGTTCCGCGACGAGCAGCTGCAGTGGGGCATCGACGGCTATCTTTACCAGCGGCTGGTGGCTTTACGGTTTCCCGAGGCGCTGGCGGCTGTCGATAGCGATCCCGACAGTCTGGTCAGGGCCTTCGCCGGCAACGGCTGGCTCGAAGCCGGCACGGGCGAGCGCCACCACCGGGTAGCCGAACTGGCGCCAGGGGTACACGTCGTAATCCTGAACAGTACGGTCAGCGGCCATTTCCTGTTTACGGCGGGCATCGGTCGCCGGCAACGGCTGCGGCTGGCAAGTGAGCACAAGTCATTGCTGACCGGACTGGTTGGACAAAAGACCTCCAGCACGATGGCGGCGCCAACCTTGGCTCAGGAAGCAGTCGAGGCGATCACGCTACGGGATAAGGTAGCGTGAGAGGGATGAGGCGCGAGCGCCGGTTGGCAAGAAAGCCGATGACATGGCCGCCAGTGGCGTGGCAGCCTCTACGCCGGGGTGGATAACGCGAGCAGTTCGGTTTGTTGACCGCCGAGCCATGGCCCGTGGCGCTGTCGATTCGGCCGCTTACCTCAGAGCGTCACGAACGCCCCTTCCTGTAAGCGGTGTTCGCCCCGCCAGTCTTCGAGGAGATGCACGTTGGGGTCTTTATACGCCTGATAGAGCGCCCAGCTCGCTTCGGAAACAGCCGATGAGGGTAGATCGCGGGCGATCAACTCAATCTCGGACCAGTAATTCAGCGGTCCGTCCCGAACCAGATCGCCGGCGACCGCCACCTGCTGCGCGCCGAACCGTTCGCGCAGCAACGCTGCCGCTTCGCGAGCGATACGCCACCAGTCTTCTTTACGGGCGACATCGTGGCGCTCTTCTTCCTCAGCCTTGAGCAACGCTTCGACCCACTGGCGCGGCGGGAGCAGGGTGACCGTCTCCACCAAGCCGACGGTCATCAACAGCAGTCCCAGGAATTCACACATGCCGGCGATTTCGATACGGTTATTCCCATATTCGAATTTGGCTTCCGGGCACCAGGAAATGTACTCGTCAAAGTGGATCGCTGTTGGTTCCAGCCCGAGGCGCGGCGCAAACGGCAGGTTGCCGTAACCCAGGCCGTCTTTGCTGTTGGCGGCGGTGCCTTTCTCCGGCTGGCTTTCGCTGACGAAAACGACTGGTTCGAGCGGGCCTTCGTGAGGGTCGAAGCTCCAGAGTCGTTCAGGGTAAAACGCCAGTCCAGACATGGACGCGGGCCGATAGACGCCGTCGATATCAGGATAACAGCGTTGATAGGCTCCATTCAGCCGACGGAGAAACGTCACTTGCCGAGAGGCGGGATCGATCAGCCAGTACTCCGGCACACCACCCTGTTCGTAGTAGCGGCGTTTGACCTCCCGATCCTGATCGGCATGGTCGGGCAGCAGGATTTCGATGACCAGGTCCGCCGGTCCCTCCAGATAGTAGTCGTGCAACCGGTTCAGCGATTCGCCCCGGCACAACAGGGCATCGGGGGTAAAGCCGTTATCGCCCAGGCGCATGACGAAATCCGGCCCCAGGCTGTGGTCGCAGCGACTATGCTGGGTAACGGCCCAGAGTTGATAGCGCAATGTCTGCCGTATTCGCTGGTGACCGGCGTCCTCGCCTCTACGGCCGGTGAGTAGATCTATGGGGGGTTGGTAAGCGAACTGAGAGGCCCAGGCTTGTAGTGCCCTGGAGGGTTGCCCTTGGTCATCAGTAAGCGGCGCCTCTGGATAGACCCTTCGCAGCGCCTCCCAGCAGAGTATTCTGTCCGCCAGAGCGATAGCCGCTGCCGCACCCCAGCCAGTCAGAATTTCAGCAAGCAGCAAGCGGGTGCCGGCCAGGCCGTTGCCGACGATCAGGCGACCGTCGATCAGTTCCAGCTTGGCTTCTGGCAGGGTGTCGAAGGGATCGGTCAAGTCTGTTGCAGCCATCGGGAGCTCCGTAAACACATCCTCTTTGACCCAGAGGAGCAAGCTTGCCAGCAATTAAGAGCGTTAATCAAGCACTCTCCCTGACCTCCGCCCGCTCCAGGACTTCCCGCAAGGACGAATTGATCTCCAACACCTCGATCGATCGGGTCACCGCCACGTACAGCAGGTTGACTTCCTCGGGATCCAGTTCGGCAGCCGGGATGTGCACCAGGCTGGGAAAATCGTCCGCCAGCAGCACCTGGTCGAACTCCAGTCCCTTGGTCTTGTGGGCGGTGCTCAGGCAGACCTGGGCCGCTGCCGGCGTGGCGACGGCAGCGCGCTCGATCTGGCTGACCAGAGCGGGAATTCGCGGGCCGTAGTGGCGCACCACCCGGCAGAGTTGTTTCAGCTCGGCATCGTCCAGGTCGTAGGCCAGTTGCTCCATCACCTCGAAGTTCTCGAAGGTGCGCAGCCAGGGATCGCGGATATCGTCCCGGAAATCGGCGTAGAGCCGCCAGGCGTCCAGAATCCGCTGAAAGGGATATCCCCGGAGGCCGCCGATGAAATGCAGCCGGGAATACGGGTTCTGGAGGCTTTGGGCGGCGCTATCGAAGACGCCGGCATTGGTGCGGGCGATCACGGTATAGAGACGGCGACGGTCGACGTCACCCAGCCGCCCGCTGTCACGCTGGCCAACCACGGCCACAGTTTCGCCCTTGTAGGTCGCCAGCAGCACATTGGCCAGCACCGCGATGGGCGGTCCGAAGCGGAAGCTGCGGGTCAGGTAGCGGGTGGTCGTGGGCTGAAGCGCGTCCAGGGCGTTCTGGGCGCCGCGCCAGCCGTAAATCTGCTGATGCCGGTCACCGACGATCACCTGGGGCATGGACTGCTGTCGCACGATGTCCAGCATGGCGGGATTGGCGTCCTGGGCTTCGTCGAACAAGATATAGTCGAAACCGGTCAGCACCGGTTGAGACAGTTGGAACAGCTTGAGGTAGCCGTCATGCACCATCCCCACTGGACTGTCGGGATCGCCCATCAACGACCACAACCGGCGGGCATACGCCACCAGGGATTCACCAGCCTCGCAAAAGTGGGGTGGCACCTGCGCCAGCGTGAGTGCTGGCGCCGCGGAGGCCAGAAACCGGTTCAGGGTCTCCAGCACAGCGGCAGCGAAGGTGTAGGCGTCGGCGAAGGGCAGGTGTTCCAGACTCAGGGGCGCGAACAGGTCCAGCGGGCGCAGCTTGCCAACCAGCTTGTGCTGATAGCGCCGGCCAGTGACGGCAAAAGCCAGTGCATGGCAGGTTTTCGCGACCACATTCGGCGGAAACCGCTGCGCCGCCTCCTGTTGCAGGGCTTTATTGAAGGCGATATACAGCAGTCGTCGCCTGGGCCGGGCTCTGGCGAAGGCTTCCAGGGTGGCGGTCTTACCGGTGCCGGCGAAGGCATTGACCTGCAAAGCGGCTGTCTCGGTCGCGGCTACGGCCTGCTGCTCCGCCGTCGGGGAGGGTGCATTAGCAGCGGATTGGATCGCGTTGTACATGGAGGTGGAGTATTCCGGTCAATCAGGACGCTAATGAGAAAGAGGGCGCTGTCTGCCCATGCTATCCCCGGTCTCTGGAAACACAAGACCATATCCGCCTTCGATAGCCCGGTAATCCTGGCGGTCATCAATGCGAGGCCTGAAACAGCGTCAATTCCCAATCGTCCGCCTGGACCTCGTAACGCAGGATATAGATGCCATTATCGTCGGCCTGAACCTTGAAATACCGATGATCGGGCGCCAGCCAGCGGTCGAACACTTCCTTGACTTCGAGCCGGTTATCTCCCAGCCAGAAGGCGCGGGGCGTTTCTTCACCCCGATAGCCGGCGTAGCATTCCACCCGGATTTTCATCGCCTGTTCGATCTCGACAATGGCTTAAAACGCTGCTCTCTGGCTGCCCTCGATGGCGCATGCCGTTACCCTCTCCCGACATCAATCGCGGCTCGCCAGCGTATTTTCCTGCTGTGGCGAAACGGTCGCCATGCCTGCGTAACGATTCAGCAACTCATTCACCCGCTGGACATAGCGGCGGGTTTCCAGGGGTGCTTTCCGCTCCAGCCGCTCCCACACCTCGGCGACTGTCGCCGGCGGTTGATGACCCACCACCTGACGCCGCACCCGGTCATGCCCCCAATTATAGGCCGCCAGCGCCAGGTCTTTACGCACCTCCCAGGGAGCCATATCGGCAAATTGCACATCCAGCAGCCAGCGCAAATACGCTGTGCCCAGCAGGATATTGAATTCGGGATCATACAGTTGTTGGCGGGTGGGCGGCGGAGCGAACGCATTACCGGTCACATAGCGCAGGGCTTCGGCGCCGCCCTTGTCAGGCACCAGTTGCATCAGGCCGATAGCGTCCTTCGGGCTGACCGCCGTCGGCTGAAAACGGGATTCCGTATGGATCACCGCCAGAATCAGTGCAGGTGGCAGACCAAAGCGGGCGGCGTGATGGACGACCAGCGCCTGGTAGCGCTCGGCATCCACGGGCGTCTGCTGGCGTAAACCGGGCTTTGGAGGCGGCGCGGCGGTTATCGTGGGACTGGTAAACGGCCAGCGGTCCGCGACGGTCACTGTCGGCGCCGCTTGAACCCGGTCGGGTGACGGGGTGGCAACCCTACGGAGTTCATCCCAGAGCGTGGGCGGTTTCGACAGCCGTTGACCCACCCGGATGTAGACCTCCGAACGCGGCAGCGTGCTGGCGGAAGGCGACATCTCCCAGAGCGAGTGAGCAGACCGACCGTGCTTACCCCGTGCCGCTACCGCCGGGGAAAACAGCAGTGTGCACACCAGGGCGACACTCAGCCAACGACACCGGCGCTGCATCAGGGAGCCTCCGGCGCCTCAGGGTTGGTTTTCTCAATCGCTGCCTTCAGTCGCCGCACCAGGGCGCGTACCTTGACCCACAACGCCCCCTGCCGGCGCAGTTCCGCAAAGCGCTCCTCACACGCTTCGATCAGCGGCAACTCCCAGTCGCGGGCATAGGGTTTGAAGGCGGAGAGGGGATAGCGGTAGCCACGCCCCTTGCGCAAATGCTCGGAAAAGACCCGCCGTCGGCCGGAGGTCGCGTCGATGGCCCGGCTGGTACGCTGGATAAACCATTCGATGGCGATGTTGCCGTGATGCAAGCGGGCACGGACCAGCACCCGCCCCCAGGCGCTGCGTGGACGATGACGGTTTTCCTGCAAGTGCGTGGCCCAGACCGAATCCGTGAGCTGGCGGGCCTGCTGCACCAGAGCGGCGAGGCGCTGGTCCACCAGTCGGAGGATCAGCGCCACGATCAGCTTGTCCAGCGCGTTATCCTCATTCTCGCCAGGGGTGGCGGCGGCGGGATCCAGTAACGCTTCGATTCGACGCAGCTGCTGGATCAGTTCGGTAACACCGGTGGCGGCAGTCGCAGCCGGCGCAACGGATGAAGGTGCTGACATGCGATTTCCCCAAATACTTATCTATTTGGGCCATCCCTGGCGTTGGCAGGTCTCCCGACGGGGTTGGCGCCCTTGGCATCGGTTTCCCCCACCAAGTGGATGCAACAGCGGCTTTCCCAAAAGTGATTTTGGGAAACGGGTTAACCGTATTCTATGCAGCTTCCCCGGCTGGCAGTCCGGCGCTTTCCCAAATAAGCCCGGGATAGCGAGGTTTCCCAAAAACCTGTTTGGGCAAGACCCGGCAGCGATGGCAACCAGCCTGCCCCAAGCACAGGCCACCAGTGTAGCCCCAGGGAAAGAGGGCCTGAGTTACGAAAAACGCCCTTTACGGGCCACTTTTCGGTACACAGGCCGGTCATCGAGAGAGTTACCGTTATCTCCTACACGTACTCACCGTGTCAGTCGTGGCGGCTGGCGACCTTGATTCGCCGCCGCCGGTTCAACTGGTGTACTTGCTGGAGACATTCAGGAGACTTTTATGCCGTTCGGTATGGGTATCGATATCGGTTATTCGAATATAAAGCTGGTCATGGGCGAAGTGGATGCGGCGCCGCGATTGCAGTTGCGGCCCGCGGGCGCGGCGCCGGTAGATCGCCTGCCGGAGCGGATGAATGCCGGCGATGACGACACCCTCCGGGTACTGGCGAACAACGAGCACTATGCCGCCTGCGTCAGCCCGGAGCGGTTACAGAACTGGAACCGGGTGCTGCATGAGAACTATCCGGGCACGGCTTCCTACCAGGCGCTGTACCATGCGGCGCTGCTGCTGTCCGAACAACAGAAAGTGGACTGGGTTGTCACCGGCCTGCCGGTATCCCAGTGGCTCGACCAGGCGCGCCGCACGGCTCTGGCCGAACGGTTGCGGGGTGAACATGCCGTCACGCCGAAACGGACCGTGGTGGTTGAACAGGTCAGGGTGATTCCCCAGCCGGGCGGCGGCTATCTGGATCTGCTGGCCCAGCATCCCCATCCCGAACTGCTGAATGAAACCCGGGTGCTGGTCATCGACCCCGGTTTCTTCTCGGTGGACTGGGTGTTCGTGGTGGACGGCGAGATCCGCCACCAGTCTTCCGGCACCAGCCATCAGGCGACGTCGGTGCTGCTGGAACAGGCCAGCCGTCTGATCACCGCCGACCACGGCGGCAAGGTGGGCCGGGAACGGCTTGAAAATGCGCTCCGCCTGGGCAAGGATCAAGTCGTGCTGTTCGGGCAACCCATCGACACGCGGCCTTATCTGGAACGCGCCGGCCAGCGTACCGTCGGCATCGCCATCACGGCGTTGCAGGAATCGCTGCGCAACGAGACCCAAGGGGTGGATATGGTGCTGCTGGTGGGTGGCGGCGCCGGCTTCTTTGAAACCGCGGTCCGCCAGTTGTTTCCTGGCAGTCAGGTCCTGCTGCCGCAGGAACCGGTGTTCGCCAACGCCCGTGGCTTCTGGTACTTCGGCCAACCCGGCCGGCAGCCATAAACGACGATGCGGGTTATCGTCTATCTCGCTCCGGACACGTACCGGGAACTGGCAGCCGAGCTGGAGCCGATCAAACCACGCGGGCGGGCGGAGCGGTTGCGGCTGTTGGCGACATTGGGACTGACCCTGTTAAAGGGAGGGGCGACGCTAGTAGAACAGCCGACCGAAAAACCAGCGCCGGCTCTCGAACAGGAACGCGATCGTATCCGGGAAAAGTTCGGGGCCAGCTTGCACCTGTAATGAAACCCGTTTTTTAACGGGTTATGGTTACGGGGTAGGATCAGGCAGGAGGGTGTGATGTTTGCAGCAGGAAATCCCGAAAAGCGGACTTATACGGTTCCTCTAACCGACTCCAGACGGTGGCAACCATGAGTGCTTCGGCATCCAGAGTAGACTCGACATCATCCGCCGCCGGATGCTCAGGATCAAGAGAGGCCAGCGACATACCCAGTGCCCGCGCAATCTGGGGCAGATGCCAGGGGCGCTTACTCTTCCCCTGCTCAATTTTCTCAATAATGCCTCGGGTGACACCGGCTTCCCGCGCCAGTTTGCCCTGGGACCAGCGCTTCGTCAGTCGAGCGGCCCTAACCCGGACCGCTAACGTGTCAGCTTCTTGGTTCATGCGGAATGAAGGTTGATATCTATGAGAAATACTTACATACTAAGCACGAAGACTCAAACGAATACCAAACCAGCGAAAGAAGGACTAGAATCTCAAACCAAATTATAGAGTAGTCATTTGTAATAGTTAAGGCATCGCCTATACCCACTGGAGCCAATCCGATGAGCTAGCCGCATTGAGATAAATGCTAAACCCATAAACGACGAAACCCGCCGTAGCGCTAACTACGGCGAGTCTCGCCAAAACCGGAATGGGATTTTGCAATAAGTTGACAGGACTCCAATGCCTATAATAGGCAAACTGTCAACACGTTGCAAGACCTCAATAGTGTTTTGTTGCCGAAATACCGGCAAAAAAGAGGTCATCATGAGCAACGCTGTTGCCACAGCAGGCGCCGGTAGTCGCCGGCAGCCCGATCAACCAATAAGTCGGAGCCGGTGGATCGCCCCGATCCCGGCGTACTCCCACCCCGAGACACAGGGAATGTGACGATGGGCGCACCTCAACCCGATCAAAACACCACCGACCTAGCCGCTGCGTCCCCTCCTCCCCCCGGTGTACTGGGCAAGCTGGCGACGATCTTGGATCAGCTGGGTATTCCCTACCGTCTGCACGCGGGCAAGCTGCTGATGCCCGCCGTCTGGAACGGCAAGACCAAACTCACCGTCGCCGTCTGGCCGGCTGGCGGTTGGAACAATGCGGCCGGCTATGGCGAGCACGGCAATTGGCGGGCCCTGCTGGATCGGCTGGGCGTGTCCGATCCGGAGGCCCTGGAGGATATCGAACGGGCGGCATCCGCCATCGATTACGCCACCTTGGGCCAACGGGAAGAACAGGAACGCGCCCGCCGTATCCGCCAGGCGCAGGTGCTGCACCAGCGTGCGCTGACCCTGGGCCCGAAGGAACCGGAGACGTTGCGCGGCACGGGCCGGACGTACGTCGAAGCCCGGCGTCGCCACCAACAGCACTGTCAGCGGATCGAACCCGCGCTGCACTACCTCGAGAACCGGGGCTTGTCACCCGCGCTGCGGGCAGCAGTCAGCGAGCTGTTTCAACCCCGCACCCATGACGAAACGATCATCCGCTACCTGGATGAAGGTCATCACGGCGGAGTGTTACTGTTTCCCATTCAAAAGGGAACCGGTTTTGCGCCGGCGCAGGTGATCGGTGTGCAGCGCATCTACCTCGACCCGGCCGGCCACAAACGGCCCGGGCCGGGCCCCGACGGCGCCCCCAAACAGATGCTGGGGGCCGCCACCTATCGGTTCCAGGAGCAGGTGGAGTCCTATGCGGGCGCCTGCTGGCTGTACCGCAACGCCCGACCCGGTTTGATCATCGTTCTCTGCGAGGGACCGGAAACCGGTCTGGCCTGTTGGGATGCCGGTAACCTGGAACTGATCGTCGGCATCTATTTCTCCGCCAACGGCCTGGCCCAGGTCGATGCCGATCTGATCAAACGGCTGGAGCCGGCAGGAATCATCATCGCCGCCGATAACGATGCCTCCGGTACGGGCCAGCGCGCGGCCCGCCATTGCGCCTATCGGCTGCACCAGGCCGGCCTGCCGCACATTGCTATCGCCACCCCGCCCCGCGCTATCAATAGCGTGCGCGTCGGCACTGAGAAGGGCTGTGACTGGCTGGATGTGCTGGCACGCGCCGGCCGGGAGAAGACCGGCGCCCTGTTATTGACTGAATGCGCCGTCCCTTATCAGGTTTCTCCCTTCGATCCCATCACAGCGATCACCCCCTCGGCGCCGTCAGTGACCCCCCTGCATCGGCTCCGGACGACCGCGACGGCGCCGACCCCGCCGACGCCCATCGACCTGGAACAGGCCCAGGCCGCCAACCAGCACTACCTTGAACAGGCTTTGCACACCCCGGCGGGGATCACCCTGCTGGCCGGACAAACCGGCATAGGCAAATCACATGCCATCCAGGCCGCCCTGGCGGACCCGGCCACGCCACCCACGCTGGTGCTGGCGCCCACCCACGCCCTCGTCGAAGCGGTGGTCGCCAACCCCGTGGCGCCCGGGCAGTTACGGCAGTATGTAGGACGCAACCCGGAGCCTTTATCCCCCGGTCATTGTCTGCGGTTTCCCAAGCTGGCCGACCTGCAGGCCGGCCGGCGCTCCATCGCCGCCCACGAGTGTCATTCCTGTCCTCACGGCTTAGTCGCCTCTTCCCACCCCAACGCCGACGAAAAACTGTTGAATGCCTTAAATCATGAGCTGTACGATGGCTGCCTGGACCTCCAGGATTCCCAGGTGCGCCATGAGCTGCAGACAATCGCCGCTCAGGTAACACCCTGCCCCTGGCTACGGCAGCGGGATCAGCTCCCCCACTGTCGCCATGTCGCCGCCAGCCATGCCGCTTTCAATCAGGACCATACCCGTCTGCTGGACAAAGCCACCGGCGAGACCGACGTTCGTCAGTTGGTCTTCGATGAATCCCCGCCCTGCTTCGAAGAAACGGCGGTCACACTGGCTATCCTGACGCAGTGGCTGGCCAAGAACACCGCCGATGCTGCCGTGCCGCCGGCTGAGATGGACGCTGCCGACTGGCAGCGCCTGAATCAGCAGCTGGATACCGCCTTGCGCTGCCTGGGCGCGCTGCTGGGGAAGCACCTGGATGCGTTCAACCACCCCCTCACCGCCGCCGAACTGGACGTTCAGCAGCTGATCGCTACCATCGACGCCTTCCCCCGCGTTCTGGATGGGCTGCGCGCGGAAGCCGTCATTAAAGACCCGCGCGGTCAGCGCCTCCAGGTACCGTTACGCGCCCTGGAAGACCTGAAGCAGGCCATCGCCCTGGGCACCGCCTGGATTCATCAGGGTGTATTACGGCTCAGCGTGCCGACCCGCTTTACCCGCCTGCTGCTCGAACACCAGCGGCCGGCACTGATCGCCGACGCTACTCCCCCTCTGTTCATCAGAACGCTGGCTGACCACCACTATCCTCTGCAGGGTGCCACCCCCAACCAGACCCTTCACCTCCACGTCGGGCGGCAACACGGTAAAGGTTCCGCCGATGACGACCGGGAGTTGCAGGATCTGCTGCGGGAAATGGCGGAAGCCGTCGCCCGGCAGGAAGTCAGCTCCACCGCGGTAATTACGCACAAGACTCTGGCGGAGAAAGTCATCCAGCGGGTCGAGGCCGGCCAGGTGCCAGGCTGGTGTCCTGCCGACAGCCGACAGGTCGGCTGGTTCGGTCGCCACGACCGGGGGCAAAATGACTGGCTCGAGCTACGCCAGCTGATCATCTGGGGAGTCCACCGGCCACCGCCGGATCTCCTGCAACGGCTGTACGAATCCGAGCGGGCATTGGCCGCTCAAGCGGGCCATCACTGGCAACCCTGGAGTTCTGAGCGGGCTGAACAGTGGTTTCTACTGCCCTATGCCGCGGCTGACCACGGCGGTCTGGAACTGGCGGCCAAGATGCCGCTCAACCCCGACCAGGCCAACTGGGAACGTGACTGGGTGACGGCGAACATAGTGCAGTGCATCGGCCGACTCCGCGCGCTGCGGCGTCCGGGGGAACAGTTGGAAGTCCACCTCCATACCCACTATCCCTTGGCAGGTCATGGGTTATGGCTTGATCGGGTCCATCTTCCCCGTCCCCGGGTCGGCGGCCAACAACCGCGGTACGAATGGCAACAAGAGCAGCAGGCCGACGGCCAGGAACGGTACCAGTTAGCGCGGGCCGCCGGCGCGCGGTCCCGTCGGGAAATCAACCGTTTCCTGCAAGCACACGGACTGCCGGTATTAAGCGGCGCTACCTATAAGAAACTACTGGCGGAGACCCAGCAAGACCTCGGCGTAACCGGGGTCGACAACCTGGTAGAGGCAACGGAACGGGTACTGGCCTTTCTGGAGGCGGAGCCAATGCCGGTCCAGGCAGGCGAACTGGCCAATCTGGCCCTCGAGTATGCGGCCTCAGTCACTGAAGAGGATGACCGGGTAGCCGGCACCCTGCTGGCGCGAGCGTTGCAAGTGCCTGGTGACAAGGGCGAATCGATTCACCCTACCACCCCCACGAGGGATTCGACCGATGCACTCCTGCTGACCGGTTGATACCCGCCGCCGGCGGGAACAGTGTCACTCGCTGTCAATACTGCAAAATACAGATTCCAGCTGAGTGACGGCGAGAGAGCCAGAACCCTGTCGCAACCGCTTTTCCAGCGGTAAGGCAGGGTTTTGTCTTTTTCCAGTATTAACCCACCGTTCAAGCCGAAATTTCCCCCCTCTGAGCTGAATTCTGCCCGTTTACCGGCTCCTTGCCAGTGAACTGAATGGTGGTAAGGGGCAGCCGGCGAGTGGGGTTCTACGGAAGGGCAAAAATCTGGTACGGGGCGGCATAAATTCTTATTACAACCCAGTACCAGACGGTACCTGATGAGTAACCTTACCCCACCGACAGGGCTGCTGGTGAACCCGGCCACGAACCTCCGTTGTATACTGTGCCGCTAACTGATGAAGAGAGGTACTGACTATGAAATTCGAACTGTACATTTCCAGGAAGTGCCTGCTTTGACCAGTGGAGACATCCCTCATGGGCAGAGCACGACAACGTAAACGAGCCGGTCGAGCCCGGCTATCCTGTCAGCTGACCAGCCAGTTACTGGAGGTCAGTGCAAGCGAGTCCACCAACGCCCGGCTCGCCAAGCTGCTGGGCTTTCCGCTGACGCAGCCCATCGGGTTTCTGGTTTTTGAAACTACGCTAGGTGAAAAGACCGTCTACTGCTGCCTGGCGGGCGGGCACCTGGATCGTGAGGGGACGTTGCGGTTCACCGAGATTGGCCGAGCCACGTTCGAAGCCCTGTTGCAATTGCCAACGACGATGACAAAGACAGTCATCCTGCAGGAACTCACGCTTGGACGTACCCCGCTGCACCGCAAAATCCTGGAGACCGTCGAAGCGGCACCGCCGGGTGCCTATATCTGCTTTTTTGGCGACATGGCCGGCGAATTGGATGGCGTCGCCTTTAAGGTACTGAACGTGCAACGCCGGGTTGAGTCCGTTGAGTCTCCGATTGAAACGTGATTCACAACATCCAGTTCGCACCTCATTTTTCATTTTCGCTGTCAGGCGCTGGCCTGAGAGCAGGCTCAATCAGGCTCAGCCACCATGCCACCGGATGACGGGGCTAAGATCGTTAATTCTTGAAGCATCATGGTCTTGACTAATCTTATCCGGCCCCCTCAGGGAGTGCTAAACATATTTCTCAGCTCGACTATTGGCGATTACGAAGATCTCCGTTGCCAAGTGCAGGACGTATTGCTCAAGAAGGCTGAATGCGCGTGCTTTCTCAGTGAGGACTGGGTGGGTGGCTACGATGCGACCGTCACCAAGTGTCAGCAACGGGTCAAGGATTCGGGTGGTTTTATTCTCATGCTGGGGCACTGGTATGGATCAATTCCCCCTGGGAAAGAAAAATCGATTACCCATCTTGAGTTCGAGTGGGCGTTCGAGAAGTGGGCAAGCGAGCCCTTTCCGAAAATGGCGGTGCTGCGGCCTAAACCAGGCGGTGCGGCTGATACCCGGTTGCGAGAGAAGGCGTGCCAATTGATTCAAGGGAGACCGTCAGAAGAGGTGGCAAAACATGCTGATCGACTCCGGCGGTTTTATGAGCAGGTCGACGACAAACACTGTGAGTGGCGTACCATTCGCACCTTCGAAGATAAGTATGATTTGCGTGAGTATGCACTGGTTTTCGGACTCACTTGGCAAGGCCGTACACCGATGGCTGCGGCTCAAGGCCAGATCGAAGTGGAAAGGCCGGTAACCGATTCCCGCCTGCGTGATGACAAGCTTGGGCAGATTGGCCGCAAACCGCACTGTGACGCCATCGAAGCTATTCTGTCGAATGTGGTCGATTATCCGCATGTTCCGGCCATGGCCATCCTTATTCATGGTGATGGAGATGTAGGCCAGCGGGTGTTTTTATCCCATGTGGTCGCTACGCTGCTCCAGGACTATCACCCCAAGCGCCCGATTGGCAGGTTGCCGCTGGAAAGCAACAGTGTGCCGGCGCTGGTAGCCTGGGTGGCCCATACGCTCTCGATTGCCGGGGTGGGTGGCGTCGAGACTCCCGAACAACTCGCTGAACAGGTTGTGGAACAGTTATTGAAGTATCACCCCGTCTATTTCAGCCTCGACTGTATCGGCGATTTGGCGGGTGGTATCCCGGTTTTTCGGGAGCAATTCTGGTTGCCATTCTGGAAGCGGTTGGAAGCGCTGCGCACGGAGCGGAAGATCATTCATCGGCTGGTGGCCCTGGTGACAGACTATTCAAGAGACAGTAGCCGCTGGGGTGAAGGGGTGACTACTCCGGATTCGGAGGAAGGCGAAGTGGACTATACCAAGCTCCTGCTGATTCCCAAGCTCGGTCCCTTCAAGCGCAAAGACTTGCTCACTTGGTTCGAGAGAATGAAGGTGCCCGACAATGGTGGTGGCAGGCGGATGAAATTGGCGGATCGCGTCTTAAAGAATGAGCAGGGAGGATTGGATCCCCTTCCGCCACGCGTATTTGATCGTCTGTGCGGCGAGACACTCTGGCCTGAAGGAGGCATGCAATGAACGAACCTCGATACACTGGCAAGGATACCGACTTTTATCTGGCATCCGCCGACGTTGCGGACATCGTCAACCTGGCGATCGATTTGAAGCGCCCCATCCTGGTGGAAGGCGAACCCGGCTGCGGCAAAACCAGGCTGGCCTATTCGATCGCGACCGAAAAGCGGTTGGGCGATCCGATCAAGATTTCGGTCAAAAGCACAACACGCGCTCAGGACCTGCTGTACCGGTTGAATTCTCTGCGCCGGCTGCAGGACGCACAGAATCCACAGAACAAGCAGGCGCAGTACATTTATCCCTATCTGACACTGGGTCCGCTCGGGCGCGCCATTCACGAAAAGAGACGTTGCGTGGTGCTCATCGACGAGGTGGATAAGGCCGACATCGATTTTCCCAATGACCTGCTCGATGTGCTCGAGGAATTTTCCTTTCAGATCGATGACCTGCCTGAAGAGGAAGAACCGGAATGCAAACGGGAACGAGGTTTCGGCCGGATGGTTTCGGGTGATCTCAATATGCCCCCGATTGTCGTTATTACCAGCAATCGGGAGAAGCGGTTGCCGGAGCCGTTTCTGCGCCGCTGTCTCTACGTCCGGGTGAAGTTCCCCGAATCCTCGGAAGAATTACGCGATATCGTCCGCAAAAACACCAAGCTGACACCAGAAGAGATCAGCGACAAGGTTCTGGTGGCCGCCATCGATGCCTTCCTGCGGGTGCGCCGCCTGGCGACGGGGAATACTCAAAAGCCGCCCAGTACCAGTGAACTGATCGACTGGGTCCAGATTTTGCACTGGAACGGCGCGACGGTAGATAGCCTGAACACCGATCCGAACCGGCCACCCCATTGGGGCATCCTGTTCAAGACGATGGGAGATCTCGACAACTACGATTCGCTGTCAAAGTCCGACTCAACGAAGGCGGTGTCCTGACTCATGGATTTGCGACTGCCGCTCGAAGGGCTATACCTGTATCTGGTGCGTAATGGATTACCGCTGTCGGTGCAGGATTATCAGGATGCGTTGGGCGCGTTGCAGCGCGGCTATGGCGTGCATCGGCGCGACCAGCTTCAATGGCTGTGCGAGGCTCTCTGGGCGCGTACGGAAGAGGAGAAAATCCGGCTGAAGCGGCTGTTTCAAGAATTTCCCTGGCCAACACCGGAGGTCATCGCGGCGTTGACGGGAACCAAGCCAGAGGCTAAGGCGAAGAGTAAATCACCCTCGAAGAAGCCCCTCAAGAGCACGTCGCAAACCGAGGCGACACCCGGCCAGGAGGCGCCCATTGTCCAGTTTGGAGCACCGGCGGAAACCGGAGTGGGATTGCCTCGGGCGGTAATACCCGCCGCCGCTATTCAGCCCTTTATCCTGACGCCGCGGCCGGTGGTAAGCCTGCGCGCGCTTATCGTGATCTGGCGGCGTTTCCGTCTGATGCAGCGTACCGGCCCCCGAGTCGAGCTCGACATTGATGCGACTATCGCCGAGCAGAGCCGACGCGGTCTTTTGGCAGAACCGGTATTGATACCGGCTCGATGCAACCAGGCGCGTCTGCTGGTCTTATTTGACGCCAGCCCGAGTATGGCGCCTTGGCGCTATCTGGGCCAGATGGTAGCCGAATCGCTGGAGCGACGCCGGCTCGGCTATGAGACGATGTATTACTTTAATAACGATCCTGGTGGTGCATTGTTCGAGACCGATCATCTAGTCCGACCTGAAAATTGCCAGGATATTGCCAATAAGCATCCTGGTTATGCGTTGCTGGTGATCAGTGACGCTGGTGCGGCGCGAGGACATTTCGACCCCGACCGTGTGGAGGGAATACGAGAGTTCATTGCCATCGCCGCCAAGGCATCCTGGCAGCCC
>Ga0209048_10002577_pt1 | contig 17952 bp, 12 predicted proteins | sample FrelakmetCRP12CR_FD_187146 | JGI IMG/M metagenome (GOLD analysis project Ga0209048, IMG submission 187146) | Freshwater lake sediment microbial communities from the University of Notre Dame, USA, for methane emissions studies - CRP12 CR (SPAdes)... | ecosystem: Environmental > Aquatic >... | reverse complement strand
CGCGACCCCAGCGCGTGCGATGCGCGACGGCCTTCGCGGCGGCGTGGTCGCGGCGAGCGCGCCGCCCGCCCCGTATCGCCCGAGCGCGGCCACCACGAGGCCGTCACCCTCCAGCCGCGTGAGCACGGCGAGGATCGTGGCCGGCGCGAACCCGGTGGTGTCGACGAGCTCGTCCAGCGTGGCAGCGCGCGGGAGCAGCGCGCGGGCCACGGCCGCCTCCGCCGCGCCGCGGCCGGCGAGGATAGCCTCCGGATCTGGTCCGACGGCACGGCCCTCCCGGAGCGACCGGGAGTCCGCGCCGGCATGCACAGCCGTCCCGAGCAGGCCCAGGTCCTCGAGGAGCTCGGCGACGCTCGGGACCGCACGCGCCTGCCCGGGGTAGAGCCGCAGGAGGCGATTGCAGCCGACGCTCTCCTCGGCATCGATCGGCCCCGGGATCACGAAGCACTCGCGCCCCTGCTCGAGCGTCCAGCTCGCCGTGATGAGGGCACCGCTGCGCTCCCGCGCCTCGACGATGACGGTCGCGTCCGCGAGGCCACTGATGATTCGGTTCCGACGCGGGAAGGTCCCCGGAACGGGGCCCACGTCCGGCGCGAGCTCGGAGACGACGGCGCCGCCACAGGCGACGATCTGGTCCGCCAGGTGCGCGTGTGCCCGCGGGTAGAGCCGCTGGTGGCCCGACCCGAGGACCGCGACGGTGCGCCCGCCACAGGCAACTGCCGCCGCGTGGGCAGCCCCATCGATGCCGACGGCAAGCCCCGAGACCACGACGGCACCCGCGGTGGACAGCGCCCCGCCGATCGCTCCGGCGATCCGCCGTCCCCGCTCCGTGGCACGCCGGGTACCGACGACCGCGACGGACCGCGCGGGGCTCAAGGCGGCGATGTCTCCTCGCACGAACAGCACGGGGGGCGGCAGGTCCAGGAGCCGGAGGCGTCCGGGATAGTCGACGGACTCGATCGTCAGCACCTGGATCCCGAGCGCGCGGACGCGCGCGACGAGCACGGGCGCCTGGTGCGCCGCATCGGCGATCGCACGCCCGAGCGTCGCATCGAGCCGACCCCCACGAGCTGCCACGGCCTCCGCCAGTCGCCGGGGACCTGCCGGGCCCGCCGCCGTCGTGAGCACGGCCCGGCCGCTCCCGAGCGCGCCCAGCAGCGCCGCGAGCGTGACCGGCCCGATTCCGTCCACGGCCACGAGCACCGCCCAGGCATCGACCTCGTCGAGCGACAGGGCGCCGGTGCCCGGGCCAGGCGTGGAGGGGCGTACGCGCGACGGCGCGGAAGGAGGAGGCCAGGACGAGGGAGTCTTGTCAGCCGCCGGTCCCGATGGCATCCCGGCCACCGGTTCGACGCCAGCGGACCGCCACTCGCCGCGCGCCCCATCGCGTCCGACCCCCAGCACGTCAGCCGGCCCGCTCGGCCGCGGCGGCCGTGGCCGGGACCCGGTACCGGGCGGCCTCTTCCAGGTGTCGCACGGCCACGCGGCCCGAGGCATCGAGATCGGCAATCGTGCGGGCGACTCGGAGCAGGCGCTCCGTGGCCCGTGCGGTCAGGCCGGCTGCGTCGGCCAGGCGGATCGCGGCCCGCTCGGCTCCCGAATCGAGCTGGCAGGCTGCCCGGAGGGCACGACCGGTGAGCCGGCCCGCGAGGCGGCCCCGGGAATCGACCTGGTGCGCCCGGACCGCGGCAATCCGCGCCGCGACCGGCGCCGACGCTTCGCCGTCCTCCCTGGCCAGGAGCGCCTCGGGCGCCACTCGTGGCATGCCGACCCAGAGGTCCAGGCGGTCGCGGAACGGCCCAGAGATTCGCGCTGCGTACCGGTCCGGGAGGCCCAGCGGGCAGGTGCAGCGCCCGGACGGGTCCGCGGCCCATCCGCACGGGCACGGATTCATGGCCGCCACGAGCTGAAAGCGAGCAGGCATCTCCACCGCGCCGCCCGCCCGTGCGATCGCAATCCGGCCTTCTTCCAGTGGCTGGCGAAGCGCCTCGCGGGCGGCCCGGTCGAATTCGGGCAGCTCGTCGAGGAACAGGACGCCGTGGTGGGCGCGGGTGACCTCACCGGGCGACAGCCGCGGCCCGCCACCCACGAGCGCGGCATAGGATGCCGTGTGGTGCGGAGCCCGGAAGGGTCGCCTCGTGACGTAGCCCCGAAGCGGCCCATCCCCCGCCACCGAGGCGATGACCGTCGCCTCCTGCGCCTCGGCGGCGTTGAGCGGCGGCAGCAGGCTGGGGATGGTCCGCGCGAGCAGGGTCTTGCCGGATCCCGGCGCGCCGATCATGAGCAGCGCGTGGCCGCCGGCAACCGCGATCTCGAGCGCCCGCCGCGCCTCCGCCTGGCCGCGGACATCGGCGAGGTCCGGCCAGTCGTCGTATTCCGGAGCCGGCGAACGCCGCAGGGCCGCCTCATCGGGGATCAGCTCGACCCGCGTGATGGGCCCACGCCCGCGTACTCGCCGGCCGCGGATGAGCTCCACCGCCTGCCCGAGCGAGGCGGCTGGAAGGGACTCGATCCCGCGCACGAGGCGTGCCTCGTCGAGGGCAGCGGCCGGCACGATCACGCGCCCCGCACCGCGCCGGGCCAGCGCGAAGATCATCGGGAGCAGCCCTGGCACAGGCCGGACCTCCCCGCCAAGTCCCAGCTCCCCGAGCATGGCCCAGCGGCCGTTGGGTCGAACCTGCTCGGAGCCCACCAGGATGGCGATGGCGATGCCGAGATCCAGGGCTGAGCCGGCCTTTGGCACGTCCGCCGGGGCAAGGTTGACCGTGATCCGGCGGGGCGGATGGACGAAGCCGGCATTGCGAATCGCGCCCCGAACACGCTCTCGCGATTCGCGGAGAGCGGCGTCCGCGAGGCCCACGATCGTGAAGCCCGGCAACCCGGGAGCCACGTCCACCTCGACCCGGACGGGGCGACCTTCGAGACCCCGAAGCGTCGCCGCGAGCACCGTTGCCAACATGGCCGCGACGGTAGGCCGGGTACCTCACCCCGCGATTACTCGCCGCTTCACCCCGACTTACCGGCCAGCCCGGCGGCTCTCACCCCGGGTCCGGCGGCTCTCGCCCCGGGTCCGGCGGCTCTCACCCCGGGCCAGGCCGCTCCCCGCCCTCAGCGCGGGGGCACCACGACGGCCCCTGTCGCGGCCCGCGGCTGCTTCTCGATCAGCTGGGCAAAATCGTGGAAGGAGCGTCCCAGCGGCGAGTCGGCCTTCGTGAACATGACCGGGGCGCCCGAGTTGAGGGCGCTGATCGCGCCCCGGTATTCGTTGAGGACCTGATGCTCGATCGTCCGTTTGAGGGCGCCCTCGGCGTTCTTGACGCTGATCCCCGTGAACGCGTTTGATCGGTTCAGAACCAGCTTCACGCGGTCGTCCTCGTAGCCGATATGGCCCAGCGTCTCGAGGACGAGGCGCACGTTCTTGAGGCACGAGAGGTCCGCGGTCATGACCACGAACAGGGCGTCGGCCGCGTCGAATATCCCGAGGTTGGTGTCGTCGAGGCGTTTGTCGACGTCCACCACCACGTAGTCGTAGAGACCCCGCAGCGTCTCGAGAATGTGCGCCATGTGCTCCTTCGTGACGAGCTCCGCGGTCTCGGGCGAAGGCGGAGCGAGGAGCAGGTCCACGCCGGCGTCGTGCTTCACGACCACGTTCCGGAAGAGCTCTGCGTCGATCGACGGGGCAGTGACCACGTCCACGACGCTCTTGCGGTCGAGGCCGAGGTCCAGGAAGACCCGGTGGTCGCCGAACTGGAGGTTCGCGTCGACCAGGCAAACCTTGCGGCCGAGCTCGCGATGGAGCGCGATCGCCACGTTGATGGCGATCGTCGTCGTCCCCACGCCACCCTTGGCGCCGTAGAAGGCCAGCACCCTTCCCAGGGGCGGCCGGCCAACCAGCAGATCGCGCGGCGCGAAGCGCGCCAGAAGGCTCTTGATCCGGGCCAGGAGCTCGGCCGGGTGGAACGGCTTGACCAGGTAGTCGTCGGCCCCGGCCCGCAGTCCCCGGATCTTCTGCTCCACCTCGCTCTCGGCCGTGAGCATGATGATCGGGACGTGGCTCGAGGATCCCTCCTCTGCCCGGATCTTCGTGGCGACCTGGTAGCCATCGAGCTTCGGGAGCATCACGTCCAGCAGGACGAGGGCCGGCGACTCCTGCGCCCAGAGCTTGAAGCCCTCGGTGCCGTCGCCGGCCACGATGACTTCGTAGCCCTCCTGCTTCAGCGTGAAGCTCAGGAGGCGCTGGACATTCGGGTCGTCGTCGACGACGAGGATCTTGGCGGACATCCGACCTCTCTGGTTCCCCGCGTGCCCGTGACGCGATCACCCCTTGACCGCCCGACCACGGACTACCCGTGGCCGATCATAGCGGACCGCCGCCGGAAGCCCGCGGTCTTCGAGCCGCGGCTCAGCCCGCGCCGCCCATCGGGTGGGTCGGCGGCGTGCCGGTCTCCGCCCCCGACGCGAGACCCGCTCCAAGGGTCCGCGCGAGGGGCTCGAGGAACCGGGTGAACTCGGTCGGGATGACGAACTTCGTGGAGGGGCTTGCACCCAGCGCCTTGAGCGCCTCGAGGTACTGCAGCAGCATCGTCTTCTGGTCGATGCCCGCCGCGGCTGCGTAGATCCGCTCGAGTGCCTGGCTGAAGCCTTCGGCGTTGAGGATCTGCGCCTGGCGCCGGCCTTCAGCCTCGAGAATCGCGGCCTGCTTCGACCCTTCCGCGATGTTGATCTCCGACTGGCGCTTCCCCTCCGACTCGGTGATCACGGCGCGACGGGTCCGCTCCGCCGAGAGCTGCCGATTCATCGCGTCCTGGACGTCGCGCGGAGGTGTGATCTCCCGGATCTCGACCGTCGTCACCTTGCCGCCCCAGCGCTCGGTCACCTCGTCGAGCTTGACGCGGAGAACCTCGTTGATCTGCTCCCGCCGGGACAGGACCTCGTCCAGCAGGATGTCGCCGATGACGGCCCGCAGCGTGGTGGTCGCCACCCCCTGGAGCGCCCCGCTGAAGTTCGCGACGTTGACCACGCTCTTGAGTGGATCGCTGATCCGCCAGTAGATCAGGAAGTCGACGTTGATCGGCGCGTTGTCCTTCGTGATCGTGGTCTGGCTGGGGACCTCGATGAACTGCTCGCGGACGTCCACCTTCACGGGGCGGTCGATGATCGGGATGAGGAAGCGAAGCCCGGGACCGCGAACCAGCAGCTCGTTCGTCTTGCCCAGCCGGAAGACGACCATCTTCTCGTACTGCTGCACGACCCGGACGGACAGGTACAGGAACAGCAGGAGGAGGAAGAGGACCAATACGATCGTCGCGACCAGGATGGCGACTTCCATGCGGGCGCTCCTTTCGAGCTGCGGGATCAGGTGGCCGGGCCGGGCTCGACCAGGGAAACGTACAGCGTCAACCCGTCCTGCCGGACGATCTCCACGCGGGCGCCGCGCGGGAGCGGACGTCCATCCTCGCTGCGCGCCGTCCACTCCTCGCCGACCGCGCGCACCGTTCCGAGCGGGTTGATGTCGGTCGAGACGACGCCTCCTTCGCCGGCGACGCGAAGGCTGCCCACGAGCACGGGGCTCGAGCGCATCCGGCGGGTTCGGTATGCGGTGAACGCGATGAGTGCGCCGAAGGACGCGGTCAGGCCGGCCATCACGACGATCACCGGCAACGCGACCTCCACGCCGGGCACAGTGGGCATGCCGGGGTTGCCGTAGAGGGTCCCCGCCCCGATCGCGACGCTGGCGGCTGCAACGATGGCGAGCAGGCCGTGGCTGGTGAACTGCGTCTCCAGCACGAGGAGGACGACCCCGAAGCCGACGAGCACGAGGCCGGCCACGTTGACCGGCAGGTCGGCGAACCCGATGAACGCGAGGACCAGGGCCAGGGAGCCCGCGATGCCGGTGACGAGGTTCGGGTTTGCAAGCTCGAAGACCAGGAGCAGCACCCCCAGGACAAACAGGATGAAGGCCAGGTTCGGATCCGCCAGCAGGCGGAAGAACGCCTGGAATGGGCTCATCTCGACCACCTCGATCGAGGCGCCGGCGAGCGCCAGCGTGACCGACCGGCCGCCGGCGACCGTGACCGTCTTCCCGCTGGCTGCGGCGAGCACGTCCGACCGCGTGGAGGCGATCCCGTCCACCGCCCCGGCCGCAACCGCCTCCGACGCGGAGTAGCTCTTCGCATCGCTGACCGTGGAGGCAGCCCACGCGACGGGACGCCCGCGCGCCTCGGCGATGGCAGAGATGTTCGCGATCGCGTCGTTCTTGACTTTCTCGCCGAGCGTGCCGCCGATGTCCCCACCGCCGCTCGCGATCGGGCTGGCCGCCCCGATGTTCGTGCCCGGCGCCATGTAGGCGAGGTTTGCGGCCAGCGTCATGAACGTGCCCGCGCTTGCCGCACGGCCGCCGGCCGGCGAGACCCACACGATCACGGGCACCGGGGCCTCGAGGAACGCGCCCGTGATCTTCGCGGTCGAGTCCAGGCGGCCGCCCGGCGTGTTCAGCTCGACGAGGACCGCCGACGCACCCTCGTGTTCCGCGCGCGCGATCCCGTCGGCGAGGTACTGGGCCATCACCCCGTCGACCTCGCCCGTGGTCGGCAGGACGATGACGGCGGGACCGGCCGCCCGGATGGGCCCGGCAAGCGCGGCCAGCGCGAGCGCCAGCGTTCCCACGACCAGCGGGACCAGGCGGAAGGGGACGATGGGTCGGCGCATCTCAAGCAGGCTCCGCGGCCAGTATGCACCCCTGCGGCGCCAGCGGCCGCCGCAGACGCCCGGGCCGGGGATGCCGGGCCGGGCAACGCGTTCAGGAGACGTGCCGCGTATCGTCGCCCGCGCCAGGCAGCCCGCCCCGCACCCCGGCGGAGCGGCCGCTCACGAAGTCGAAGACCAGCTGGCTCCACGTCTCCATTCGGTCGTGGACGGCCAGCAGCTCGGACGGCGGGACGAACCGCCCCTCGAGCTTCTCCGTCTCGCGAACGGCCACCGGCCGACCGTCGGCCTCGGCCAGGAAGACCACGCCGACGTGAACCCGCCCCACGTCCGTGTCGTCGTCGTTGAGCAGGCCCACGAGGCGAAACTCCGGGACGAACTCCGCGTCCAGCTCCTCGGTCCATTCGCGGGCAAGGCCGCCGGCGAGGTCCACGTCGCCCGGGTTGAGGTGCCCACCCACCCCGATCGAGAACCGCTCGTGGAGACGGGCGTCGACGCCGGCACGCGTGCGCCGCATGAGGAAGTACCGGCCGCGATCGCGCAGGACCAGGTACGGGATGACCTGCTTGAAGCGGGGGTCCGACTCCATGGCGGCACGCGGCGCGAACCGGCCCTCCCGCTCGATGACGGCCAGGTACGGCTCCGCACCCGCGTTCAGGACGCCATGCCACCCGGGCGTGCCCATCAGCGCCTCGCGCGGGACCACCAGAACCGCCTCGTCCGGCATTCAGCTTCCTCAGCCAGGTCCGCCAAGGCGGTTGCGCGCAGCGTCCAGGCGGGCGCGGATCGCGGCCTCGTCCGGGAGCCCGTCGGGTCCGATTGCTTCGAGCAGTGTCAGCCACGCGCCCAACCGGTCGCGGTAGGCGCGGACGCGCGCCGCGAGTGCCACCGCGTTCGTGGCGGCGATGCCGGCCCCCATCGCAGCGTCGCCGCGCGCGAGTCGCGTTGCGTCGCGCCAGCCGGAGGCCGCCAGGGCGCCTGCCGCCGGCCAGTCCGCGGGTGACGGCTCGCCGGCCGCGCCCGCAGCCGCCTCCACCAGCGCCGCGGCGGCAAGGATCGGCAGGTGGCTGATCAACGCGACGGCTGCGTCGTGCGTCGCGGCGTCCATCCGGACCGGGAGGGCCCCGGTGGCACGCGCCATCGCCTCGACTCGCTCGATGGCGACGGTGTCGGCCGGATCGCCCGGGACCACGACCCACGGGCGCGCCACGAACAGGTCCGCCGTCGCCGCCTCGAACCCGCTCGTCTCCCGGCCGGCCATCGGGTGACCGCCCACGAAGCGGAGCCGGTTCACCCCGGCCCGCGCGACGAGGAGGGCCTTCGTGCTCGCCACGTCCGTCACCACGGCCGACCTGGGCAGTGCCGCGCGCGACTCGCCGGCAAGCCGATCGAGCACCGCCAGGCACGCGGTCGGCGGCGCCGCAAGCACGACGAGGTCGGCATCGGCGAGCGCCTCGTCGAGCGTCGCTGGTGCGCTGTCCACGACCCCGGACTCGAGGGCGCGGGCCGGTCCCTCACCCGACGGGCTCCAGGCGGCCGCGGTCCAGCCCCCGGCCTCGCGCAGCGCGAGTGCCACGGAGCCGCCGATCAGGCCGAGCCCGAGGAACGTGATGTGCACGGGATGCGAGTCCGGTCCAGGCGTCCGGGCGGGACGCGCGCTATCGATCGTGACGGCGTTCGCCACGTCGCCGGTCAGCCACGCGGCGTTCCCCTTCGGGCGGCGGTCCCGGGTCGTCGGGCGGGTTCTGCCGGCGGAGCTGCTCGCGACGCTGCACGTCGCGACGCTCCTGGTTCATCTGGACGCCGCAGCGGGGGCAGCGGCGCTCCTCCGCGAAGAGCGACTCGAACGGCGAGGTCGCATAGATGTTCCGGCCGCACGACCAGCAGGCAAGACGGGGCATGACCGAATGCTACGCCCCCATCCGGGAGCCGTGGAAGGGCCCCGACGGCGACGTCAGCCGACGACTGGCAGGGCCGCCAGCGCGTGGGCGACCCGCTCCGCCGGGTACTCGAAGTCCTCGAGCGCACCCGCCAGGTATCGCTCGTAGGCGGTCAGGTCGAAGTTCCCGTGCCCCGACAGGTTGAAGAGGATCACCCGGGGAACGCCCTCCTCCTTCGCCCTGAGCGCCTCGTCCACCGCGACGCGGATCGCGTGGTTCGATTCCGGGGCGGGGAGAATCCCCTCCGTCCGCGCAAACTGGACCCCCGCGGCGAACGTCGGGTTCTGATGGACGGCCTGGGCCTCGACCAGGCCCAGCTCCTTGAGGTGGCTCACGAGCGGCGCCATGCCGTGGTACCGAAGACCGCCCGCGTGGATCGGCTCCGGGATGAACTCGCTGCCCAGCGTGTGCATCTTGACGAGTGGGGTCATGTGGGCCGTGTCACCAAAATCGTAGGCGTACACGCCCCGGGTGAGGGACGGCGTTGCCTCGGGCTCGGCGGCAATCAGACGGTAGGACCCTTCGCCGCGGAGCATCCGACCCGCAAACGGGAAGGCGAGCCCGGCGAAGTTCGAGCCGCCCCCGACGCAGCCGATCACGACGTCCGGCTCCTCGCCGGCCATCTCCATCTGGAGGATCGCCTCCTGGCCGATCACGGTCTGGTGGAGGAGGACGTGGTTGAGCACAGACCCGAGGGCGTACTTCGTGTCGTCGCGCGTCGCGGCATCCTCGACGGCCTCGCTTATCGCCATCCCGAGCGATCCGGAGCTGTCCGGCGTCACCGCCAGCACAGCCCGTCCGTAGTTCGTGGTGGACGACGGGCTCGGCACGACAGAGGCGCCGTACACCTCCATCAGCATCCGGCGATACGGCTTCTGGTCGTAGCTGGCGCGGACCATGTAGACCTTGACCTCGAGGCCGAACAGTGCTCCCGCGATCGCAAGCGCGGTCCCCCACTGGCCGGCGCCGGTCTCCGTCGCCAGGCGCTTGACGCCCGCCTCGGCGTTGTAGAACGCCTGCGGGATCGCGGTGTTCGGCTTGTGGCTGCCGGCCGGGCTCAGGCCCTCGTACTTGTAGTAGATGTGGGCGGGGGTGTCCAGCGCCTTCTCCAGCCGGCGGGCGCGGAAGAGCGGGCTGGGACGGAAGAGGCGGTAGGCGTCCCGGACGGGATCCGGGATCTCGATCTCCCGCTCGGCGCTGACCTCCTGCGCGATGAGCGCCATCGGGAAGAGCGCCGCAAGGTCGTCCGCCACCAGGGGCTGCGCCGTGCCGGGATTGAGGGGTGGCGGTGGCGGTGCCGGGAGGTCCGCGACGATGTTGTACCAGTTGCGCGGGATGCGCTCCTCGTCGAGCACGAACTTGGTGCGGTTGGTGGCCATGCGCGCATCTCCTGGGGTCGCGGGGGTGGAAGCGTCCGGAATCGCCCCGTCGCCGGGCGGGGTCACGAGGCTACAACGCGGCGCCCCGGTCCTGCAAGGCGCGACCGTCGAGGAGCACGCTCCGGAGCGGGACGTAGCGGGCCGGGCCACCGCCCAAGAGGCTCTCGAAGAGGACGATTCGGTCCACGGTCCAGGCGGCGTCGAGCGAGGCAGCCGCGGCGACGAGGGCCGCCACCGCACGTGGCGCGTCCGGCACGCCGTCGGAGCGAGCCAGCGTCAGGTGGGCCGCGAACTCCCGCTCGCCCGGCGGCCAGCCACCCTCGGCAAGCTCCTTCGCGAGTCGATCTGCGAGCGCTACCAGGCCAGCCGCGCCCTCGCCGGCCCGGAGGAACACGGCCCGGGGCCGCGCCGGCGAGGGAAAGGCGCCGGCGCCCGACAGGCGCACGTCAAACGGCGCCGACGCCCGCGCCGTCCGGTCCACGGCTGCCTCGAGCGCCGGGATCGAGGCGGCCGCCGTCGCGCCGAGGAACCGGAGCGTCAGGTGGAGGTTCCCTGGGCGGACCCAGCGCAGCCGCGCCGACGGCGGCGCGGCCGGATCCGGGCTGCGGCCCCCGTCGGGGGGCGCCCCGAGATCGGTCATGAGGCGGGCGACGGCCTCGCGCGCAGTCTCGCCCAGCGGAACGGCGATGAAGAGGCGCCGTTCGCCGGGCGCGAGCGGGCGGACCCAGCGCTCGGCACCTCCCCCGGTCATCCGGGGCGCTCGAGACCGCACGCCGCGTGGTTCGCGAGCAGCACGTCCCCCGGACGGTTGCCCGGGACGTCGACTGGTCGGGTAGCGATCATGCCGGCACGATACGCCACCCGACCGGCCCGCGCGGCAAGCCCCGGGGACGGCGGTCCACAGCGCGACGCCGCGGACGATCAGTCGTTGTAGAGGCGCTCCTCGATGAGCTTCTCCTGGACGGTCCGCCCGTTCGGATCGAAGCAGGAGAACTCGAAATGCTTCTCGAACTCCACGTCGACGTTGTCCTGGCCGCCCCGGTTCTTCTCCACGGAGACCACCACCCAGTCGCGGAAGCGCTGCGCCTGGTACGGGTTGAACTCGATGTTCACCTTCGCGACGATCTGGTACTTCTCATTGATGATGAGGATGATGTCGGCCTCGTAGTTGATGGCCGACGAGCCGCGCAGGTGGTGGTTGCGAAGCCGGGCGGCCTTGAGGCCCTCCTTGTCCGCCGCCACGATGGCGATCATGGCCACCTGCTCGGCCAGCGCGATGTCCTTGAGGCCGTTGACGACGAAGGTGACCTTCTCGGTCTCGGAGCTTGGCTCCGGGTATTGCGGCACCTTCTGGAGATAGTCAACGATGACGAGCAGCTGGCGATCCCCCGAGAGCGCCCGGTGCTTCTGCACCAGCAGGCGGATGTTGTCGATCGTGCTCGCCGTCTGCGTGCCACGCATGAGGTACAGGTTCTGCCCATACCGGCCAATCCGGTCAAGGCTCGGCCGCAGGCGCGGGTTCGATGCAAGGACGGGACCGCCCTGGCCCTCCGCCACCCACGACCCCAGGATCTCGCGGCGGACATCCTGGATCTTGATGGCACCGGTCTTGTGGGGCAGGTGGGCGAGCGCCGACTCCATGGCGATCATCCGGTTGAGCAGGTAGTGCTCTTCGTGCTCGAAGCAGATGTACAGGACGTTGGCCTGCCCGCCCGACGCGACGTTGCGCGCCATCTGGAGAGCCATCGTCGTCTTGCCGGTCCCCTGGGCGCCGCCGATGAGCAGGAGCTCGCCCGGCCGGATCCCGTTGCCGATGGTCTTGTCGAGGGGCGTGAAGCCGAGCGGCACGGCCTGGTACTCGGCGAGGTTCCCGCTCGAGATGCGCTCATTGAGGTCGACCAGCACATCCAGCGCCGAGCGCGGGATGAGGCTCCCGGTCGAGGCATCGTGACGCCACTCGGCATTGGGCGTACGAGTTGCAGGACGCTCCGTCTCGGTGCTCACGCGGTCTCACGCTCCCCTGACATGCGGAGGCAACGGGATCGTTCCCGTGCAGCCATCGTAGCACTCGGTTCCCGCGGGATCACCCCACGGAAGTGCCCACCACCGCCCTGACCTCCGGGTAGGCGAGCGCTAGCCGCCCGGATGGGCAGCGAACTCGTCGAAGAAGACCGCCAACGCCCGGATGCCGGTCTCGAAGTTGCCGAGGTCCATCCACTCGTTGGGCGCGTGGAAGTTGCCATTCGGGGGCATGAACCCCATGACCGTGACCGGCAGGCCCAGGATCGACTCGAAGCTGGCCGCCACGGGAATCGAGCCGCCCTCCCGGACGAAGACCGGCGCCTGTCCGAAGCTCGCCTCGAGGGCGCGCGCGAAGGCCCGGGTGGCCGGCTCGTCGTGGGGCGTCAGCGTTGGCCGTCCGCCGCCCATCGCGACCACCTCCACGCGAACGCCGGGCGGCGCAATCTCCATGACGTAGTCGCGCAGGAGCACGAAGATCCGGGTCGGGTCCTGGTTCGCCACCAGCCGGCACGTGATCTTGGCGTGGGCCTGTCCCGGAATGATGGTCTTGCTTCCCTCGCCCGAGAAGCCACCCCAGATCCCGTTGACGTCCAGCGTCGGTCGAGCGCCGCGTCGTTCCATGGTCGTCCAGCCCGACTCGCCAACGAGCGCCGGGACGTCGAGCTCGGCGCGGAGCGCCTCCTCGTCGAACGGAAGAGCGGCCATCGCCGCGCGCTCCGCGTCGGTCAGTGCAACGACGTCGTCGTAGAAGCCGGGAATCCGGATCCGGCCGTCGGGGCCCCTGAGACCGGAAATGATCGATGCAAGCGCGTTGATCGGGTTCTCGATGGCACCGCCGAAGACCCCCGAATGGACGTCCTGAAAGGGGCCCCGGACGTGGATCTCTGCCGCGGCGAGGCCGCGCAGGCCCACCGTGATCGCGGGCACGTTTCCGGCGAAGAAGCCCGAGTCGGCCACGAGCGCCACGTCGGCCGTGAGCCGCGCCGCGTTGGCGGTCAGCCACGGCTCCAGGTGGACGGAGCTCGACTCCTCCTCTCCTTCGAAGACGAAGCGGAGGTTGACCGGGAGCGCGCCCTGGGTGGCGAGGATCGCTTCCGCCGCGAAGAGGGCGATGCAGACGTTCGATTTGTCGTCGGACGCGCCGCGCGCGAGGACGCGCCCGTCCCGGACGATCGGCTCAAACGGCGCGGCCTGCCATTCATCCTGGGGGTCGACCGGCTGGACGTCGTAGTGGCCGTACAGGAGCACGGTTGGAGCGTCGGCCGCGTGGAGCCAGTCCGCGTAGACGATCGGGTGTCCTCCCGTCTCGCTGACCTCGACATGCTGCATGCCCGCGACCCGCAGCTCGGCAGCCAGGTGCTCGGCGGCCCGCCGGCAGTCCGCGGCATGCTCGGGGATCCCGCTTATGCTGGGGATCCGGAGGAAATCCAGGTACCTCGCAAGGCGCCGCTGGGCGGTCGCGTCGAGGTGCGCCTCCAGGGCGGGGGCCGGCACCGGAACCGTCATGACGTGCTCCGCTGCGGGGGGCGTTGGGTCCGGCACGCGGGTTCCGCTTCAGGCCGGCTGCGGCGCGCCGGCCGGCACGCCGGCCGGTTCGAGCTTCGGAATGATGCCGTGGATCGGCTCCTTCGGGGGCAGGTCGCTGAAGAGCGCCTCGAACTCGGTGGCGTCGAGGGTCTCCCGCTCAATGAGCTGCGCGGCGAGCGCGTCGAGCTTGTCACGGTGGCGGGTCAGGACGTCCTGGGCCCGGGCGTAGGCGTTGTCGATGATCGCCCGGACCTCATCGTCGATCTGCCGCGCCACGTCATCCGAGTAGTTGCGCTGCTCGCCAATGCCGCGCCCCAGGAAGACCATCTCATCGTGCTTGCCGAACGCGAGCGGTCCCAGCTTCTCGCTCATCCCGAACTCGGTGACCATCCGGCGGGCCAGGTCGCTGGCCTTCTCGATGTCGTTGGAGGCGCCCGTCGTGGTGTCCCCGAAGACCAGCCGCTCGGACGCGTTGCCGCCCAGCATGCCGGCGATCTTGTCCTCGAACTCGGTCTTGCTCTGGAGGTAGCGGTCCTCCGACGGCAGGGCCATGGTGTAGCCCAGCGCCATCCCGCGGCTGATGATCGTGACCTTGGCCACCGGGTCGCACTTCGGGAGGATCCGCTGGACGACTGCGTGGCCACCCTCGTGGTACGCGATGATCAGCTTCTCGGCGTCCGAGATCACCCGGCTCTTGCGCTCCGGGCCGGCCACGATGCGCTCCAGCGCCTCCTGGAACTCGGGCATCCCGATGAGCTTCTTGTTCCGGCGTGCCGCGAGGATCGCGGCCTCGTTGACGAGGTTGGCGAGATCCGCCCCGGAGAAGCCCGGCGACTGCTTCGCGACGTCCTCGACGTTGAACGCCTTGTCGAGCGGCTTGCCCTTCGAGTGGACGCGCAGGATCTCGACGCGGCCCTTCATGTCGGGGCGGTCCAGGATCACCTGCCGGTCGAAACGGCCGGGCCGCAGCAGCGCCGGGTCCAGGACGTCGGGGCGGTTGGTGGCCGCGACCACGATGACGTTCGTCGCGGTGTCGAAGCCGTCCATCTCGACGAGGATCTGGTTGAGCGTCTGCTCGCGCTCGTCGTGGGAGCCGCCGAGACCGGCGCCGCGCTGGCGGCCGACGGCGTCGATCTCATCCACGAACACGATGCACGGCGCGTTCCGCTTGGCCTGGTCGAACAGGTCGCGAACGCGGCTGGCACCGACGCCCACGAACATCTCCACGAACTCCGAGCCGGAGATCGAGAAGAACGGCACGCCGGCCTCCCCGGCCACTGCCCGGGCCATCAGCGTCTTGCCGGTTCCCGGCGGGCCGATCAGGAGCACGCCACGCGGGATCCGCGCGCCGAGCGAGTTGAACTTCTCGGGGTACTTGAGGAACTCCACGACCTCCTGGAGCTCCATCTTGGCCTCGTCGACGCCCGCCACGTCGGCGAACGTGACGACCGTCTTGTTGCCCAGGAACATGCGGGCCCGGCTCTTACCGAACGAGAGCGCCTGGTTGTTCGTGCCCTGGGCCTGCCGCATCATGAAGAACAGGAACCCGCCGATCAGAAGGACGGGCAACAGGGCGCCGACCAGGAGGTTGACCCACTGCCCGGCATCCGACGCGCGCATCGCCGTGAACTCGATCTTGTTCGGGTCCTGCCCGCCCGCCTTCGCCGCGTCGACCGTGTCCTGGAACGCGCTCTGGACGCCGATTCCCGGCACCACCGTGGTGTACCTGGACCCGGCATTGCCGGACGCCGTCACGGTCAGGGTCAGGTCCTGCTGGGTGACCTTCGTCACGAGGCCCGCCCGAACATCGGCGAGGTACGCCGAATACGGCTTGGCCGTCTCGTTTGTGGGCGAGACGAGGAACGTGTAGAGCAGCGCCACCGTGCCCACCACCAGGACGAGCATCACGATGCCGTTGCGGAAGAATTTGCCGTTCAACCTGGCCTCCGGGTCAGTCGCGCCGGCGGCGCTCCGCCGACGTCAGGTTTGGAGTATAGCCGCCCACCTTGCGGACCCCGTTCTGAGCCCCGGGCATGCATCTCGACTGCATGGAGTACGCGGGCGGGCGCCTGCCGGATGTAGGGGGCAGGCACTGGATGTCGCGCCCAGGCGCTAGGATGCCGGGATGAGCCACCGCCCGCGGAGACCCGATGCCGACCGCGCGTGACCTGGTCCGGCGGTCCCCCGTGGCGCCGCTCGTCCGCCCGGCCGTGCACGCGGCCCGCCGGGCCCGGGCGGGCGTCGCCCGCGGGCTCGTGGCCGCAGGCGTCCGACTGGGTGCCGCGCCCGCCCTGCGCGACCGGCCGGAGGGCAGCTCGTGGCGCGGCCTCAAGCGCGTCCACACGCCGTCGCGGCCGCCCTCGCTGCTCCCGGACCCCCTGCCGGAGCCGCCCGAGATCGAAGCGCCGATGGACGTGGTCCGGTCGGTGCTGCAGGCAGGTCCCCAGAAGCGGTACGACGTGGCGCTCTTCGAGCAACTCTGCCGGGAGTACGCCGACCGACCACTCGTGCCGAACCCGCGCCGCTATGACCGTGACGCGATGGCCGAGTCTGCGCGGGGGCGGCTCAACGGCGTCCACCGCGCGATCGACCTGTCCGGGGCGAAGCTCCTGGAAGTGGGGTGTGGCGGCGGTTTCGAGCTCTGGTACGCGGCCCATGCGCTGGGGGCGGACGCCTGGGGAGTCGACGTTGCCGAGCGGCGCTCGTGGCCGCATCTCCGCGGCGATCGCGTCCATCTCCTCCTTGCCGACCTCTCGGCAGAGAACCCGTTCGAGCCGGACACGTTCGACCGCGCGATGTCCTTCACGGTGTGGGAGCACGTGGAGCATCCGTACGGAATGCTCGTCCAGACGCACCGCGTTCTCAAGCCGGGAGCGCTCTTCTGGATGAAGGCCAACCTCCATCGCGGCCCGCAGGCCTCCCACCTCTACCGCGACATCCCGTTCCCCTTCCCCCACCTGCTCTTCTCCGACGAGGTGATCGCGGATGCGCTCGCGAAGCGCGGCAAGTCCGTTGCCGGCGCCGCGTGGGTGAATCGCCTGACGTGGGCGCAGTACGAGCAGTACTTCCGGGAGGTCGGATTCCGGATGCGGGCACTCCGCTTCCGGGAGACGCCGCTCGACGAGGCGTTCTACCTCCGCTTCGAGGACCAGCTGGGGCGCTATCCACGCTGGGAGCTCACCAAGGACTTCTTCGAGGTGGTGCTCGAGAAGGTGGACCCGCCCGCGGAGGCGGTCCCCAGCCGCCGCGGGCGCTGATCCCGGCACGCCGGCCCGGCTCCGAATCAAGGCGGCCGGCCCGATGAGCCGGCCATGGATGCTGCGCTGTTGCGGTGGTAGCTGGGACAGGACTCGAACCTGTGACCTAGCGATTATGAGCCGCTTGCTCTGCCAACTGAGCTACCCAGCCACGGGCCGCCATTCTATATCAGCGGAATGCCGACTCCCGGCCGACGGTCACCCGTGGAGCCTGGAGGTCGCCGCACTCAGCCATCACAACGGCCAGGTCCTTCAGGCGGAACCTCCCTGGTGCGCCCACGAGAGGCCGCCGGTCGGCGCGATCTGGCCAAACTCCAAGAGGGGATCGCCGTCGACGTGCGGGGCGGGGGCCTGTGCCGATTCTGGCCCTCCGACCACGTGTCAGCTGGTCCTGTCCGGCCGGTTGCGCGATCGACAGATTACCCAGCGATCCATGGAACTGCACCCTATAATGGAGGCAACAGACGCATCAAGGGTTCATTAGATGACACCGTGATGACCCGGGCACTGAGTCGTGGCCTCGACGTCCTGGAGGCGTTAACGCGAGCAGACGAGCACGGGCTCGGCCCTTCGGCGATCGGCCAGCGAGTGAGCCTGGACAAGGCCACCGTGACGCGTCTCCTCCGGACCCTCGTTGAGGCCGGCTACGTGACCCAGGACGAGAGGACGCGGCGCTATCGACTCACGGGCAGGATCCTGTGGCTGGCCCACCGCGTCACCACCCGCCTCGATCTTCGGAGCGTCGCCCGCCCCTACCTCACGGCGCTGCGCGACGAACTCGGGGAGACCGTTCACCTGGGGGTCATGGAGGACCTCCCGGTCGTCAACGTCGACAAGCTCGAAGCCGACAACAGCATCCAGCTGGTCTCTGCCATCGGTCAGACCATGCCACTCCACTCGACCTCACTGGGCAAGGCCATGCTGGCCGCCCTGCCGGATGAGGAGCGCGAGGAGAAGTACGCGCGGATGGAACTCGCGCGGCGCACCGACAGGACGATCCTGGACCTGGACACGCTCCGGGAGGAGATCCGGCGGACGCAGCTCCGCGGCTACTCGACCGACGACCGCGAGAACGAGCAATTCGCGGCGTGCGTCGGGGCGCCGATCGTCGGAGCCGACAGA
>Ga0209048_10002576_pt1 | contig 17958 bp, 14 predicted proteins | sample FrelakmetCRP12CR_FD_187146 | JGI IMG/M metagenome (GOLD analysis project Ga0209048, IMG submission 187146) | Freshwater lake sediment microbial communities from the University of Notre Dame, USA, for methane emissions studies - CRP12 CR (SPAdes)... | ecosystem: Environmental > Aquatic >... | reverse complement strand
CGCGTAGGGATCGTCCGCATCGAAGCCGCGTGCGGCGCGCAGCACCGCCGCCGCGTCGTTGGCAGTTAACGCGAAAATCGAAACGCAATCCAACGAGCGGCAGGCGGGCACCACGCCACGCGTACTGACCAGGCCGCAACTCGGTTTGTGGCCGATCAGGTTGTTGAACGCTGCTGGTACGCGGCCGGAGCCCGCCGTGTCGGTGCCGAGCGCAAAACTGACGAGCCCAGCGGCCACCGCGATCGCCGAGCCCGAACTGGAGCCGCCCGGAATATAGGCGGGGTCGAAGCTGTTTCCCGGTACCCCATAAGGAGATCGCACGCCCACGAGGCCTGTGGCGAACTGGTCGAGATTAGTCTTGCCGATGGGGATGGCGCCCGCCGAAATAAGTTTGGCAACGACCGAAGCCGACTGGCCGGCGATGTAGCGATAATCGGGGCAGGCGGCCGTCGTCGGGTGGCCCGCGAGGTCGATGTTGTCCTTGATCGCGAAAGGGACGGCGTAAAGCGGCAGGCCGTTAGGGCCGCGGCGCTCAAGATCGGCCGCGTAGGCCAGCAACTCGTCGCTGGTAAGACGGTGAATCCAGACCTTATCGTCGCCCCGCCGCTCGATTCGCCGGAGCAAGCCCGCGATAAGCTGGGTCGGGCGAAGAGAGCCGTCGCGGTAGCGTGCGCCGAGGGTCTCTAGGTCGAGCGATTCCTCGAGTTCGAGCATCGAGGGCCTCCCTATCGCAATCGGTTGCCGTGCCGCAAACTTGTATACAATCTGGTATACAAAAGCACGCTATGCAATTATTTTCCATGGCGGTAATGTGCTCGTATGGGCAGCGCGACCAGGATTATTCCTAATCTTTACCGCGACTCGATATCGCTGATGCAGCTTTCGGCGATGCTTGCCGCGCTGCCGGGAGTCGAAGGGGTTTCGGCCATCATGGCCACCCCGGCCAACTTGGCAATGCTTGCCGAGGCCGGGCTGGAGCGCGGCCGCATCGCGGCTGGTCCCAACGACCTGCTGATCGCGGTGCGGGGCAAGAGCCCCGCCGCGCTTGAGGCGGCATTGGCCGCGGCCGCCGCCGAACTCGATAACCCGCTTCCTGCCGCCGGAGGCGGCGGCTCGGCACCCATACCCTTGCGCAGCCTGCAAATGGGCCTTGCCTATTCCCCCCAGGCCAACCTCGCGCTGATTTCCACCCCCGGCGAGTACGCGGCGGCCGAAGCGATGAAGGCATTGCACCTCGGTCTGAACGCGATGCTTTTCAGCGACAATGTTGACTTGCGCGACGAGATCGAACTCAAGCGGTATGCGAAAACACGCGACCTGCTGGTGATGGGTCCGGACTGCGGCACCGCGATCATCAACGGCGTCCCCCTCGGCTTCGCCAACGTTGTCCGACGCGGTGCGGTCGGCGTGGTCGGCGCATCGGGTACGGGCACCCAGCAGGTGACGTGTCTGGTGCATCGGCTCGGCGCAGGAATTTCGCAGGCCATCGGCACCGGCAGCCACGACCTCAGCCGTCCGGTCGGCGGCATCACCATGTTGCAGGGGATTCGGGCGCTGGCGGCGGACAAAGCCACCAAGGTGATCGTGCTGATATCCAAACCGCCATCGCCCGAGGTCGCGCAGATGGTTCTTGGCGAGGCGAAACGCTGCGGTAAGCCGGTGGTGGTGAATTTTATCGGCGCGGCGCCCGAAAGCATTCGCGGCAAGAATCTGCATCCGGCCACCACGCTGGAGCATGCCGCGCTGGCCGCCGTGTCGCTCGCATGCGGCAGCGAGCCGCCGGATGTGAGTCCGGGTGCCTTACCGCCGGTACGGCTTGGCCCCATGTCGAGCAGCCAGCGATATATGCGTGGTCTCTATAGCGGCGGAACCTTCTGCTATGAGGCCTCGGGTTTACTAGGGACCTCGCTCGGCGCGGTCTGGTCGAATGCGCCAGTCGATCCGAAGCGGCGGCTGACAAACATTCGTACGTCGAAAGGGCACACCCTGATAGACTTGGGCGATGACGTATTTACCCGCGGCCGCCCCCATCCGATGATCGACTTCCGGCTGCGCAACGAGCGCCTCCTTTCGGAGGCCGCTGATCCGAAAGTCGCGGTAATCCTACTCGATGTGGTTCTCGGCTTCGGCGCCCACCGCGACCCGGCGGGCGAGCTGGTGCCCGTGCTCGAAAAAGCGCAGGCGGCCGCGGCCAAGAAAGGACGCGGCATCGCGTTTGTCGGGTTCGTCTGCGGAACCGAACTCGATCCGCAGGGATTTGCACGCCAAGAACAGGCGCTGCGCGCGGCGGGCGTAATTCTCGCCGACAGCAACGCGCAAGCCGTGCGAATCGCCGCATCGATCGTCGGAAAGCGCCAATGAGCACATTGTTTTCTCGACCTCTGTCGGTCCTCAATGTGGGCGTCGGCTCGTTCGCCGATGCCATCAATCAGAGTGGCGGCAAGGCGACGCAGATCGAGTGGGCGCCTCCCGCGAACGGGGATCGTGCCATGGGCGCGGCCCTCGCCCGGATCGTCAACCATCCCCAGGTCGAATCCGCGAACGCAAAGGCCGTCCAGCGGTTGCTAGCGGCACAACCGCGGCTGGAGGGCATCGGAGTTGCCCGCGAGGCGTTGCCGAAAATGGGCCGGCGCACGATTTTGCACGCCGGGCCGCCGATCGAGTGGACGCACATGTGCGGGCCGATGAAAGGCGGCATCATCGGCGCCCTCCTGTTCGAGGGCTGGGCTAAGAACCCCACCCAGGCGCGGGCCATGGCCGCGAGCGGCGAGATCGACTTCGAACCTTGCCATGATCACGCGGCGGTCGGGCCGATGGCCGGCATCATCAGCCCCTCGATGCCGGTGTGGATCGTCAAGAATGCCACGAAGGGGAATCGCGCTTACAGCAATCTCAACGAGGGGCTGGGCAAGGTGCTGCGCTTCGGCGCCAACAGTCCCGCGGTGATCGGACGGTTGAAATGGATGGGGCGAACGCTCGCGCCGACGCTTCAGGCCGGGCTGGCCAGGCTCGGTGCGCTGGACCTCAAGCCGCTGATGGCGCAGGCCCTGCACATGGGCGACGAGGTGCACAACCGCAACGCCGCCGCCACCTCGCTGCTTGTCAAGCGACTGGTCCCGGCGCTCCTCAGAAGCGGGGCACCGGCGGATGATATCGCGGCAGCGATCGAATTTATGGCTGCCAACGACCATTTCTTCCTCAACATCTCGATGGCCGCGTGCAAGTCGATGCTGGATGCCGCCCATGGCGTTCCCGGCAGCAGCCTGGTTACCGTGATGGCGCGCAACGGCGTGCATTTCGGCATTCGCGTCAGTGGACTCGGCCGACGCTGGTTCACGACACCGGCGCCGGTGGTCAACGGGTTGTACTTCGCCGGCTACTCGACAGCCGATGCCGCGCCGGATCTCGGCGACAGCGCGATCACCGAAACCGCCGGTTTGGGCGGGTTCGCGATGGCCGCTGCGCCCGCGATCGTCAAATTCGTCGGCGGTAGCGCGCAGGATGCCCTGGCCAACACCCTTTCGATGACCCACATCACGCTCAAGCGCAACGGGGCGTTCACCCTGCCGGCCCTGGATTTTGCCGGTACGCCCTGCGGGATCGATGCGCGGCGGGTGGTAGATACCGGAATCCTGCCGATCATCAACACCGGAATCGCGCACAAGGCACCCGGTGTTGGACAAATCGGCGCCGGAATCACTCGTGCGCCCCTCGCTTGCTTCACGCAGGCCGTCGCGGCGCTTGCCCAATCGGTTAAAGGTTAGTCATGGCGGCGCATGGGCTCGCGGTCTTGGCGATTGGCGGAAACGCCCTGATCAGCGACCGCTTGCACGAGTCGATTCCCGATCAGTACCGCATGGTCGCCGGCATCGCCGTGGATATTGCCGGAATGATCGCCGATGGCTGGAACGTGGTGGTCACGCATGGCAACGGTCCGCAGGTCGGCTACATCCTTCGGCGCTCGGAAATATCGATCGACGAAGTGCCGCCGGTGCCGATGGACTACGCCGGTGCCGACATCCAGGGCGCGGTGGGCTGGATGTTCGTGCGGGCGCTGCGCAACGAATTTGTTCGCCGTGGCATGGCACGCCAGGCGGTGGCGGTGGTTACGCAAACCGTGGTCGATCGGGCCGATCCGGCCTTCACCAACCCAACCAAGCCGATCGGTTCGCACATGGACGAGGCAAGGGCCAAGCACCTCGCGCTCAAGTATCGCTGGACGGTGCGCGAGGACGCGGGGCGCGGCTGGCGGCGGGTGGTGCCTTCGCCCAGGCCGGCCGCCATTGTCGAGACCAAGGTGATCCGGCAGATGGTCAACGCGGGATACGTGGTGGTCGCGTGCGGCGGTGGTGGCATCCCAGTTATCGTGGAAGATAATGGGGACTTGAGCGGCGTCGAAGCCGTGATCGATAAGGACCTGGCGTCGAGCCTGCTGGCGCGCAGCCTCGGCGCTGACGCGTTAGTGTTGCCGACCGGCGTCGAGAAGGTGGCTCTCGATTTCAACAAGCCGACGCAACGCTGGCTAGAACGGATGACCCTTACCGAAGCGAAGCGTTATGCCGCCGAGGACCAGTTCGACAAAGGAAGCATGGGGCCGAAGGTTGCCGCGCTGATTGATTTCGTCGAAGGCGGCGGCAAGCTCGGCCTGATCACCAACCCGCCGAACCTGCCCCGAGCGTTACGCGGCGAAACCGGAACCCGGGTCGTGCCCTAGGGATGATGTTGATGACGACATTACTGCTGCAGCGTGCACGCTGATCAACATGTGCAGTTGGGCCTTCATGCGGCATCAGTCGCGAGGCAAACTGTGAGAATCGTATTTGCCAGCGCGCGTACGAAATGCCACTTGGAGTCGAATGCGAGAGACCGTCAGCATCACTCGATTGGTTCCACGGGCCGCTGCCGCAATTGAGATCGTCGGCTCCTACACCGCAGGCGCACTCCTGCCCGAGGAGGAGATTGCGCTTGGCGACGTATCGGACGGCCGCAGGCAAGAATTTACGCTCGGACGCCTATGCGCCCAGCAAGCTATGCAAAAGCTTGGGTTACGCCCGTTTCCAATTCTACCCGGTCTAAATCGCGAACCCCTATGGCCCTCCGGCATTTCCGGCAGCATAACCCATTGCGATGGATATACTGCCGCTGTGGTGAGCCGCAAGACCGATATCTGTAGCATCGGTATCGACGCCGAGCGAATTCAGGATTTTGGCGACGCTGTATTAGATAGAGTCGCCCTCGAAACAGAACGGACGTGGATCAAACATGCGGACCGACAGGTTCCCTGGCGTGTAGTGTTATTCAGTGCGAAGGAGAGTGTATTCAAGGCTTGGTTTCAAATTTTCAGAACGGGGTTGGGCTTTGAACACGCGCGCATCGATTTTCACCCGACTAGGTATGCTTTCCGTGCTATCGTTTCCCGCGGTACGTCCGGTACACTCAATACCGTGGAATTCATGGGGCGGTTCCATTTTGATCGCGAACGCGTCCAGACCAGCGCTTTCATTCTTGATCGGACTTAGCCGGCGCGCGTGCTCCTTCGCCCGAGCGAAGAGAAGCTACGCCCGATGAGCAGCGCATACACCGAATGATTTTGGGACTTTTGAGCCAAATTCCCTACTTAATGGAACAGGGAATTTTTGCGAAGGAACAGGGAATTCGCGAGCAGCGCGCGATCACTGCCACTCAGTCGGAAACGACGTGGTGCCCGCCGCAAAGCGATGTTGAGCTGATAACGGAGAAAAATATTCTCGGCTTCCAGCCGGCTTCGCGACTTGAACAGATCAGCGAAACATTCCGAGCGCGTGCAGGATCGCAAACATCACCCTAAATGATGCTATGATTCTATGATTCTATGATTCTATCTTACGATGCGAATCCCAGACCGGATGGCATTTTCGGAAAGGACAGACGAACATTCCGAACGCGTGCAGGATCGCAAACATCGCTTTCAATGATGAAATCATTATGCCTTACGATGCGAATCCAGGCCGGATAGAATTTTCGGAAAGGACAGGTTTTCGGTACACACACGGGTCTTTTGAATTATTGTTTCGCGAAAACTACTTAATTAGCCCCTCCGCCTTCATCGCTTCCTGCACCTTGGGACGCGCCGCCACGCGGTCGACATAGGCTTTGATATTCGGCCATTTGGCGAGATCGATGTTCGCGAAGGTCGTCCAGCGCAGCACGGTGAAAAGATAGGCATCGGCGACGGTGAACGTGTCGCCAGTCGCGTATTGCTTGCCGGCCAGCTGCTTATCCAGCCAATCGAAGCGTTTGCCGACATGCTCTTTTGTAATGACCTTGAAGTCCGCCGGCGTGGTCGGCCGGAAGAAAAGGCCTAATGACTTATGGAGCTCCGATGTCGTGAAGTTGAGCCATTCCTGCACCCGCACACGCTCCATGCTGCCGTTGGCCGGGGCCAGACCGGAAGCCGGCTTCTGATCAGCGAGGTATTGTACGATCACCGGGACTTCCGTGATGCGCTCGCCGTTGTCGAGTTCGAGAACCGGAACTTGGCCTTTGCCGTTGATGCCCCAATAATCCTGACCGGTCTTGGTCTTTTTCTCCCTGTTGTCGACCTGTACCAGGTCGAAATTGTAGCCGGCCTCGCGCAGCACGATGTGCGGCGACAGCGAACAGGCACCGGGGGCGAAATAGAGCTTCATCAGAACACTCCTTGGCTTGAGCTGTTTTTTCAAGGATTGCCGAAGATTTGTCGTAGCTGTTTTTTGAGCACTTTTCCGGCGCCGCTCTTGGGAAGATCGTCGCACACGAAGATCTGTTTTGGACATTTGTAACCGGCCAGTCGTAATCTGACCCGATCCTGCATTTCGTCCGGCGTTGAAGAATACCCAGGCCTTAAAACGACCGCAGCCGCAACTTTTTCCACCCAGTGCGGATCAGGAAGACCAAAAACCGCCGCTTCAAGGACACATGGATCCTGCGATAAGGCGTCTTCAACTTCGCGCGGATAAATATTTTCTCCACCACTCACGATCATGTCATGCTTGCGATCGGCTATTGTGAGGTAGCCGTTTCTATCGAGCGTACCGAGATCTCCGGTTCGCAACCATCCACCATTCATGACCGCATTCGTTGCCGTTGGATTGCGCCAATATCCCGCCATGGTGCGATCGCTGCGAACGGCTATCTCGCCAATGCCGGTGCTATCGGTATCGAGAATATCGACTTCGCAATGAAGCGGTCGACCGCAGCTGGACAACAGCGCTTTGCGAGAATCCGAGGCGGCCGCTTGTCTATGGTCTTCGGCTGTTAACGCAGTGACCATCCCGGCTTCGGTCGATCCATAGCCTTGCATAAATTCGCAGTGCGGAAAGGTCGCAATGGCCTGGCGCAACAGTTCGACCGGCATGGTCGATGCAGCGTAATAGACCATCCGTAATTTTGAGAGGTCAGTCTTCGCGACATTCGGATGGTTCACCAACGCACCGATCATTGTCGGAACGAAATGCGAATAGCTGACACCATGCCTTGCCATCAGCGCCAAGATATTCGCGGGCGAGAACTCCGACGCGAGAATGGTAGTGCAGCCGCTCACATATGCGGGAAACAAATGATACCACATGCCGCCCACGTGAAAGAGCGGCATGGCTGCCAGAGCAACGTCGCTTGACCGTAGACCCAGCATCCATTCGGCGGCAGCGCGGCAATTTCGTATGAGCCCACCGTGCGTGAGCATGGCGCCCTTCGGTTTGCCAGTCGTGCCGCTGGTGTACATCAGGCACAAGAGATCACCTGAAACCACTAGCGCGCTTGGTTCAGCCGGCGAGGACTGAGCAAGCAACTCTTCGTATCCAATCCAACCAGAAAACGAACTTCCAAAGCGAATGTAGAAACGCACAAACGGAAGTCTCGGACGCATTTCATCAATCAGATCTGCAAGCTCCGGGTCCGCCAAAATTACCGTCGGCTCCCCATCTGTGAGTGGGTGTAGTAATTCATCGCGCGCAAGCCGCCAATTTAGCGGCAGCACGATGAGTCCGGTCTTGGACGCGCCATAAGATTCAAAGGCTTCTGGCCGATTCCGGGAGAGCACCGCGACCCGTTCGCCTGGATGCACCCCAAGCGCAGCCAGGCCGTTGGCCAATCGATTCATCCGGAAATTGATTTCGTTAAATGTGAGCGAATGGCCCTCGCTGACAAGCGCGGCCTTGTCCGGAAATGCAGCTGCTGTGGCGCACACCGCATCACCGAAAACAGAAATCGAAGCCCAATCCATTCTCAAAATACCTACCGATCGGTTCTGATCCATCAGCTTCAAACATATCAAAATATCGAACAGCCGCAACGATTTCGAGAAAGCGAATTGACTCGCCCCCAAAAAGGGATGCTAAATTACCTACCGATCGGTTGGTATTTCTCGCCTGTGTGATGGATTTATGGACGTCTTTTTCGACGACGATCTCAGGCAATTTCGCGATGCCATCTCGCGCTGGGTCGACGAACGCCTGGTGCCACGGGCTACGGCGATCGACGAAGCGGACGTCTTTCCGCAAGAACTGTTTCGCGAGTTGGGCACGCTTGGTTTCTTCGGCGTGCTTTATCCAGAGAAGTACGGTGGCAGCGGGATCAGTCGCCGGTATCTCGCCTATACCATTCTCTGCGAAGAATTATCTCGCGGACATATGGGATTTGCGTCGATTGTCTGCATGCACGCCTCCACGGCAACGCACACCATCGCGAACTGGGGCACGGAGGCACTCCGTCAACGCTATTTAGTGCCAGCGATCCGCGGCGAGATGATTGGCGCGTTTTCAATCACTGAGCCCAACGCTGGCTCCGATGCAGCCGCGATACGCACACGCGCAACCCGTTGTGACGGTGGATGGTGTTTGAACGGCACCAAGATGTTTGCATCTAATGGCACGATTGCAAATTTCGTAAGCGTCGCCGCTACAACAGACCCGCAGCTTGGATCAAAGGGCATCAAGCTATTCCTCGTCGATGTCGAGAGCGAAGGCTTTAGTGTCAGCCGTAGGCTTGAGAAATTCAATATTCATGGGGCAGACACGGCAGAACTCGTGCTCGTTGACGTGTTTGTGCCGGACGAGTGCCTTCTTGAAGGGGACCAGGGTGGTTTTCTGAATGCCTATCGTGCGTTGACAGTCGACCGCATCTTTACCGCGGCGCTTGCACTCGGCAACGGCCGCGCAGCCTACGACGCTGCGCTTGCGTATGCAAAAGAACGCGTTCAGTTTGGCCAACCGATTGGTAAGTTTCAAGCCGTTCAGTTCAAGCTCGTCGACATGTTGGCAAAGCTCGAACAAGCACGCCTCACGACCTATCACGCTGCAATGCTCGCCGATCAGGGCCTGTCAATTACTACCGAAGCGGCACTTGCGAAGCTTGTGGCCAGCGAAAACGGCAACAAGGTCTGTCAAGACGCATTCAGTATCTTTGGCGGGTACGCTCTAATGCGCGAGTTTCCGGCGCAACGTTTCCTGCGTGACTCATTCTTCCCAATGGTGGGAGGCGGGACATGCGACATCATGCGTCTCATCGTGTCACGACAGATCGGACTTTAAACGAAAGAGCGCAAGGCTATGAGCAAGAATTCTGCGGCCATACAAGTGATGAAAGCAGATGACTCCACAAAGAGTTTTCTTAACGGAGCGTCGCAGCAGCTCACCGAACTCATTCTCGAGCGTGGCTACGACAATACTCCGATGTCAGTCATCGCCAAAACACTCGGAATGACCAAGGCTGGCATCTACCATCATATCGAGAGCAAAGAGGATCTGCTTTACGCCGTCCATCGCAGGGCGGTTGATCAAATGCTACTGCCGGTCATAGAACGAGCCGACCTAGTGCCAGAGCCGGAAGCAAAATTGCGGCTCTTCCTGTTCGAATATGCATACCTAATGACCCGCGACCCTGCAGCACGGGTATTGATCAACGAGGCGCACCGTCTTTCGCCTGAACGCTATGAGGAAATCCGTGGCGTGTGGCGCCGTGGATACCATCTCGTGCGCGATTCGATCACAGCATTGCAAGAAACGGGCCGGTGTCGGAATGACATCAATCCCGGTCACGCCGCATTCGCCGCGCTCGGGATGTGCAGCTGGATTCTCTATTGGTTTGACTACACGCGGCCTTTTGCTGGCAACGAGATCGCCGCAACGATGTGCGACATCTTCATGTCAGGCGTGCTTACGAAAGAAGCTCCTGTCAAGCAAGCCAAATCAGAATAAGGAACAGGAGAAACGCATGTTACGTTTTGTTCTTGCTCTAATATTCATCATGGGACTGTTGCTAAACATAACCTGTGCCATTGCGCAGGAATATCCAAACCATCCGATACGATTTCTTCAGGGCTTTGCTCCTGGAGGTACTGCAGACACCATCGTAAGAATTTTATCTACTGAAATGGAAAAAACACTGGGTCAGCCGATTATCGACGAGGCTCGCACGGGAGCTGGCGGAAATCTTGCGTCGGATGTCACAGCAAAAGCTCAGCCAGATGGATATACCCTTGCGCTCTTGACTACGGGTCACGTCATCTCTCCGGCAATTTACAAATCCCTTAGCTTCGATCCAATTCACGACTTTGAGTTCATCTCTACAGTTACGGAATTTCCTTTTTTTATCGTGACAAATACTCAATCGTTCTACAAGACACTTCAGGATCTGGTCGCAGCCGCCCGGGCAAAGCCCGGCTCGGTAACTGTAGGAACAGCTGGCATCGGCACAGGACAACACATGTGCAGCGAGTTGTTTGCGACGACCATCGGGACGAAGTTCATTCATGTACCATTTCGCGGCGGACAGGCGGCGGTTTTGGCTCTACTCGGCAATAATATCGATTTCATCATCGATGGCGGCACTACGGTCTTCAGCGGCATCGAGGCTAGAACGTTGAAAGCCCTCGCTGTATCAGGCGCGCAACGTTGGCCGTCACTTCCGGATGTTCCAACGGTTCAGGAATCTGGCTTTCCAGGATTTGAGGTGCTCGCGTGGGCTGGAGTGGCGACGACCAAGGGTGTGCCGAAGCCAATCGTTGAACGTCTAAATAAGGCCATCCGATCGGCAATTGCGTCGCCGACCGTCAGTGACCGGTTGCGCAGTCTTGGCGGCATTCCTCGTACCAGCACACCGGAGGAAATGACTGCGAAAGTCACGGACCAGATAGCGCTGTGGAAAGCCGTCGCCGAGAAAGCCGAATTGGTCCGGCAATAGCACCTAGGCGGCCGGGCCAAAACTGCGTTTGACGATGATCGAGACCAAGCTGCACCATTATCCATTCTTATTTTTTGCCTTCAGGAGATGTTGATGACCGACCGCCGAGAGACCCAGGCTAAGACTCCCCCGGTTCCCCGCGCTGACAATGTCATTGTGGAATTTCAAGATGGGATTGCGTGGGTCACGCTCAATCGACCGCACAAGAAAAATGCGATGACTCCCGCTCTCAATCGGGAGATGATGGGAATCCTCGACGCACTCGAGGTCGACAGCCGTTGTTCGGTACTGGTCCTGACCGGCGCTGGCGACTCATATACCTCCGGAATGGACATCAAGGAATATTTCCGCGAGGTCGACAAGGCTACACCAATTGAAGTGATGCGCGTTCGGCGCGCATCGATGTCTTGGCAATGGCGCCAACTGCAGCGTTTTCCAAAACCAACCATTGCGATGGTCAACGGCTGGTGCTTCGGCGGCGCCTTCACATCGCTTGCCTCTTGCGATCTGGCCATTGCTGCCAACGAGGCGACGTTCGGCCTTTCTGAGATCAACTGGGGAATCCTTCCAGCCGGAAATGTCATGAAAGCCGTGGTCGAAAAAATGACGCAGAGCGACGCTGCCTACTATCTCATGACCGGGGACACGTTCAATGGCCAGCAAGCCGCCGCCATGCGGCTAGTCAACGAAGCCGTTCCGCTCGCGCAACTCCGCCAGCGAACAGAGCAAATAGCGCGGAAACTTATGGAAAAAAACCCGCACATTCTTTCGACGGTGAAGCTGACCTACCGGCGCGTCAAAGAAATGAATTGGGATATGGCGGAAGACTACCTCTACGCCAAAGCACAGGAAGCCTACTCGACCGACCCCGAACAGGGCCGCAAGCAAGGAATGCAGCAATTCCTGGACGAAAAGTCTTTCAAGCCAGGATTGGCACAATACCGGCGTGAGGATTAACTCGACTGAATGTCGTCAACTCGTTTGGAAATTATAACAAGCCGTTCCCACGGCGCTCGGAGGAAGAACCCAATGTATCGCAAATTCAAACACCTGATCAGCGCATTCGCGACTTCGCTTGCGATGTTTTTCTTGTTGTTGGTACCGTTTGTGGCCAACGCAGCCGACGCCCCGCCGATCAAAATCGGCTTCGGCATGGCGCTCACTGGCCCGCTCGCCGGTGGCGGCAAATCAGCCCTCGTGGCCTTACAGATGTGGGCGGAAGACGTGAATGCCCGCGGCGGTATTCTCGGTCGTCAGGTGCAACTCATCTACTACGACGACCAGTCCAACCCTTCGACCGTGCCGTCGATCTACACCAAACTGCTCGACGTCGACAAAGTCGATCTGGTGATTTCGGGCTACGCCACCAATCAGATTGCCGCAGCAATGCCGATCGTCATCCCGCGCGGCCTGTTGTTCTTCTCATTGCTTGGGACGGCGGTGAACGACAACTTCAAATACGACCGCTATTTCCAGCTCAACCCCAATGGTCCGGATGCCAAGGACGCCAATTCGACAGGTTTCTTTGCCGCCGCCATGACCATGGATCCTAAGCCGACCACGGTCGCATTGGTCGGAGCCAGCGCCGAATTCTCGCAGAACTCGCTCGATGGCGCGCGCAAAAACGCCCAGAAATACGGGCTAAAAATCGTCTACGACCGTAGCTATCCGCCCACGACGACGGACTACTCGACAATCGTGCGTTCCATCGCGGCGACCAATCCGGACATCGTCTACGTAGCGTCGTATCCATTGGACACGGTCGGCATGATCCGGGCTGCGCGCGAGGTCAATCTGCAAACCAAAGTGTTCGGCGGCGCGATGATCGGATTGCAATTCGCCGGCATCAAGACCCAGCTTGGACCGCTGCTTAACGGCGTCATCGGCTACGATATTTATCTGCCGGCGCAAGCCGTGCACTTCCCAGGCGTCGAGCAGTTTCTCGATCGCTATGCGGCGCACGCCCAGAAGGAAAGTGTCGATCCGCTCGGCCATCTACTCGCGCCCTACGCCTATGCCGAGATGCAAATGATCGAGCAATCGCTCAAGGCGGTGGGCAGCATCGATCAGAAGAAGCTCGCCGAATACGCCCATCAAACAGAATTCAGCACCATCGTCGGCAAGATTAAGTTCGGGCCGCTGGGCGAATGGGACAAGCCACGCATCTTGTTCGACCAATATCAAAACGTCTCCGGCAACGACATCGAGCAGTTCCGCAAGGCAGATCGCCAGATCATCCTGCATCCGCCGGAATTCAAATCGGGGGACCTGATCTATCCGTTCGCCAAAGCGCAAAACAATTAGGCTGCTATACGGCCGCGGCCGGCCGCAAGCCGGCCGCGTTCTTACCTGTTGGCGGGTCGCTCCGGGAGAGAAGATATGAAGATTGCCGCCGCGGTGGCACGGGCAAAATCGTCGCCGTTATCGATCGAGACGTTGCAGCTTGAAGATCCACGGCCTGACGAAATCTTGGTTCGTCTCGTGGCAACCGGGATCTGCCATACCGACATCGCCATGCGCGATCAAACTTATCCGGTGCCGCAGCCGATCGTGCTCGGGCATGAAGGGGCAGGTATCGTGCAGACAGTCGGCACTTCGGTGACTAAGGTCGCGCCGGGTGACCACGTCGTCATGAGTTTTGATTTTTGCGGGCATTGTGACAGCTGCAAGGACCATCAGCCGCAATACTGCTTAAATAATTTTGTATACAATTTCGGCGGAAACCGGCAGGATGGGACAAGCCCGCTGTCCAAGAATGGCGAGTTCATTCACGGCAATTTCTTTGGCCAGTCCTCCTTCGCGACTTTTTCACTCTGTCATGAACGCAACGTGGTAAAGGTGCGTCACGATTCGCCGCTCGAACTGCTGGGACCGCTGGCCTGCGGGATTCAAACCGGCGCCGGCGCGATCATCAATTCATTCAAGCTGGGGCCGGGTCACTCACTGGCCGTATTTGGCGCCGGTACGGTGGGCCTGAGCGCAGTGATGGCCGCTCGTCTCGTCGGCGCGACCACCGTCATCGCCATCGACCTGTTCGAGGAACGGCTCACGATGGCGCGCGAGCTGGGTGCCACGCACGCCATCAACGCGAGGAACGAGAAGGTTGTCGACGCTATCAAACGTATAACGGGACATGGCGTGAACTTTGCGTTCGAAACCACCGGGCTGCCGGCGGTGATCCGCAGCGGGATTGACAGTCTTGCTTCGCGTGGAGTCTGCGGCATGGTGGGCGCGGCGCCCAATGGCACTGAAGTCGCACTCGACACACAAAGCATGATGGGTCGTGGCCAATCACTGCGCGGCATAATCGAGGGCGACGCAACGCCCGAGGTCTTCATCCCACGCCTCATCGATCTCTATTTGCAGGGCCGCTTTCCGTTCGATCGGCTGGTCAAGTTCTATTCATTCGACCAAATCAATATGGCGATCGAAGACTCGGAAGCGGGGCGCACGATCAAGCCGGTCATTCGCATGCCGCTTTGACAGCAACACTACGCAAGGAAGGCTTCTAGAATGTCACGTATTCTCATCAAGAATGGCACGATCGTCTCCATGGACCGCCAGACGGGCGATCTGCGCGGCGACGTACTGGTGGAAAACGACCGTATCGCCGCAATCGGCCCGGCGATCGAGGCGGGTGACGCGGAGACCATCGATGCGTCGGAGATGATCGTGATCCCCGGCCTGATCAATAGTCACATCCATACCTGGGAAACGGGTCTGCGCGGCATCGCCGGCGACTGGACCATGCCGCAATACGGCCAGGCCATGCATCGCGGACTCGCGAACCATTTCCGCCCAGACGACATCTACATCGCCAACCTGATGGGCGCGCTCACCAGCATCAATTCCGGGATCACCACCATGGTCGACTGGTGCCACAACAACCGGACCCCGGAACATACCGACGCGGCGATCGACGGCTTGCAGGAATCCGGCGTGCGCGCCGTGTTCCTGCACGGCTCGCCCAAGCCTGATCCCAAGCCCGGCCAGAAGCATTTCAGCGAGATCCCGATGCCGCGGCAGGAAGTGGAGCGGCTGCTCAAGGGCCGCCTGGCGAGCCGCGACGCGCGCATCACGCTTGGCCTTGCCATCCTCGGGCCTACCTATTCCATCTATGACGTGACGCGCCAGGATCTACAGCTCGCCCGCGAACTTAACCTCGTCGCCAGCATGCATGTGTCTGGGGTCAAGCCAGTCAGTCCCGATGGGTTCAGGCGCATGGTTGCAGATGATCTCGTCAGCGAGAGGACCAACATTGTTCATGGCAATGATTTGACCGACGAAGAACTGCGCCAGCTCGTCGGCCGTGGGGTGCAGTTCACCGTCACTGCCGACGTCGAGCTGCAGATGGGTTTCGGCAACCCGCTCACTGGACGGCTCAGTGCACTGGGTGCTTCGATGTCGGTCGGTTCCGACGTCGAGATCTCCACCCGCCCCGACATGTTTGGTATCATTCGAACGACATTGCAGACCCAGCGCAATATCGACCACATGCAGTCGCTGCGTACGACGACAAAGGCGCTCGATAAAATTTCAATCACCTGCCGCGACGCCTTCGCGTGGATCACGATCAACGGTGCAAAGATGGCGCACCTCGGCCAACGGATCGGTTCGCTTACGGTCGGCAAGCAAGCCGACATCGTGCTCGTACGTAAGGACGATCTCAATATGTTCCCGGTACATGATCCGCTGTCATCGCTGGTAATGCAGGCGGGTGTATCGAATATCGATACTGTGCTGATCGCCGGCCACGTGATGAAACGCGGCGGACAGCTATTGTTTGCCAACATTAAGGAAAAGAAGGCCACGCTGCAGCGATCGGGCGAGCGTATCCTTCGGGATTTCGGCGAGCTGCCGCACGCCGCCTAATCGGAACTCGCAATATTCCATAACCTGCCATTATGCGCACTGGCATTTTTCGACCTACAGATGGCATGACAGCGGTTAGATCCCGCACCAATTTCGAACAATCTCCGAGTAGATCTCGGCCGCCCTTTCAATACGCGATACCAGGCAATATTCATCCGTCTGGTGCGCAAGAGCCAGCTCGCCCGGCCCGATGATTATGGTAGGTGGAAATCCGAGCGCCGGCGTCAACGCGGAAGCGTCGGTGAAGTAAGGCGCGGCTCCGACATCATTACCAACACCTTCAATATTCCGTGCGACTTGGAACACTTCGCCGATCCAAGGATCACTCGGATCGGTCCAGACACTTTTTGCGTCAAGCAGCGTTCTCAACGTAACATCCTGCCCAAGATAGCTTGTCAGCTGCTCGCGGATTTGCGCGTGGCTTTGTGCCGGTATGGTGCGAATATCAATACCGATCAAAGCGCGATCAGGAACCGAATTGATGTTGAACCCCCCTTGTATAGTGCCGACGTTTATAGTGGGGCTGCCGAGCACATCGTGACGTGCCACGTTGAAGTCGAACTCCTGCAGCGCCGCGACGGCCCGCGCCGCTTTGTAGACGGCGTTTATTCCTTTTTCTGGCATGGAACCATGAGCGGTCACACCTTTCGTTTCGGCCTCCAGCCAGAGCGCGCCTTTATGCCCCACCAGCGCCTTGTTGCCGGTCGGTTCCGCCACAACGAGGGCGCCGACTTGGCCGAGCGTGCCGTTTGCGCCGACGAGCGCCTCGGCGCCGGAGCAGCCAGTTTCCTCGCCAGCCGTGATTATCATCATGACGCCGGGCGTTCTTGCGAGCCGATCGGCTAGCGCAATGCAAGCGGTGACGAAGGCTGCGACGCCGCTTTTCATGTCCGAGGCGCCGCGCCCATAGAGCTTGCCGTCCGCGATGTCGGCTGCAAATGGATCCGCAGACCAGGGCCGCGCGCCAAGGGGCACAGTATCGAGATGGCCCGTTAATCCGAGCGGCAGCCTGCCTGGCTTCCCGCCGATACGCGCAAGAATCTGCGCCCGCCCTTCACCGAAAGGAATTAGCTCGACGGCAAAACCTGCACCCTCCAACAACCCTGCTAGTCGCTCCGCACACGGGCGCTCGGCGCCCGGCGGGTTGACCGTGTTGAAGCGAATTAATTCTTGTGCCAGCTCGATCGAAGAATGCATCATAATCTAAGCGAAATAAGCATCGCGTACCTCTTTACGAACCGCAAGTTCCGAAGGTGCTCCACTAGTCGCCACGCGGCCTTTTGACAGTACAAAACCAAAATGTGAGATGGCGAGCGTCTGGTGCACGTTTTGCTCAACCAAAAGTACAGTAATGCCGCGCTCGTTGATCTGGCGGATGATGTTGAAATTCTCCTTCACCAGCCGAGGTGAGAGCCCAAGAGACGGCTCGTCGATCAACAGAAGCTTCGGCGCGCACATCAGCCCGCGTCCGATCGAAACCATCGCTTGTTCGCCGCCCGACATGGTTCCGGCAAGCTGCGTGTGGCGCTCCGCAAGGCGCGGAAAGATACGGAAAATGTCGGCTATGCGCGCCTGCGTGACCGTATCCGAGGTCTCCTGATACGCGCCGACGCGTAGATTCTCTTCGACAGTAAGTTTGGAAAAGACCTTACGCCCCTCGGGGATGCAGGCAATGCCTGCCGCGACGATTTTGTGGGTCGAAATCCGCGTGATGTCGATGCCGTTGAAGACAATGCGACCTGCGCGCGGCGGCGTCAGCCCAAGGATCGAGCGGACAAGCGTCGTCTTGCCGGAGCCGTTGGAGCCAAGAAGGCAGGTGATGCTGCCAGATTTCACGGCGAGCGAGACACCCTGCAGCACATCGGCCTTGTCATAGGCCGTGTAGAC
>Ga0209048_10002575_pt1 | contig 17958 bp, 16 predicted proteins | sample FrelakmetCRP12CR_FD_187146 | JGI IMG/M metagenome (GOLD analysis project Ga0209048, IMG submission 187146) | Freshwater lake sediment microbial communities from the University of Notre Dame, USA, for methane emissions studies - CRP12 CR (SPAdes)... | ecosystem: Environmental > Aquatic >... | reverse complement strand
GCCTCCGGGTGCGCCCGGCGCGCGTACTCGAGCGCGGCCTCTTCTGCGAGCTTGTCGAGCACCTCGAGCAAGAGCCCAAAGCGAACGTTCCCGAGAAGCGGCTCGTCGACGACCATGAACCGGTGGCGGAGCGCCGGGTGCTGGCCGAGCGGGAGCGTGAAGTTCCGTGTCGTCTCGGCCGGTCTCAAGGTCGGTCCCAGGTGCGGCACGACACGCCACGCCGGCACGGATCAACCATCGCCAGGAGGGCCTCGAGGCGGGCCGGGCGAAGGGCGAGGTGGCTGGCTGGGGCTTTCGCAGGCGACGGACGGTGGCCTGCCGGCTGCTTCCCAACGGATCTCATCGCGCCGAGATAAGGTCCGCATTCGGGGTGGCCCACGGCCACTTGGGTTGCGCCGACTGGCCCGAGATGTCCCCCCCGAGGGCAAAGAAGGCGCGCCGTGAACGGCGACTCATCGTGCCGTCGGCCACTCGCGTTTGGCAATCGTCACGACCCGAGCCACGTTCGGATGGTCGCGTACACCTCCGGCCGACCGAGCAGGTCGAAGTGGCCCGTCCCGGCGGCGATCCACTGGCGCTCCTTGGCGAACCCGAGCGTGAGCTCCGGCTTGTCGTGGCGGCCGAGAGCGCTGTCCACCGGGACGAGCCCGTCGCCCGGGACCCTGCCGCGAGCCTCGCGCGCCTTCGTGGCGGCGATGGCGTAGCAAAGGACGCCCTCCGGCAGCTCGAGGCGCCTGCGGACATCGCCCGCGTGAGCGAAGCGGTCGCGCCCCTCCCAGTGCTCGTCGAGCACGTTCCCGAACCGCATGTCGGTGACGCCGGCGCCGCGGATCCTGCCGAGGCGGGCGAGCGGCGCGCTGTACCGGCTGACGCCGAGGAGCAGGCCGACCAGGTTCCCTCCGCGCTCGAGGGGCGCGCCGTGGTGAGGAGAGCCAAGGCAGACGAGCTTGCCGAGCCTTCTTCGCCAGGCGTGACCCTCGGCCTCGCCGAAGTGGCAGGCGCTCCGTGAGACCAGCCCGCCCATGCTGTGGCCTATGATCACCAACTCTTCGAGCGGCGCGGGCCACTCCGCCACGAGCGCCTCGACGAGCGCCGCGAATGCGCGGCCGTTTGCCGAGACGTGCAGGCCGCTGTTGTAGTGGAGGTAGACGGGCGTATAGCCGAGGTCGCGCGCGAGTGCGGCACCGTGGTCGTGGCCGAGCCGCGTCCACTGGCGGTCGCTCAAGCAGGACCCGTGCACCAGCACGAGGAGCTTCCCGCGGGCTTGCGGGAGAGCCAGGCGAAGGGCCCTCTTCTCGAGTTCCAGCGGCTGGCCGCCATGGCGGAGCCGCATCTCGATCGCGAGCGGGTTGCCACTCTCCTCCAGGTAGTCTCCAAGTACGCCGTTCAGCACCGCGAGCATTGCCTCGCGCCCGCGAGGGGGCGCTGTCTCTCCGACGAGCGGCGCCATCCCTGCGAGGGCGCGGTCGATGCCGGCTCCGACGAGTCGCGTCACGCCCCGGATGCTCCCGTAGACGGGCTTGGTCAGGAGCCGCGTTGGGGCTTCGAGCGGGCGCCCGAGGACGTCGGGCCCGGCACCGATGTTGTGGTGCATTGCCTCGACCAGGTCGGTGACGCCTCTCGTCGCGTCGACTGCCAGGCGGCTCGCACCTCGCAGCAAGTCCGCGGCGTTGCGGCTCCTGCCCCTCTTTGCCTTGTGGTGGGGAAGGGGTGGGGAAGCGGATCCCTTGGCAAGAGAGGTACGCTTCTTCGAGGTTCCAGCGCTCGCGGGCATCTGGACCGACGATACACACCTTATCGATTTCTCGCATCGGGCTCGCCCCGTGCGGGAATGCCGGGCTCTTGGCCTTGCTGTCCGTGGCCCCCTGACTGGCCTGGTGCGGTCCATGCGGATGGCGCCTGCGTTCGTTGTTCGCACGGCTCTTCCCGCCACTCGAGCAGCCCGCATCACGCGTCGCGTCGACGCACAAGCGACCACCGAGGCGCACCTCAGGTGACATGGTGCGCCCGGAACCTCAATTGACGGGTGCCAAACTTGATCGAGATCATGAGGCTTCACTTCACTTGGAGAACGACATGATACCTGCCATTCGGAATTGGGCGGTTGCACTGGGGCTGGCCGTTACCGCGATGCCGGTCCGGGCAGCGGTCGAGATCCTCGTGACCATCGAGGGAGTGAAGCAAGGGCAGTTCCGCGGAGACGGCGTCTCGCGCGCGCAATCCAACTCGATCGAGGTCTTCGCCGTGACGGAGGGCCTGCAGGTGCCCTTCGACGCCTCGACAGGGCGGGTCTCGGGCAGGCGCCAGTACGATCCCGTCGTCGTCACGAAGCGCATCGATCCCGCCTCCATCCAGATCCTGGAGGCGGCGGTCACGAACGAACGCCTGAAGACCGTGACCATCAGGTTCCTCCACACTCAGCGAACTGGCGCCGAGTCGGTCGTCCACACGATCAAGCTTTCGAACGCCACCATCACGTCCGTGAAGACCCACGTGGATGTGAAGAACCTGCCTGCGTCGAACGAGATCGGCTACGAGGACGTGGCGTTCAGCTTCGAGAAGATCGAGGTCACGGACGGCGGCCTGGACGTGATCGACGAGGTCCAGCTCCTGCCCTGAGATTCCCGGAGGCCTTCGCGCTTTCCCGGCGGAGAGGCCGGCCGGTACGATCCCGAATCGCAGTTGTCGTTTCGCTCGGCCGGGCCTCTCGACGGTCCGGTCATGAAGCGCATGTGCGTGGCGTGCCATCCAAGGGAGTGACCCGCGGTTCCCGGGGCGCGGCAGCGGGCGGCGTTCAGCCTTTCGTCCGTACCGGGCGGAAGCCGACGTCACGCTTACGGGCCAGCTGACGTGGCGGGCGGTACCTGGCATTTGCGCTGTCCCGGAGCAGGGGGCGAAAGAGGCTCTCCGTCTCGAAGGAGCCGGAGGTTGACCGCGGCCCGGACGTACCCGGGATCGAGCTCCAGCGCGCGGACGAGCGCGGCCTCGGCCGCAGGAGCGTTGCAGTGCTCCGCCAGCGAAACACCGAGGTTGTTGTGGGCCCGCGCATTCTGCGGTGACTTCTTCACGACGTCCTCCCAGAAGTGGACGTCGTCAAGGTAGACGAGGCTGCGCACAGCGGTGGCAGCTCCGAGAGCGAGGAGAAGGGCGACAGTTGCGGCGCGCCTGAAGCCGCCCAGCGACGCGAGCCAGCGCCCCGCGAGCCAGGCCGGGCCCAGGATTGCCATGTAGAGCTGCCGGTCGTTTGCCGGTTCGGGACGAGGGATGAGCCAGCCCGATGCTGGAAGCCAGACGAGGAACCACAGGGCGGCGAACCCGGCCGAGCTCCGCACGTGGACGAGCCCGGCGACGAGCGTAGCGAGGAGCAGCACCGCTTCCACTGCGACGGCCGGCGTGAGCGTCGCCACCACCGGAAGCGCCGGGTCTGCGTTCAAGAGGTCGATCCGCACGAGCTGTCCGGTGAGCCACGAGAGCGCGTGGACGTGCGTGAGTAGGTTTGAGAGAGGATCTCTCACCGCAAGACTCCTCTCCAGCATGTGCCGGTAGGTAGGTGCCGCGAGAGACGCCGAGGCCGCCGCCGCGAGGACGAGCCAGTGCACGGCCGTGGCCTTCAGGGAATCCCCCCATCGGAAGGGGCGAGGACCGAAGGCGGCCTCGATGAGGACGAGCGCAAGAGGCAAGGCGGCCGTGCTCTCCTTCACGAGCAGCGACGCGAGAAAGAGGAGGGGAGAGACGATGTGGACCAGGCTCGGAGTCGGCCGGTCTCGCCCGACCAGCCAGGCGAGGATGCTCGACAGGGCGAACGACGCGGCGAGTGACGACGACCGCCCGGAGATGTAGGTGACCGCCTCCGTCTGGACGGGATGCAGCGCGAAGAGAAGTGCGCCGAGGAGGGCTGCCCGCGGAACCGCAGAGCCGAGCCGCCGGAAGATCGCGTAGGCGAGGAGCGCGTTCGCGGCGTGGATTCCGATGTTCACGCCGTGGAAGCCTGTGAGCCCGAGCCCGGAAGCCTGATTGAGCGCGAAGGAGAGCTTGAGGATCGGTCGGATTCCCGGCATCGACGCCCACCAGGCGGCGAGCGAGCGGACGCGCGGCTCGTTCACGATCACGTGTTCGTCGTCGAACTGGAAATCGCCCGCGAACGACGTCGCGTAGGCCGCGACCACGGCAAGGATCAGGATCCAGAAGGCCCACGCGGGAGAATCCGCTGCCGCGGGCGCGGTCGGAGGCGGGCCTGACCGCCAAGGAGCCTCCTCATCCACCGTGAGCCGCCTCGTCGAAAGCGGCTTCGAGCATCTTCGCGGCCGTCCACCATCGGTCGGGTGCCCCGAGGAGAACGATCACGACCTCGGTGCCGTCTCGCTCGGCGCGGCCGACGAGGCACTTGCCGGCGGCCGGCGTGAAGCCGCTCTTCACGCCGGTGGCGCCGCGGACTCGGCCGAGGAGCGCGTTCCCGGTGACCGCGCTCAGGCTTCGTCCGTCGCGCGTCCTCACCTCGGCGCGCTCGAGCGCCACGATCCGCCGGAACTCGGGGAAGGCGAGCGCCCGCTGCGTGAGCCGCCACAGGTCCATCGCGGCAGAATGGTGGCCCGGTGCGTCGTGACCGCACGGGTTCTCGAAGCGGGTGGCGCTGAGCCCCAGGTCAACGGCGCGCCGGTTCATGAGCTCGACGAACGCCTCCACGCTCCCCGCGATGTGCTCGGCGAGAACGAGACAGGCGTCGTTCGCGGAGGAGACGAGCATCGCGGTCAGGGCGTCTCCGGCGCGGATCTGGTCCCCGGCGCGGAGACCGAGCCACGTGCCCGTGGCCTTCGCGGCCCGCGGACTGACCTTGAGCCACTCGTCGGGACTTCCACCTCGCTCGAGCACGAGGAGGGCGGTCATGATCTTCGTGAGGGAAGCGGGGGGCAGCGGCTTCTCGGGGGCGCGAGCCCAGAGCAGGCGTCCGTCCACCGCGACGAGGTACGACGCCGCCGCGTGAGGGAAGCGGTCTTCGAGCGGTGCCGCCGGCGCGACCGGGGCGAGCGCGAGGAGGGCCGCCGCGACTCTGTGAAGCACCTAGAACCCGAAGACTCCCTTCACCGCCTTTTTCGCGGCGTCCTCCGCATTCTTCTGGGCGGCTTCCTGCGGCGTGGCTGGCGGAGGGCTCGGCTTCTTCGCCTGGGAGTCCTGCGCGTACTTGACGCAGAACTGCAGGAGGTTGGGCTCCATCCCGGTGAAGCTCTTCCCGGCGCAGTCGCGCTGCGCGAGAGCGCGCGCTTCGTCGGGGCAGTAGCCGTAGACGAAGCTCACGTCGGCCTTCTTTGCCGGGTCGGTCGCGGAACCGGGCGCCTTGAGCGCCTTCGCCGACTCGGAACAGAGCCCGGCTCGCACGGTCTCGAGGTTCGCGTTGCACATCTTCGCGGCCTGGGACTGTTCATCTGGGGACCGCTTGGCCACGATCGAGTATCCCGCGGGCGTCCCCAGGTGCGCGCAGAAGTCGCCCTTCCTCGCCTTGCAGACATCCGTCATCGTGAAGGTCGAGGTCGACATCGTCTTTACCGCTTCGTCGCAGGCCTTGGCCTGGCCTGCCGCGGCGGCCGCCTGCCCTTCCTCCGCCTGCTTCTTGTATGCCTCGGCGGTGCGCTTCATCTCGCCTGCGTCGCATTCCTCGCCGAGGTTCCGCCCCGTTATCTTCATCACCATGTCGCCATGAGAGGAGTGCATCGTCATCTGGCCCGTGTAGCCATCTCCCTTCTGGACCATCTCCCCCTCACCGGTCATCGGCTCCTTGCCCTGGCAGGCCATCTTCCAGGTCATGCGCGGACCGTCGTGCTTCACGTCGCTGATCTTGCAGCTGTCGTCGTCGCGGCCGGCCTTGGGCGGCTCCTTCCAGTCCTTCTTCGGCGCGCAGAACTTGGAGGTGGTCGGAGGCATCGAGAAGCCCTGCATCTGCATCTCGACGGTCTGCTCCCACTTGACGCCAGGCTCCTTTCCGCCCGTCTGGGCGCGGCTCGGGCCCGGCAAAGCGAGCATCGTCGACACGGCGAGACACGACAGCGAGATGCGCGTGCGATTCGACATCGGCCCTCCCGAAGGCGCCCGTGGGCGGTGACGCCGGCGATGATACTTCGCCAATCCGGCGGCGGCGTGGCCGGTCGGGCCGAGGGCACCTCAGGAGCCCCGATTGGGGCGGCGGATGGCTCGGACTCCAGGAACGAGCGTGTGAGCGCGCGCGCCCTTCGCCGCCGGTCATGTCCTGCGCCGGAGGCCGTTCCCGGACAGCCCGCGCCCGAGCGGGCGGCCATGGTTCAGGGCGCGGTGGTCGAGCGCGGTCCCCGGAGAACCGGCACTGGTCAGGGCGGCTTCGTCGCCTTGGCTCGCACGCCGACGACGTTCGGGATCGGCGCCTGTTTGGCGTTCCGGTCATAGGACGAGAACCCGCTCTCGAAGCTGCCCGCGAGGTCGATCGACACCTCGCCGGCGCGAATCGAGAGGCTCGCCTCCGGGCCACCCTCCACGTGCATGGCTCTCGCGACGTGGAGGGGGAGGGCGAGGACCCGCTCGATCCAGTCGTACATGGCGAGGGGGGTTCTCGTGAACAGGAACAGGATCCGGCCCCGGTCGTCCTGAGCGATGGCGGCCTCGCTCCAGCGCTTCGAGTCCGGCGACCACACCCCCGTCCCGTTTCCCTTGATGAGGCGGAGGTTCTGGACGACGGTGTCGTAATCGCGGTCGAGCGCGGCCCGCGCCGCGGCGGATCGGCCGGACTCGGGCGGGTCGAGGTCCACGATCACGGCAGGTGGGATGCCCGGCCTCCGAGGCCCGAACGCGAAGGCGGAGCGGTAGGCGTTCCACCTGGGGTTGTTGGAGCGCTGGCCGTTCCGGAAATAGCCCACGTTCGTCAGTCCGTCGCCCTGGAACATCCCCGCGTTGATGGCCACCGAGAAGCCGCCGTCCTTCAGCCAATCCTGTGCCGTGCGGCTCTTGCCGCCATTCTCGGATGCGAGGGAGGCCCGCAGCTCGACGCGGGAGGCGTCCACCCTCACCACGTGAAGGAGCCCGTCGCCATAGTCGGGGTCCGTGGCCAGGGTGAAGGTCGCGTACTCGATGCCGTCGGCCACGGTGCGCCAGGGAGGAGGCTCGGCGTCCTTCCCGTCCGCACGCACGACGGGCGACCAAAGGAGCGCGAGGAGCGCGAGCGGCGCCCAGGACGGCGGAAGGCGTGCGAGTCCTCGGGGCATCGGAATCGAGCCTCCGGCGATCGCTGCCGGAGGCCCCGACCGACAACCCATAGCACCGAAACTAGGGCGAATGATCGACGCCTGCGCCTTCCCGGCCCGCGCCAGGAGAGGGCCGCGACCCTGGCTCTCGCCGGGCGTCGAAGGCCTCGCGGCGCCGAGTCGAAGGGCGAGGGACTCGAAAGTGTGAAGCTCCGCCCGAGATGCGCCGAAGCTGCGGCCCACTTCCCTAGCTCGGACTCCCGCAGGCGGCGAGCTTGCGCGCGAGCACCGCCTCCTCGGCAGGGTTCCGGACGAGGAGAAGTGCCGCGCGCAGCTGCTCCCTCGCGCGCTCGGGGCGGCCGGCCCGGAGCTCGAACTCTGCCACCGCTGCGGAGAGAAACGGGTAGCGCGCGAGCCGCTCGCGATCCTCGATGGCCGCGAGCGCACGCAGACCTGCCTCCGGACCCTCGGCCATCCCCACCGCGATGGCGCGGTTCAGCGCGACGACCGGCGTCGGTCGCAGGCGCCACAGGAGGTCGTAGAGCTTCCGGATGGAAGGCCAGTCCGTCTCCGAGAAGTCCGCCGCGGCGGCGTGCCGGGCGGCGATCGCCGCCTCGAGGTGCCACCCGGTGAGGGCGTCACCCTCGGCCGAGAGGTCGAGCCGGCGCAGCCCCTCTGCGATGAGGTCGCGGTCCCAGCGGCCCCGGTCCTGCTCGGCGAGGAGGAGAAGGTTCCCGTCGTCTCCCACCCGCGACGAGAGCCGGGCGGCGAGGAAGCAGAAGAGGGCGAGGAGCGCCTGCGTCTCGGGCCCGGCCGCCGCCGGCAGCTTCGAGAGGAGCGCGGCGAGCCGGACCGCCTCGTGGCAGAGGTCGTCGCGGACCGCCTGCTGGGGGTGGGCCCCGTGGTAGCCCTCGTTGAAGAGGAGGTAGATGGCGCTCTGCACCGAAGGGAGCCGCGCCCTGACTTGGACGGGGTCCCGCACCTCGTAGAGCGCACCCCGCTCCTCGAGCGCGCGCCGCGACCTGAAGAGCTGCTTCTCCATCGCGCCCTCCGAGGAGAGGAAGGCCTGCGCGATCTCTCGCACCGAGAAGCCGCAGAGGTACTTCAGGATCACTCCCACCTGGGCCGCCGGGGCGAGCCCCGGGTCGCAGCAGGAGAACATGAGCCGGAGCTCGTCGTCGGCGATGGCGTGCTCCTCGGCCCCGCCTTCCGGTGCCCCTGCCGCGGCCTCCAGCTCGCGCGAGATGGCCGGGGCGACCCGGTCGAAGGTGCCATCCCGCCGCAGGAGGTCGATCGCCCGGTTGTGGGCCGAGCGCATGAGCCAGGCGGACGGGTTCTCGGGGGTACGGCCGAACTTCCAGGTCTCGAGCGCCCGGACGAGCGCGTCCTGCACTGCATCCTCGGCGAGCGAGAGGCGGCGCACGCCGAGGACGCGGACGAGCGAGGAGACCATCCGGCCCGCCTCGCGGCGGAAGAGGTGATCCGCGAGGCGGGACGTCTCGCCGGTCACATCGCCCGCACCGGACGGACCTCGACGGCGCCGTCCTTCTCGTAGGTGGGGCAGCCGCGGGCGATCTCGACCGCCGCGTCGAGGTCCTTCGCCTCGACGATGGCGTACCCACCCACGAGGTCCTTCGCCTCGGCGAAGGGGCCGTCGGAAACTGCCTTGCGGCTTCCGCGAACGACCTTTCCACCCGCCTCGAGCGGCGCCCCCTGGCCCTTGTAGACCCCCGACTTCGTGAGCCCCTCGAACCAGGCGAACCACCTCTGCATGTGCTGCTGCATCTGCTCGGGCGAGTCGCCCGAGGTGTTGCCGCCGCGGAAGATGAGCATGAAGTTGGCCATCGCAAGAACCTCGTACGTTTGAGCCGGTGGATTCCGGCCTATCGCACTACCGACGATCCGGCGAACGCGATCCGGACAAGGGATGCGCGCGCTGGACCATCTCCGCGCCCGGCGAGCGGCTATCGGGAGCCGGGACGGCCCGCCCCGAAACCCATATTCCGGTCCGGTAGCGGCGCAATGCACGCGGGCGCGGACCGGCGGGACCCGGATCCGGGCCTCGAAGGACGGTCTGCCGAAAGGGAGCGGCATTGGACCGAGGAACGGGAGCGCGAGGTGTCGCTTTCATGTGGGGCAAAGAGGACCCCCTCGCTCGCCGCGAGCCGAGCGTGGAGGGGCCCGCAGCGTACCGGTCGCGGGCTGGACCCGGAGTGGGGACACCTGGATGGGTGGTTTGCTCGGGCGCAAGTGCTCGAACCGACGGGGGACGCGCGGTTGCTCGGCGGGCGCGGGACAGCATGGTGAGAGTGGAAGGCCCGGGTGTGCCAAGACTGACCGCAGGGACTTCGTTTGTTCGCCAGCGCCGGGCGCTCGCGGCAACGCAAGGCCGCAAGGCGCATGACGCAGCGCCCCGTGCTCGGAGACCCCCAAGAAAGGTGCAGCAAGCCTTCCGGAAAGTGTGGCGGTGCCTCGCCCTTTTGGCTACCTGTGATGACTTACGGTGCGGTCCAACGGGACAGCCCCGGGAAGGAATCGGGAGCGGCGAGCGATCGGTCCAACGGTTTCACACGGAGGCGAGCGAATGCGTCCTTACGCGGCGATGTTGTCGGTGTTCCTCGGAGTCGTCGTCGGCCTGGCTGGAGTCGCCCAGGCGGACGGCAAGGCAGACAAGTTCCAGAAGATCTCGGATCAGGAGTTCGTTCCCGCCCGGGGACCCCTCGGCGTCCAGCCGAACATGGTCCACGTGGTCGTGAAGATGAGGGCCGACTCGGTCGCCCGCGTTCACGCGCTCACCGGCCAGCGGCCGACCGGCACGGAGCTCCGCGCAGTCGAGTCGGCCATCGCCTCCCAGCACGCGTCGGTGGAGCCGCACATCCGGGCGCTCGGCGGAAAGGTTCTCGCACGGTTCTCCCACGCCCTGAACGGCGTGAAGGTGGAGATCGACCGCCGCCAGATCCCGTCGCTCCTCAAGGCGCCGGGCGTCGTCGCGGTGCTGCCGGTCCGCACCTACAAGCTCAACAACCAGGTGAGCGTGCCCTTCATCGGCGCTCCCGGCGTCTGGGGCGGCCTGCCCGGGTTCCGCGGCGAAGGCGTCAAGATCGCCATCGTCGACACCGGCATCGACTACACCCACGCCGACTTCGGCGGCCCCGGCACGGTGGACGCGTTCAACGCGGCGAAGGCCAAGAGCACGGTCGCGGCCGACCCGGCGCTCTTCGGGCCCAACGCCTCCAAGGTGAAGGGCGGCATTGACCTGGTCGGCGACGACTACAACGCGGACAACACCTCGGCCGCCTATCAGCCCGTGCCGCATCCGGATCCGAACCCCCTCGACTGCAACGGCCACGGCTCCCACGTCTCTGGCACCGCGGCGGGCTACGGCGTGGGCGCCGACGGAAAGACCTACCCGGGCCCCTACAACGCTAGCATCTACACGCCGGGCGCCTTCCTGGTCGGCCCCGGCGTCGCCCCCAAGGCGGATCTCTATGCGGTCCGCGTGTTCGGGTGCGCCGGCTCGACGAACGTTGTGGTTGACGCCATCGACTGGGCGGTGAAGCACGACATGGACGTGATCAGCATGTCGCTCGGCTCGGACTTCGGCCCGGGCGACTCCGCCGACGCGGAGGCCGCGTCGAACGCCGTCGACGCGGGCATCATCGTCGTCGCCGCCTCCGGAAACGCCGGTCCCGCCCCCTACATCACGAGCAGCCCGGCCTCCGGGAACGGCGTCATCAGCGTCGCCGCCACCGACTCGACGCCGACCTTCCCCGGCGCGACCCTCGCCTTCTCGGCGACCACCACCATCAAGGCGCAGAATTCGAACAATGGGGCGCTCAACACCGGGGCGGTACCGGTGGTGGTTCTCAAGACGTCCACGGGAGCGGTCTCGCTCGGCTGCACCGAGAGCGAGTACGCGAATGGCAACATCGCCGGCAAGCTGGTGGTGGTGAAGCGCGGTACCTGCAACCGCATCCTCCGGGCGCAGTACGGCTTCAAGTACGGCGCCGCCGCGGTGGCGATGATCAATTCCAGCGCGGGCTACCCCCCCTACGAGGGCGATATCCCGGCGTGCCCGTTCTCGGGCGCCACCGGAACCTGCACGGCGACGGGCAACGTGACGATCCCGTTCTTCGGCGTCCTCGCGAGCGACGCGAAGGCCCTTACCGCCGCCACCACCGCCACGGAGACGGCGATCAGCCTCGCGAACCCCGGCTTCGAGGCGGTCGCGAGCTTCAGCTCCGGCGGTCCCCGCTACGGCGATAGCGCCTTCAAGCCATCCGTCACCGCGCCCGGTGTCTCGGTGAAGAGCGTGCTCTCCGGTTCGGGAAACTGGTACACGGTCGAGTCCGGCACCTCCATGGCAACTCCGCACGTGGCTGGCGTGGCGGCGCTCGTCCGCCAGGCGCACCCGTACTGGAGCGTGTTCGCGCTGCGCGCCGCGATCCTCGAGACCGCGGACCCCGGGATCCTCAAGGACTACGCCCCGAGGCTCGAGGGCTCCGGCGTCGTCCAGCCGGCCTTCGCGACGGCGACGCAGGCGGTGGCGTTCACGGACTGCGACGAGGCCAACGCTTTGTCGTTCGGCTTCGCCGACCTGCTGCACGACTTCCACGACTGGAAGGCGGTGACCGTGAAGAACCACGGCTCGTCGTCGGTCAGCTTCAACGTGACCTCCACCGCGGTTGGCGGGCAGCCGCACACGGTGAAGCTGAGCCGCAACACGGTCAGCGTCGGCCCGCACGGCTACACGACCTTCTACGTCGGGCTCGACGTGCCCGCCGCCACGGCAGGCGACTCGACCGACTTCCGCGAGGTGGCTGGCTACGTGACGCTCGCGCCCGCGACCTCCAAGTCGAACAACGGCGCCTCGCTCCGGCTCCCGTACTACCTCGTGCCCGCGGCCCGCTCGAACCTCTACGCCTTCGACTCCTGGGGCTTCGGCGCGGATCACCCGGACGGGAGGCTCTTCCTCTCGAACTTCGGCGGCGTACTTCCCTCGAACCCGGACGTCTACGCCTGGGGGCTCTTCGAGAAGCCGAGCGGCGTGACGGTCTACGACACGCGCGCGGTGGGCGTGCAGACGTTCCCCATCTCCGCGACCGACAACTTCCTCGTCTTCGCCGTGAACGGCTACCAGCGCTGGTCGACGGCCGCGGCAGGTGAGTTCGACATCCTCATCGACTCGACCGGAGACGGGAAGCCGGACTACGACCTGTTCAGCGCCGATTACGGCTACCTCACCACGGGCTCCTACAACGGGCAGGTGGTATCGGCGCTCCTGAACCTGTCCACTGGCAAGATCACCAAGGTCTACGGCGCGGGCGCGCCCACGGACAGCTCCATCATCGAGCTCGCGGTCGCGGCCTCCGACATCGGCGTCACGTCGAGTAACCCGATCTTCTCCTACTCCGAGCAGCACTTCTCCTACGACGGGAGCTCGGCGGCGACTCCCGGGTCGGCGTCGTTCAACGTGTTCGCGCCGGCGATCAGCAACGCCCTGGTGATCAGCCCGCTCGCGCCGAACACCTGGGCCAAGGTTCCGGTGTCGATCGACCCCACCCAGTGGGCGACGACACCCGCGAAGGGGCTCATGGTCGTCGACCTCGACACCAAGCCCGGCCGGCACCAGGCGCAGCTCATCCGAGTCGACGAGAAGTAGCAGCGTGAAGTGTCAGGGGCCGGATCCGGGATCATGCCCGGATCCGGCCCCTTCATCTTCGAGGCGCAGAGGCGTCGAACCGCCTTCAGCGGATGACGACGGTCCGCTCGCGAGCTGGCCGAGGCGATTGCGGCCGGGCGAGGGCGAACGGAGCGAGGAGCACGGCCACGCCGGCAGCGCAGCCGGGGACACCGCCTGCCACACCCCCCAAGGCCGCTGCGACGAGCATGCTGCAGGCGGTCCAGGCGACGAAGATCACGCTGCCCTCCTCGGTGCAAAGCGCGGGACGTCCTTCGCGCACTCGATGACGAAGGCGACCACACTCGCTTCGCCCCGACCGGCCGGCCGCTCGATGAGCTCGTAGACGAGAAAGCTCGAGCCGAGCTTCTCCTGCAGGATGTCGATGGGGCGGCCCCCCTTCGCGCTTGCGAGCCACCTGGCTCTTGCGGAGAGGGCGCGGACGGCCTCGTCGCGCCAGTAGACGTCCTCGAGCTGGTCCTGGACCAGGGCCACGTGCTCGCAGGGACTCGCCCCTATTCCTCTCGCTCCGTAGAGGTGCGCGAAGCAGACCGGACAGAGGAAGGAGCCCAGGTCGGCGGGAATTGCGCTCCTCGAGACAGGGCGGAACTGGTGAAGCCTCGTGTGGATGGCGATTGCCATGAAGCGCTCCTTTCGCGTCCGCCAAAGATAGGCACGCGGGAGAGCGGGATAAAGACGTGCAACATAGACATACTGTCCCACTCTTGGAACAAACGGCCGGCTTGCTCAGCCGGGGGAGAGAAGCTCGGACTTCGAGGTGACGAGAGGTCGCACGGCTGGCCCTGCGTCGCTCTCGCCTAACGGAAAAGCTAGTCCTCTCTCAAGCTTGACCCACTATTCCCTCGAAAGTGGGTGTCGCGGGATCGCGGCACTGGCGGGCGCGTCCCGGCACTGCCAACATCCGCTTTCAGGGCAGCCCCGGAGACCCCGCGCGAGCGAGGCGCGGCGGCGTGCCGGGCGGAGGGGGCACAACGTGGCGAGCGTGGTCACCAAGGAAGAGCGGCGCGACTTCTCGCGGATTGCCCTCCATCGGCCGGCGACGATCGAGGTGGGCGGGGTGAAGACGCCCTGCGCGCTCCTCGACATCTCGCTCTGCGGCGCGCTCGTCCGCATCCCGCCCGTCCTCTCCGCTTCCGAGGGTCAGGCGTGCACGCTCGTCGTGCGTCTCGACCACGGGATCGAGACCATCCGCATGCGCGGCGTCGTCGCTCACCGCGGAGAGGACACCGTGGGGGTGCGCTCCCGCGAGGTCGACCTGGACGGCATCGCTCACCTGCGCCGGCTTCTCGAGGTGAACCTGGGCGAGGATGCGCTCCTCCACCGGGAGCTCGCCGCGCTCATCCGCAGAAGGTAGCGGAAGGGAGAGCGAGCGGCGCCGCGACGCGATAGTCTCGCCTCCAGGGGTGACGGTGGCGAGCGATCGCGACAACGGCGTGGATGAGCTCTTGAGGAAGGCCGCGCTCAAGGACGCGGCCGGCGACCTCGCGGGCGCCGTGGCGGCCTGCGACGGGGCGCTGCGGATCCGGGACCGCGAGCCAAGGGCCCACTACATGCGCGGCTCCTTCCTCATGCGCCAGGGACGCCACGGCGAGGCGGCGCACGCGCTTCAGCGCGCGGTCGACCTCAGGGGAGACTACGCCGAGGCCCACGTGAACCTCGGCATCTCGCTCTTCCAGCTGGGGCGGGCCGGCGAGGCCGCGGCCGCGTTCAGGGACGGGGTGAGGCACGGGCCGTCGCTCCCGAACGCCCACCTGGCTCTCGGGAACGCGCTCTTCGCGCTCGGCGACCCCCGGGGCGCGGCGGCCGCCTACGAGGAGGCGCTGCGGCTCGAGCCGAGCTACGCGAAGGCCCACGAGTACGCCGGCGACGCGTATATCGCCATCGGCGACGAGGAGTTCGCGCGTCGTCACGCCGAAGGGCTCCGGAAGCTCGATGCGGACGCTGCCCGGGCGCTCCTGGGGCGAATCGCGGAGCGGTTCGGCTGACCGAGGTCGCTTCGCGCTTCCGCGAAATCGGACTTCACCTCTCCACTTCGCCCGCAGGAGGGACTAGCGTCCCGGACGGGTCGGCGCTATGGTGCGCCGCCATGCGACTCGGTTTCGGCGAAATCCTCGTTGTTCTGGTGATTGCTCTTCTCGTGTTCGGGCCGACGAAGCTCCCGCAGCTCGGCGACGCGCTCGGCAAGGGCATCCGCAACTTCAAGAAGGCCCAGGCTGGCATGGACGAGGACGAGGAGAGGGAGCAGGCGCGCCTCGCTGCCGCCCGGCAGGTCTCCTCGCCGCAGTCGTCCGGCGTCGAGGCGAAGAAGGTCTAGCGCCGCCCGGGGCCGCCCCCGGGCTCCTCTCTAGCGCAGGAACTCGACCAGGACCGCGTTGAAGCGGTCCGCGGCCTCGAGGTGTGGGATGTGGCCCACGCTTTCGATCTCGACGAGCTTCGCGCCGGGAATGGCCTTTGCCGCGCGCTTGCCGAGGTCGGGGTACTGGCCGAGCGTCGCAAGCACCTCCTTCGGGAGGGCCCCGCGCCCGAGCGTGGTCCGGTCCTCCTGGCCGATGACGAGCATGGCCGGCACCCGCAGGCGCGGCAGGTCCTGCACGACAGGCTGGGTGTAGATCATGTCGTAGGTGAGCGCCGAGGCCCGGGCCGCCCTGGGCCACTCTCCCCCGAGCGTCTGCCGCCAGGCGAGCTCGGCAAACTGTCCGTACTCGTCCCGCCACCTCGCGAAGTACGACCGGTAGAACCGCTCCAGCCCGTCCTTCGTGGGCGTGAGCATGGTCCGGTAGGTCGCGTCGAGGCTCGCGTAGGGCACCTTCTCGCGGTAGTCCTCGAGGCCGATGGGGTTCTCGAGCACGAGCGCGGCGGTCGCCTCCGGGTACATGAGCGCGAACCGCACCGCGAGCATCCCCCCCATCGAATGGCCGACGATGGCTGCCTTTGGAATGACGAGCGCGTCGAGGAGCCGCTTCGTGTTCGAGGCGAGGAGCTCGAAGGTGTAGTGGACGTCGGCCTTGGACGACTTCCCGAAGCCGATCTGGTCCGGCACGACCACGCGGAAGCCGGCGGCGGAGAGCGCCTCGATGGTCGGTGCCCAGTAGGCGCCGAAGAAGTTCTTCCCGTGCAGGAGAACGACCACCTTCCCGTTCGCGGGGCCGGACGGGGGCACGTCCATGAAGGCCATGCGCAGGTCCTGCCCGTCGATAGGTACCGGCAGGAACTTCACCGGGTACGGGTACGGAAGGCCCTCGAGCGCGATGCCGAGCGGCTCCGCGGGAGCGGCAGCGGCGGTTTCCGGCGGAGCTGCGAGGAGCGTGGCGAGAAGCGCGAGGAGCATGGCCGAAGCCTAGCGAATTCGGCGGCGGCGCGCGCCGTCTTGCCGGCCGGCGGCGAGGCCGAGCCGCCGTGCCTCCGCGGCGAGCCCTTCAATCTCCGAAGGCCCGTCCGGGACCACCCGGGAGGGCTCCTCGAGGAGGAGCCGCTCGAGCGCCAGGTCCTCGGCGAGCCTCGCCGCGTCCACCTCGTCCATGCCCATCCTCGTGAGGAAACGCGCGCGTCCCCTCCGGGGGACTCGCCTCTCGCGAAGCCAGCGAGCTTCCGCCCTCGCGACGTCGGACGCCGATGGAGCGAGCCCCAGCGAACGGGCGAGCCCGGCGAGGAGCGCGCGCCGGAGCCCGTCCTCGGCGAGCGCGGCCCCGCGCACGCCCGTCGCCGCCGGAAGCGCGGCCTTGCGAGCGGCACCGGCGAGCTTCCGCCTCCTCACGAGCGACGAGGCGGGTCTCGGTGCCGAAGCGGGCAGCTGCACGGCCGCCGCGCTCCGGGCGAACGCCGCCGCGGCCGCCAGGGTCGCCCTCGCGTCGCTCGCCTTCACGTCGGGCAGGCCGGCTGCGGCAAACCCGTCCCAGCGCGAGCGGGCGCCGCGGCTCCAGCGGCTCTCGATCCGGGCGAGCAAGGTCTTCCAGGTCCTGTCCATGTAGAAGGTCCTCTCGGCGAGGTCGACGAGCGCATGCGCCTCCCCCCGCGAGAGGGCTCCGGCAGCGACGGCTCCAGCGGCGGCGGCGCGCACGTTCACGAGCGGGACCGTGAAGGCGCGATAGCCGTGCTCGGGGCCGGCGTGAAGGAGAGCCACCTCGCCGTCGTCGAGGAGGCGCCCGTCCCTGTAGGCGGCGAAGATCTCGCCGACTCCCACCATTCCGAACTGCCAGAGCTCCGCCGCGCGGAGCGCCCCCATGCTCGCGCCTCCGAAGACGGCCACGCCCGCGGCGAGCGCGTCGAGGATCTCCCGGTGCCAGACCGACGGCTCGCTCTCGAAGAGCCCGTCCACGAGCGCGATGGCCCGGGGCGCGTGCTCGAGCGCCCGCCAGACGTCACCCTGGCGGGCCGGGGGAAGCACCGTGCAGGGCGCGATCCGCAGGGCCGCGTTCGCCGGCAGGGAGGGGCCGAGGAACACGACGAGGTCGGAGCGCCTCACAGGAGCTCCGAGCGCAGGAGGTGGGGCGCCAGCACCTTCACGACGTGGATCCCAGGCGAGGGCGGCGGGAGATCGACCGCCACGACCGGCCTGCCGGCCCGGCCAAGGCACCCGAGCACCGAGCCGACCGCCTCGCTCGAGCTCCGGCTCGCGAGGCGCGGCATCGCCGAGGCATCCCTCCGCGGGCGCGCCCGGTGGCAGTATTGCAGTAGCTCCTCCATCGCGGCGCCGTCCGCGGGCCGCACGTCCTCCCGGGCGCCGTGGATGTCGGTCAGGCGCGACTGGGCCGCCTCCAGGAGCGCAGCGCGAAGAGCCCACTCCCCGTCGAGCCCGGCGGCATAGCCGGCGGTGAGCGGCACCGGGCCCTGGTGGCTGTCGGCGAGGATCGCTGCGGCGACCGGGAGATCCCCGCGCGTCGAGAGGTCGAGGAGGAAGATCTCGAAGCCGCGGGCGGCGAGCCGGCGCACGAGCCTTGCCACGCGAGGGGCCGCGTCGGAGACCCCGCCCGGGTGGAGTAGCCTCGCCGCGATGGCCGCGGGCGTGAACCCGTCGGGCAAGGCGCGGGCGAGGCGATCCCGCTCGGCGGCCTCGAG
>Ga0209048_10002574_pt1 | contig 17961 bp, 14 predicted proteins | sample FrelakmetCRP12CR_FD_187146 | JGI IMG/M metagenome (GOLD analysis project Ga0209048, IMG submission 187146) | Freshwater lake sediment microbial communities from the University of Notre Dame, USA, for methane emissions studies - CRP12 CR (SPAdes)... | ecosystem: Environmental > Aquatic >... | reverse complement strand
GAAAAACAAAGGGCCGCGGCAATCGCCGCGGCCCCGTGGATCCGTTGCTTGACCGGAGCGGCCGTCAGGGCTTCTCTTCCTTGATCTGCAGCAGCCGCGTCGGCTGGCCCATGTAGTTCTGGACCTCGACCTTGCCCGTCTTCTTGTCGATCGAGGCCATGCCCTGGCCGATGATCTTGCCCTCGCCCTTGCCGCTCTTGTCGAAGCGCATCTCGATGACGCCGAGGTTGTACTTCTCCCTCGTCCCGCCGCTGATCGAAGCGCCGAAGGAGATCGGGCGGTTGGTCGCGAGGACGACCTGGCGTGTGCCGTCGGGAAGCGTGTTCTCCCGGGCGTAGTAGAGGGCATAGGCGAGAGTGCCCTGCGAGTAGATGTAGCCGACCTGCGGCAGCTGACTCAAGTCGGCGACCATCTGCGCATTGCCTTCGGTCTTCAGAACGTCGGTCAGAGCGATGCGCTCGGCATCCGAGGACCAGCGATAAATCCCGATGGTGACATTCGTTCCGCCCCCGCCCCCGAGCATGTTGAGGGCCCAGGCGGTGTAGACGACGATCGGGGTCGGCCCTTCGGCGGCAGGCGCCGCGAGAGCGATCAGCAGTCCGAGAACGGCGGGAATGGCGATCAGGCGCTTACGCATAAATGCTCCTTTTCTCAATCGTAGGGCCGTCTGTGGCCAAACACCGGGAACTCTATACCGACAAATGACGACGACTCGTCGCTGCGGCGCGCCAAAACCCGACTAAACTGGCCCCAAATGGGACCCAAGACCGGAAGGGCGATGCTCGGCGTGGCCCTGACGGCGGCCTTGTGGGCCGGCTGCCGCTCCGTCACCCTGGCGCCATTCACCCTGCCGCCCGTCGACCTGGATCGTTTCATGGGCGACTGGTACGTCATCGCCAACATCCCGACGCCCTTCGTGAAGAACGCGTACAACGCCGTACAGAACTACCAGTTGAACGCCGATGGAACCATCGCGACGACCTTCACGTACAACGAAGGCGGCTTCGACGGAAGAAAGCGAACGCTGACACCGAGAGGCTACGTGCGCGAGGGGACTTCCAACGCGGAGTGGGGCCTGCAGTTCGGGCCGATCCTCGCCGAGTACCTGATCGCATACGTCGACCCGGACTACACGGAGACCGTGATCGCGCGCAGCAGCCGCGACTTCGTCTGGATCATGGCCCGCACCCCGGCAATCTCCGACGCCGCCTACGACCGCCTCGTCGGGCAAATCGGAAAATGGGGCTACGACACGGAAAAGCTCCAGCGCATTCCCCAGCACTGGTGAGCCCTCGCCGCACGATCCGATCTTCGCGCGATCGCGAGCTCGGCATGGACACGACGATCACGCGCCGGGATTTCGTCCAGGGTGTCGCGACGAGCGTGGCGGCGTCCGTGGCCCACCGCGCCCTGCCCGACCTCGCGCGCGGCACCGGCTCCGACGCAGCAGCGACGCAGGACGCGCCCGGCTATTACCCGCCGGCGCTCACGGGTCTGCGCGGCAGCGGCCCCGGTTCCTTCGAGGTCGCCCACGCGTTGCGCGACGGAGACTTCTGGAAGAGCGCGGGACAGCCCGCGGACACGGGCGAGACGTACGACCTCATCGTCGTTGGCGCAGGCCTCAGCGGCCTCGCCGCCGCGCACTTTCACCAGAGGCGGGCGCCCTCGGCGCGCATTCTGGTTCTCGACAACCACGACGACTTCGGCGGCCACGCCCAGCGTGACGAGTTCCGGCCGGGCGGCCGCCTCCTGCTCTCCAACGGCGGATCGGCGTCCATCGAATCGCCTTTCGCCTACAGCAGGGTCGCGCGCGAGCTGATGAACGAGCTCGGCGTGGATCCGCGGGCGCTCACGGCCCGCTGCGACGTGCGGGACTCCTATCCGGGTCTCACCGACGCCGTCTTCTTCGACCGCGAAACCTTCGGCGCCGACCGGTTCGTCGCCGGGGCGCCCGACCCGTTTTCCCGGGAGGACGCGGCCGTGTGGAGCCGCTTCGTCGCCCGCACGCCGCTTCCTGCGGCCGCGCAGCGGGACATCCTGCGCCTCCAGACGGCTCCGGAGGATTTTCTGCCCGGGCTCTCCTCCGACCAGAAGAAGGACCGCCTCTCCCGGATCAGCTACCGGGACTTCCTGCTTCGCCTCGCGAAAGCCGACCCTGCGATCCTGCCCTTCTACCAGACTGCGCCGCACGACCTCTACGGCGTCGGGATCGATGCCGTGCCGGCCCTCGACTGCTGGGGTCTGTCCTATCCGGGGTTCGATGGCCTTCGCCTGGCGCCCGGGCCATATCCGCGGATGGGATACACCGCGCGGGGATACGCAACCCCCAGGGATCCCTATCGCTTCCACTTCCCCGACGGAAACGCCACGATCGCGCGCCTGCTCGTGCGAGCGCTCGTCCCCGCCGCTGTTCCGGGCAACACCGTGGACGACGTCGTGACGGCCCGGGTGGATTACGGAAAGCTCGACCGCGCCGGGTCGCCCGTCCGGATACGCCTGAACGCCACCGTCGTGCGCGTCGGCCACGCGGGCGCCCGAGAGAGCGCGAAAGAGGTCGAAGTGACCTGGTCGCGCGGCGGCGCCGTTGCCTCGGCACGCGGACGCGGCGCCGTTCTCGCCTGCTGGAACTCGGTCGCTTCCTACCTCTGTCCGGAGCTGCCGGAGAAGCAGAAGCAAGCGATGCAGTACGGAGCGAAAGTTCCTCTCGTCTATACCACCGTCGCGCTGCGCGACGGCACGGCGTTCGAAAAGCTCGGCGCCAGAGAGATCGCGTGTCCCGGCATGTTCCACACGACGGCGTGGCTCGACCGCGCCGTCGCCATCGGCGCCTACCGTTGCCCGGCCTCGGCACGCGAGCCGGCCCTCGTGCGCATGACCCGCACGCCCTGCGCACCCGGCCTGTCCGAGCGCGACCAGCATCGCGCCGGCCGCGCCGAGCTGCTCGCCACGTCCTTCGAAGAGTTCGAGCGGAACATTCGCGATCAGCTCGCCCGTGCTCTTGCCGGCGGCGGATTCGACCCGGCGCGCGACATCGAGGCCATCACCGTCAACCGCTGGCCCCACGGCTACGCCTACGAGTACAACCCGCTCTTCGACCCGGACTGGGCGCCGGGCGAGCGACCCTGCGACGTCGCCCGCAAGCGGTTCGGCCGCATCGCGATCGCCAACTCCGACGCTGCCGCCGCGGCCTACATGGACGCGGCCATCGACGAGGCCTGGAGGGCGGTCGGGGAGCTCGAGTCCTGATCCGCTGAGATTTGGTGAGCCCCGTTTCCGAGGGGCCGTGCCATGATCCTGTTGCGAATGAGGGAGATTGGCGTGGTCGGGATCCTCCGTGGCCGCTGATCCCGCGGTGCGTCCGGGCTCGCTCCGGGCGACGCTCTCTCGATGGCCCGAGACCGTCGTCCGCCATCCGTGGCTGATCGGCATCTTCTGGCTGGTGCTGACCGTCGTCCTCGCCCCGGGTGCGCGGCACGTCGAGGACCGGCTCGAGGTTGCGGCGCGGATGCCCTCCGAACAGGCCCAGGCCGTCCACGACGAGCTCCAGCGCCGGTTCCGCTCCCCCTTCACGGACCGTGTCCTGCTCGTCGTCGAGGGCGTTCCCCTTCCGACGACCCCCGAAGGACGCGAAGCGCTCGAGACGATCGTCCGCGACATCAAGAAGACTCCGGGCGTCGCCGGCACGCTCTCGTCGCTCGACACGCGCGATCCGATTTTCGCGGGTCGAGAGGGCGGCTTTCTCGTCGTCGTCGGTCTCGACGCGGGCGGCCGGCCGGTCGAGGACTTGCTCCCGCGGCTGCGGGAGACGACCGTGGCCCTGACCGCAAAGCTCCGGCCCGCGCATCCGCAGACCTGGCTCGGCTGGACGGGCGAGGTGCCCCTGAACTTCGACCTGCGCCGCGCGAGCGCCGCCGATGCGCGCTCCGCGGAGCTTCGCGTTCTGCCCTTCACCCTCCTCCTGTTGATCCTGGCCTTCGGCGGGGCGCTCGCTGCGGTGCTTCCGATCGGGATCGGGATCCTCTCGATCGTGCTCTCGCTCGGTGTGGCGGCGTGGCTGTCCCAGTTCTTCGTGATCTCGATCTTCATTCAGACGATCGCCTCCATGATCGGCCTCGGCCTCGGGATCGACTACGCGCTCCTGACGGTCAGCCGCTTCCGGGAAGCGCTCGCCGACGGGCGCGGGGCCGGGCCGGCGGCCGAGGAGACCGCCCGACGAGCCGGATGGACGATCCTGCTCTCGGCTTTCCCGGTGACGATCGGGTTCGCCGCGCTGCTGACGATCCCGCTCTCCGAGCAGCGCTCGGTCGGCCTCGCGGGCCTGCTCGTGACGCTCTTTGCGCTGCTGCTTTCGGTGACCCTCCTGCCGGCCATGCTGTCGCGGCTCGGGCCCCGGATCGATGCCCTGCGCATCCGGCGCCCGCGTCCCGAGCGCGCGGTTTCGGGCTCGGAGGCGTGGCGGCGCTGGGGCCATCGCATCACCGCGCGGCCCGTCCTGGCGCTCGTCCTCGCGAGCGCGCCGCTGCTGCTGCTGGCGGCGCAGGCGCGCCGGCTCACCACCGCGACGCCGCTCGGCGACTGGCTCCCGAAGGGCTCGGAGTCAGTCCGCGCGTACCACCAGCTCGGCGCGATGGGACGTTCGAACCTCATCCACTCGCTGCGCGTCGTGCTCGACCTGCCGCCCGGCGTCGCCCTCGACAGCGAGCAAGGCTGGGGCGCGGCCGTGCGGCTCTTCGAGAAGCTGCGCAAGGACGACCGCTTCGAGCGCATCCAGTGTCTGCCCGCCATCTTCGACCGGCCCGACGGCCAGCGCTTTCTGCCCCTGCTGACCCCGGCCGTGCGCCGCACGCTCGAGGCGAGCGACGGGACCGCGACGCTCTTCGAGTCGATCCCTGCCGAGCGCCTCACGCCCAACCAGCAGGTCCAGCTCGCGCGCGAGCTGCGGACGTGGAACATCGCCGACATCACGGGGCTGCCCGGCACACGGATGAGAGTCGGCGGCCGGCCCGCGTTCGACGCGGACTACGAAGACGTCGTCGCGCGCCACTTCCGCCGCGTGGTCGTCCTCGTCGTCGCCTGCACGTTCCTCGCGCTCTTCGCCGGGTTCCGCTCGCTGCTCGTGGCGATCAAGGCGGTGCTGCTGAATCTGCTCTCCGTCGGCGCCGCCTTCGGCGCCCTCGTGCTCGTCGTCCAGGAAGGGCATGGAGCGCGCTGGCTGGGCCTTGCAGGGCCCACCGGAAGCGTCTTCCCGATCATCCCCGTGGTCGTCTTCTGCATCGTCTTCGGCCTGTCCATGGACTACGAGGTCATCCTGGTGGCCCGCGTCGCCGAAGCCCGCCGGGGCGGCCTCGGAGAGACCGACGCCATCGCCGAGGGTCTCGCCCGCACGGCGAGCGTCATCACGAGCGCCGCCGCCATCATGATCGCCGTCTTCTTCGGCTTCACCCTCGGCAACTTCCTGCCGATCAAGATGCTCGGCTTCGCCCTCTCGGTTGCCGTGCTCGTCGACGCCGTCGCCGTGCGCATGGTGATCGGGCCCGCGCTCCTGCGCCTGGCGGGACGCTGGAACTGGTGGCCCGGAGGGCTCGGGGAGACGTCGAACCGTTGACGGACCCGAGCGCCGCCTCTCCGCCGTCCTCTCCGCCGCCCCGACTCGATGCAGGCACACGCGAATCCGGCCGGCCGGGGCTCGGGTTGCTCCTCGTCGCCTCGCTCGCGTTCGCCCTGCGCCTCTTCCACAGCCTCATCACCCCGGTCAACTACGACGGGTACTGGCACGTCTTCATCGCTCGGAATCTCTCGCGAGAGTTCGCTTCCCTGGCCCATCCGCCCCTCTTTCCGATCCTCCTGCGAGGGGCCGACGCGATCCGGCACGCGAGGCTCTCGTACCTCTCGATCTCTCTCGTTTCCGGGACCGCGGCGGTCGTTCTCTTCGGGCTGGTGCTCGGGAGGCTGTGTCTGCATCGGGCGACGCCGGTTCTCGGCGCGCTCGCCCTCGGCCTCTCGCCGAGCGCGATCGCTCTGTCCGGGACCGCCGAGGCCTACATGCTCTGCCTCGCGTTTCTTCTGGCCGCCTTTCTTGCCTACCTGGAGCTCGCCGCGCCGCGGCCGGAACGCTCGGCGAGGGCGCGCATCGCCTTTGCGGCATTCGCCAGTCTCTGTCTCCTCTCGCACTACGCGGCCGGGCTCTTTCTCGTCGCCTGCCTGGCCGCGCCGCTCGTTCTCTGCGCGCTCGAGCCCCGTTATCGCGACGCCATGAAGAGGGCCTTCCCCGCGAGATTTCCGGCCGACGCCGCCACGCTCGCCGCGCCCGCGGCCATCGCGGCAGCGCTCTTCCATTTCCTCGCCCGGCCCTGGGTGCACGCGTTGAGCCACCTGCCCGCGTTCTACTTCGACCGGGCCCGGGAGACGGCTCCGGCCTTCCTCGCGCGGACTCTGGCCGAGACGTTCAATCTCTTCTCGCCCCTGCCAGTGGCGCGCCCCGCTTTCGCCGCCGCGGCCCTGGTGGTATTCCTCGTGGCGGTCGCGACGATCGCCGTCATCGCCGACAGGCGGCGCGACCCGGCCATTCCGTGCGCGACTCCGGCCGTCATCCTCGCGATGCTCCTCGCGCTGGAGATGACGGCCTCGCTGCGCGGCTGGTATCCCTTTGGCGGCGCCATGCGGCACCAGATCCTGCTGATGGTTTTCGCCCTCATGGCGGCGCTCGTCGCTTTCGACCGGGTTCTCCTCGGCCTGTCTCCGCCCGCCCGGCGAGCCCTGTCGGCGCTGGGTGTCGTCGCCATCGTCGCCAACGGGTGGGTGCACGGGGACAAACGGTGGCAACCGCGGCCCGAGCCGTTCTCGGCGTTGGGCGAGCGGTTCGACAGAGAGTTCCGGGAGGCGCGCGAGGTGCACGTGGACCAGTTCAACCTCATCGGGTTCTTCGCGCAGCACCACGACTGGAATTGGGATTTCCTCGGGCAGGCCGCGGGCCATCCGGGACCCGAGCACTATCGCCTGTCGTCGAGCGGCCGAAGCCTCGAGCTCGTGGCGCATCGAGACATGTGGAACATGGACCTGCTGAGCCCGGGGCTTTACGCGGAGCTCTCCGCGGCCCGGGGCGCGGCGGATTCGAACACCATCACGCTTTTCTACGTGCGTCAGATCCTGCCGGGCGATCGGTCGCCGTCGGCAGAGGCGCTGCGTCGGGAAATTCCCGCTCTCGCCCGCGGGGCCGGCCTCGAGCTCGAGAAACTGGATGTTGCCGGCGCCAGCGTCCTCGCGGAGTTCCGGCGCCCCGGTCCGTTCGCTCCGAAGCCGTGACGATCAGCGCCGGCCGCGCACCGTCAGCACGGGACAGGGCGCCGTCGCCACGATGCGGGCAGCGACGCTGCCGATCAAGGCTCCGGCCACGCCGGTCCGCCCGTGCGTTCCGACCATGATGAGGTCCACTTTCTGCGCCCGCGCCGCCCGCCCGATCGCTTCATGGGCCGGCGTACCGGAGAGCAGGAGCGCCTTCGCGCGGACCCCCGCCCGGCTCGCGCGCGCAACGAGCGCCTTCAGGCGCCGCTGCGCGTCGGCGCGAATCTCGGCTTCCATCTCCCGGTAGGCCCACCGCAGGGGCTGCGCCTCGGCCAGCGACGGGACAACGTGCACGACGAGGACACGCGCGCCGCAGGCCCGGGCGAGGCTGAGGCCGCGCTTCCAGGCAGCGCCCGACGAGGGCGAAAAGTCCGTCGCGAGGAGAATGTGGCGAAACGGCTTCATGGCGTCTCCTTTCCTCCAGGCCGGTCAGGCCAGAGAGTAGCACCTGAAGCTTCGCCGTTACGGACGTCGAGACCGGGCCGTTCAGACCCAGACGATGCCCACCGTCAGAGGCGCCCCGCCCTGCGACAGCGCGAAGAAGACCGAAGCCTGGTGCTGCGTCTCGCAGTCGGGGCAGCTGACGTCGACGACCTTTCCGGCGGCAACGCCGGAGGCGATGACCGTTGCGTTGCGGGACTGGCAGTCGGGGCAGGTCCAGCTCATCTCCTGTCTCTCGTTCATGTCACGCCCTCCACGATGGAACCAGACCAATCGCCGGCAAGATCCCCGCGAAGATCCTGCAGAGGGCGCGTAAATTTCCGCTCGGCGGGCTCGACGGCCGCGGCGATTGGACCGAAGGCGGCGGGAACGGGTTAGAGTTGCGTCCGAAAACGGGAGTCCGCGATGTCCGCCGCGATCGAATTCCGCCACGGCCTGCTTGCCGCCTATGCCGACGTCTACACCGGGACGGCGAGGGCGGCGCTCGAGGCACTGGCGCCGCTCAACCGCGACCGGCGCCGGATCATGGCGGAGCGCATCGCCCGGCGGCGCGACCGCGCTCTCCACGGCCGTCGCCTCGCGTTCCTCGACCCCGACGCGCTCATCCCCCGCACCGGCCTGCGCGTGGGGGACGCCCGCGAGGGCCGCTTCACGGGCAGCGAGATCCCGGCCGACCTCGGGCGCCAGTGGATCCAGGGAACGGGGCCCGCCACCCGGCCGCGCGCGACGACGGAGATCGGCCTGCGCAGCGTCGCGTACGCCCTGCTTTCGGGCGCCGACGGCTGGATGTTCGACGGCGAGGACGCCCTCGGGCAGGTCGAAGCCATGTCGCTCGACAACCAGCGCAATTTGAAGCTCGCCATCGCCAGGGAGCCGATCTTCCTTCGCGTCGCCGAAGATGTCGCCGCCGAGATGAACGCCTGGGCCCTGGACTTCCTCGGCCGGCCGATCGTCGACGACTGGCTCGGGCAGCTCGACTTCACGACGAGAATCTTTCGCCCCCGCGGACTTCACCTCGACGATCGTCACGTGCGCGAGCAGGGCGGCGCGGGCTTCTCCGCCTCCATCGTCGACACCGTGCTCTACGTGGCGAACAACCACGAGCGCCTGCGGGCCGAAGGCCGGTCCGTCGTTCTCTACCTGCCGAAGATCCAGACCGCCGAGGAGGCGGCCCTGTGGAACGACATGCTCGCGGCGCTCGAAAGGCACCTCGGGCTCCGGGTCGGAACGATCAAGGTCTACGTGCTCGTCGAACAACTCGAGGCCTGCTTCCAGCTGATGGAGATCCGCGCCGCCCTCGGGGAGCATTTCGTCGGTTTCAACACCGGACGCTGGGACTACATCAACAGCGTCGCCGACGCCCTGGCGTGGAATACGGCCTTCGTCAACCCCAACATCGACGCGATCACCATGACCTACGGGTACATGCGCCGCTACGAAGACCGTGTCCGCCGGGCCGTGAACACCCCCGACCGAAACGGCCGTTGCGCGCTCTGGCAGGGCGGGATGGAGGCCAATATTCCTGTCGGCTCTGCCACAGGCGTCGCGGCCGGCATGAAGCGAGCGGTTGCGGGCGGCGAGCGCGAGCAGCGCGAAGGCGCCAGCGGCAAGTGGGTCGCGCACTGGAAGATGGTGCACGTGATGCGGCCGGTGTGGGAGAAGGCCGGCGCCGACAATCAACTCGGCCGGCGGTTCCCGCCCCTGGCCTATACGCCGGAGGACGCCGACGGCCTGATCGCGCTCGAGCCGGCCCCGCGCACCGTCCGTGGCGCGCGCGATCTCTTGAGCGTGGCCCTGCAGTACGGCAACGCCTTCGGCCAGGGCCTGCAGGCGGCTGCTCTCAAGCCCGCCGACTTTTTCGGCAACGACGACGTGCTCTACCTGATGGAGGACATGGCGACCGGCGAGATCCGGACGAGCATCCTCTGGGAGTGGCTGCACAAGGGCGCCCGGCTGACCGAAGCCGACCCGGAAACCGGCGCGCGCGAGGGCGATCCGTTTACCTCCGGGCTCTTCGGCCGGCTCCTCGACGAGGAGTACGCCAAGCTGTTGCGAGCGGGCGACCGCGACGTCCATGACGACTCGAAGCGGACGACGCTGCCCATCGCCCGCGCGATCGTCGAGGCCTGCGTGCGGGAGCCCGCCAAGCTGCCGTGGTATATCGACCTGCTCAACGTCAACCTCGACAACGACGACCTCGAGACCGCCAGCCAGCGCATCGCGAGTTTCCGGGACGCGTTCCGGCGGGACGGCACGCGCCTGACCGAGAATCCCGACTTCGAGAAGTAACAGGAGCCGACATGACTTCGTTCGAGCAGCAGGTCGCCGAGACCCAGACGTGGTTCGAGAGCCCGCGGTTTTCGGGAATCAGGCGCCTCTACACCGCGCGGCAGGTCGTCGAGCAGCGCGGCACCATCGCCCACGACTACACCGTGGCGCGCGAGGCAGCGGCGGCGTTCCACGGCCGGCTGCGGGAGCTGTTCGCCGAGAGAAAATGCATCACGACGTTCGGGCCCTACTCGCCCGGCCAGGCGGTCGTGATCAAGCGCCTCGGCATCGAGGGCATTTACCTCGGCGGCTGGGCGACCTCGGCCCGGGGCTCGGTGAGCGAGGACCCGGGGCCGGATCTGGCGAGTTATCCGCTCAGCCAGGTGCCCGACGAGGCCGCACTGCTGGTGCGCGCGCTCTTGACCGCAGATCGCAACCAGCAGTACTTGCGCCTGCGCATGTCCGAAAAACAGCGCGCCTCGACACCCGCCCACGACTTCCGTCCCTTCATCATCGCCGACGCCGACACCGGCCACGGCGGTGATCCGCACGTGCGCAACCTCATCCGCCGCTTCGTCGAGGCCGGCGTGCCCGGATACCACATCGAGGACCAGCGCCCCGGCACCAAGAAGTGCGGCCACCAGGGCGGCAAGGTCCTCGTGGCGCAGGACGAGCAGATCAAGCGCTTGAACGCGGCGCGCTTCCAGCTCGACGTCATGAAGGTCCCCGGCCTCATCGTCGCCCGCACCGACGCCGAGGCGGCGACACTGCTCGACGGCCGCGGCGACGAGCGCGACCAGCCCTTCCTGCTCGGCGCCACCAACGTCAACCTGCCCTCGTACAAGGCCGCATACCTCGGGCTGATGAAGCGCTTCTACGATCTCGGGGTCCGCGAGCTCAACGGGCATCTGCTCTATGGGCTGTGCGACGAGGAGTACCGGGCTGCCGACGCCTGGCTCGAGCGCCGCGGCCTCGCTGCCCTCGTTGCCGAAAGCGCTGCGGCCCACAAGAAAGGAAGCGTCACGGTCGACGACGCCTTCGACGGCGTCGACGCGCGCCTTGCCGCAACCTGGGAGGAGGAGGCCGGCCTCGAGACCTACGGAGAGGCGGTGGCCGAGGTGCTCGAGTTCCGGGCGAGCGAGGGCGAGACGCTCGAGATGAGCGCCGAGGCGTGGCGCCGCTTCGCCAGCAGGGCCTCGCTATGGGCGGCCAAGGAGAAGGCGAAGTCGCTCGGCGTCCAGATCATCTGGGACTGCGGGCACGCCAAGACCCCCGAAGGCTACTTCCAGATCCGCGGCGGCATCCCCTACGCCATCGCCAAGTCGCTCGCCTCCGCGCCCTTCGCCGACCTGCTCTGGATGGAGACCAAGACGGCGGACCTCGACGACGCCCGCGAGTTCGCCACGGCGATCCACGCCGAGTTCCCCGACAAGATGCTCGCCTACAACCTGTCGCCGTCCTTCAACTGGGACTCGACGGGCATGAGCGACAAGGACATGGAGCGCTTCCCGGCGGAGCTCGGCAAGATGGGCTTCGTCTTCAACTTCATCACGTACGGGGGCCACCAGCTCGACGGCGTCGCCGCCGAGGAGTTCGCCACCGCGCTCAAGCAGGACGGCATGGTCGCGCTCGCCCGTCTGCAGCGCAAGATCCGCCTCGTCGAGTCGCCGTACAAGACGCCGCAGACGCTCGTCGGCGGGCCGCGCGTCGACGCCGCCCTGCTGGCATCCTCGGGGCGCACCGCCACCACCAAGGCCATGGGCAAGGGCTCGACCCAGCACCAGCACCTCATTCAGACCGAAGTGCCCAAAAAGCTGCTCGAGGAGTGGCTGGCGATGTGGGGCGAGCACTACAAGCTCCCCCAGAAGCTGCGCGTCGAGCTCAAGCCGCAGCGCGCCGGCTCGGAGCTGCTCGAGCTGTCCCTCGGCAGCGACGGCGACCCCCGGCTCGCCAACGTCATCTTCGCCCCGATCCAGGACCGCCGCGGCCACAACATCATCTCGGTGCGCGACCAGAACACCTTCGAGGAGTCCCTGCGCAAGAAGCGCCTGATGACGATCGTCCATCTCTGGCTCGTCCACCGCTTCAAGTGCGACTCCGTGCACTACGTCAGCCCCACCGAGGACAACCAGTACCAGGCCGCGAAGATGAAATCGCACGGCCTCTACTCCGAGGTGCACACCGAGGTCGGCCAGATCATCGTCGCCGCGGTCAACCACTCCCGCATCGACGAGCTGCTCGCGCCGGACCATGCGGCGCTCTGGAGGCTGATCCGCAAGGAGGGCTAGGAGAGACGGGAGATCCGCCGCCGGATCGGAGCGGGCCCCGGAGCAACCATTCTCGCGCCGAGCCGTAGGCACTTCCCATGACGACGAACGCCGTTTCCAGCCAGCGGGCCGCCCGACCCGAACCAGGAAGCGAGCGGGGCTCGCTGCCTCCCGTCGCGACAGGGCTCGTCCTCGCCCTATGCTCTGCAAAGCTTCTGCTCCACGTGCTCACCAGCGTCGCGCGCTACGGCTACTTTCGCGACGAGCTCTACTACCTGGATATGGCCCGCCACCTCGACTGGGGCTACGTCGATGCCGCGCCGCTCGTCGCTGTTTACGCGAAGCTCGCCCTCTTCATGGGCGGTTCACTGGCGGCCCTGCGCATTCTTCCCGCCCTCGCGGGAACGGCCCTCGTCGCCCTCTCGATGCTGATCGCTCGCGAGCTCGGCGGCGGGCGCTTTGCGCAGTGCTTCACCGGATTGACCGTCCTTCTCGCGCCGGGCTTCCTCGTCATGCACGGCCTCCTGACGATGAATGCCTTCGAGCCGCTCTTCTGGATGGGCTGCACTTTCGTCCTTGCCCGGATTCTCCGCACCGGCGACTCGCGACTGTGGCCGTGGTTCGGTCTTTTCGCCGGACTCGGCCTCGAGAACAAGCATTCGACCCTCTTCTTCGGGTGTGCCGTCGTCGCGGCTCTTCTCCTGACGCGGCATCGCCGGGAGTTTCTGCGGCCGTGGATCTGGATCGCGGGAGCGATCGCGCTGGCATTGTTCCTGCCAAATCTGATCTGGCAGATTCGGCATCACTTCCCCACGCTCGAGGATCTCGAAAACGTCCGCCGCGAGGGGAAGAACGTCGTCCTCGGTCCCCTGGCGTTCGTGAAGCAGCAGATCATCGCCATGCAACCGATGTTCTTTCCTGTCTGGCTGACCGGAGCGATCTGGCTCGTGCGCGACCGCCGCTGGCGCGTTCTCGGAGTCACCTTTTTCGTCTTCTTCGTGATCATGGAGGTCGCTCACTCCAAGGACTACTACCTCTTCCCCATGTACCCGCTGGTTCTCGCCGGTGGGGCCGTGGCCGTCGAGCGATGGACCGCTTCCCGTACGCCGTGGCTGAGAGCCGCGATCGTCACGCTCGTCCTCGCGGCAGGCCTGGTGACGCTGCCGCTCGCCACATGGATGCTTTCGCCCGACCAGTACATCGCTTACCAGGACGCGCTCGGCTTCAAGCCCCAGAAGGCCGAGGTACACCACGCATCGTTGCTGCCCCAGTCGATCGCCGATCAGTTCGGCTGGCAGCAGATGGCTCAGGAGGTCGCCTCGATCTACAACTCGCTGCCACCGGAAGAGCGCACGCGAACGGGGATCCTCACGGGCAACTACGGGGAAGCGGGAGCCATCAACCTGTTCGGCGCATCGCTCGATCTGCCGCGCGCCTACAGCCGGCATCAGACTCATTGGTACTGGGGGCCGCCTGCGGAGCACTACACCAATCTGATCTTTCTGCAGTTTAGTCTCGAGGACGCCCGGGACAACTGCACGACGTTCGAAGCTTTTCCGCACAACGAGCGCTTCGGGATGGCCGAGGAAAACACGCCGATCTATCTGTGCCGCGGCGCGACGTTCGACCTGCGAAAGGTCTGGTCGCACTACCACCACTGGAATTAGGCGCGCGGATCGGCAGGCTGGTCGTCCGCGACGCACTGACCTGGCAGTCGCACCTGCGTTCGCGGGCCGGCCGATGGGGTCAGGACACGCAGCGAGAGCAGTCGCCATGGCGATGCGACACCGCCGGGCTGTACCTCTGAGACGATCAGGCGGAAACTTCTCCCGAGCGCCCGAAGCCCGGGAGAAGTCGCCCCGGGACTACTTCGCGGCGGGAGGAGCCGCGGCCGTGCCGACCGCCTTCAGGAGCGCGTCGGCGCCGGCATTGTGCCCCATGCCCTGCACGATGATCTCGATCGGCGTCAGAGGCTTTGCCCAGAAGGCGGTGTTCCAATCCTGGGAGGGCCGGATCACCGCTCCGGAGACACTGACGCCTCCGTAGAGTCCCCGGTTGCGCGTGAAGGAGACGAAGTCGGTTCTCACCGTGCCGCCGGCGCCGGCACCCACGGGCCCGGCCGCGACGCTGGCGTCGGCGCCCATCGTGAACGACTGGGTCATGAGCGAGTCGAGGCCCGCCTGCGTCATCACGACCATCACCGACTCGGAGAATTGCACGCCCGCCTGGAATCCAGCGCTCGCCGTGCCGATGGAATAGAACGCGGGCCCCTTCCAGCCGTTCGCGCCCCTCACGATGAGAACACCGCGGCCACCCGAGCCTCCGAAAATGAAGCCCGCCCGGACGATTCTCGGAGCGATCAAGAAACCCATCGCCTCCCCGGCGTGCTCCCGGATCCAGGGCAGGTTGGGGTCGGCCAGAAAGTTTTTCCAGGTCGTGAGCGCCTGGTTGACGAGCTGCTGCTGGTTGGACGTTCTGCGCGGCGTCTTCGTGGGCGCCGGCGCCTTCTCGGCGGACTGCGCGGTCAGCGACGCGGCCGCGAGAGCCGCGAAGACGAAGAGTGTGAACAGCCGGAGTCGAGCACGCATCGGGGTCTCCCTCTCTCTAAGAAAATTTGCCTTTCCCGGACCTACGCCGTGGCGTTCGCCACCCTGCGCAACTCCAGGGCCATCATTAAACGCGTCATGCCCGTCATGAGCATGCTGATTCCGACGAGCGTTCCCACGAGCCAGAACGACGACACGGGCCACTGCCTCCAGATCATGCCGCCGAGCAACAGCGTGATGACTCCATGGAAGAGCAACCAGCCGGAGCGGTGGCCCTTCGCAAAGAGATAGGTCCCGATGTCCATGATGCCTTCCGTGAGGAAGAAGAACGCCAGGACCAGCGTGAGGGCCTTGAGCCCCAGCAGCGGATGGACCAGCAGGTACACGCCGGCGACCAGGTAGAGCAGCGCGACCAGGACCTTCCAGATCGTGCGCCCGACTCCCTCGGATCGAAAGGCATACACCAGCTGCGCGACGCCGTCGAAGAGGATCAGCCAGGCGAGCACGCGCACGACGCCGAACGAAGCCAGCATCGGAAGTGCGATTGCGATCAGTCCGAGAACGATCAGGAGAACCGCCAGGGCCACCGACGATTGATGGCGCCCTTTCGTCGCTGCGACAGCCGTGCTCATTACTTCTGCCTCCTTAGGGTCTTTCGATGAATTCTTGCGGCAGACACTAACAGCAGTCACAGGGCGGCGCAATCTCCCGCGAGGCGGCGCCCGCTCCCCACGCGCGGGGGCATATCATCGGCACCGAGGAGGTCGTTCTCCATGCGCGTTGCCGCGGCAGTTTTCGTTTTCTTGATGGGGCTGACCGCCGAATCCGACGGGATCGAGGCCGCGAGGCCTACACGCACCCCCGCCGCACGCGCCGCGGCCAGCCTCGAAGGCCCTGTCTGGCGCCTGCGCGCCCTTGGCGACCGAGGCAAAACGGCGGTGGCAGCCGGCCAGGGAGTCACGGTTCAGTTCGAGAGCGGCCGCGTTTCGGGGGTGTCGGCCTGCAACCGGTTCACGGGCTCCTTCACGCTCAAGGCAGATCGCCTCGCTCTGAGCCCCCTGGCGGGCACCCTGATGGCTTGCGACGAGCCGGCCATGGCTCTCGAGAACTCGTTTTTGAAGGCCTTTACGGGCACCGTGCGCTTCCGGATCGCCGGAGGCCGGCTCACGATCACGGCGGCTTCCGGAACGAAGCTGGTGTTCGAGGCCGAAGCGGCCGTCTTCCTCGAAGGCATGGAGTGGAAGGTCACGAACTACAACAACGGCCGCCAGGCTGTCGTCAGCCTTGAGGAGGGAACGGCCATCACGCTCGCTTTCCAGGACGGGATCGCGTACGGAAACGCGGGTTGCAACGATTTTCGCGCCGCCTATGCGCTCGACGGGCAACGCCTCTCCATCAAGGCCCCGTCTTCCACCCGCAAGGCCTGCCCGAACGAAGCCTGGATGACCCAGGAACGCGCGTTCCTCGCCGCTCTGGAGACGGCGGCAACATGGACCGTGCGAAGCGGCGTTCTCGAGCTTCGCACGGCCGATGACGCCATGGTGCTTTTGGCCTCGGCCGGCGCCCCGACAACCTTCCGGGCCCGCGGCAACGAGCCGTTCTGGGCGCTCGAGATCGGGCCGGCCGGATTCACCTACCGTGCGCCGGGCGAAGAGCCGGTCGTGTTTCCGTACGCTCCCGCCCGAGAGCTCGGCGGAAAGCTGCGCTGGAAAACGACGCTCGGCGGTTCGAAACCGCGCACCCTCGACGCCGTACTCGAGAAGATGCCCTGCCAGGACACCATGTCCGGGGAGCGGTTTCCGTGGACGGCCGCGGTCCAGCTGGATGGCCGCCTTCTCAAAGGCTGCGCTCACGACGGGCCGGCCTCGTCCGAAAAGAATCGGCCCCAGTCCGAAAAGAATCGGCCCTAGTCCGAAAAGAGCGGCCCATCGCAGGCGCGGCCCTCGGGCGGAGTCGATGACCCTCGGCCCCGCGGCACATTGACATCATCCCTTGCCATAAGATATCTACTTGGTACCAAGCCGAGCGCCGAGGTTCCCCGCAGGCCGGCTACAAACGAGGAGGCCATCGACATGATGAGAGAGCAACCCGGACGCGCAAGGGTCGGTTCGTTCGTCGGAGTGTTTCTGCTGCTCGGCATGGGCTCGAGCCTCGCGCAAGCGCCGGCGGCTGGCGCCAATCCGGTCACATTCACCGTCACGGCGATCAGTTCGGCCGACAAGGTTCCGACCGTCGCCCTGGGCGATGTCCAGCTCTCCGTCGGCCGGAATTCGACGCCGGTCACTCGCTGGGAGCGGGACGAGAATCTCGCCCTCGCGATCCTCATCGATGAGTCCATCGATCGCGGCGCAGCCAGCAATTGGCCGGACCTGAGAAAGTTCATCATGGAGCTGCCGGCGACGGCGCTGGTCGCCGTGGGCTACCTCGGCAACAATGTGACGACGCTCGCTCAGGACTTCACGACGAACCATGAGGCGGCCGCCAACGCGCTGCGGATCCCCAACGGGGGAACCCGAGTCTCGAGCCCCTACATAGCGACCCTCAGTCTCCTGACACGCTGGCCGACCGGAGGCCCCCGGCGGCGCGCGGTCATCCTGATCTCGTCCGGCATCGATTTCTTCCGCGGGCCACTGGGCGGCGCGATGCTGTGGCCGGACGTGGATCCCCTGGTCCAGAGGGCCCAGGCCCAGAACACGAACATCTGGGCAATCTTCTTCCCGGCCAGCTCGCGCCCCGGCGCCAACATGGCGCGCCCCACACCGGGTCCGGCCTCCCGGTCAATGACAGGGACGACGGCCAACCCGGGGCGCAGTCGCACGGCCACCGCGCGCGACGGGCAGAACAATCTCGGTCGTTTGACGGATGGAACGGGGGGAGATCTCTTTGCCCTCGGCATCGGCCGGCCGGTTTCCCTCAGGCCAGCCTTCGACGAGATCTTCCAAAATCTCAACAATCAGTACCTGTTGACCTTCGAAGCGCCCAAGGGAACGACGGGGCGCACGAGAGTCGACGTGACGACCGAGCTGGAAGACGTGACCTTGATGGCGCCATCGGAAGTGAACCTGCCCGGCGCTCGTTAGCACGCTCGCACGCGACCG
>Ga0209048_10002573_pt1 | contig 17961 bp, 14 predicted proteins | sample FrelakmetCRP12CR_FD_187146 | JGI IMG/M metagenome (GOLD analysis project Ga0209048, IMG submission 187146) | Freshwater lake sediment microbial communities from the University of Notre Dame, USA, for methane emissions studies - CRP12 CR (SPAdes)... | ecosystem: Environmental > Aquatic >... | reverse complement strand
CCAGGCCGAGGATCACCCGACCGTCGGAGATGTGGTCGAGGGTGAGCGCGGCCATGGCCGTGGCCGTCGGCGTTCGGGCCGAGATCTGCACCACACTCGTGCCCAGCTTGATCGTGGACGTGTGACCGGCGATCCACGCGAGCGGGGTGAAGGCATCGGAGCCCCAGGCCTCGGCGGTCCACACGGAGTCGAAGCCGAGCCGCTCGGCCTCGCGGGTGACGTCGATGACGTTGGGTGGCGGCAGCTGTCCCCAGTACCCCCACATCAGCCCGAGCTTCATTACGTGACCCCCTGGTCGGTTCGCTCAGCGCCACACGCTAGCGGCCTGTGTCCCCGCCGCTCGCGGGCATGGCCGATGCCTAAGCTCGACGGTCGATGGCCCGCAAACCGGTGCACTACGTCAAGCGTCGTGTGGGCATATCGCCCCGCCAGCGCCTGGCGGCCTGGGGGGCCCTGCTCTGCTACGGCGTCGGCTTCGTGGTCCTGGTGGTCCTGGTCATCAGTCGACCTCTCTACGCCCTCGGGGTGCTGGCCCTCACCCTCGCGTTCCTGGTGTCGGTGTTCGTCGCGGTGACCAGCCAGGGGTTCGTCCGCCGTCTCACCACGGTCGTCGCGGTCGTGTGCGGCCTGACCGCGGCGGGCGCAGTGCTGTTCTGGCGACCCGACGAGCGGTCGATCAGCGGTGTGGTCGGCGCGTTCGCGGTCGTGCTGTTCATCCTGGGCACGTTCCTGTCGCGCCACGCGCTGTGGGTGCCACCACCGACCGGGCCCGAGCTGTTCAACGTCGAGCCGGGCACCCGGGTCACCCGTCATCCGGTGCTGATCTTGAACCTCAAGTCGGGCGGCGGGAAGGCGAAGAGCTTCGACCTCCCCGGCGCGTGCAAGGAGTTCGGCATCGAGGCGGTGATCCTCGAGCCCGGCGCCCGCCTCGAGGAGTTGGCCGAGGACGCGGTGTCCCGAGGGGCCGACGCGCTGGGCATGGCGGGCGGCGACGGGTCGTTGGCGTTCGTCGCGTCGGTTGCCGCCGCCCACGACCTGCCCTTCGTGGCGGTGCCCGCCGGCACCCGCAACCACTTCGCGCTCGACGCCGGCCTCGATCGCACCGATCCCCGCCAGGCGCTGTCCGCCTTCCTCAACGGCGAGGAGCGGCGCATCGACTACGCCACCGTCAACGGCTCCATGTTCTTGAACAACGTGTCGCTGGGCGTCTACGCCGCCATCGTGGAGCAGGACTCGTACCAGGACGCCAAGGTCGACACCACCTTGTCGCTGTTGCCCAAGCTGTGGGCCGACGGTGGCCCGTGGTTCGACCTCCAGTTCGACGTGCCCGACCACGGGCGCCTCGAGCGGGCGGCCATCCTGCAGGTGTCCAACAACCCCTACGACAGCCTCGAGGCGGGACGGCGCACCCGCCTCGACACCGGTGAGTTGGGCATGGTCACCGTCGACCCCCAACGCATCGCCGATCTGGTCGGTATCACGCTGCTGACCGTGGCCGGCCAGCCCGACAAGTCGTCGGCGTTGTGGTCGTGGGCCGCGCCCACGCTCCGGGTCGAGTCGGGTCAGGCCGAGTTGGCGTCGGGCATCGACGGTGAGACGGTCTCGCTCACGACCCCGATCGAGTTCGCGGCCGTACCGTCGGGCCTGCGCCTGTTGCTGCCCCCGGGCTCGCGGGTGGGCGTGGCCGAGCAGGAGCTGGGCTCGAGCCGCTACACCGGGTTGTTCTCGGTGGCCCTCGGGCTCGAGCGGGTCGACGACTGACCGCGGCGCGTCGTTCGGACCTCGCGCCGGTGGGAGTGCGGCCGTCGCTGCGCTAGCGTTCCTGCAACAGGTTTCAGTTCGCGCCCCGGGGGATCGTCGGGACGCACCTTTGAGGGGGATCGCCGGTGCCCGAGCTCGACTTCGAGATCTTCGACGCGGACAACCACTACTACGAGGCCATCGACGCCTTCACCCGGTACCTCGACCCGTCGATGTCGCGGCGGGCCATGCAGTGGGCCGAGATCAACGGGCGCCAGCGTCTGCTGGTGGGCGGCAGGGTCTGCCGGTTCATCCCCAACCCGACGTTCGACCCCGTCGCCCGGCCGGGCAGCCTCGACGACTACTTCCGCGGCAAGGTGGCCGCCGACGACATCCGCAGCGCGTTCGGCGAGCTCGAGCCCATCAGCCCCGCCTACCGCGATCACGACGCCCGCCTGGCGGTGATGGACGCCCAGCGCATGGCGGGCTGCTTCATGTTCCCCACCCTCGGGGTGGGCATGGAGGAGGCACTGGTGCACGACCCCGGTGCTGCCGTCGCCGCCTTCCACGCGTTCAACCAGTGGATCGACGACGACTGGGGCTTCGCCTACCACGACCGCATCTTCTCCGCGCCCTACCTGTCGCTCGTCGACCTCGACGCCGCCGTAGCCGATCTCGAGTGGGTGCTCGAACGGGGCGCCCGGTTGATCGTCATGCGGGCGGGGCCCGTGGTCACCCCCGCGGGCGGCCGCTCGCCCGGCGATCCGGTGTTCGACTCGTTCTGGGCCCGCATCGCCGAGGCCGGCATCACCGTCGCGTACCACTCGGGCGACTCCGGCGACGGTCGTCACGCCGAGGAGTGGGGCGAGCCGGCCGAGATGGAAGCCTTCCGCCGCAGCGCCTTCCGTGCCGTCACCTCCTCCGACCGCCGCATCTCCGACACGATCGCGGCGCTGATCTGCCATGGCGTGTTCGCCCGGTTCCCCAACCTGCGGGTGGCCACCATCGAGGCCGGCAGCGAGTGGGTCGGCCCGCTCACCAAGAAGCTGGCCAAGTCGTGGAGCCAGACGCCCGGCCTGTACGAGGCGGGCGACCCGCTCGAGCAGTTGCGCCGCCACGTCTGGGTGTCGCCCTACTACGAGGACGACATCATCGGCCTGGTCGACACGCTCGGCGCCGACCGCGTGCTGTTCGGCTCCGACTGGCCCCATGCCGAAGGCCTGGCCGACCCGTCGTCGTTCGCCGACGACATCGCCACGCTGTCGGCCGACGACACCCGCTCGATCATGCGTGAGAACGCGCTCTCCCTGTCGCGACCACAGTCGCTCGCCTCCGTCTGAAACCCCTCACCCGCCCGCTCCGACTCCGCGAGGAACCGATGACCGCTCCCGACCCCACCGACCTGCACCGTGACGTCTACATGCCCGACCTGATGGCCTACGCGCTTTCGTCCGACCCCGACCGCCCGTGCGTGTACCTCGGCGACCAGGTGCTCACCAAGGGCGGGGTGCGCGACGAGGTGAGCCGTTACTGCCAGGCCTACGCCTCGATCGGCGTCACGCAGGGAAGTCGCATGGCGATCCTGTCGTCGAACCGGCCCGAGGTGCTCTACCAGATGGCGGCCAACCAGATCACCGGCTGTCGCGGCGCCGCCCTGCACCCCATGGGATCGCTCGAGGACCACGTCTACGTGCTCGAGGACTCCGGCTGCGAGTTCCTCATCTTCGACCCTCCCGCGTTCGGGGCCCGGGCGGCCGAGATCAAGGAGCGCCTGCCCCACCTGACCCTGCTCGGGTTCGGCCCGTCCGATGTCGGCGACCACGACCTGCTGGCGCTCACCGCTCCCTTCGAGCCCGCTCCGCTCATGCCGGCCCGGGTGAACGGCGACGACGTGGCCGGCCTCGCCTACACCGGTGGCACCACGGGCAAGCCCAAGGGCGTCATGAGCACCTACCGCTCGGGCTCCACGATGCTCAAGATCCAGATGTCGGACTGGGAGTGGCCCGACGAGCTGCGCTTCTTGATGTGCACGCCGCTCAGCCACGCGGGCGCCGCGTTCTTCGTGCCGACCCTGTTGCTCGGCGGCTCGCTCGTGGTGCTGCCGTACTTCGAGCCGGGCTCGGTGCTCAAGGCCATCCAGGACTACCGCATCACGGCCACCATGCTCGTACCCACGATGCTCTACATGGTGATGGACCATCCCGACTTCGACACCGCCGACCTGTCGAGCCTCGAGACGGTGTACTACGGCGCCGCAGCCATGTCCCCCACCCGCCTGCAGGAGGCCATCGACAAGCTGGGGCCGATCTTCTTCCAGTACTACGGCCAGGCCGAGTGCCCGATGACGATCACCGTGCTGAAGAAGAACGAGCACGACCGTGACAACCTCGATCGCCTGGCCACGTGCGGCCGGCCGGTGCCGTGGGTGCACGTGGCCCTGCTCGACGACGAGGGCAACGTGGTGCCCCGCGGCGAGCCCGGCGAGATCTGCGTGCAGGGCCCGCTGGTGATGAACGGCTATCTCAACAAGCCCGACCAGACGGCCGAGGCGTTCGAGTTCGGGTGGCTGCACACCGGCGACATCGCCCGCGAGGACGAGGACGGCTTCTACACGATCGTCGACCGCAAGAAGGACATGATCGTCACCGGCGGCTTCAACGTGTTCCCCCGCGAGGTGGAAGACGTCATCTCCACCCATCCCTCGGTGGCGAACGTGGCCGTGGTGGGCGTGCCCGACGAGAAGTGGGGTGAGGCGGTCAAGGCCGTGGTGGTGCTGCGCCCGGGTGCCTCGGTCGACGGCGACGAGCTCATCGAGCTGGTCAAGCAGCACAAGGGCGCCGTGCAGGCGCCGAAGTCGGTCGAGTTCGTGGAGGCCATCCCGGTGAGCCCGCTGGGCAAGGCCGACAAGAAGACGATCCGAGCGCAGTACTGGGAGGGCACCGACCGCCGGGTGAACTAACGCTCGGCGTCGCGGCTGGGTCGGGGCAACGCGGCCATCACCCAGTCGAGGGTGCGCAGCAACAGTCGCGCCGACGGCCGCACCACCAGCGGGTCGAACCCGGGTGTCGGGGGGATCCACAGGGCGCGGCGGACCGACGCGGGCAACAGGCCCACGGCGGCCGGTGCGATCACGGCGTAGGCGCCCCGGGCGGGCAGGGGAAGCGGGGGCACGAGCAGGAACCGGGCCGCGTCGCGGGCCTGGGCCCCGGCGTGCAGCTCGGGGCGCACGTCCGCGAAGTAGTCCCGCAGCTCGTCGGTGGACCGAGCGGCGGGCTCGGCGCCGAACAGGTCGCACAGCACTGCCATCTCGTCGAGGTAGCGATCGGCGTCTTGAGGGGTCAGCGGCGCGGCGCCGTAGCGGCGATAGGCGCGCAGGAAGCTGTCGACCAGCGTGTGGTGCACCCAGGTGAGCAGGTGGGGATCGTTGGCCGCGTAGGGCCGGCCGTCGGGCGCGGTACCGGTGACGCGCACGTGCGCCTGCTTCACGTGGGCCACCGCCTCGGCGGCCTGCTCGACGGTGCCGTAGGTGGTGGTGCCCACGTAGACGCTGGTGCGCCACAGCCGGCCCATGGGGTCGGACCGGTACTGCGAGTGCTCGGCCACCCCGGCCATGGCCAGGGGGTGCACGGTCTGCAAGAGCAGCGCCCGCAGGCCCCCGATGAACATGGCCGAGTCGGCGTGCACCCGCCAGGTGACGCTGTCGGGGCCGAAGAACCCGGGGTCGCCCGCGGTGGGGTCACCCAAGACGGGATCATCGTGGTGGCGCACGGGCGGGTGGTCCCCCACGATGAGGCCCCGCACCTGCTCGGCCAGCGACACGCGCAACCGCTCGACCGGGGTGACCAGGCTCATGGGCCCAGGGTAGGGGCGTCGACCCCACGGAGGCGTTGGTTTCTTGGTTCCCGGATCCGCCATGGACGTACCTCGCTCTCCTACTGTTCCGGTTTCCATCGACGGACAGGGGTCCCGATGCGAGTCAAGCCCTCCGCCCTCACCGCCATCGTGGCGATCGTCGGCTACCTGGTGGTGGTGTTCGCCGTGTGAGGGGTCACGGGACTGAAGTACGACGAGGTCGGCGACACGGTGGAGAACGTGCGCAAGGGCGTCGTCCTGGCCGTCGGCCTCGGCGCCATCTATCTGATCGTCGTCACGACCGCTTTCGGGTGGTGGAAGCCGGCGATCCACGAGCCCCGCAAGGCCGGTGGCGGATGGATGTGGCTCATCCCCGCCCTGCTCCTCGTCGGCGCGGTGGGGAACCTCGCCAGCACCAAGTGGGGTGAGCTTCCCGACCTGGGCATCTACGTGTTCTGGCTGGCCGTCGGAACCGCCCTCGTGGGGTTCTCCGAGGAGCTCCTCACGCGTGGCGTGGCCATCGTCGGCGGCCGCGGGTCGATGCACGAGAAGTGGGTGTGGGTCTTCTCGGGCGTCATCTTCGGCCTGCTCCACGTGCCCAACGCCTTCTTCGGTCAGGGCGTGAAGGCCACGGTCCAACAAGTCGTGTTCGCCTTCGCCGTGGGGCTCACCTACTACGTCACCCGGCGCGTCTCGGGCACGTTGATCGTCACGATGGTCCTGCACGCCATCTGGGACTTCTCCGTGTTCATCGAGGGCCGCTCCGTCGACGGGTTGCAGGACAAGCCCGTCGCACTCGGCGGCTTCGCTCTGTACGTCGCGAACGTCCTCGGCATCATCGCCCTGGTGAAGATCCTGAAGACCGGTGACGTGGTGGAGCCCGGCGGCGACCAGCTCGCCGCGTTCGAAAAGGTGGCCTAGGCCAGGGCCCGCCTGGCCGGGTTCGACGGTGCGAATCCGCCCGAGCGCTGTCCCCCGGTGGATGGAGCGAGGCCCGGTTGACGCCGTCGCGGACGGTGTGGTCTGCTCGGGGTCACAACGCAACCCGCTGCCGTGGGGGAAGCCGGTCCAAAGCCGGCGCTGACCCGCAACCGTGGGCGGATCATCGGGAGAATGGTCCGCGAGCCGGAATGCCCGCTGCAGCGGTCTGCTCCATCGAAGCCCGTCGTCGGATTGCGGGAGTTGGAGCTCGGGCCGGGTCTCCGGTCGGCACCTGCTGGTGCCGACCGTCGTCCTCCCCGGGTGCCGTCCGACCCGGGAGACGCCAGCAAGGACCCTTGTGCCCCAGCCCCGACCGACCCCCAGCGATGCCGCCCCCCGACGTCGGGCCATCGCGGTCGTCGCGGGCGTGCTGCTCGCCGGGGCGCTGCTGAGCGGGCTGGTGCCCGGTCCGGCGCAGGCCCGTCCGGCTGCGGCCGCCGCCGGGCCGTGCGGCGGGTCGACGGCGCCGGGCACGCTACGGGTAGCCATCGTGGTCGACTTCGGCACCGAGCCGGGTGCGCCGGGTGCGCCGGGTGGACCCTCGGCGACGTGCCTGACCCTTCCGGGTGGGGCCACCGGCGGCGACCTGCTCCGCGAGCGGGCCCGGGCCTTGGGCGGGCCGCTGCCCCGGTACGCGTCCAGCGGCCTGCTGTGCGGACTCGACGGTTGGCCCGGTTCGGGGTGCGGTGAGCTGTCGGCCGGCACCTACCGCTACTGGGCGTACTGGTCGGGCACGAGTGGCTCCTGGGTCTACGGCGGGGGGAATCCGTTCACCCGCCGGCTGCGCGACGGCGACATCGAGGGCTGGCGGTTCACCGTCGGCGCGGGCAACCCGTCCGATCCCCCTCCCGGCGTGGCCCCCGATGCCGCGGCGTTGTTCCCGAGCGCGCCCGACCCGGTGTCGGGCGGCGTAGGTGCGGGCGCCGCGGGGGGCGCGGGCGCCGCTGCCCCAGGCGATGCGGGCGTGGTCGGCGGCGCGACCGGCACCGACCCGGCCGCCCCACCCGACAGCGCCGTCGCGGTTGATGACGGCACGGCCGAGGTCGAGTCCGCCGCGGCCACGCCGTCGCCGACCACGGCCCCGAGTGCGGTGGCGTCCTCGTCGGACGGCGACCGCGCTGCCGCTCCGGCGTCGTCGTCCTCGTCGTCGGGCGTGCCGTTCGGATTGATCGTGGGCCTCGTGGCCATCGTCGCCCTGGGCGGCACCGCGGCGGTCCGGTTCCGGCGGAGGCCGGAGGCATGAGCCGGCGACCGGACGAGTTCGGCCGCTCGGCGACCGCTCGGCGATCGCGGCCCGAGCGCCGCCGCTTGCTGCACCCCGCCGCGTGGTGGGTCTGGGGCGGGTGTCTCGGGGCCGCCGCCCTGCGCACCACCAACCCGCTGCTCCTGGGCCTGCTGCTGGCGGTTGTCGCGTTCGTCGTGGCGGCCCGCCGCACCGATGCGCCATGGGCCCGATCGTTCGGGAGCTTCCTGCGGCTCGGCGTCGCGGTCATCGTCATTCGGCTCGTGTTCCAGATCCTCTTCGGCAACCGGCTGCCCGGCACCACGCTGGTCACCATCCCGTCGGTGACGCTGCCCGACTGGGCCGCCGGGGTCAGCGTCGGTGGGCCGGTCACCCTCGAGGGGCTGGTCGCCGCGTTCTACCAGGGCCTGCGCCTGGCCGTGCTGCTGGCCTGCTTCGGTGCGGCCAGCTCGCTGTGCAGCCCCTACCGCCTGCTGCGGAGCCTGCCGGCCGTGCTCTACGAGGCCGGCGTAGCGGTCACGGTCGCGCTGGCCTTCGCGCCCGAGGCGGTGATGGCCGCCGGTCAGATCCGTGAGGCCCGCCGTCTGCGCGGTCGACCCACCAAGGGCCTGGCGGGCATGCGCGGCCTGGCGCTTCCCGTGCTGGAGGGGGCGCTCGAGCGATCGCTCGCGCTCGCCGCATCGATGGACAGTCGTGGCTACGGCCGTCGCGCCGACGTCTCGACGAAAGTTCGCCGGCTCACGACCGCGCTCACGATGACGGGCATGCTCGCGGTGATGGTCGGCGTCTACGCCCTGCTCGACGGTGCCGCACCCGGCGCGCTGGGACTGCCGGTGCTGGCGACGGGTTCGCTGGCAGTGGCCGTGGCGTTGTTCGCGGGTGGGCGGCGCAGCACCCGAACCCGCTACCGGCCCGACCCGTGGCTCGGCCCGGAGTGGCTCGTCGCCGCGAGCGGGGTCGTGGCGCTCGCCGGCATGGTGGCGGCCGGACGGCTCGGGCTCGATCTCGACCCGTCGGTCTACCCCCTCGCGGTCCCGACCCTGCCGCTGCTCGCGGCCGCCGCGTTGCTCGTCGGCCTCGTGCCCGCTGTCGCCGCGCCCCGCCCGCCCCTGGCGCTCGGCGCCTTCCCCGACCGTTCTGGGCGCGCTGGTACGGGCTATCCAGGTACCACCGCACCCAGAACGACGAGCTCGTCGCCCGGCGCACCGGGCGCGGCACCGAACACGGCGGAGGCGGCGGCGTGAGCGGTGTGCGCGAAACCGGCGCCGGCGCCATGATCCGGTTCGATCGGGTCGGGTTCACCTATCCCGAGGCCCTGCGGCCGACGCTGACCGGCGTCGATATCGAGGTGCCCGAAGGCGAGCTGTGCCTCGTCGTGGGCAGTACCGGCTCGGGCAAGACCACCCTGCTGCGGGCGGTGAACGGCCTCGTCCCCCGCTTCTCCGGCGGTCTGCTCACCGGGAGCGTGTGGGTGGCCGGGCGGCGCACCGAGGATCTGCCCCCGCGCGAGCTGGCCGACGTCGTCGGCCTGGTGGGCCAGGACCCGGCGGCGGGCTTCGTGACCGACACGGTCGAGGACGAGCTGGCCTACGTCATGGAGAACCTGGGCCTGGCACCCGACGTGATGCGGCGCCGGGTCGAGGACACCCTCGACCTGCTCGGCCTGCACGAGCTCCGCCGCCGGCCACTGGCCACGCTGTCGGGCGGGCAACAGCAGCGCGTGGCCATCGGCGCCGTGCTCACCACCTCGCCACGGGTGCTGGTGCTCGACGAGCCGACGAGCGCACTCGACCCCGCGGCGGCCGAGGAGGTGTTGGCGGCGCTGACCCGCCTGGTGCACGACCTCGGCATCACCGTGCTCGTGGCCGAGCACCGCCTCGAGCGGGTGGTGCAGTACGCCGACCGCATCGTGTGGCTGCCGGGCGACGGCGCCGCGGTCGAGATCGGCGAGCCGGCCGACATGATGGCGGTGACGCCGGTGGCGCCCCCGGTTGTCGAGCTCGGGCGGCTCGCCGGCTGGTCGCCGTTGCCGCTCTCGGTGCGCGACGCCCGTCGGGCCGCGGCTCCCCTGCGCGAGCGCCTGGCGGTCACCTCGCCGCCGGTGCCTCGGGCCACGGCCGCGACCGGCGAGCCGGTGGCGGTGGTGGCGGGGCTGCGGGCCGCCTACGGACCGGTCGCCGCGCTCGATGGAGTCGATCTGGTGGCTCGGGTCGGCGAAGTGGTGGCTCTCATGGGCCGCAACGGTGCGGGCAAGTCGACGTTGCTCGCGCACCTGGTCGGCCTGCGCCGCCCGGGTGGCGGGCGGGTCGAGGTGGCCGGGCGGGTCCTCCACGACCTCGCGCCGCGCGACGCCATCCGCCTGGCCGGGCTGGTGCCCCAGGACCCGGGCCTGCTGCTGTACCACGACACCGTCGCGGCCGAGTGCGCTACCGCCGATCACGACGCCGGGCTGGCCCCGGGTACCACCCGGGCCGTGCTCGATCGCATCGTGCCCGGGCTCGACCCCGCGGCCCATCCCCGCGACCTGTCGGAGGGCCAGCGGCTCGGACTGGCGCTGGCGGTGGTACTGGGCGCGGAACCGGCGCTGGTGCTGCTCGACGAGCCCACCCGCGGCCTCGATTACCAGGCCAAGACCCGGCTGGTCGCCCTGCTGCGCGACCTGGCCGACCGCGGCCACGCCGTGGTGTTGGCCACCCACGACGTCGAGGTGGTGGCCGCGTTGGCCGACCGGGTGGTCGTCCTGGCCGAGGGCGAGGTGGTGGCCGACGGCCCGGCCCGCGAGGTGGTCAGCCAGTCGCCGGTGTTCGCGCCTCAGGTGGCCAAGGTGCTGGCGCCGGAGCCGTGGCTGACGGTGCACGAGGTCGAGGTCGCGCTCGCGGGGCTCGCGTCGTGAGCCGACGCGCCGGGGCGGTCGTGGCCCTGCGGCCCAGGGCGTGGCTGCTGCTCGTCGCGGCGTCGCTCCTCGGGCTGGTCGCGTTCGGCTGGCCGTTGCTGGTGCAGCCGTCGGGGTCGGAGAACGCGGCCCACGCGGCCGACGCGCCGTGGGTGTTCGTCCTGCTGCTCCCGTTGCTGTTGGCGATCGTGGTCGGGGAGTTGGCCGAGGGCGCGCTCGACGCCAAGGCGGTGGCGTTGCTGGGGGTGCTGGCCGCGTGCGGCGCGGCGCTGCGGTTGCCCAGCGGGGGCGTGGCCGGCTTCGAGCCGGTGTTCTTCCTGCTCGTGCCGGCGGGGCGGGTGCTCGGTCGCGGGTTCGGCTTCGTGCTCGGCGCCCTCACGTTGTTCGCGTCGGCGCTCCTCACGGGCGGCGTGGGCCCGTGGCTGCCGTTCCAGATGTTCGGCGCGGCCTGGATCGGCTTCTTCGCCGGCTGCCTGCCCCCGATGCGGGGCCGGGCCGAGGTGGGCATGCTGGCCGCCTACGCCGCAGTGGCCTCGCTCGCCTACGGCCTGCTGCTCAACCTGTGGTTCTGGCCCTTCGGGTCGGCCGCCGGCAGCGAGATCGCGTTCGTGCCCGGCGCCGGCCTGGCCGAGAACCTGCGGCGCTTCTGGGCCTTCCACCTGGCCACGTCACTGGGGTTCGACCTGCCACGGGCGGTGCTCACCGCCGGGTTCCTGTTGGTGGCAGGCACGCCGATCCTGGCCGCGCTGCGCCGGGCCACCCGCCGGGCGGCGTTCGGCGCGCCGGTCGAGTTCGCGCCACCTGCAGCAGACGGCGGGCCGGCTCCGTCCGAGGTCAGTTCGAGCCCAGGATGTTGATGGCCCGCGCGGCCAGGACCGCCACGGTCACCAGCGCTGCCGAGGCCTGCACCATCATCAGCGCCTTCGCCGGGCGCCTCAGGGGCATGGCGTCGGTGGGGCTGAACGCGGTGGAGTTGGTGAACGAGACGTACAGGTAGTCGAAGAAGCGGGGGGACCAGCCCGGGTCGGTGTTCGGGTTGGCCTGCTGGGGGAACTGGAAGTTCGGCGGGTTCGGGGGAGGTCGCAGGGGCCCGCCGTCGAGCTCCCAGAACCACAGGCCGAAGGCGATCACGTTGGTCCCCCAGATCGCGAGTGCGGACAGCACCAGTTGGCGGCCGTCGAGCGTGTCGCCCTCGAGCAACCCGTCGAGCAGCAGGCCCAGTGAGGTGAGGTTGGCGACCGTCACCAGCGCGATGGCGGTCACCTGCAGGCCCCGGGTGACCCCACCGGTGAAGTTGACCGGGAACCAGCGGCTGTGATGGATGGCGAGGGTGCCGATGAGCACGACCTCGAGTGCCGGCAGGGTCCAGTCGGGCACGAAGCTCAGCTGATGGGGCAGGGCGATGTTGAGGGCCACGCCGAGGAGGAGGGCGAGCCCCGCGAGCCAGCGGTCCTGTCGTTGACCGGGCGTGGGCTCGAAGGCCGAGCGCTCGTCCCTGGGGTCTTCACCGTGCTCGGGCACGACGGCACGGTACCGCCGCGGGTGCGCGAACCTGAGGCATGGCCGACGCCGTGTATGTGACCCGTCCGCTGCCCGATCCCGGCACCGAGCCCCTCGTGGCCGCCGGGCTCGTCGTCGACCAACACCGCGCCGACGCCCCGCCGAGTCGCCCGGAGCTGCTCGCCGGCGTCGCCGACGCCTCGGCGCTTCTGTGCCTGCTCACCGACCGGGTGGATGCCGAGGTGCTCGACGCCGCGCCCCGCCTCCAGATCGTCGCCAACCTCGCGGTGGGCTTCGACAACGTCGATGTGGCGGCTGCCACCGAGCGCGGCGTCGTGGTGACCAACACCCCCGACGTGCTCACCGAGGCGACGGCCGATCTCACCTGGGCCCTCCTGCTGGCCGCCGCCCGGCGCGTGGGCGAGGGGGAGCGTCTCGTGCGCGCCGGCCACTGGGACGGGTGGAGCCCCACCCAACTGGTCGGTCTGCCCGTCGCCGGGCGCACCCTTGGCATCGTGGGCCTGGGCAAGATCGGCTCGGCCGTGGCCCGGCGCGCCCGGGGCTTCGCCATGACGGTCCTCTATCGCAATCGCCGGCCGCTCGGCCCCGCGGTGGAGGAGGAGCTCGGTGTGCGCGGCGTCGGGCTCGACGAGCTGCTCGAGCGGTCGGACATCGTGAGCCTCCACGCGCCGCTCAACGACGAGAGCCGCCACCTCATCGACGCCGCGGCGCTGGCCCGAATGCGCTCGTCGGCGATCCTGGTCAACACCGCCCGCGGGCCGCTGGTCGACGAGGCCGCGCTCGTCGACGCGTTGCGCGGTGGCACCATCGCCGGGGCCGGGCTGGACGTGTTCGAGCGCGAGCCCGCGCTGGCCGCAGGCCTGGCCGCCTGCGAGAACGCGGTGCTGGTGCCGCACCTCGGCTCGGCCACCACCGCGGCGCGTGGCGCGATGGTGCGCCTGGCCTGCGCCAACATCGTCGACGTGCTGGCCGGTCGCCGCCCGCCGACGCCGGTGAACCCAGAGGTGCTCGACCGCTCGTGAGCGACCGTCGGGGCCCGCTCAGTCGCGCCGGCGCCACCCCGGGCGGGCCATCGTGAGCTGGACGACGCTGATGGCCCGGTCGTCGAACGCGGCCTCGCAGTACGCGAAGTAGAAGTCCCACATGCGGGCGAATCCCTGACCCAAACCGAGCTCGGGCAACCGGTGGCGATTGGCGTGCAGCGCGGCGCGCCACCGGCGCAGGGTCTCACCGTAGTGGAGCCCGTAGTCGTCGAGGCCGGTGAGGGTGAGGTCGGTGCTGCGGGTGGCCGCGTGCACGAGGGCATCGACCGACGGCAGGCAGCCGCCCGGGAAGATGAACTCCTTGATGAAGTCCTGGGTGGTCTTGGCCCGGTCGAAGCGCTGTGGCTCGATGACGATCGCCTGCAGGCCGGCGACGCCGTCCGGCATGAGGAGCCGGCGGCAGGTGGCGAAGAAGGTGTCGTAGTCGCGCCAGTCGACGGCCTCGATCATCTCGATCGAGGCGAGCTTGTCGTAGGTGCCGGTGAGGTCGCGGTAGTCGTCGTGGAGGACGGTGACGCGGTCGGCCAGACCGGCACGGCGCACGCGCTTCGTGGCGTACTCGAACTGGCGGTCGGAGATGGTCGTCGTGGTGACCCGGCAGCCGTAGGTCGACGCGGCGTGGACGGCGAATCCGCCCCAGCCGGTGCCGATCTCGACGACGTGGTCGCTCGGCGTGAGCGCGAGCCGCCGGCACAACAGATCGACCTTGTTGGTAGAGGCCTCGGCGAGCGTCGCGTCCCACTGCGGGAACACCGCTGAGGAGTACATCATCGTCTCGTCGAGGAACAGCTCGAAGAAGTCGTTGCCCAGGTCGTAGTGGGCCCGGATGTTGCGTCGGTCGCGACGCTTGTCGGGTCGGCGCAGGCGGCGGACAGGGTCGGCGACCGGGCGGGTGACCCGTTCGACGCGGTTGCGCACGGGGTCGGTGCGCCGCACCGCCCGGCTGAGCAGGCGCAGCAGCGCCGGCAGGTCGTCGGTGTCCCACCAGCCGTCGAGGTACGCCTCGCCCAGGCCGGCGCTGCCGCCGGCCAGCACCTTGCGCCACGCGCCCGGATGGTGCACCACGATCGTGGCCTGCAGGGGGGGTCGGCCGTGGCGGTCCGGGGTGAGCGTGCCGAAGGAGGTGTGCCGTCCACCCTCGTCGATCACCACCCTTCCGCCGTCGACGAGGCGTTGCAGCAGGCCCAGCACGACCGCCCGCGCCGCCCGCTCGGTGGCGGCGCGGGGCCGGACGTCATCGGCTGCCGCTGGCAGTGCACCGGTGTCGAGCCCGTCGGGCACCACGGTGAAGGAGGGCCGGGTGGGCAGGTGGGTGACGCTGCCAAGGGGCTCGTCGGGCTGGCTGGCTCCTCTCACGCGACTCCTCGCTCCTCCTGAGGGGGGATCCGCGGGACGGTAGCAGCGGGGCCGGGTAGCGCGCCGTGGAGGGCAGCGGGCCGGGTCGCGGTCTCGGCGCTCTTCCTGCGGGGGTGGGCGACGAAGGGCACGCGCTTCAACCAGAGCCGGACGGCCTCGACGTGGATCGCCGCCGTCACCCGGACCGTCATCAGTGGGTGGCGCGCCAGCGTGCGACGCAGCGATCGTCTCGACAGCTCGACGCGGCGCAGCACCAGGTCGGCATCGAACACCCGCTCGGGCCCCTGCGCTCGTTCGAGCGCGGTTTCTCCGGGCGCTCGTTCGAGCGCCATGCGCACCCAGAGGCGTTCCCCGGGCGTGGTCGCGGCCACGCGGTAGACGAGGTCCATGGGCATGAAGGGCGAGACGTGCAGCTCCTTGGCGAACACGAGCTCGGTTCTGAGGTCGCCCCCGACCTCGAGGACGTAGCAGTGGCGCTCGCCCCATGGGGTGTTCGTGACCTCGAGCACCACCGTGTCGACCCGTTCGCCGCCCTCGTCGAAGCAGTAGTAGATCGTGATCGGGTTGAACACGTACCCGAACGACCTCAGGTGGGTGAGCATGCGGATCGGTCCCGACGGCCGGATGCCGGTGCGCTCGGCGACGAGGTCGCGGACGGCTTCGTCGAGCGGGCCATCGCCGCCGTCGAGGTAGTCGGCCCGGCGGAACCACATCAGCGCCGGCCTGTCGATGGCCGCCAGTCGACTGCCGGCGAAGAGCCCTGGCAGCTCGTCGAGATCGAGGTAGGCGAGGAAGAGGCGGTAGCGGAAGTCGTGACGCGTCGGCGTGAACCGCCGGTGGCGCACCGTGCCCTCGTAGAGCGCGCTGTGCGTCGGCGCGGCCTGCTTCGGGGCGACCTCGGTCATGCCGGCACCAGCGGGATCTCGGCGGGCACGTCGTCGAGGATGATGCCGTCGAGGCCGATCCCGAAGCGGCGGCACACGTCGAGGGCGGAGCGGACGCCGTCCTCGTGAAAGCCGTAGCCCCAGTAGGCCCCGGCGAAGAACGTGCCGCCGACGCCCTGGATCTCGTCTCGGCGCCCCTGCGCCTGGATGGCCTCGACGTCGTAGACCGGATGGTCGTACTCGAACTCGGCGAGGACACGCGACCGGTCGATCTCGTCGGGTCGGTTGAGCGTCACCATGAACTCGTGGGGTGAGTCGATGGCCTGCAGCTCGTTCATCCAGTAGGTCAGCGTCGCCTCACGTCGCTCGCGGGCGTCCATGTGGTAGTTCCAGCTCGCCCGGGCCCTCGGGTTGTGGGGGAGGAAGCGGGTGTCGGTGTGCAGGGTGGCGGTGTTGGGCTGGTAACGAATGGCGCCGAGGATCTCGTGCTCGGCGGGACCGGCATCGGCCAACAGTCGCAGCGACTGGTCGCTGTGGCCGGCGAGGATCACCCGGTCGAAGATCTCGGGCCCGTCGGCGGTGACCACCTCGACACCCTCGGCGCGACGCGCGACCTTGCTTACTGGAGTGCGCAGACGGATCCGGTCGGCGAACGGAGGGACCATCTTCTCGACGTAGCGCTGCGACCCTCCGGCGACCGTGCGCCACGCAGGCAGGCCCCGCAGGTCGAGCAGGCCGTGGTTGGACATGAACCTCGTGTAGGTCGTGGCCGGGAAGTCGAGGAAGGTCGTGGGGTCGGCCGACCAGATCGACGCGCCGAACGGGATGAGGAAGTCCTCGGTGAAGCGGGGGGACAGACGCAGGGCGGAGACGAACTGGGCGAGGGAGACGGATTCGTCGGCCAGCCCGAGCTGGTCGTCGGACACGAGCCGCTTGGCGGCTCGGTTGAACCGCACGATGTCGACCAGCATCCGGTGGAACGACGGGCGCAGCAGGTTGCGTCGCTGGGCGAACATCGTGTTGAGGTTGGAGCCCCGCCACTCGAGGCCGGTGGCCTCGTTGCGCACGCTGAAGGTCATCGAGCTGGGCTGCGTGGCCACGCCGAGCTGGTCGAGCAGGCGAACGAAGTTGGGGTAGTTGCGCTCGTTGTAGACGATGAAACCGGTGTCGATGGCGTAGTCCCGCCCGTCGAGGCTGACGGCGACGGTGTTGGTGTGCCCTCCGACGTAGTCGTTGGCCTCGAACACGGTGATCTCGTGGTGGGGGTGCAGCAGGTGGGCGCAGACCAAACCCGAGATGCCCGTTCCGACGATGGCAACCTTCACGCCGACTCCTTGGTGATCGTTCGTCGCCCACCGGTGGTGGCGGGCGCCAGGCCCCGAGGGCCTCCGAAGGTAAAGCCTCGATTTAGCACTAAACATTCCCCCGGCGCCCTCACGGCCGCAGGTCGTGCGGTCTACGGGGCCGGGGCTGGTCCCGGATGCCCGGGGGAGATGCCCGCCTGCGTCTCGCACCAGTCCCACAGGCGGTCGGCCTCCCCCGGAGGCGTGGCGGTCCACGGCAGCTTCACTGTCCACCGGCGCTCGCGGTCGAGCCAGAAGCCTCCGTTGGAGGCCAGGGCGTCGTCGGACGCGGCGAGCCAGACGATCGTGTCTGCGCCCTGCTCGGGCGTGCGCAGCCATGGACCCATCACCTTGTGGAACCCGGGCAACGAGGCCTCGACTCCGGGCGTGTCGGCCCAGCCTGGATGCATGGCGTGGAACGTGACCCGGTCGCCGAAGCGACAGGCCCACTGCTGGTTGAGCACGACCTGGGCCCGCTTGGCCCGGGCGTAGGCGGTGGTGCCATCGAAGCCGTCGGGGCCCATCTCGAGCGTGTCGACGTCGAGGCGTTCGGTGTACATGCCCCCCGACGACACCGTCAGGACCCGCCCTCCGGGGGTGGCCTGCAACGTCGGGAGCAGCAGCGAGGTGAGTAGGAAGGGGGCGACCACCTGGGTGGCCACCGTGACCTCGAGCCCGTCGGAGTTCTGCTCGTAGCCGGCGGCGAGCGCCCCCGCGTTGTGCACCAGGGCGTCGAGGCGATCGTGGCGATCGAGGAACTCCGCCGCGTAGCGTCGGGTCGCCCCGAGGCTCGAGAGGTCGGCCAGGCCCTGGGTGATCCGGGCGTTGCCGGACGTCTCCGCGATGCGGTCCCGGGTGGCGGCGGTTCGCTCGGCGCTGCGCCCGACGACCTCGACCGACGCACCGAGGGAGGCCAGTCGGGTGGCCGCAGCCAGCCCGAGTCCGGAGGTCGCGCCGGTGACCACGATCGTGCGTCCCTCGAGCGAGAAGCGGGACAGGTCGTCCCAACCGAAGAGCCGCCGCCGGGCCTCGTAGCCCACCCGGGAGAAGCTCAAGGCGATCGTTCCCTCCAACACGCGGTCGGTGGCGATGGCGAGCAGCTGGC
>Ga0209048_10002572_pt1 | contig 17965 bp, 12 predicted proteins | sample FrelakmetCRP12CR_FD_187146 | JGI IMG/M metagenome (GOLD analysis project Ga0209048, IMG submission 187146) | Freshwater lake sediment microbial communities from the University of Notre Dame, USA, for methane emissions studies - CRP12 CR (SPAdes)... | ecosystem: Environmental > Aquatic >... | reverse complement strand
CCCGGCGCCCGCGCGCTCAGAACAGCTGGTCCGGGGTCTCGCGCCGGGTCATCGCCGGCGACCACGAGCACAGCCCATCCTCGCCCGGGCAGCCGTCGCACAGTGCTCGGTGCGGCGCGGCGCTGACCGGGAACTCGCGCGCCAGCACACCGCGGGCGAGCTCGGACAGCGCGGCCTCGAGCGCCGGCGCCTCGGTGCTGCCGTAGCCCGCGAGCACAGGGACTTCGGGGTGCTCGAGGAACACGTGCGCCACCTCGACGCGGCGGGCGCCCGAGCGCAGCGCGGCCAGCGCATAGACCAGCCGCTGGGTGGCGTAGACGCGCTCAACGACCGTGGCCGGCTCGGTCCCCTCGAGGCGATCGCTCTTGTAGTCGACGACGAGCAGCTGCGCACCCCCGAGCCCCTCGCGCGCGAGCACGTCCAGGAATCCGTTCACGAGCGCGCCGCCAGGCTCGAGCAGGAACGCGAAGCGCTCCTCGCGGCGCACGTCGGTCGCGGCCGCGAGCCGCGCGCACAGCTCGCTGACGGCGAAGCGCTCGACGAGGCCGGCCACCTCCTCGGTCTCCGCCTCACGCGGCTCCGGCAGCCCCGCAGCGCGCGCAAGCGCGACTACGTGCTCGGGCCCGGGACGGGCCGGACGCCGGAAGTCGAGGCGCTCGAGCAGCGCATGCGCGAGCACGCCGCGCTCGGCGGCGCCCAGGCGGCCCGCGGGCCGGGCCGCCGGCGCTCCCGCCGACCCGAGTGCCGCCGCCGCGGGGAGCGGCCCACGCGAGGGAAGCCGCGGCAGGCCGAGCACCCGCTCGAGATAGAACCGATAGCCGCAGCGCGCGTATTCGCCCAGGCTCGAGTAGCTGAGCTTCGCGATCGGGGCCACGGTGCCGGCGGTGGGCGCGACGGCGATCGGACCGTCCTCCCCGGGCTGGTCGGCGTCCGAGCGGCCGGGCGCCTCGCCGGCCGGTGTCGCGTCCTGGCCGGCCGCAGCGACCGCGTCGTCCTCGGGCTCCGCCTCGGCCGGCTGCAGCATCGCGTAGGCGACCGTGGCCACCGAGCCCTCCCACTCCCGCTCGACCTCGTCGGCGAGCCGGCCCTGCTCGAGGCGGGCGGCGATGTCGGCGACGAGCGCCGGCGCGATCCAGGCGATCGGCCCCGCCGCACGCTCCCAGCCGCCGAGGCCGGCGGCTCCGCTCAGCACCAGGCGCTCCCGGGCCCGGGTCATCGCGACGTAGAACAGACGCCGCTCTTCGGCCGCCTCCTCCGCCGCCCGCGCGTCGCCCAGCTCCCTGTAGGCCAGCGCCGGCTCGGCCTTGCCGCTGCCGGGGCGACCCAGCCGCAGGCCGATCCGGCCGTCGCGGCCGATCCGGAGCAGCTCCGAGCTCCAGCGCGGACCACGGCCGAGGTCGGCCACGCACACGACCGGGAACTCGAGCCCCTTGGCGCGGTGGATCGTCATCAGCCGGACCGCGTCGAGCGCCTCCCCCTCCACCGGTGCCTCGCTCTCCCGCGGCGCGCCGCCGCCGAATGCCGCCCCGCTCGAGTCCGCGCGGGCCCCGGCCAGCTGCAGGAACCCGCGCAGGTCCCGGCCCCGGGCCGCCTCATGCTCGCGCCCGAGCCGCATCAGCTTGCGGATGTTGGCCAGCCGGCGCTCGCCGCCGTGCAGCCGCAGGATCGCCAGGTCGTAGCCGGTCAGCTCGAGCACGCGCTCGATCAGCTCCTCGATCCCCAGTCGCGCCATCGCGGCGCGCTCGTCGGCGAACCACACCGCGAAGCGCGCCAGCCGCTCGCGGTCGTCCGGCTCCACGTCGTCGAGCGCCCCGCTCCCGGGCGGCTCACGGATCACCCACCACGGGTCGCGGGCCGCCTCGCGCGCGGCGGCGGCGACGAGCACGAGCCCGTCCGGCGAGAGCCCGACCAGGGGCGAGGCCAGCACCGTGTAGGTCGCCTCCTCGTCCCGCGGGTTGGCCAGCGCGCGCAGATACGCGACCAGGTCGACGACCTGGGGATGGGACCAGTAGCCGCGACCGCCGATCACGTAGGTCGGGACCCCGAGATCCTCGAGCGCCCGCTCGTAGGCGCGCAGGTCCGTCGTCGCTCGCGTGAGCACGACGACGTCGCCCGCCGAGGCGCCAGCGTCGATCAGCTCCTGCACCCGGGTCGCGAGCGCCCGCGCCTCGGCCAGCCGCCACGGCGCCGCGAGCCCGTCCTGCTGCGCCCACTCCGCCCCCTTCTCGGCCATCAGCAGCTCGACCCTGGGGTCATCCGCGGGCGGGTCCGTGCGCCCGGCCCGCAATGGCGTGAAGCGGTCACCGAACACCTCCGCGAAGGCGGGATTGAGCGCGTCGAGGATTTCGCGCCGGGAGCGGAAGTTGATCGTCAGGGTGGCGTGCGCCCCGCTGGCCGCGAGCTGCTCGCGCCGGCGCTCGAACAGCGCCACGTCGGCATGGCGAAAGCCGTAGATCGATTGCAGCGCGTCGCCGACGGTGAACAGATTCCCGCGCGCGATCGACTCGATCAGCTCCAGCTGCACGGGGTTCGTGTCCTGGAGCTCGTCGACCATGATCTGCTCGAACCGGGCGGCGTAGCGATCGCGGAGCTCGCGGTCGGAGGCGAGCACGTCGCGGGTCATCAGCTCGAGGTCCTCGAAGTCGAGCAGCGAGCGCTCGCGCTTGAGCTCGGCGTAGTGGACGCCGTAGGCGGCGAGCAGCCGGTCGAGCAGGCGGAGCAGTCCGGACGCGTGCACGTGCTCGCAGGCGGCCCGGAATCGCTCCAGCGCGTCCACGTAGGCCATGCAGGCGGGCGTCCGCAGCGCTGCCCCGTTGCCGCCCGGGAGAGCCAGGCCGCCCAGCTCGGCGGGCCACGGATCCGGGGCCTCGATCAGCGCCGTGCCGCTCTGGATCCGGGTCAGGGCATCGACGACCTTCGGCGTCTGATCGGCGCCGCCGAGCTCTGCCGCGGTGATCGCGGCGGCGTCGCGCAGGGCCAGCCGCGCCAGCCCCAGATCGGGCGCGGCGCCGAGCGCGGGCAGCGCCGGGGACGACTGGCCGCGCGAACGCAGCTCGTCGTAGATCGCGCCGATCGCCAGGCGCAGCGGTACCGGCCCGTAGCTGGCGATCAGGTCCAGGCCGCCGGTGACGCTCGTGGCCAGCTCCTCGAGCGCAGCCTCGAACGCGGCATCGGCCAGGCGGGCCGCCTCGGCCTCGTCGATCACGGTAAAGGCCGGGTCGATCCCGGCCGCGAGCGCATTGGCCCGCAGCACCCGGGCACAGAACCCGTGGATCGTGGAGATGAACGCGCCCTCGGTGGCGTGAGCGGCCTCGTCGGCGCCGAGCGCGCGCAACCGCAGCCGGATGCGCTCGCGGAGCTCGGCCGCGGCCTTCTCGGTGAACGTGATCGCCAGCATCGCCGTGACCTCGACCTGATCCTCGAGCACGGCGCGCACGAATCGCTCGACCAGTACCGAGGTCTTGCCGCTGCCGGCGTTGGCGTCGACGATCAGGTCTCCGCGGCGGCGTTCGATCACCGCGAGCTGCTCGGGGGTGAACGCGATCATCCGACCCTGCAGATGCCCGGGTGCAGACACCCGTCCCTCGAGCACGTCTCGGGGCACGGGGTCAGGTCGCCCGCCCGCAGGCGTTCGGCCAGCGCGACCGCGCGGGCGGCCGCGTCCTCGAGCTCCTCCTCGAGCGCCACCGCATCCCGGGCGTCGGTTCCGAACAACCCGGCCGTGGGCACCGCATCCTCGAGGAAGATCCCGCGCGGGCGCAGACGATCTCCGCTGAGCGGCTGGTAGAGACCGCCCGCCGGCGTCAGTCCGAGCAGTTCGCGCACGACCAGCATGTAGATCGCGACCTGCAGCTGACGGTCCTGGCGCCAGCGGGCTCCAGGATACCGGGCGCTCGGGGCGCCGCTCTTGTAGTCGCGCACGATCGCCCGCGTCCCCCCCGGGTCGACATCCACGCGATCGATCATTCCGCGCACGCGCACCTGCCCCTCGCCCTCGCCGAGCTCCAATGGCGGCAGCGATTCCTCGTGGCCGGCAAATCCGAACCGCTGCTCCAGGCCGACAGGTTGCCAGGCCTGCCCGCTGGCGGCCTCGAACTCGAGGTAATGGCGCAGGTCGGCTTCGATCGCCTGCAGCACGGCCCGCCTCACCGCTTCCGATCGGCCTCGGGCGACCGCCGGGGGTAGCTCGGCGAGCACCTCCGCGAGAAGCCGGAGTGCCCGCGGCAGCGACTCGGGCGTGACCGGGCCCTCGAGTCCGCGCAGCACCCGCTCGAGCGCGTCGTGCATGTAGCTGCCCCGGGCCATCGGCTCCGGCTCAGGGTCGAACCGATCGGGTTGCAGTTCCTTCTCGACCATCCACTTGACCGGACAGTCGGCGTAGGACTCGAGCGCCCCGGGCGAGACGACCTCGCGGTGGCGCACATGCGCGAGCGCGCGCGGGCCAAGCGCGCGGGGCGGCTCCGCCACGGCGCGCTCGGGCCGGGTGGCCAGGGCCCGCGCCCGGGCGCGCTCCCGCGCGGTCGGCGCGAGCTCCGGCGCCCACACGACGTCGGCCAGCAGACGCCGGGTCCGCCGCTGTGCCCAGCCGTCGGCCATCAGCTCCTCGACGTCGTCGATGAACGGTGAGCGCAGCGCGAGATTGCCCTCCTCATCCGAGCTCCGGTAGCTCAGGTAGACCCGCTCGGTGGCCCTCGACGTGCAGGCATAGAACAGATATCGCTCGCGCTCCAGCGAGTCCTCGTCCGGCCTCAGCACGAGCCCGGACGCGGCCGCGAGCTCCCGCCGGCGCTCGTCGGACAGGAATGGGTCCGGCGCGGCCGGACGGGGGAACTCGCCCTCCTGCAGCCCGCACACGAAGATCGCCCGGAAGCGCCGGGCTCGGATCGCCAGCGGCTCGGCCAACAGCACCGCCCCCGGACGCGGCGCCGGACCGGCGGGCACGAGCAGCTCCTCGACGGCCTCGATCAGCTCACGGCCCTGCAGCTGCTCGCCGAGCTCGCCGAGCCCGGCGACCGCGCGGTCGAGGACACTCAGGGCTCGCGCGTCGAGCTCCTCGTCGGCGCCGAGCATCGGCGCGCGACGACGGTGCGGCGAGGCAAACAGCCGCCGGGCCTGGCGCGCGAGCTCGGCGGCCGGTTCCTCGGCCTCCCGCACGGCGTCGATCTCGCCCAGCCGCCAGCCCAGCTGCGCGCGGGCCTGGGCTGCCGTGCGCAGACCCTGGCGCCGGATGTCGCGCTCGAGCGCATCGGCCAGCTCGGGGTGCTCGAGCAGGCCCGGCGAGCGTAGGTAGTCGAGCAGATCGTCGGCTCGCGCTCCGTCGAGCAGCGCGCAGCGCGCGAACGCCAGTACCGAGCGGCCGAGCGTCGTGTGCGAGAAGGCCACCTGGTGCTCGAACGAGAGCGGGATCCCGGCGCTCCCGAACACGTTCTCCACGAGTGCCACCGAGCGCGACGGCGATCGGTAGATGACGGCGATCTCGTCGCCCGGGACGCCGGCCCGCAGCAGGGTGAGCACCTCGGATGAGACGAGCTCGGCCTCGGCCCGCTCACCACCGGCCTCGAGCAGGCGCAACGCCGAGCCGGGCTCGATCGGTTCCTGTCCCGAGCCCGGTGGCTCGAACAGGCGCCGCTCGAGCTGGTAGAGGACGGCGCGGGAACCGGGCTCGTAGTGGTCGTCGGCGGCCGGCAGCTCCAGCACCCGGGTGGCCTGCGGCCGCAGCTGCTCGACGGCCTCGGCCCGGGCGCGTAGGGCTTCGTGGCCGACCTCGTAGGTCAGTGAGACGGTCACCTCGACGTCCACCGTCCGCGCCAGCGTCTCGACCGCGTCGCGCTGGACCGGCGTCAGATCGTCGAACCCGTAGAAGAACACGGGTCGCGTGCCCCAGCTCGCCGGCGCCGCACGCAGCGCGTCGAGCGCCCGCCACGCGTACAGGTCCGCGTCCACCCGCCCGAGGCGCTCGAGCTCGCGGGCGTAATCGAGGTAGATCGAGCCGACGTCGTCGGCATACAACCGGCGCGCGGGGTCCTCGCCGGCCCAGGCCCGCATCGCCTGCGCGAACCGCGGCGGCGTGATCAGCGAGCGCTCGAGCTCGGAGAGCAGTCGCACCGCGGCGGCGGCGAACCCCGGCGAATCCGCGGACCGGCTCAGCAGCGCCAGCCGCCCGCCGTCGAGCACGCCGCGAACCACGCGTTCGCGCTGTAGCGCCGAGAGCGGCTGCGCGACGTAGCCGGTGCGCGATGCGATCTCGCCCACCAGGCCCGTGAAGGTGTGAACGGCGCCGCCCAGGACCGCGCCCTCGGCCGCGAGCTCCCGCGCGTAGTGGTCGACGTCGGCCCGGGTCGGGACCACGAGTACCGCTCCGCGGCGGGTCGCGGACCCGTAGGCACCGAGGACCTCGCCCGCCTTGGCGGAGTTGGCTGGTCCGAGCACGAGGGTGAGCGGCATCGACGACATGGTCGCGCGCGGCCCCGACGCCATCCCGCGGGCCGCCGCCGAGGACACGTTGGTGATCTGAGCGTGTCGACCAACGAGATCCTGTTCGGGCTGGGGCTCGCGGTCGTGCTGGCGCTGAGCTGCGAGCTGATCGCCGTCCGTACGCGCCTGCCGGCGATCGTGCTGCTGCTCCCCGTCGGCTTCGCCGCCGGCGCGGCCACGAACGACATCCATCCCGACCTCCTGTTCGGGAGCGCGTTTCAGCCCTTCGTCTCGCTCGGCGTCGGCCTGATCTTGTTCGAGGCGGGGCTGCGACTACGCCTCGACGAGCGCGGAGGGAGCACCAGGCGCGTGATCCAGCAGCTGATCCCCGTGGCCACGTTCGTGACCGCGGCCGGCGTCGCGTTGGCGGTCAAGTTGATCTTCGGGATCGGGTGGGGATCCTCGGCGCTGCTGGGGGCGATCCTCGTCGTCTCGGGACCGACCGTCGTGCTCCCGCTTCCACGCCGGGTCGATGCTGCTCAGCATCCTCACCGGCCTCGGCGTCGGCGCGATCGGGTGAGTGGAGCGCTTCAACCTGTTCAGCGGTCCGATGCTGCGCGACGACGAGCCGCCGGGCTACGGCGGCCTGTACGCCCGCGTGTCGAAGGAGCTCGGCGCGCGCGAGCTCGCCCTGAAGCTGTTCGAGCTCGAGCCGGGCCAGAGCGTCTGCCCCTACCACCTTCAACGTCCAACCTCGGCCCGCCCGAAAGCAGACCAACCGCAAACCCTACCTACGCCGCCTCGGGCTGCTCCGCCCCCGACGACGAAGCCGCCGCCCCGTTCGCCGCCGCCGTCCCAGCGGCCGCCGCGTCCGCATTAGCCTCAGGCGGCTTGGCGCCCTCGCGGGCCCACGGCTCGTCGAACTCGACGCGCCACTTGCCGTCCTCGGACTGCTGCAGCGCCAGCCGGGCGCGGAAGCTCTTGCCCGAGCGGCCCTTGAAGCCGGTGACGGGCTTCTCGGTGCGGCCGGTCGTGATCAGCTCGCGCGCGACCGGGATCGGGAGCTGCTTGCCGGCCTTGGACTTCCAGATCACGAACCCGCAGCCCGGATCGTCGCGCGACCAGCACGAGTAGCCCTTGCGGTTCTCGATGATGTCGTGGCTGCAGACCGGGCACGGCCCGAGGTTGGCCCGCGGGATGCGCACGTCCTTGAGCTTCGCGTCGAGCCCACCGACGGTCTCCTCGGCGAACTTGACGATGTCGCCCATGAACGCCTTGCGTGAGTCCTGGCCGGTCTCGATGTTGGCCAGGCGGTGCTCCCAGGTGCCGGTGAGGCCGGGCGAGGTCAGCGCGTGCTCGCCGAGCAGGCGGATCACGTTCAGGCCCTTCTCGGTCACGACCAGGGCGCGTCCGTCGCGCTCGATGTAGCCGACTTGGAGCAGGCGCTCGATGATCGCCGCCCGCGTCGCCGGCGTGCCGATCCCCGAGTCCTTCATCGCCTCGCGGAGCTCCTCCTCGTCGACGAGCTTTCCGGCGGTCTCCATCGCCCGCAGCAGCGAGCCGTCGTTGAAGCGGTGGGGCGGCTTGGTCTCCTTGGCCTCGGACGCGACCTTCTCGACCTTCGCCTCCTCGCCCCGCTCGAGCTTGGGCAGCTGCTGCTCGCGACCCTCGTCCTCGTCGCGGCCGGCGCCCTCGCCCTCGGCGATCTCGCCGTAGACGCCGCGCCAGCCGGGAACCAGGAGGACCTTGCCCCGCGTTCGGAACACGTTCTCGGCCACGGTCGTCTCCACCCGCGTGTTCTCCGAGACCGCCTCGGGATGGAAGGCGGCGAGGAAGCGCCGCACGACCAGGTCGTAGACCTTGCGGTCGTCCTCGTCCATCTTGTCCACCGGGTGGCGCTCGGCGTTGGTGGGGATGATCGCGTGGTGGTCGGTGACCTTGGCGTCGTTGACCACCCGCCCGAGCGGGAGCACATCGAGCCCGGTCACGTATCGCGACGCGGCCGCGTAGTCGCGCTGCGAGCCCACGAGCTCGGCGATCGGCTTGATCTCCGGGACCATGTCGCTGGTGAGATAGCGCGAGTTGGTGCGCGGATAGGTCAGCGCCTTGTATTCCTCGTACAGCCGCTGGGCCGCGCCCAGGGTCCGGCGGGCGGTGAACCCGAACAGGCTGCTGGCATGGCTCTGAAGCGAGGTCAGGTCGTAGAGGAGCGGCGGGCGCTCTTTGGTCTCGCGCTTCTCCAGCTTGGTGATCGTGCCGGTCCGGCCCTCGCAGGCGGCGACGATCGCCGCGGCCTCCTCGGCGGTCTTGATGCGCGGGTTGGCGCCGGCGTGGAAGCGGCCCTCGTAGGCGCGCCGGGGCGGCTCGGGGAGGGCGGCGAACTGCGCGTCGACGATCCAGTACGGCTCCGGCTTGAAGTCGCGAATCTCCTGCTCACGCTGGGCGAGGATGGCCAGTGTCGGCGTCTGCACCCGCCCCAGCGAGACGGCGCCGTCGAACGAGCTGCGCAGCCGGATCGTGGCGGCGCGCGTCGCGTTCATGCCGACGATCCAGTCGGCCTCCGAGCGCGAGCGGGCCGCTTCCTCGAGGGTGGCGAACTCGGAGCTCGGGCGCAGGCCCTCGAACGCGTCCTTGATCGCCTTCTGGGTCATCGAGTTGAGCCACAGGCGCTTGACCGGCTTCTTGGAGCCCGCCTTCTCGTACAGGTAGGCGAAGATCAGCTCGCCCTCGCGCCCGGCGTCGCAGGCGTTGACCACGGTGTCGACGTCGTCGCGGGCCAGCTGGCGCTTGACCACGTTCATCTGCTTCTTGGAGCGCTCGTCGCGGACGACGAGCTTGAAATGCTCGGGAACGATCGGCAGGTCCGCCATCCGCCATTTCTTGAAACGATCGTCGTATTCGTCGGGCTCGGCCAGCTGCACGAGGTGTCCGACGGCCCACGTGACCACGTGCTCCGGGCCCTCGAGGTAGCCCTCGCCCTTGGTGAACGCGCCGGGCAGCACGCGAACCAGGTCGCGGCCCACCGACGGCTTCTCTGCGATGACGAGTGTCTTCATGGCGCGGTTGCGGAGCGTAGCGCCCGTGGCAACCCCGTTCAGCTCTGCAAGCTCTGGGACGCCCGTGCGGCCACGGCGGGAAGGCCGAGCTCTGCCGCGGTCCGGGCCGCCGCGCCGGCCTCGGCCTCGGAGCGCAGTCCGGCCGTGACGGCGGGCAGGCCGAGATAGCGAGCGGCCGAGCCGAGGCAGACCACGGCCAGCGCGATCACGACGTTGAGATCGCGGAACGGCAGCAGCAGCTCGTACAGCCGCGCCGCCCGCTTCGCCGCGGCGGAACGGCTGAAGGCTGGGGGCGGGCGGCGTATCAGGCGTCGCCCGCCTGCAGCTTCGATCCAGCCGGTCGCGAGCCGCTCTGCCGTCAGCCCGCGCAGGCCCCGGTGCTGACCGGCCCCGTACGGCCCCGGGCATGGGCCAGCGCGGACAGCACGAGCGCGTTGGGCACCGCGAATCCACCCGGCCCCTGCCCGCTCGCGGCGCCACCCGTGACGGCGGCGAACACGGTCGCCACGACCTGGCCGTTGGCGTCGACCATCGGGCCGCCCGAGTTGCCCGGCCGCACGAACCCGCGCATCGGCGTGATGCTGCGCACGATCGATCCCTGGCCGTAGGCGTCCTGGGTCCTCACATCGAGCGTCTGCCCGATCCGCCCGGGCTCGGCGTCGAAGGGGCCGTCCTCGGGATAGCCGAGGATCGCTGCCGCCATGCCGACGCGCAGGGCCGCCGCGACCGGCAGCGCGGGCTCCGACAGGCCGGGAACGCGCAGCAGCGCGATGTCGTCGTGGGTGTTGAACGCCACCGGCACGGCCGTCAGGCTCGGGGAGTGACCCCCGTCCTGTACGACGGTATCGCTCTCGCCGGCCACCACGTGGGCGTTCGTGACCACGAGCCCCGGGGCGATGACCCACCCGCTGCCCTCGATGCCGAGTCCGCACGCACTGCCGAGAACCCGCACGACGCTGCGGCGGGCGGCGCGGACCCCGGGCGTGGCGAGGACCCCGCGCGTCGGCAGCGGGACGTCGGCGGCGGGGCCGCTCACGGAGGGGATCGGGTCAAAGCGCGCGAGCGCGTTGAGGATCGGGCCCGACGGCGGCAGCAGCTGGTTGAGCTCGCTCAGGATCGCCGAGCGCTGGATGTCCTCGCGCAGCGGGCGCGACGCCGCGGATTGGAGCGCCACCGCGCCGACGATCCACGCGATCCCAAGCCCGACGCACGCCGTCAGGGCGGCTCCGAGCAGCCCGTCGACCGTCTTCAGGCCGGGTATCCGCAGCGCCGCCCGGGCCCGCATGCCGAGCCCCTCGAAGCCGCTCGCGAACACTCCACCCACGAGCAGGGCCCCGACCAGCCCGAACACCGGCGCGTACTGGGAGCGATCGCCGCCGGGCAGGATCAACGGCGCGATCCGCGTGCCGATGATCGCTCCGAGCGCGAACCCGACCAGCGACAGCACGCCGACGATGAACCCCTGCAGGTAACCGTAGAGGGCGAGCAGAGCCGTGAACGCGACGATCAGCCAATCGATTGTCGTCACAACCGCAGACTGTAGGGCCTGCTCGACCGCGCACGATCACGCTGCCAGCCGACGCCATCTTCTACATTCCGTTGCAGATGTCTCAAGGGGCTGAATACGCGTCGACGCTGAGGCGTTCCTCTGCGCGGCTGACGCCGAGACGCCGGCGCCTGCTGACCCGCACGGTGCCGTTGGCCGGCGTCGCCGTGCTGGCCTTCGCGGCCGGAATCGTGACCGCGACGGGCCCCGGCCGGGCCGAGCGCCGCCTGGTCACGAACTACGTCGGCGCCTGGGCCCGCGGTGGCTACACGCAGATGTACAACCTGCTCGATCCGACCTCGAAGCGCGGACTGTCGGAGTCCGACTTCCGCGCCGCGTATCAGGCCGCCGCCGGCACCGCGACCCTGACCGCGCTCGTGCCCCTGCACGTGGGCAGCCGGCAGGGTGACCTCGTTCCGGTCTCGGTGCGCGTGCGCACGAACGAGTTCGGCACGCTGCGGGAGACGCTCGAGGTGCCGCTGGTGGGGTCGGGCTCGGACGCCCGCGTCGGCTTCTCCGATCGGCTGCTGTTCCCCGGCCTGCTGCCGGGAGAGCACCTCACCCGCCAGGTCGCGCTCGCGCCCCGGGCCGAGCTGCTGGCCCGCAACGGGATCCCTCTGGCCCAGGGCCCGAACCGCACCTCGCCGATCCCCGACGTCGCGTCTGAGATCACCGGGAGCCTCGGTCCGATCCCACCCAACCAGGCGGCGGCGTACGCCGCCGCCGGCTACCCGCCCACCGCACAGGTCGGGATCAGCGGGCTCGAGCGGGTCTTCCAACAGCAGCTCGCGGGGACGCCGGGCGGCACGCTGCTCGCGGGCTCGCGGGTGCTGGCGCGCAGCACGCCGGAGTCGGGTCTCCCGGTCACGACGACGATCGACCCTGCGATCGAGCGGGCCATGATCACCGCGATCGCCGGCCGCTACGCCGGCATGGCGGCGATGGACCCCCGCACCGGCGAGCTGCTGGGGCTGGCGGGAGTCGCCTTCTCGGCCCTGCAGCCCCCCGGCTCGACGATGAAGATCATCACCGCCACCGGGGCGCTGGAGGCGGGCATTGTGAAGCTGAGCGACACCTTCCCGGTGGAGAGCGGCGCCCCGGTCGGGGGCGTGACGATCTCCAACGCCGGCGGCGAGTTCTGCGGCGGCACCTTCGTGCAGGCGTTCGCCAACTCGTGCAACTCGGTCTTCGCTCCGCTCGGCGCCAAGCTCGGCGCCGCCCGGCTGGTCAACGTCGCCGAGCGGTTCGGGTTCAACCAGCCGACGTCGATCCCCGGCGCCGCGGAGAGCCTGATCCCGTCGGCGAGCACGATCGGCGACGCGCTCGCGGTCGGCTCCTCGGCGATCGGGCAGGGCACGGTCCAGACGACGGCGCTGCAGATGACCGATGTCGCGGCCACGATCGCGATGGCGGGCAAGCGCCCGATCCCGACGCTGCAGCTGCACCAGCCGCCCCGCTTCATCCGCGTCACCAGCCGGCACATCGCCCACCTCGTGCAGGAGCTGATGATCGCCGTGGTCGCCTACGGCACCGGGACCTCGGCGCAGATCCCGGGCGTGGTCGTGGCGGGCAAGACGGGGACCGCGGAGCTGCGCAACACGCAGGGCCCGGACGCCGGCCCGAACGCCGGCTCGCCGGCCAACACCGACGCCTGGTTCGTCGGCTACGCGCCGGTTGGACACCCGAGGATCGTCGTCGGGGCGCTGTTCCCCGAGCAGGGCGCCGGCGGCGCGACCGCCGCGCCGGCGGTCCACGACGTCCTCGCCGCCGCGCTGCACGGCGGCTGATCGGGCCCCGGGTTGTCCCGAGCGCCGTGACCCGGCCGGCTACAGCCGCCGGCCCTTGACGACCCGGCCGTCCCGGCGCTTGCCACCGGGTCGAAGCGGAGATCAGGCGGAGCCGAGGGGCCGCGGTCCGGTGGCTGGTCCTGCTGCCACCGGTCCTGGGGGCTCAAAGGTCGATCGAGACCGTGGCCCAGAGCTGCCCGACGGGCCCGCGGATCTCGAGGATCAGCGGTCGGTTGGAGTACGCGGAGACGTTGATCCGGAACAGCAGCAGACCGCCCTGGGTGGGTCCGAAGTAGGCCACGCTGTCGGGCACCGGCTGGGTCCCGCCCGGCTTCAGCAACGTCGGCGTCCACACGTACGGATTCACGTTGGGGTCGAGCGGGATCGCGTTGTAGCGGTTGCCCTGCGTATCGACCATGTCGAAGTTGTGGGCCGTCGTCAGCGGCGACTTCGTCTGGTTGCGAGCGGCCAGGAAGACGGCGAACCACTCCTCGTCGGGCCGCAGCGGCGGCGTGCCCGGCGCCAGCCCCTTGAGGTACTCCATGTCCTCGACGTCGTACTGGTTGAGCTGGCGCGAGAGCTGCACCTGGTAGGTGATCCCGCCGGCGTCCACGTAGAAGCCCTCGTTGTCGGCGACGTGGGGGTGGGCCTGCTTGTTTCCGCAGGCGGCCAGACCCAGTGCCAGCACCAGGCTCACAGCCGATATCAACAGGCGACGGGCTCTCACGGCGCGCGGAAGTCTATCCCGAACGCCCGGCGACGCGATCCGCAGCGGCCCGTCACTGGGATGCGATCGACGCCCGAGAGCCGCGCCCACGGCCCTCTTCCAAGATCGAGCGCAGGCGCCGCATCGCCTTGGCCGCCTGACGCTTGTTCCAGGCCCGGGAGCCGAGCGCCTCGAGCAGCCGATCCGACAGCATCGCGGTCTCGGTCTCGATCGTGTACTCGACCTTGGTCGAGTCCCCGGGAGCCGGCGTCAGCGTGTAGGTGCCGACCATCCGGATCCGGTTGAACTTGCCGCCGCGGCCCTTCTCGACGATGCGGAACGGCGGCTGGATCTCGGCGAAGGTCATGTCCGCCCAGGCGAACCGGCTCAACGGAGCCCTGACGCGGAACCGCGCGCCGGCTCCGGTGCCGATCGTGTTCTCGCGCAGCAGGTGCCAATCGACCAGATAGTGGTCGGTAAATTCCGCGTGATTGGCGATGTCCGAGAGGTAGTCGAAGACCTGCTCGCGGGGCTTGGAGATCGTGGTCGAGACGGTGACTGGATCCATACCGCCGGGAGTCTACGGACCGCCCGCGGAGGGTGGCGTCGGGACCGCCCGCGAAGGGGCGATAAATGGTCTACGCAGCGCGCTGATCGGTGATCCGAATGCGCACTGCGTGCCCGAACTCGGGGCCGCGAACGAGGCGTGAACCCGTGGGCGGCTCGCGGCGCAGACCGCGGCACAGCTCGCACAGCATCCGGCCCGCGTCGTAGACGTAGACGCGCTCTCCGACCAGCGGAGTCCGGTGGCAGCGGTCACAGCGCTCGCAGCCTGCGGCGATCGCCCCCACGCTCCGCTTGAGCATCGCCAGTTCCAGCGCCGGCATGTCGCGAACCGAATCTCGCATCGTGCTCTGGTTCGCGCCCGATCATTGTCTTCCTTCTGATCACACCGGTTTTGGTTCGAAACGCGTTTGGTACTCGTTGACGGGACAGCTATCATTGAACGTGGATCGGCCGGGCTTCGGAAGGCGCCGCCGTTACTGAGGAGATGGCCCATGAAGGCGTGGATGTCGGGCAACGTTGCGGGCACCGGGACTTTCCGCTGCACTGACTGCAATTACCCAGTGTCACTCGACGTGGCTGACGAGCTGCCTGAATGCCCGAATTGCGGCGGCCGAGAGTTCGTCAGAGCGTCGCTGTTCACGACCTCGCAGACCGCGCTCGTGGAAATGGTTCCGGAGCTCGAGGATCAGGGCTGGCTCGATGAGCTGCGCCACAGCCTCGACGAGCCCGGCCAGTACCTCGCCTACCGCGAGGCCAACCAGGGCGTGCTCGCCTTCGGGCTGCGGCGCGAATGGACACGGATCGGGCGCAGCCTGGCCGCCGACATCCGCTTCGACGACCCGACCGTATCGCGACGCCACGCGCTGATCGTGCGCCAGCCGGACGGGCTCCGCGTACTCGATGACCGCAGCCTCAACGGCGTGTTCGTCAACGGCGAGCGTGTCGAATGGAGCACCCTGGCCGACGGCGACGAGGTCGTGATCGGCCGCCACCACCTGCATTTCGTCGAGGTCCCGGTCGTGTCCGGGATGCGCGACGCGCACCGCCCCAGCGGCGAGACCAGCGCGCTCACCGGCTGAGCCGTCGGGATCGGGCCGCGCTCGCCTATAGTGCGGCTCGTCGATGGCGACCACAATCGCGGTCCTCTCCCAGAAAGGCGGCACCGGCAAGACGACGGCGGTTCGCACGCTGACCGACGTCTTCCGCCGTCTCAGGTTGACGGTCCTGGCGGTCGATCTCGACCCGCAGGGCAATCTGTCGGACTACCTCGACGTCGATCCCGATGCGTTCCCGACGATCGGGGACGTGCTGACGGGCCGCGCCGAGCCCGCCGAGGCGGTCCACGGCGGGATCATCCCGGCCAACCTCGGCTTGGCCGAGGCCGAGCTCGCGCTGGGCGGGAAGATGGGCCGGGAGCTGACGCTCAAGAAGGCCCTGGCCCAGGTCAAGGGCGAGTACGACGTGGTGATGATCGACTGCCCACCGGCACTCGGGCTGCTCACGGTCAATGCGCTGGTGGCGGCGGACTACGCGCTGCTGTCGGCCGAAGCCCAGTACTTCGCGCTGCAGGGCGTCGAGCAGGCGCTCGAGGTGATCGAGCTGGCCCGCGACAGCCTCAACCCTGGGCTCGAATGGCTCGGAGTCGTGCTCAACATCGCCGACATGCGCACGCGCCACTCGCGCGAGGCGTTCGACTCGCTGCGCGAGCACTTCGGCGAGAAGCTGATCGACGCGACGATTCGGGCCTCGATCGCCTACGCCGAGTCGGCCGAGCGGGCGGTGTCGATCATCGACTACCGCCCCGATCTCGGGGTCGACTACCTCAACGTCGCCGACGAGCTCCTGCGCCGCCTGGGCCTCGATCAGGCCCGCGGCCGGCTGTCCGCGATGGTCAACGGCGGCGGCGCCACCGCCGGGGTGTGAGACCCGGCGGCGGCACGAGCCGCGGCTACACGGACCGCTGGTAGGCGCGCAAGGCGCGAGTCGCGAACCTGACAGCACTACATCGCGCGGACGTCGGCCCCCTGCGATTCGAAGGGGGCGCGCATCACGCTCGCCCAGCCCTCGGTTTCCCGGCTGAGTGCGGCGATCAGCGGCCCGGTCCGATCGAAGTGCGACCAGAACAGGACCGTGGGCCCGGCGCCGGAGATCGTCGCCCCGAGCGCGCCGAGCGCCGCGGCGCGCTCCACGAGCCCGGCGGAGCGCGGGTACAGGAGGGCGCGGTAAGGCTGATGCAGCCGGTCGTGCAGGGAGGCGGAGATCAGATCCCAGTCGCTGGTCGCGAGTCCGAGCAGCAGCATCGAGGCGTGGGCGACGTTGAACACCGCGTCTGACATCGGCACGGTGGCGGGCAGTGCGCCCCGGGCGGCTTCGGTGTGGACGCTCTCGCACGGGACGACGAGCACGGCCTCGAGTCCCATCGGCATCTCGAGCCGGTGCGACCGCAGCCCGTCGCAGACCACCAGCCCGCCGTCGAGCGCCGCCGCGACGTTGTCGGCATGGCCCTCGAACTCGACCGCGAGGCGGCGGACGTCGGCGTCGAGCTCGAACATGTGGTCGGCGGCCATCAGCCCGGCGACGACGGACGCGGCGCTCGACCCCAGGCCGCCGCACAGCGGGATCTTCGAGGCGATCCGGAACGTGAACGCGTCGGCCGGGTGCAGGCGCTCGAAGGCCCGCACGATCAGATTGCTGCGGTCCCGCGGCAGCTCGAGCTCGGTCTCGACCGCGAATGTCCCCGTCTCCAGCACCTCGACCTCGAGGTGCAGCGCCAGCGCGGCGGCCATCACGTCGAAGCCCGGCCCCAGGTTGGCAGAGGACGCGGGGACGCGGACGAGCCGGCGGCGGCCGAGCGTCATCCGAGGACGGCCCGCTCGATCGCTCCGAGCTCGGGTTCGCACGGAACGACCGCTCCCGCCTGCTCGAGCGCGGTCTGCGGGTCCTTGAGGCCGTGGCCGGTGAGCACGCACACGACGCGCTCGGCGCCGTGCGCCCCGTGCGCGAGCAGTCCGGCGACGCTGGCCGCCGACGCCGGCTCGCAGAACACGCCCTCGGTGGCGGCCAGGAAGCGGTAGGCGTCGAGGATCTGCACGTCGCTGACCGCGTTGACGGCTCCACCCGAGGACGTCATCGCGTCCATCGCCTCCTCCCAGCGGGCCGGGTTCCCGATCCGGATCGCGCTGGCCACCGTCTCGGGGTGCTTGACCGGGGCCCCGTGGACCAGCGGCGCGGCGCCGGCGGCCTGGAAGCCGAGCATCCGCGGCTGGTGTCCGGCCTCGTTAAAGCCCTTCCAGTAGGCGGTGATGTTGCCCGCGTTGCCGACCGGGATGCACAGCGCATCGAGCTCCCCGCCGAGCTGCTCGACGAGCTCGAAGGCCGCTGTCTTCTGCCCCTGGATGCGGAATTCGTTGACCGAGTTGACCAGCGACACCGGATGGCGGGCGGCGAGCTCGCGCACGAGCGCCAGCGCCTCGTCGAAGTTGCCGCGCAGCGCGACCACGCGGGCACCGTGCATCAGCGCCTGAGCCAGCTTGCCGGTCGCGATCTTGCCCTCGGGGACGATCACCGCGCCGCGCAGCCCAGCCCGGGCGGCGTAGGCGGCGGCGCTGGCGGCCGTGTTTCCGGTCGAGGCGCAGATCACGGCCTCGGCCCCTTCGCGCACGGCGGCGGACACGGCGCAGGTCATGCCCCGGTCCTTGAACGACCCGGTCGGGTTCGCGCCCTCGATCTTCAGCCACACGTCGGCGCCGACGCGCTCGGACAGACGCGGCGCGTGCACGAGAGGAGTCGACCCCTCACCGAGGGACACGACAGGGTCCCCGGGCGCGAACGGAAGGTGGTCGCGGTAGCGCTCGATCAGTCCCGGCATCGGGGCGGAGCATGCCAGAGC
>Ga0209048_10002571_pt1 | contig 17967 bp, 15 predicted proteins | sample FrelakmetCRP12CR_FD_187146 | JGI IMG/M metagenome (GOLD analysis project Ga0209048, IMG submission 187146) | Freshwater lake sediment microbial communities from the University of Notre Dame, USA, for methane emissions studies - CRP12 CR (SPAdes)... | ecosystem: Environmental > Aquatic >... | reverse complement strand
GACGCCATAGCCTGCCAGCATGTCGGCGAGCACTTCGGCGCCTACGCGCTTGGTATTGTGTCCGAGCTTGGTCATTACTTGATCGCCAGTGGGTTGGTGGGCGAGCCGACGGCGCCGGTGATCGGAATCGCAGGCGCTACGAACATGAATTCGTAGACTTTGTCCGCGGCGCAGTCGTCCGCGAGTTCCTTGAGGTTGAAGATTTCGCCCATGGTCATGCCCATGATCGGAATGGTAATCCAGTGCCAGGGTTGGTTGATGCCCTCCTCGCTCTCGTTCGGGCGCACTTCGCAGCCCCAGGTGTCGCTGGCAAGCGCCGCCAACTCCGTGCGCTTGATCCATTCCAACGTCTCGAACGCAAAGCCCGGTGCGTCGCCGCCCGGATAGCCGTCCCAGCTTCCGGCCTTCTGACAGCGCTCCATTTGGCCGGTGCGCACAATCACGTAATCGCCGCGCTTGACACTCATGCCCTGTTGCTTTGCGGTCTTGTCGAGGTCGGCGCAGGTTATACCGTAGCCATCATCCAGCGACTCCTTGCCGAGCGCGCGCGCCACGTCGAGCAGCACGCCGCGGCCGACCATTTTATTCTTGGTCTTCTCGATGCCGCACTTCTGCGCCCCGGCACTCGTCACCTCGCGGCAGTCATAGCCGTTCCACATGTAGTTCTCATAGAAGACGTGGCCGAGCCCGTCCCATTGCGTGCCGCATTGCAGCGGCATGGTCACCATATCATCGGCAGCGCGGATGCCGCGTTTGTCGAGTACGCCGGAATAAGCGTCGGTGCCGGTGCGCAGCATGGTATGGATGGGGTTGGTCCGGCCCATCGCCGGATATTTGCTCTTGGCGCCCTGCGGCCCGGTGTGGTCGAAGTTGAGCGCGAGTGAGATCACTTTGCCCTTCTTGACCAATTTGGTGGCGGCGATGATGTCGTCAGGGCTCGTGTAGTTGAGCGTGCCGATCTCGTCGGCGGAACCCCATTTGCCCCAATTCTTGTATTTCGCCGCGGCGTCGCGCATGTCCTGGCGCGTGATTTTTCGGGCTGACATTGCATTTCCTCTGATGAAAGCGGTCGATTGGCGGGCTGCCGGAATACAGCCTGCGGAAGCCTGCGATGCAAGCCCCGCTGGCAACGGCTGCCTGCAATGCTACGATGCAGAAAATACCGGGGAGGAATTCATGCGTTCGATTGCGAGAAGCTTGGCTGCTTGCGCCGCGCTATTGGCGGTGACCATCGGCATCGGGCCGGCCGCGGCTGCCGGCTATCCCGACAAGCCGGTGAAGGTCATAGTGCCGTTCGCGCCCGCCGGACCGACCGACGTGATGGCGCGGCTGATCGCGCAGAAGCTGTCGGAAAATCTGAAGCAGCAATTCTATGTCGAGAACCACCCCGGCGCCGGCGGGAATATCGGCATGCTGGCGGCCGCCAAATCGGCGCCCGACGGCTACACCATCCTGGTCGCTAGCTCGAGCTTCGTGGTCAATCCGAGCCTTTATGCCAAAAACCCCTACGATCCGTTCAAGGACTTCGTGCCGATCACGCTAGCCGCGGCCTCGCCGAATATCCTGGTGGTCAACCCCGAGATTCCGGCCAAGACGGTGAAGGAGCTCATGGATCTGCTGAAGGCCAATCCCGGCAAATATACCGTCGCCAATCCCGGCATTGGTACGACGCCGCAACTCGCCGCCGAACTGTTCAAACTTTCGCTCAAGCTCGACGCCACCAGCGTGCCGTTTGGCGGCGCGGGGCCCGCGATCCAGTCGGCGGTGGCGGGCCACACGCCGATTGCCTTCGCGGCTTTGCCACCGGCCGCGCCGCAGGTGCAGGGCGGCACGCTGCGCGGTCTGGCGGTCACCTCCAAAAAACGCTCGCCGGCGTTGCCGGACGTGCCGACCTTGGCGGAAGCTGGCGTGCAGGACCAGGAATCGGAGACGATGCAGGGCATCCTGGCGCCGGCCGGAACGCCGAAGGAGATCGTCGACCTGCTCAATCGCGAAATCGCCATGGTGATGGCGCTGCCGGACGTGCAGGCGAAATGCGCGCAGCTCGGCTTCGACGTGGTGGCGGACAAGCCACAGGAATTCGCCGCCTATATCAAGGCGGAGGTGGGCAGGTGGGGCCAGGTAATCAAGGACGCCAATATCCCGCAGATCAAGTGAGCCCTCACCCTTCTATCTAAAGACTGATGCGCATGACCTTTTCCGAAAACCGGTTCTCACTTTTCGGGGTCATGCGCTAAATGCGCATCGTCGACATCCGCGAGACGGCGATCCCGCTCAAGTCGAAGCTCGCCAATTCGAGTTTCGACTTCACCGAGATGACGACATCGGTGGTCGCCGTGATCACCGATGTCGTGCGCGGCGGCAAGCCGGTCTGCGGCTTCGCCTTCAATTCCACCGGCCGCTATGCCTGCGGTGCGCCCATGCGTGCGCGTTTCATTCCGCGCATTCTCGCCGCCGAACCGGAAACACTCATCGACGCGAGCGGCGGCAATCTCGATCCGGCGAAGATCTTCACCTGCATGATGCGGCGGGAAAAGGCCGGCGGCCACTCCGAACGCTCGATTGCCATTGGCACCATTGAAGTGGCGGTGTGGGACGTGGCCGCCAAGATCGCGGACAAGCCGCTGCACCACTTGCTGGCGGAGCGCTTCAACGACGGAAAAGTGCCCGGAAATGTGTTCTGCTATGTCGGCGGCGGCTGGTACTGGCCCGGCCAGACTATCAAAGACCTGCAGGACGAGATGCGCCGGCATCTCGACGCCGGCTATACATTGGTGAAGATGAAGGTCGGCGGCCTGCCGCTCGAGGAAGACGTGCGCCGGCTGGAAGCGGTGCTGAAGGTGGTCGGCTCTAGCGAGCATCTCGCCGTCGATGCCAATTGCAAGTTCGACCGCGCGGAGGCGCTGCGCTACGCTAAGGCGCTCTCCCCTTTCAAGCTGCGCTGGTTTGAGGAGCCCTGCGATCCGCTCGACTTCGCGCTGTTCGCCGAGCTTGCGAGCGTCTACGCGGCGCCGCTGGCGGCCGGCGAGAACCTCTATTCGACCCAGGACGTCGAAAACCTGGTGCGCTTCGGCGGCTTCCGCGCCGATCGCGACATCATCCAAATCGATCCGCCGCAGGCTTACGGCATCGGGCAATATGCCCGCACGCTCGACATGCTGGCGCGCCGCGGCTGGCGGCGCCGCTCGCTATTCCCGCATGGCGGCAACCAGATGTCGCTGGCGATGGCCGCCGGCTTCGGCCTCGGCGGCGCGGAATCCTATCCCGGCGTGTTCGGCGACTTCGGCGGCTTCGCCGACGATGCACGCGTCGAGAACGGCGCGATCATCTTGTCGGATCGCCCCGGCATCGGGTTCGAGGGCCAAGCCGCGCTTTACCGGATCATGCGCGAGCTGGCCGGGATTTGACGCCTCATCGATAAACATCGGCGGCCTGGCCGATTTCGGCCTACTGCCGTGGCGGCTGTCGCCGAAATGCAACAGCTGCAACCAATTCGGAGGGCCGACTTATCCACAAACGGTTGCCGGCTGGTCGACTAAGATAGGCATTGGCGAATCGACGGGGCAATGGGGGAAACGATGCGCTCGGACACGGTCGACTATCGATCAATCCGGTCCGAACAGCGTACATCTCAAGACGATGATCACCAGCAGAGTTTAATGACGCCTGCGCGCCGCGCTGCACTCGACATGCTGGAGCGGGAATTCCACCAGCTGTTGAACGCACTGCCACGCTAGCGGGTTACCTTAAAATTCGGACGACGTGGTTCGCGCGCGAAGCGTGATCGGCTATTCTGCGGCGGCGGCGGCAAGTCGTCGCCGCCGCCATTTCGGACACGAGAGCGTGATCCCGATAAGTGGAACCGGTTTTCGGAAAAGATTATGCTCAGGCGAAATGTTAGGTTCAGGCTCTGATTCAATCCAAAACGATACGGCTCCAATAAATGGACACCGACACGCTCCGCCGACTGCACTATGCCGCCGCCATCGCCTGCGGCGTGTTCGCGGCGCTTGTCGTGCACATCATGCTCACCGTGTTCGGCTTCGGCCTCGACTCCGTGCTGCGCGACGCTGCCGCCGGCACCATGCAGCAGTTCGTCTCGGCGTTGGCCTGGTGGGCGATCGGGGCCGCCGGCTTTGTCGGCGGCTGGGGAGCCGGCGCCTATCTGATCGCGGCGGCGCGCGAGCGCGAATTCGTCTATCGGCTGGCGCAGCGATTCCTAATCGCGGTGGTGTTCGCAGTCGCCACCGCCGGCGGCATCATGAGCAAGAGCGGCAATCTCGGCGGCACCGTGGATGTGATCGCGGGCCTCACTTCACTCGGGCTCGGGCTGATCTGCGCCTTCTGCGGCGCGCGGCTTGCTTATCTAAACGCCGAGCAGGTTTAGCGCCGTAAGCGTTGATAGTGTCCTAGTTTGGCGCTTTGTGAGATCGATTCCCGCTCCACCAAATCTTTTAAAGCGCTATTGCACATCTCAAGATGTTGACTGATTGCATTTCGTTTATTAGGGGTCAGATTTTTCGAGGCTAATTTCGCCCAATCGAGACGAATAGATTCCCGAAGATTATCAATTTCCCACCTAACTCTTTCCTCATCGGTCATCATTGCGCTTTCGGGGCTGCGCTGATCGACGATGCAGCTCTCTCGTACCAGCTTCTTGACTTGAAAACCGTATGGCGCTTCACGGTCTTGCGCCTGGCACTGTTGCCTTTCTTGCGTGGAGCGTCGCACTTCACGACGAGACGGTCTTGTTCAAGACCACCCACGGATTGTCTCCTATGCTAACTAACAGCATTCCTTTATAAAACGCCGATTAGAATGGCTCCTTAACCTCATGATCTAGAAGCGCCTTCCTATCGACCGACTGATGTAGTTCATCGAGGGAAATCTTTACTAATTGTTGAGGTGGCAAATTTCCTGATAAAGGAAACATCGATTTAGCAACGAAGCCTAGACTTAACATCACCGTTGCGACGCTGGCTGCTAGATACAAATATTTTCGCATCGGAGTATCCCTTTCCATATATGAAACGAGATTGATATTAAGCGCATAAAACTCCGCTGCTTGACGCTCTGCGGTCTGGGCGCACTGATTGATTTGTTTGAAATGGGGCAATACTACTCGTCCAAGTTCGGACAGTTGTATGTTTCCGCGCTTTCTATGGAACAACAGTCCACCAAGGTTTTGTTCCAACCGCTTGATCGCATTCGTGAGGGAAGGCTGCGACACCTGGCAGCGCTTTGCCGCTCGGGTAAAGTTCTGTTCTTCGTAAAGCGCCAGAAAATAGCGAACCTGGTGTAGTTCCATCGCTAAATCTTATTCGAGCGCTATAAGTGCCAGTGGGTCTTGTAGGTAGGCATCGAAGTTGAATCCGGTAATTAGCACAGAAGTCATCATCGCGACATACAGCCCAAACCAAACGAGGCAGACAGCAATTCCGTTTGAGGAAACAAACAGCCTGTCCACCCCGACTTCGAGATCGCGTGACGAAACCTCCGGCTTTAGAGTCATGATCGACATGATGCTCTCCTCTAGATTCGCAATTTATTGAGTGTCCAAGATGGTCATGCCAAAACCCGACAGCAGCGCAATTATTGAAAGCATTAAGCCAAGCAACGAAAATAGGCTCGTAGTCTCAAAACCCTCGTCGTATTTGAAATCAAACATTGTCAAAACGCGGACTGCCTGAGCAAGCATCATGCTTCCTTTTGGAGATCGGACTCCGACGGTACAAGCTATCTAAAGTTTAGGTTTAGGAAAATTCCCGGATTTGGGATAAATTATTGGATGCGAAGAAACACTTACCGGATCTGGTAGGGCATCCCCATTTGTGGGGATAGCAGCCAAATCTCATAATAATTGGTGGCAGGGCACTCTCGGCGAGTTCCTCGTATTCCCACGAAGGACAAGAAACATAAAAGAAATGCAAGCTATTGAGCACCAATCTTCACCCAAACCAACTCGTGTTGTCGTTATCGAAGATGATGCGGCAACGCGAAAAATGCTGGTCGCTGCACTGGAAGAGGACGCCGATTATAATGTTGTGGCTGAATTCGGCGAAGGCGTCGCGGCTCTGGCTAGTCTTAAACGAATAAAGCCCGACCTAGTGCTCATCGACCTTGGTCTACCTGACATTTCTGGAATTCAAGTCATTCAAGAGATCGGAGCAACCCGCTTAAAATGCGATGTACTCGTGATCACGACCTTTGGTGACGACCAATCTATATTTTCTGCCCTCGAAGCCGGAGCTCATGGCTATTTGCTCAAGGGGGTGACCGCAGAAGAACTTCGGCGAGACGTCCGACTTTTGCGCGACGGCGGATCGCCGTTGTCGCCGAGCATTGCCCGTAAACTTCTTAACAAACTTAACGCCAAGAAGCCCGACCAAATTGCGCCTCTAAACAAGAAATCATCCCTTACGCCGAGGGAAGTCGAAATATTGCAATTTATTGGTCAAGGGTTTTCCTACAATGAAACAGCGGCGCAGTGTAATATCAAAAATGAGACCGTCCATGCTCATCTTAAGAGCATTTACCGAAAGCTGGCGGTGCATTCGAATATGGAAGCAGTCTACGAAGCTCGGCGGCAAAATATCATTCGGTAAAATGTACTGTGAATTGTACGATCTCAGGCGGACGCCTTGACTTCGGCTGGCAATTGTATCTCGATCCGCACCGTAGTGCCTTTTCTAAGTATCGAATTGATACGAACAGTGGTCGGTAGCGACATCTTTTTCGAACGGCTCTGCATACTGTTGAGCCCGACGCCTTTAGCCGTAGTTGCCACATCGAAACCGCATCCATCATCGGCTATCGAGATGGTTATTAAGCGGGCAGCCTCGTCATGTTCTACAGAGATGGTAACTGTCTTTGCTCTTGAATGACAAAGCACATTGCTGAGTGACTCCATAAGTATGAGCCTCAGCGCCAGAGCATCACGCGTTGTTAGAGTTGAAATTATAGGAAGATGATTGGTCTTCCAGACGATAGCGATTCCTGCGATTTCGATGCCGGACTGCATTCGATGCCGTACACTCGACAGCACGTCATTTAGATCGGTGCGTTCTTCTGTTCCAATCGAGTCGACCAGTAAACGCAGTTCAATCAGTATTTGTGTAGCCCTCCGCTTAAGCTCGACCCAATTCAGAGCGACAGGGTTGAGATGCGATATCAAGACAGCGAGGCTCGCCCCGATGCTGTCGTGCATATCAGCTAGAATGCGTTTTCGCTCGGCTGACACCGCCTCAACAGCATGGGACAGCGCTTCCTGACGAACTCTCTCCATTTTCACAACAAATAAAATCGCGCCTATAGTGACCGCTGAAAATGAACTCCAAGAAATTCCGAGCAAAACAAATATTTTATAATACTGAGATTCAAGATAGGAACGATCATATCCAACATAAACGTAGAAAGGCGCCACTTCGGACACGGTGAAATAACCAATCCGTTTCACGCCATCAACGACGCTTACTTCATTAAATGAACCCTCTTTTGCCCCATTTATAATCTGTTTAAAAATGGGCACATCAGCTGGCAGCACATTGCCATATGAAATACTTCCACCACCAGACCGTATTCTGGTAATCCGATCGAATCCAGCCAAAGAAACGATTCCCAGATTCTTGACGTCAAGTTTCTCAAAACGTTTTACGAAGTCCGAGATTTTGTAAGAGACCGAAATGACGCCATCGAACATTCCGTCCTTGTTTTTTAATGGGCGTGAAAATCGGATAACCCATTGTTTCGATATGCGCCCTAGCTCTGGCGCGCTAATATGAAGCCTGGAATCGACGGGGTCACTCGCATGAAAAGTGAATGTACTAAGATGGGAAGCGTCCATTGGGGAAAAAGGATATTGATTACTCGTCGCGATGACCATTCCGTCCTTGTCGGCGATACTCATTAGAGCAACTGGAGAGAATGCGCTGTGCGGAGCGTGCCGATTCAAGATCTCATGCAGCTGCTGCAGCTTGTTTGAACTATTAACCTCGACGGAAGGGTATTCGTAGCCAACTTGGAGAAGCAATTCATCAAGGTTTAAAACGGTAGAATCAAAATGGCTAATAAGGGTTTGGGCGATGTTGCGCGTTTCTCTACGGAATTGAGTCTCAAGCTCATCTTTAAATGTTTTTCCTACCGCGATGCATAAAAGCAATGCTATTGTGGAAAGAACAATGCAGATGATCACCGCGGCGTGACGCCGCACGGCCTTGCGGAACTTTATTGGTACGTTCGAGTGCTGAGATATTCCAGTGTCTAGCATTGCGTTAATCATTACCCGTCATTCCACGGGATCACTAGGCTTTTTTCCTCGAGTAGCCGCAACTTCCGTTTTTGACCCGGAGCCGACATTCTAAGTTTAGAAACGGGAAGGCATGGAGGCCGCCTCAATGCCCCTGAGGGGATAAGCCCCCATTTTCTTTGATCCCGCGGCGAACTACCATGCTTTTGCTCGGCTGACGGGCCTAGGAGCTCGCAGCCTCCAATAGTCGTTTAAGGACATCGCTCGTCCGCGCAAATGGAGGAAAAATGAAACGGATAATTCTTGCTGCCTTGATCTCGTCTGTCGCCATTGGTTCAGCTATGGCGCAGGCTACCTGCGAAAGTAGAGCCGTTGGAAAAGCCGGCAAAGCGCTTGCTGGTGCGGCCAAGACCAGCTTCATGAAGAAGTGCAAGATTGACACCTGCAAAAGCAAGGCAGTCAGCAAAGATGGCAAGCCGCTTTACGGTGCTGCAAAAAATAGCTTCATAAAAAAATGTCAGAAGGACGCTTGAATAACTTCGAGGGAAGCGCCCCCAAGGCTTCTGCTGCTGAGGAGCTTCGGAGCTTTCTTCGATGCGCAACATGAGCGGACGCTCTCGGGTAGGGTCTGACGAATTAGTGGCAAAGGATTCCTCCACGCTTCCTGCTGAGCGCCCACTCTTTTTTACGCTAATTCACAGTAAGACGGTTACGCGAGCAGCGTCTTTGCCGTCTTATTGCGTCTGACCCCAGTCCCGCCAGTGTGTCGGCTTCACGTCTATCCGCTGTTTGGATTCTGAATTTATCCATCCATCAAGATTACGACGGCATGAAAACACGAGAGCATGCGTGCCGTCTTGATCAATTACGGCAAGTTGAAGATCGCAATTAGATGGCGCGGTCGAAATATGCTTCCACGGCGTCTTATTGTGGTGTGATAGCGTCCCCCCTCTGGTTTTGTGGACGGACTCCTTCCACTTAACCATCGTCGACATGAGCTGGTCAGAAGTTCTTGTGTACTCGCCGTCGCTCTCCATCAACGCACTTGCTTCCGCTTTCTTTCCCTCAGACAACAATTGCACGACCTTTCCTGCGCATTCGTGAAATTTGGAGTGAAGAAACTGGACGATGATATAATTCGGATCGTAACGCGCGTCCTTGGGGATGGTCGAACCATAGAGCCATCGACCGAAGGCACAAATGTTGTCCTTGCCAATATCGGCAGCATCGGCGCCCACGGTGCTGTTATCAATTGAAGCTCTGAGATTGACCTTCCATCGCTCATGGTCGTGAACAGCCTTCACAATCTCCTGCTCAAGCGACATTGCCAAGTGCCCTTTGTTTCGTGCCGTGTTCGCACCACAAGCTGCTTGATCGCACTGGGCAGGTCGTTCAGCAGAACATTGCCGTCTCGACGAAGCAGTAGCGCCCCCGTCAAGTCGCTGGCGAGGATGGGGGCGAGTTTACCGATCGCACGACGACATTCTTACCGATGCCGTCGAGAACAGGTCGGGCGTCGTGGACCGAGTGCGAGCTACCTATACGCCGATCATGCCGTCCTTGGCACTCGGCAACAAGGGTACGCCGCCGCGACGCTGATCAGGGCAGCTCGGAAACGAGCTTCAAGAATTCCGCTTCCGACCATACGCGACCAGTGCGGGTATGCACATTGCCTACCGAGCTGAGCGCCAGCGCGAATTTGGCAACGTTGTCACCGTTCGGCGTATCGACGAAGATTACGAGATCGCTGTCGCCTGCGGTGAGATAAACCTGCTTGATCTCGACGCCCACCTTCTTGGCGAGATCGCGGGCGGCCTGGGTGCGTTTGGGCGCGTCCTTGATCCCACGAATCCCTTGGTCGGTAAAATTGAGCGATAGCATGAATGTCGGCATAAGGTCCTCCCTGGAGTCGTTTAGTCAGTACTTGTAGGCGCTACTCACGGCTTGATGCTGCGCTCATCGACGATGCAGCTCTCTCGTACCAACTGCTGGACTTAAAGACCGTCTGGCGCTTCGCGGTCTTGCGCTTGGCGCTGCGGTCTTTTTTGCACGGAGCGTCGCACTTCACGACTGGATGGTCGCGTTCAATATCATTCACGGAATGTCTCCCTATGCCTACTAACTGCGCTCTTTTGTTCATAGCCGACTAAAACGGCTGTTGATCGACTGATGTACTCTGAAAGGTTGGATGCAAAGAAATACTCATTGAATATCGTAGAGGCGGGTACCCCCATTTTTGGGGATGGAAGCCAAATTATATAAATATTTGATGTCAGGGCACTCGCGGCGAGATTTTCGCATTGCCGCGCGGAGCAAGAAACGAACGAATTATTCTGGACAGAAAAATACGTTTTAGGTGCCGCTGCACAAAAACCGACTTTTGAGCGCCGACTGATGTCCGTTATCGGGGACATTCCGGACATGACGAGGGGATGACAGCAGTGAAGCTCTTGGCACACCGCGTAAATTCGAGCTCGTGCCTTGAATGGTCGCTATCGGCGCAAAGCGGACATTGTTCAGCACCGGCACTGAATGCATCGGTCGCGAACGACCCAATGCGGACAAATGGCGGGATCAATATCCCGGTTGGTACAATTGTATCAGCTCACCTGACCCTTTGATCTTCGAGGTCAGGACCGCCGTCGAAGGCAGCTTTACCTAATTCTTAGCTTGAGCGGGTGGAAACCAGAATGGCAGAATCGTATCGATAATTCGTACAGTCATGGAAGCGATATTAGCTCTGCAGCATGCCGAGAACCCGGCTCGTAACGCTTAGCCGCTCCGCCATCACTCTGATCACGTAGGTCAGCAGGGCCTGGGTCAACGCCGGATCGTCGACCTTAATGCGTTCGAATGTATCGGTGCTCAGCACGTACAGCACGCTCTCTGCCTCAGCCTTGATAGTAGCGCTGCGCGGTTGGCCCGTGATCAGACCCATCTCGCCGATCGTCGTGTGCCGGCCTAGGCTGCGAACGCGCACGAAGCGTCCACCGCCCATGTCAACCATGATGCCGACGCGACCCTCGAGAATGAAATGCATCGAATCGGACGGTGCCCCTTGGTGCGCAATGATCTCGCCCGGGCCAACCTCGATCCGTCTGCAGTGCTCCGTCAAGGCATCCGCGTGCCCGTATCCGCCGAGGGCTCCGTTCAGCCATTCGCGCAATGTTCCTGCCGCACTGTCCTCTGAGCGATGGGCCTCGATGATCGCGCTCTCGCATTCCTCCAGCGCGTGGTCGAGATCGGCCGACACTCGGATATCGTTTGTAATAAATCCAATGTTCCGGAACGCAATCTCCAACTGGCGATTCAGATTGACCAATACAAGCCGGGCCCCGGCGGCGTCAGCCGCCTGCTTTATCTGTGTGAAGCTGTGCGTCGATGAAGAATCGATGCCGGTGACCAGACGGAAGTCGAAGACTAAGAAACGGCAGTCGCGGTTATTCGCGAGCAGTTGCTTAACGTGCTGATAGAGCTGACTAGCAGAGCCGAAAAACAGATAGCTTTGCAGACTCATCCCTTGCAGTTCCCGACCATGCTGGCGAAGAAGTGCGAGCTCCTTGGGCCCGCGATCGAGCGAGCTGCGGTACTGCGTGCCGTCGAAGCTGAACTTGATCGCGTTGACCCGACTGGCGCTCAGCGCAAATGTCGCGCAGCCGATAACGATGCCGACCAAAATACCCGCAATGAAGCCCCAATTGATGATGATCAGCGTGATGGCGATGAGCGAGAAATACTCCAAGCGAAATAGCTGGCGCGAAGATGCGATCAGCCAGCGGTTGAGTAAATCGAGACCGAGAAGAAACAGTAATCCTCCGAGCACGCATTTCGGCACATAGGCGAGGAATCCAGGGTCGATTCCCAGCATCGCGACGGAGCACGCGGCGATACAGAGATTCGGAATTCGGCTGTTGCCGCCGAGCTTGTACGCGAGCGTCGATCGGCTCAACGGTACACCGTTGACGTAGCCGCCGAACGCGGCCGCCGCCAAGTTTGAAATTCCCACCGTTGCAAGTTCGCGATCGAGGTCGGCCTCGCGTTTCGCCGTGACCTCAAGTCCAGCGACGTTGAGCAGGATGCTGACGGCCGCAACAAACATCACTGCGATAAAATCGGCGCTAAGCGCCGGCAGCAAATGCCAGGGAAACCGCCGCCACTCGCCGACGTCCCACGGCGGCGTGAATGCGGCCGCGGATGGTGGTTGGAACATCCAGCCGTCAGCCTGGGCTTGCGGGAGCGATATGCCGAAGAGCGCCAGGCCGCCATAGACCGCTGCGGCGCAGGCCAGCAGCTGGGTCGGCTGGGCGAAGGGGCCCTTGAAGCGAAGCCTGCAGAGAAATAGCACCGCGGTAACGCCGGCACCAGCCACGAGTTTTGCGAGAGTCAGGGTATTGAAGAAATTCTCGATCCCTACCAATTTGAGCCGGTACCCTGTCATGACCTGGACCGCGCCTGTAGCGATCAACCATCCCGAGGCACCGAGAAAGCCTCCGATCACCGGATAAGGCACGAAGCGGACCGCGCGGCCGGCGCGCGCTATCCCGAGCACACACAGCAGGAGCCCCGAAAACGCAGAGCTCAGCGACAGGACGATCAAAACTGGCGCAAGCAGTTGATTGCCAGCACCCTCGGCAACCAGACGACCGGCGAAGGTTGCCACGAGCGCAGCGGCAACGGCGCTTGTTGATGCGTCGGGGCCGGCGAGGGCGAACGGAAGAGAACTCCGCGACGCCATGACGATCGCGCCGATCGCCGTCGTAATGAAGGTAGCTGCCAAGCCATAAGCGATATAGGGCGCTAGCGGACCAGAAAAAATCAGGGCAGCGTAAGAGAGGCTGAAGGCAAGGGTGACAATAGTGCAGATCGCACCCGCGATCATGTTGCGCAACGATGCGTCAGGAATTCCGCTCTTCAGTCGACGGTAGCCTGTGGCAAATTCAATGGTCACTCGACAGCCCTAAAATCCGCGACACGCCCGATTTTTAGCTGGTAAACTCCGGATCACCAAATAACAAGATACGTTTTCGTCGGGGATGTCTGCTTCTGGCACTTGGCGTCATTTCGCTGCGCCGCAAAATTCGGTCGCTATTGGAGGAACAGCGGACATTGTTCGACACTGGCGCGAGATGGCTCGGTCGCTAATGACCCGAAGCAGACATTCGGGCCGTCTGCTGCGACACAAATTGAATCGCGCGCGCAGCCCTACATCAGGCGCGTATCCGCTGGCGGTTGATCATAACGATCATGGCTGCCATCAACTCGACGCCGCCAGCTCGTCGGGATCCGCGTCGTCAAGCGGCGCAACTGCGACGGCGTAAAAGGCACCCCCCATCGACTCATGCTCCCCCCGCGAAAGGCGCGGATGCCGCAGGTCTTGCAGAACTGGTAGTGCAGGAAGGGATGGGGTTTTCGAGGAACCTAGAGTGCCGAGACTCAGTTGTTGTCGAAACGTTTACCCCAATGTTTACCCGGGACATTTTCCCCAGAACGCGGCAGCTTGAAAATTGTTGTGTCCCTGGCGGTCCCGAGAGGACCGCGCCAATTCAATCGTATCAAGGGCTTACATAAAAGTGGGACAGTGAATTATTCCACGGGATGACTAGGCTTTTTGCCTCGAGTGTCCCACCGGCCTCAACCCCGCCGAATGAATTTTTCTTTCCAAAAAAATTCAATTCGCGATCAAGCCATTCAGCGCCGGTGCCGACCATTGTCCGCTCTTGTCCAATAGCGGACAAGCGCGGGTCCGGCTGGAATGTCCGCTTTGTGCCAACAGCAGACATCAGCCCGCTTTGATCGCTCGGACCTCTGCGGCGCGCTCGTCGACCGGGATCGTGGGAAGTTCGCCTTGGCTCTTCACCGGAAGACTGCGGAAGTGATCCATGATCGCCTGCCATTCCTTGATCTCCCCGACAGCACCTTTCCCCGGCTCGGTGGCAACGCTGGTTTGATCCATCGTACCCGCTGGCGCCAGCAGATCAGGCGTGTCACTGCGAGGGTCGTCGAGTGCGTCTACCTTCGATTTGAGCGGCTGACCTTCCTTGTTCTTGGGCACAAGCGTCAATTTGCCTTTTGTGTATTTCGGTATGGCCACGAGAATCATGGCGAGCATCAGGGGGCACGTGAGGCTATACAAGCGTTCGTCCTTCCCGCTGATGTCGATTGCGCGGTAGCCGCGGTCGAGGTCTCCCATCTCGATGGCCGTCACCACGTCGAACTGTGGGCGCGACGGGTCGTAACGGAACCTCATGCCGGAGGCGCGGGGGAAATACTCGCCGGGATGTGCGGGGCTATCCACTAGAAAAAACTCAAGCAGATTCTTCAATTCCTGGCCGGTGAAGTAGCCCGTCACGAGGGTGCTACCGGCCGTCGTGTCCACCACACCGGCGCCGAGCGGCGCCACGGCGAACACGTCGTAGACGGTTTGCACGCCTGACTTCCCGCGGATAAAGCCAGAGCGCATCATTCCGTTGGCGGTGAAACCGAGGTCCGCCTTCGTAGCGTTTCGGAAAGCGTCGGTACAGAAGTTGGCGAGGATTGTGCCAGCCGCGATGTCGGTAAATGTGTTGGGAATGTCCCGTGGCGCCACCGCCAGCGGCTGGTCGATGCTGTATCCACGCGATGCGAACGCGACCTCGGTGACCGTCTTCTTGAACTTGTCGATCTCGTCGGCGATGGCCCGGTCGCCGGCAATAGTGTCGTCGATTGGGTAGAGCCGGTAGGACTCGACTGTCAGCTTGCCGCCGTCCAATGTGACCACCAGTTCGCCGAGGTTATCGCCATACTTCCCGGTCTGGACCACAGGTGTGCGGCCGTTGACGATGATCGCCTCGCGCAGTTCGGTGTGGCTGTGGGCGCCGATGACCACGTCAATTTCCGGCAAGGCCTTGGCCACACGCACGTCGTCGCCATCGGTGAAGCGGCCGTCCTTGCCTTTTTCAACGCCGCCGTGGCTGAGCGCGATGATTACATCCACCTTCTCAGTCTCACGGAGAACTTTCACCATCTCCCGGGCGCTCTCGATGGGATCGGCGAACTTAACCGCGCCGGCGCCACCGGTATAGAACTGCGCTTCTTTGCCGAGCAAGCCGAAGATGCCGAAGCGAATGCCGCCGCGCTCGATCACGACATGGCGGCGGACCACCCCATCTTTGGCCAGGCGCTGGAGACCGGCCAATGTCGCGTCATTCCCCGTGAAATCGGTATTCGATGCGACCACCGCCGGAACCCGGCCGGCCTTGGCGGCCACCGCGATGGACTGGGCCGTGCCATCAGGCCCGAGGTCGAAATCATGGTTGCCGAAGGTGGTGGCGTCGCAACCCATCCGGGACAGGAGTTGTAACTCGCCGCCGGTCTCGCGGGTGGCGGCAGCGAACGCGGTCCCCATGCTGTAGTCGCCCGCATCAAGCACCAAAACTGGACCTTGACCTGAGCGCGCCTCTGTCCTCTTGGCGATCATGGTGGCCAGACGCGCGAACCCGCCCCGGGTGGTGTCATCGTTTAGCGTGAACGGGGTGTAGTTCGAAGCCGGCCCCAACCCGATGAAATTTGAGTGGAGATCGTTGGTGTGCAGGATCGTGAAGGTCTTCTTCCCGTCCGCAGCCGCAGACAGCCCTCCCGGCAAGAGCAGCGTTGCGCCGGTTGCTACCGAGCCAACCACGAACTCGCGGCGGTCAAATGTTTGGAGTGACGTCAGAGTGACGTTTCTCTTGCCGCTCGCTGCAGCGGCTGGTTCTTCACAAGCGACTTTCATTGTTAGGCGCTCTCGGTATTTTGATTGGTTGTTGCGCCCGTCGTCACAATGCGGCGGGCGCAACCGGTTGGCATCGAAGTTAACCGACCCTACTTCGACGAAGTTTCCTTCAGCTTCGACAGGACCTCATCCATGTTGAAACTGGACGCCTTCTGCCGCTGTGGATAGTCCTTGAAGGTCATCAGGAATTGGCCAACGAAGTCCTGCGCGGGAACCATCACGAAGGCATGATCGAGAAGCCAGTCGTAGTAGGTGTTCGAGGTGATGTCCGCGCGCTCGTACGGATCCGTCCGAAGATTGAAGATCTTCGGCACTCGCAAGTTGGTGAACGGGTTCGCCCAGACGAGCATTGTTCCCGGTGCGCGCTGCTCCATGAACACGAACTTCCAGTTGTCGTAACGCAGTCCGGTCAACTGCTGATCGTCGTTGATGTACAGAAACGATTCTCTTGGGCTCTTCGGAGCCTGTCCGGTCAGGTACGGCACGAGGTTGTCGCCGTCGAGATGAACCTTGTAGTTCATATCGCCGACCTTGTAGCCGTTGAGAAGTTTATCCTTCACCTGCGTGTCGCCGGCCACTGCCAGAATGGTCGGCAGCAAGTCTAGGTGGGCAACCATGTCGTTGGACACCTGGTCCGGCTTGATCTTGCCCGGCCAGCGGAACATGGCCGGCACCCGGTAAGCACCTTCCCAGTTCGAGTTCTTCTCGTTGCGGAACGGCGTCATCGCTCCGTCCGGCCAGCTGTTCATGTGCGGACCGTTGTCGGTCGAATACATGACGAAGGTGTTGTTCGCGATGCCAAGGTCATCCAACGCCTTGAGGACCTGTCCGACATTCTTGTCGTGGTCGATCATGGTGTCATGGTACGGGCTCTGCCAACGTCCGGACTGGCCGATGCTCTCCGGCTTGGTGTGGGTGCGGAAATGCATGTGGGTCGTATTCACCCACAAGAAGAACGGCTTCCCCGCCTTCTGCTGCCGCTGCATGAAATCCACGGCCCGGTTGGTGATGTCGTCGTCGACCGTCACCATCCGCGCCTTGGTCAGCGGGCCGGTGTCCTTGCAGACCTGCTTGCCGACCTTGCCGAAGCGCGGCTCGACTGTTGGATCGTCCTTGTCCGAGGCCTTGCAGTCCATCACGCCGCGCGGTCCGAACTTGGCACGGAATGCCGGGTCTTTCGGGTAATCCGGTAGTTCCGGCTCTTCCTCGGCGTTCAGATGGTAGAGGTTGCCGTAGAACTCGTCGAAACCGTGTACGGTAGGCAGGAATTCGTTGCGGTCGCCCAGATGGTTCTTACCGAATTGTCCGGTCGCATAGCCGAGCGGCTTGAGTAGCTCGGCAATTGTCGGGTCTTCCTTCTGCAGCCCGAGCGTGGCGCCCGGCAGGCCGACCTTAGTCAAGCCTGTGCGCAAGCCGGACTGGCCGGTGATGAACGAGGCCCGACCGGCAGTGCAGCTCTGCTCGGCGTAATAGTCGGTGAACATCACGCCTTCCTTCGCGACGCGGTCGATATTGGGCGTCTTGAAGCCCATCAACCCGTGCGAGTAGGCACTGATGTCGGATTGTCCGATATCGTCGCCCCAGATGATGACGATGTTGGGCTTTTGCTGCTGCTGTGCGGCCGCCGGGGCGCTTACCACGGTTGCGGCAGCGAGCGGTGTTAGCAGAGCAAACCAGACTTTTCTGAGCGCATTCATCATCTCACTCCCTGTTGGCCGCGCAAAGCGGGTCGGCACCCTGTACCCAGCTCCAATCGCATCTTGCAGTTAGCGAAGCGCGTTTCCTGATTTGACGGTAGGCCGAATGTCAGTCCCGCGACTACGCAAATTCGGTCCCCGCAACATCACGCCGGCGTGATCAAGGACGCTGCAGAGTAGCAGTCAGGCAGCACAAAATGTCCGCTTTGGGTGGTGGTCTCAACCGGTCGGCGCAACACTTTATCTTGAATAGAAAAGATGGAGTGTTTGGTGAT
>Ga0209048_10002570_pt1 | contig 17969 bp, 15 predicted proteins | sample FrelakmetCRP12CR_FD_187146 | JGI IMG/M metagenome (GOLD analysis project Ga0209048, IMG submission 187146) | Freshwater lake sediment microbial communities from the University of Notre Dame, USA, for methane emissions studies - CRP12 CR (SPAdes)... | ecosystem: Environmental > Aquatic >... | reverse complement strand
GGCTGGCTCAAGCGCGCGCTCGACGACTACCACGTGCTGCTGCTCGATTCGCGCGGCAACGGCAGGAGCAGCGTCGTTTTGCCGCAAACCCTGGCCATGCGCGGCGATGCGCGCGCCCAGGCGGATTACCTGATGCACTTTCGCGCCGACAGCATCGTGCGGGATGCGGAATTGATCCGGCGTCAGCTGGTCGGCACGGAGGAGCCCTGGAGCGTGCTGGGCCAGAGCTACGGCGGCTTCTGCGCGCTGACCTACCTGTCGTTCCACCCGCAGGGCCTGCGCGAGGCCTTCATCACGGGGGGGTTGCCGCCGCTCGCCGGCAGTCCCGACGACTATTACCGGCATACGTATCCCGAGGTGGAACGCAAGACCCGCACGTTTTTCGCGCGCTATCCGGCGGACGAGGAACGCTGCGCACGGATCATGGAGTTCCTGCACCTGCACGAAGTCTCGCTGCCGACAGGTGGGCGGCTGACGGTCCGCCGCTTTCAGCAGGTCGGCTTCATGCTCGGAATGGACGATGGCATGGAGAATCTCCACTACCTGCTCGAGAGCGCCTTTTGTCGAGGCAATGCCGGCGACGAATTGACCCTGACTTTCCTGCGCGAATTCGAGAATTCGCAGTCCTTCGAGACCAACCCGATCTTCGCGGTCCTGCATGAGATGTGCTACACGCAGGATGCCGCGGCGAATTGGTCGGCGCAGCGCGTGCGCAGCGAGTTTCCGGACACCGAATGGTCACCGGGGAAGGCGCCTTCATTCACGGGCGAAATGATCTATCCGTGGATGTTCGACGATTTCCTCGGGCTCCGGCCGCTGCGCGACGTGGCGGAGCTGCTCGCGCGCGAGGACCGCTGGCCGCGGTTGTACGATTCCGCGCAACTCGCCCGCAACACGGTCCCCGGCGCCGCCGCCATCTACGCCGAAGACATGTACGTGCCGCGCGCGCTGTCGGAGCGCACCGCGGCAGCGATTCCCGGTCTCAAAGTCTGGCTGACCAACGAATACGAGCACAGCGGCCTGCGCACGAGCGACGGCGCGGTGTTCGAGCGGCTGCTCGCAATGCGCCGCGACGAGGTCTGATCGCGACAATCAGGCGTTGACGCAGCACGCGGCGGTCCTCGATACTTTGCGCGGGCCGCCCAGAGCTCGTCGATCAGGGAGACGCGTCATGTTCTGTCGCAGGATCAATTCGCTTCGCGTGGTTCTTACATTCGCCGTCGTGGTCGCGGCGCCCGCGCTCGCCGTCCAGCGCACGTTCGTCGCCTCGACGGGCGTCGACACAAACCCGTGCACGCTGACGCAGCCATGCCGCGGCTTCGCAGCGGCGGTGAGCGCAGTGGCCGCCAATGGCGAGGTCGTCGTCCTCGATTCGGCGGGCTACGGCCCGGTCACCCTTGACAAGTCCGTCACTCTTTTTGCGCCAAAAGGGATCTACGCCGGCGTTTCGGTGCTTACCGGAACCGGTATCCTGGTCGCGGCGGGTGCCGGGCGCGTCACGCTGCGGGGACTTACGATCAACGGGCAGGGTGGCAATTTTGGGATCGAGGTGGTGTCCGTGTCCGTGCTGGAACTCTACGACATAGAGGTCAGCGGACTCGCCTCCACGGGGATATTGGCCAGCAATGGGGGCATGATCGTGGGCGAAGGGCTCATCGTTCGCGAATCGGGCTCCGAAGGCATCCTGCTGGCCAGTGGCGCCCGGATGCACCTTCGCAGCAGCCGCGTCGAGAACAACCAGCGCGGCGTGAAAGCGCAGGACGGTGCGTGGTTCAGCGCAGTCGATACCACGTTCACCGGTAACTACTACGAGGCGATTTCGATCTTCGCAGGAGCCAATCAAACCGCGGTGCTCAACCTCGAGCGCTGCTACGTCGCGGAGAACGGGCACAGTTTCGCGGCGATCAAGACGAGCACGTCGGACGCGACCGCGCGGATCGACGGGACGCTCAGCCGGAACACGATTACGCTCAATTCCGGGTATGGAGTCATCGTTGGCGATCCATCCGCGGGAGAGGGGCATTACACTGTCAACTTCGTCGACAACACGATCACCAACAACGCCGGGATGGGGATCCTGATCCAAGTGCCGCAGTTCGACACCACGCTGGGCAAGATCGTGCTTTCCGGCAACACGATCTCGCGGAACGACTGGGGCGTCGGGTGCAACGGCGCGGGTGTCGTGACGCGTGGCAACAACACGATCCGCGACAATGTCAGCAATCAACTGACCTGCGCCGGAATTGTCAGCGAGACCGGGCAGTAGCCGGCCGCCGCGCCCTTACGCCGCTTGCTTCAGCCCGACGTCCGGCAGCTTGGGGCGCGTCGCCAGCGCCTGCTTCATCGTCGCTTCGATCTCGGCCGTTTCCTTCGGGTCGAGCGGCAGCCGCGGCGGGCGGGTGCGGTGGGTGCCGCGGCCCACGATGTGCTCGCAGAGCTTGATGCATTGCACGAGGTCTGGGCGGGCGTCGAGATGGAGGAGGGGCATGAACCACCGGTAAAGGCTCATCGCCTCGGCATAGCGGCCGGCGCGCGCGAGCCGAAATAGCGTCTCGCCTTCGCGCGGGAAGGCATTCGACAGTCCCGAGGCCAGCCGACGGCGCCGACCATGATGCTTTCCACCACCACGTCGTCGAGCCCCGCGAACAGCACGAAGCGGTCGCCGACCATGTTGCGGAGGTCGGTGAAGCGCCGGGTGTCTCCCGAGGATTCCTTGAAGCAGACGATCGTCTCGCAATCGGCGAGCGAGGCCAGAATATCCGGCGTGACGTCGTTCTTGCAGACCGGCGGGTTGTTGTAGACCATCACCGGCAGGTCGGTGGCCTTGGCCACGGCGCGAAAGTGCGCCGCCGTCTCGTGGGGCTTCGACGAATAGACGAGCGCCGGCATCACCATCACGCCGTCGCGTCGATGTCGAGCGTAAGGTCTTCGCGAAACTGCGTCGTTACCGCCGGAAACACGCCACTCCAATCAGGCTTCAATCGTTCCTCCGTACCCATAGGCAAGCTATAAGCGTGCGACCTGGCCCGGGATTCGTCAACGCCGGGGCGGGTCCGCGTCGTCCGGCGACACGCTTCACCCAACGCCGGCCATGGCGCCGTGCTAGAGTTTCACTCCCCCATCGATCTGCCGCTGGAGTCTGCCGTGCCCCATCCGTTTTTCGAGCGCCACCGCGCGACGCTTGATCGCGCCGTCGAGGCCATTGCCGCGCGCAGTTACTGGAGCGCGTATCCGGAATCGGCGAGCCCGAAAGTGTACGGCGAAGGCGCGGCCGAAGCCGGCAAGGCGGCCTTCGACGCGTTGAAGGACAAGCCGTTCCCGCTCGAGCAGCCGGCGACGATCGGCCAGGTCGGCGGCGAGCAGTCGCCCTACGGCATGCCGCTCGGCATCACCTATCCCAAGGCCGATCTCGACCTGCTGTTCGCCGCGATCGGGACCGCGCAGAACGCGTGGCGCAAGGCCGGCCCGGAGGCGTGGGCGGGGGTTTGCCTCGAGACGCTCGCGCGGATCAACCAGCAAAGCTTCCTGTTCGCCAACGCGGTGATGCATACGACCGGGCAGGCGTTCATGATGGCGTTCCAGGCGGGCGGGCCGCATGCGCAGGATCGCGGACTCGAAGCCGTGGCGTACGCGTGGGACGAAATGCGGCGCATTCCCGCCACGGCGCAATGGGAGAAGCCGCAGGGCAAGAACGAGCCACTGAAGATGGAAAAGCGCTTCCGCGTCGTGCCGCGCGGCATCGGCCTCGTCATCGGCTGCACGACGTTCCCGACGTGGAACGGTTTTCCCGGTATGTTTGCCGACCTCGCGACCGGCAACGCCGTGGTCGTCAAGCCGCATCCGGCCGCCATCCTGCCGCTGGCGCTTGCCGTGAAGATCGCGCGCGACGTGTTGACGGAGGCCGGATTCGATCCCAACGTGGTCACGCTGGTCGCGCACGCCGCCGGCGACGACGTCGCGCAGAAGCTCGCGCTGCGCTCCGACATCCGCATCATCGACTTCACCGGTAGCGCGGCAAACGGCAACTGGCTCGAAGCGAATGCGCGGCAGGCGCAGGTGTTCACCGAGAAATCCGGCGTCAACCAGATCGTCGTCGACTCGGCCGCCGACTTCAAGGGGCTCGTGCGCAACGTCGCGTTCTCGCTGTCGCTCTACACGGGCCAGATGTGCACCGCGCCGCAGAATCTCTACATACCCCGGGACGGCATCGACACCGCCGACGGGCACCTCAGCTTCGACCAGGTCGCGGCGGCCCTGGCGGAAGGCGTGCAGAAACTGCTCGCCGATCCGGCGCGCGCGGTGGAATTCCTGGGCGCGGTCGTGAACGATGACGTGCTGAAGCGGCTCGACGCCGCTCGCTCGCTGGGACCGATCGTGCTCGACACGCAAGCGATCGCGCATCCGCAGTTTGCAAAAGCGACGATCCGCACGCCGCTGATCGTGAAGCTGACCGCCGCAGATGCGGACAAATACCTCGAGGAATGGTTCGGTCCGGTGGCTTTCGTGATCGCCACCAAGGACACCGCGGAGAGCCTGGCGATCGCGCGCGACGCCATCCTGCGCAAGGGCGCGCTGACGCTGTCCGTTTACTCGTCGAACGACGAGGTGATCGAGCAGGCGATCGGCGTCGCGGAGGATGCCGGCGTCGCGCTGTCGATCAACCTGACGGGCGGCGTGTTCGTCAACCAATCCGCCGCTTTCTCCGATTTCCACGGCACCGGCGCCAACCCGGCGGCCAACGCAGCGCTGACCGACAGCGCGTTCGTCGCTGGGCGCTTCCGCGTCGTCCAGAATCGGCGGCACGTCTGACGCGACGCGCGGGCGATTCGACGTCCATGGGTTACGAGCACATCCTGTTCACGCTGGACGCCGGCATCGCGCGGCTGACGCTGAACCGCCCGGACCGCCTCAACAGCTTCAACGACGCAATGCATGTCGAGGTTCGCGACGCGCTGGCGCGCGTGCGCGGCGACGCCTCCGCGCGCGTGCTGCTGATCACCGGAGCCGGGCGCGGCTTCTGCGCCGGCCAGGACCTTTCCGATCGCGCGGTCTCCGCGGGCGACGCGCCGGTCGACCTCGGTGCGTCGATCGAGCGCAACTACAAGCCGCTCGTGCTCGGCCTGCGCGCATTGCCCCTGCCGGTGATCTGCGCCGTGAACGGCGTGGCCGCCGGCGCCGGCGCCAATCTCGCGTTCGCCTGCGACATCGTGATCGCGGCGAGGTCGGCGAGCTTCATCGAGGCCTTCTCCAAGCTCGGCCTCATTCCCGACACCGGCGGCACTTATTTCCTGCCGCGCCTCGTTGGAACGGCGCGCGCGATGGGCATGGCGATGCTCGGCGACAAAATAAGCGCCGAGCAGGCGGCGGCGTGGGGGCTCGTCTGGCAGTGCGTCGACGACGCGGAGCTCCCCGTCCTCGCGGACAAGCTCACCGCGCATTTTGCGCAGGCTCCCACTCGCGGACTTGCGCGGACAAAGCAGGCGGTCTACGCGAGTGGCGCGAACACGCTCGACGCGCAACTCGACCTCGAGCGCGACTTCATGCGCGAGCTGGGCGCGTCGGACGACTACCGCGAAGGCGTGGCCGCGTTCATGGCCAAGCGCCCGCCGAAGTTCACCGGGCGCTAGGGCATCCCTCTCGATGTCCGCCGCATTGCCCGCCAATGCCACCGTCGCCGTGATCGGCGCGGGCGCGATGGGCGCGGGCATTGCGCAAGTGGCGGCCGCTGCGGGCCACCGCGTCCAGTTGCACGACACGCAATTCGGTGCCGCCGACGCGGCGAAGAAGAATATTGCCGAGTCGTTGGCGAAGCTCGCTGCCAAGGGCCGCATGTCGCCGTCGGAGGCCGCCGCCGTTGCCGGACGGATCGAGACCGTCGTCACGCTGCCCGATGCGTGCGTTGCGCAGCTCGTCGTCGAGGCGATCGTCGAGGATGCCGCCGTCAAGCGCGAGCTTTTTGCGCGCCTCGAAAATGTCATTGCGCCGGAATGCATCCTCGCGACCAACACGTCGTCGCTGTCGATCACGGAGCTGGCCGCGGGCCTCGCCCATCCCGGCCGCATGGTCGGCATGCACTTCTTCAATCCCGCGCCGGTGATGCCGCTGGTCGAGGTGGTCAGCGGTCTCGCGACGTCATGCGATATCGCGGAGACGATCTTCGCGACGGCGCTTGCCTGGGGCAAGTCGCCGGTGCATGCGGCGACCACGCCGGGGTTCATCGTCAACCGGTGCGCGCGCCCGTACTACGGCGAGGGGCTGCGGCTGCTGGCGGAGGGCGCGAGCGACGTGGCCACGCTCGACGCGGTGCTCCGCGAGGCAGGCGGCTTCCGCATGGGACCGTTCGAGCTGATGGACCTGATCGGGCTCGACGTCAATTTCGCGGTGACGAAGAGCGTGTGGGAAGGCTTTTTCTGCGATCCGCGTTACGCGCCTTCCGTCCGCCAGCAGGAACTGGTGGCCGCCGGTTGGCTCGGCCGCAAGTCGGGCCGCGGCTTCTACGACTTTGCGCCGCAGGCGGAAAAGCCCGTGCCCGTGTCCGAATCGCCGCCGCCGGCCCCGGCGAGCCTGACGGTACACGGCGATCTCGGAATCGCCTCGCCGCTGGCGGATCGCATCGCCGCATCCGGCATCGCGGTCGAACGCGAGCGCGCCGATTCGCGCTTTCCCGGCGGCGCGCTGCACGTTCCGGGAAAGGCCGGGGGCGTCTGGATCGCGCTCACCGACGGCCGCACGGCGACCTCGCGCGTGGTCGCGACCGGTGTGCGCGACCTCGTGCTGTTCGACCTTGCGCACGACTATGCGGCGGCGTCGCGCCTCGCGGTCGCGCGCGCCGACACGTGCAGCGAGGATGCATGGACCGCGGCGGTGGGCGCGCTCGCGAGTGCCGGCATCGCGGTCAGCCGCCTCGACGACGTCGCGGGTCTCGCCGTCATGCGCATCGTGTGCGCGCTGGCCAACGAAGCGGCCGATGCCGTCGTGCAGCGAGTGGCGAGCCCGGCGGCGATCGACCTCGCGATGCAGAAGGGCGTCAACTATCCGCGCGGCCCGCTCGCATGGGGCGACGCCCTCGGCGCGTCGACGGTCCGCGACGTGCTCGACCATCTCGCCGCGCACTACGGCGAAGACCGCTACCGTACATCGCCGCTTGTCGCGCGCCGGGCGGCAACCGGGGGGACGCTCTTTGGGTGAACATCACCCTGCGGTGAGTCCCGCCGCCGCGCAGGCGCTCGCCGAGCGCGTCGCCGCGGCCATGTGGGCGCGCGACGACGCCTCCAAAGGGCTCGGCATGCGGATCGCCCGCGTCGGCCCCGGCCGCGCCGAGCTGGCGATGACGGTGCGGGCCGACATGCTGAACGGCCATGCGATCTGCCACGGCGGCTTCATCTTCACGCTCTGCGACAGCGCGTTCGCGTACGCGTGCAACAGCTACAATCTCAACACGCTGGCGTCCGGCTGCGGGATCGACTTCCTCGCTCCTGCGCGCCTGGACGACGTGCTCACCGCCGTCGCGCACGAGCGCAGCGCAGCGGGCCGCACCGGCGTCTACGACATCGAAGTCACGAACCAGCAGGGCGAGAAGATCGCGCTGTTCCGCGGCAAGAGCTACCGGATCAAGGGTCACGTGATCGAGGAGGAGGCGGCACCATGACGGCGAGAAAACCCGTCCCCGGCGATCTCGAACCCATCGAGACCGCGAGCCGCGACGAGCTCGCGGCGCTGCAGCTCGAGCGGCTGCGCTGGTCGCTCAAGCACGCGTACGACAACGTGCCGCACTATCACAAGGCGTTCGACCGCGCCGGCGTCACGCCGGGCGACTGCCGCACGCTTTCCGACCTCGCGCAGTTTCCGTTCACGGTCAAGAGCGATCTCCGCGACAACTACCCGTTCGGCATGTTTGCGGTGCCGCGCGCGCGGGTCTCGCGCATTCACGCATCGTCCGGGACGACGGGCAAGCCGACCGTCGTTGGGTATACGGCCAAGGACATCGATACCTGGGCTACGGTAATGGCACGCTCCATCCGCGCCGCGGGCGGCCGCGCGGGTGACATCATCCATGTCGCGTACGGCTACGGCCTCTTCACCGGCGGGCTGGGCGCGCACTATGGCGCCGAAAAGCTCGGCGCGACGGTGATCCCGATGTCGGGCGGCATGACGGAGCGGCAGGTCCAGCTCATCGTGGATTTCAAGCCCGACATCATCATGGTGACACCGTCGTACATGCTGGCGATCGCCGAGGAGATGGAACGGCAGGGCGTCGACCCGCGCAAGACCTCGCTCAGGATAGGCATCTTCGGCGCCGAGCCGTGGACACCCGCGATGCGCACCGCCATCGAGGCCAAGCTCGCGATCGACGCGATCGACATCTACGGACTGTCCGAAATCATGGGCCCGGGCGTCGCGCAGGAGTGCATCGAGACCAAGGACGGCCTCACGATTTGGGAAGACCATTTCTATCCGGAGATTATCGATCCCGAAACCGGAAAGGTCCTGCCGGACGGCGAGAAGGGCGAGCTCGTGTTCACTTCGCTTACGAAGGAAGCGCTGCCCATGATCCGCTATCGGACGCGCGACCTGACGCGCCTGTTGCCGCCCTCCGCGCGTTCGATGCGGCGGATGGAAAAGATCACGGGCCGCTCCGACGACATGCTGATCATTCGCGGGGTCAACGTGTTTCCGACGCAGGTCGAGGAGCTGATTCTCAAGGATCGCGCGCTGGAGCCCCATTATCAGCTCGAGATCACTCGCCCCGGCAGCCTTGACGAGCTTGCGGTAATCGTGGAACGTTCGCCGGGCGCGGGCGCCGCGGATGGCGAGGCGGCGGGCAAGCGTCTCGCGCACAACATCAAGTCGATGATCGGCGTAACCGCCGATGTGCGCGTGGTCGCGCCAGGGGGAATCGAGCGCTCGCTCGGCAAGGCGCGGCGCGTGATCGACAAGCGGCCGAAGGGTTGACACGACCCGCCGCGAAGCTTCCGGACATGGCAACTTTGAGGAGGAAATCCGCAATGAAAGGTTCGTTCAAGGGATGTCTCGCGCTGTTCGTGGCGGCCGGTCTGTGGAGCGCTACCGCGCTCTGCGCAGGCCCGGACCCCTCGAGCTGGTCCTACACCGGCAACACCGGCCCCGCGAAGTGGGGGAAGATGGCGAAGGAGTTCGCCGTATGCGGGACGGGCGAGCTGCAATCGCCGATCGACATTCCGGATGCGCATGTCAGGAAAGGCGACATTCCCGCGATGCTGTTCAACTACAAGCCGTCGCCGCTGCGCATCGTCGACGACGGGCACACGATTCGCGTCAACTACGCGCCCGGCAGTTACGTCAACAACAACGGCAAGCGCTACGATCTCGTCGCCATCGAATTTCACAAGCCCGGCGAGGAGAAGATCAACGGCAAGGGCCACGAAATGTCGGCCCACCTGATCCACACGGACAAGGACAACAAGGTCGCCATCATCGCCGTCCTCCTCGACCAGGGCGCCGAGAATCCGGTGCTCAAGACGGTTCTGAGCAACCTGCCGTCGATGAAGAACAAGGAAAGCGTCGTCGATGCGGTGACGATCAACGCGGTCGGCCTGCTGCCGAAGCACAAGGGGTATTACACGTACACCGGTTCGCTGACGGCGCCCCCCTGCACCGAGGGTGTCACCTGGTTCGTGATGCAGGAACCGGTGCCGGTCTCGGCCGATCAGATCGCGCGCTTCGGCCGGCTTTATCCGGCAAATGCGCGGCCGATCCAGCCGCGCAACGACCGCGACATCCTGGGCAGCCCGTGATCGGAGCGCGACCCCGCATCGCCTTTGCCGCGGCCGTGGCCGCCGAACGCGCGCGCACGACGCGATAGGGCCTATTTCTCGCCGAACAGGTCGACGACGAGCTCGCGCAGCCAGCGCGTGCCGGGCTCGCCCGCATAGCGGCGCGACCAGTGGACGCTGACGTCGAACGCGGGCAATCCCACGCGCGGGCGCCAGACCGCGTAGTCGCCCAGCGCCCGGAAGACATCGGAAAGCCGCGCGGGCATCACGACGGCGAGATCGGTTTCCGCGAGGATCCGCGGAAGCACGAGGAAGTGCGGCATCGATAGCCGGATGTTGCCGGAAAGACCGAGGTCCTGGAGCGCACGCGCGGTCGCACCATGCGAGCGCACGACCGCGTAGCCCAGGCGCGCGAGCGCGGCCTTCGTCGGCGCGCGGCTCGCGAGCGGATGTCCCGCTCGCATGACGACGACGTAGTGCTCGGACAGGAGCGCGGTCCGTTCGGACTCCGACAACGCCGGGAGGTAGCCGAGCGCGAGGTCGATGCGACCGCTTGCCAGCGCCGGGCCGATGTCCTTGTCGTCGAACTGGTACGTTTCGAGGCGCACATTCGGCGCCCGCTCCGCGAGCACCTGCAGGAGGCGCGGCAGGAACACCGTCTCGCCGATGTCGCTCATGTGCAGGCGAAAGGCCCGGTCGGACGCCGCCGGGTCGTAGCGCGTGCCTTCCTGAAGCGCGGCATCGAGCACGTGGAGCGCATGCCGCACCGCCTCGGCGAGACGATCCGCTTTCGCCGTGGGCGCCATGCCGCCTTGCGTGCGCACGAACAACGGGTCGCGATAAAGGCGGCGGAGCCGCACCAGCGCATGGCTGACCGTCGGTTGCGACACGCCCATCCGCTCCGCCGCGCGGGTGACGCTGCCTTCCGCGTGCACGGCCTGGAATGCGTACAGCAGGTTGAGGTCGACGCCGGCAGTATTCATAATATGAATGTTAGATCGCAAGGATATTCTATGGACATATAATACGCCGACGGCTAGATTGACGGCAGGAGAGGCGGCAGGCAGCCCATGGAAGTCTCGTTCAGCCGGGAAGCGCAACAGCTCCGCCTGGGGCAGGGCGAGGTATTTCACGGCGAAGGCATCCTCGCGATCACCAAGGCACTGCTGCAGTCGGGCGTTGCCTATGTCGGCGGCTACCAGGGCGCGCCGGTGTCGCACCTGATGGACGTGCTCGTTCAGTCGAAGCCGTACCTCGCCGAGCTCGGCGTCCATGTCGAGGCGTGCTCGAACGAGGCGTCGGCCGCGGCGATGCTGGGCGCGTCGATTCACTATCCGCTGCGCGGCGCCGTCACATGGAAGTCGATCGTCGGCACCAATGTCGCGGCCGACGCGCTGTCGAATCTCGCGTCGCCCGGCGTCACGGGCGGCGCATTGATCGTCATCGGCGAGGATTATGGCGAAGGGGCGAGCGTCATCCAGGAGCGCACGCTCGCGTTCGCGCTGAAATCGTCGCTGATCCTGCTCGACCCGCGCCCCGACCTCGCGCACATGGTGCGGATGGTCGAGGCGGGATTCGCGCTGTCGGAGGCCGCCAGCACGCCGGTGCTGCTGCAGCTGCGGATTCGCGCGTGCCATGTTCGCGGGAGCTTCGCCTGCAAGGACAACGTCGCGCCGGCGATGTCGGAGCGGCACTTGCTGAACGAGCCGGCACCGTTCGATTACGGCCGGCTGTCGCATCCGCCGTCGACGTTTGCGCACGAGAAGCGAAAGTCCGGCGATCGACTGCCCGCGGCGCGCCGCTACATCGTCCAGCACGGATTGAACGAGCACCTTTGCGGCACGCGCGACGAACTCGGCATCATCGTGCAAGGAGGCCTCTACAACTCGCTGAGCGCCGCGCTGCAGCAGCTGTCGCTCGCCGACGCGTTTGGTGGCAGCGTGCCCTCGCTCTTCGTGCTCAATGTCACGGCGCCGCTGGTGCCGGACGAGATGCGGGATTTCTGCGTTGGCAAGCGTGCGGTGCTGGTCGTCGAGGAAGGCCAGCCCGAGTTCATCGAACAGGAGATCGTCACGCTCCTTCGGCGTCAGGGCGTCGACACGCCCATCCACGGCAAGGACCTGCTGGTGATGGCCGGCGAGTACACCGTCGAGGTGATGGCGCGTGGACTGGTTGCCTTCATGGCGCGGCATGCGCCCGAGCTGCCGGTGGCCGATGGACAGGCATGGCTCGACGCGATTGCCGCGCGGCGCGCCGCCGTCGCGCAGGAACTCGCGAAGCCGCTGCCGCCACGCCCGCCGCAGTTCTGCATCGGCTGCCCCGAGCGGCCGGTCTTCGCCGCGCTGAAGCTGCTCCAGCAGGACATCGGCCGACTGCACATCGCGGCCGACATCGGCTGCCATTCGTTTGCGTCGTTCGAGCCCTTCAATTCCGGCCACACGATTCTCGGCTACGGGATGAGCCTGGCGTCGCGCGCGGGCGTCTCGCCGATGATGAGCCGGCGCGCGCTCGCGATCATGGGCGACGGCGGCTTCTGGCACAACGGACTCGTTTCCGGCGTGCAGTCGGCGCTCTTCAACGGCGACGACGCGGTGCTGATCATCATGAAGAACGGCTACACGTCGGCGACCGGCACGCAGGAAATCATCTCGACGCCCGATGCCCATGCGAAGACGGGTGCCGACGACAAAGAGCGGAGCCTCGTCCACACCAACCAGTCGATCGAGCGGACGCTGCAAGGCATTGGCGTCAAGTGGCTGCGTGTCGTGCACAGCTACGACGTCGGCGCAATGCGCGCGACACTCGAGTCGGCCTTCGCGACCGATTTCGCAGGGCTCAAGGTGATCGTCGCCGAAGGCGAGTGCCAGCTCGAGCGCCAGCGCCGCATCAAGCCGTGGCTTGCGAGCCTCGTGCGGGCCGGCAAGCGCACGGTGCGCGTCAAGTACGGCGTCGACGACGACGTGTGCTCGGGCGACCATTCGTGCATCCGGCTGTCGGGCTGCCCGACGTTGTCGGTGAAGGCGAGCGCCGATCCGCTGCGCGTCGATCCGGTCGCCACGGTGCTGGACGGCTGCGTCGGCTGTGGCCTCTGCGGCGAGAACGCGCACGCGGCGACGCTCTGCCCGTCGTTCTACCGCGCCGAGGTGATCCGCAATCCTCGCTGGCGCGAGCGCATCGGTGCGCGCCTGCGGCAGGCGACGATCAAGTTACTCCAGCCGGCATGACCCCCGACTCGAAGCCGATTTCGATACTGATCGCGGCGCTCGGCGGCGAGGGGGGCGGCGTGCTCACCGAATGGCTCGTCGCGGCGGCGACGCGCGCCGGCTACCGGGCGCAGAGCACGTCGATCCCGGGCGTCGCGCAACGCACCGGTGCCACCAACTACTACGTCGAAATCTTTCCGGTGCCCGTCGCGGCGCTGGGCGGGCGCGTGCCGGTGCTCGGGCTCCTGCCGGTCCCCGGCCGCATCGATCTCGTCGTTGCGTCCGAGTTGCTCGAGGCCGTGCGCGTCGTGCAGGCGGGTATGACCAGCCCGGAGCGCACGCTGCTCGTCACCTCGACGTCGCGGACGCTGACGACGGCGGAGAAGCTCCCGCTCGGCGACGGACGCTTCGATTCCGCGCTGCTGCTCGAGGTCGCGCGTAAGCACAGCCGCGAGGTCGTTGCGTTCGACATCGCCGCCGCCGCGCGCGAGACGGGCACTGCCGTCAGCGCGGTCATGTTCGGCGCGGTCGCGGCATCGGGAGTGCTGCCATTCGCGCGGAATGCATGCGCGGCCGTCATCGAAGGCGAGGACCGCGCGGCGGCGGCAAGTCGTGAAGGTTTCGCCCGTGCCTGTGCGGCGATGGACGCAAGGGACACGGCACGGGGCGCGCCACCCATGCCCGCCGTGCCGGTTGCGCTCTCCGACGAGGAGATCGCGACGTTTCCCGCGTCGACTCGCGACATCGTCGCGCTGGGCCGCGAGCGCAGCGAAGCGTTCCAGGATCGCGCCTATGCGGCGCTCTACGTCGAGCGGCTGCGGGGCGTGCTCGCCGCGGAGCGGAAGGCGGATCCGGCCGGCGTGAACGACTTTGCGCTCACTCGCGAAACCGCGCGCTTTCTTGCGCTGTGGATGGCCTTCGACGACGTCGTTCGCGTTGCGGGCCTCAAGTGCCGCGCAAGCCGCTTCGCGCGCGTCCGGCGCGAGGTCGCGGCCGGCGATACGGACATCGTCCGCATCTTCGACTACATGAAGCCGGGCCTGGCGGAATTCTCGGCGCTGCTGTCTCCGCGTCTCGCCGCGCGTCTTGCGGCCTGGGACCGCCGGCGGCAGGCGCGAGGCAAGCATCCTTTTGCCCTGGCGCTGACGCTGCGCACCGACGGCGTGCCGGGGTTCGTCGCGTTGCGCACGCTGGCATCGCTGCGGTGGCTCCGGCGCGGCGGCGCGCGCTATGCCGCGGAACAGGCGGGCATCGAGCGCTGGCTCGATACGGTCGTCGCGGCGGCCGCCGAGGACTGGCAACTCGCCTATGAAATTGCGCTTGCCGCACGGCTCGTCAAAGGCTATGGCGCGACCAATGAGCGGGGCAAGGAAAACCTGCAGCACATCCTTGCCCATCTCGCCGTCGCGACCAAAACGGGCGACGCGGCGGCGCGTGCGCGGGCGATCCGCGATGCACGCGAGGCGGCGCTTGCCGACGAGGGTGGCGCGGCGCTCGACCAGGCGCTTGCCGCGCACGGAGCACCGCCGCGCCCGGTCAAGACGCAGCCGATCCGCTGGGCGCGCTCCCGCGTGCATGCGCGGGCGCACAGCGGCGAGACGATGTCATGACCCGGCGGCACACGACGCGCTTCACGATCGAATTCGGCGACTGCGACCCGGCGCAGATCGTCTTCTACCCGAATTTCCTCAAGTGGATCGACTCGGCGGCGCGGCATTTCTTCGCCGCGGCCGGCGTTGCGTCCTGGTCGGAAATGGAAGCGGCAACCGGCATCATCGGGACGCCGCTGGTCGACGTCATGGCAAAGTTCCTGCGTCCGGCGACGTACGGTGAGGAGATCGCCGTCGAATCGTGGATCGACGAATGGCGGGGGAAGACATTCGTGATGAAGCACGTGGTCCGGCGGGGCGACGACGTGCTGGTCGAGGCGCAGGAGACGCGCGTGTTCGCCCGGCGGCACCCGGAGGATCCAAAGCGAATCCAGGCGGTCCTGCCACCGGAGGAAGTCCGTAGAATGGTCGAATGACCGGGCCGCGATCGCGGTGATCGGGCGCCGGCCCATCAAAACGAGCGTTCGCGGGCTCCGCTACGGGAGCCACGCGAACCGACAGGAGGAGCGCGGTGCAGCACGAACCCGCACTGGACGCCGTTCCGGCAGCGCCATCGTTCGGCCCCGCCGGGCGCGCCCTGCTCGCATCGGCCAAGGCGCTCGCGATCGCCGGCGGCCTCGTGTTCGTCGCGCTCGTCGCGATGTCGCTCGTTTCCATCGTCGGCCGCAAGCTCTTCTCGTGGCCGGTTCCCGGGGACGTCGAGCTGCTGCAGATGTGCGCGGCGTTCGCTGCATCGGGGTTCTTCGCCTGGTGTCATCTCGTCAACGGCGACGTCAAAGTCGACTTCTTCACGCACCGCCTGTCGCCGCGCGTCGTCGCGGCGCTCGATGCATTCGGCTCCCTGCTCGTCGGCCTGTTCGGCGCGCTCATCGCATGGCGGACCGCAGCAGGTGCTGCGGCGCTCTGGGAGGTCGGTGAGACGTCGGCCGTGCTCGGATGGCACGTGTGGATCGCGCAGGCACTGATGGTGCCGGGGTTCGCGCTGCTCGCCGCCGCCGGGTTCTACATGAGCGTCCATCGCTTGCGTATCGCGATGCGCAATTGACGATGACCGGCATCGAGGTGGGCTTCGTGATCTTCGGCGTCATGCTGGCGCTGATGGTCGTGCGGGTGCCCATCGGTATCGCGATGTTCATCGTCGGCTTCGGCGGTTACCTCTATCTCACCAGCGGCAATCTCGCCGCGCTGCTCAATTCGCTCAAGAATCTTGCCTACGCGCGGCTCTCGAACTACGACCTCGTGGTCATTCCGCTGTTCCTGCTGATGGGGCAATTCGCGACGCACGGCGGACTGTCGAACGCGCTCTTCCGCTTCGTCGGCGCGTTCCTCGGCCATTTCCGCGGCGGCATCGCGATGGCGGCGATCGGCGCGTGCGCCGGATTCGGCGCGATCTGCGGCTCGTCGGTCGCCACGGCGGCGACGATGGGCCAGGTCGCGCTGCCGGAGCTTCGCCGATTCGGGTACTCGGGATCGCTCGCCACCGGCGCGCTCGCGGCGGGCGGCACGCTCGGCATCATGATCCCGCCGTCGGTGCCGCTGGTCATTTACGCGATCCTGACGCAGGAGTCCATCGGCAAGCTGTTCATGGCGGCCGTGCTGCCCGGCATCATCGCGATGCTGGGCTACATGCTGGTCGTGAAGATCGTCGTCGCGCTGAAGCCGGATGCCGGCCCTGCCGGGCCGCGCGTCGCGTGGCCGGAACGCCTGAAGAGCCTGCTCGCAGTGCTGCCGGTGCTGGTCGTGTTCGTCGTCGTCATCGTCGGCATATACGGCGGCTGGGCAAACCCGACCGAGGCCGCGGCCATCGGCGCCGCAGCGTGCGGCGCAATCGCGATCATCAGCGGCCGCATGCGGGGGAAGGGTCTCATCGACAGCGCGCTAGGCACCGCGCAGGCCACGGCGATGATCTTTCTGATTCTGCTCGGCGCCGACATGATGAACACGACGCTCGCGCTGTCGCAGATGCCCTCCGAGCTCGCGAACTGGGTCAAGGCGAGCGGCCTCTCGCCACTGCTCGTGATGTTCATGATCCTCGTCATCTACATCTTTCTGGGCTGCGTGATGGACGCGCTGGCAATGATCCTGCTGACGATTCCGATCTTCTATCCGATGGTGATGGCGCTCGACTTCTGGGGGATGCCGACGAGCGACAAGTCGATCTGGTTCGGCATCCTTGCCCTGATGGTGGTCGAGGTCGGCCTCGTGCATCCGCCGGTCGGCCTCAACGTCTACATCATCAACCGGCTGGCGAAGGACGTTCCGCTGACCGAGACGTTCAAGGGCGTGGTGCCGTTCCTGCTGTCGGATGCGGTGCGCATCGTGCTGCTGGTATTCTTTCCCGTCATCTCGCTTTTTCTCGTCCACACGTTCAAGCAGTAGGTCGTCCTACAGGAAGGGGGCAACATGAAGGCAGTTCGTCGAGCAGGGTTGTGGGGGGTGCTGGCCGCGTTCGCATTCGGTGCCGGCGCCGCCGCGGCACAGGAAGTCACGCTGAAGATTCATCATTTCCTGCCACCGAAAGGGACGATTCAGGCGCAGGTGTTCGAGCCGTGGTGCGAAAAGATCGGCAAGGAGTCGGGCGGCAGGCTCAAGTGCCAGATCTATCCGGCGATGCAGCTGGGAGGCACGCCGCCGCAGCTGTTCGACCAGGCCAAGGACGGCGTCGCCGACATCGTGTGGACGCTGCCCACCTACCAGGCCGGCCGCTTCGTCAAGTCCGAGGTGTTCGAGCTCCCATTCATGGCGAAGAATGCCGAGAGCGGCAGCCCGGCGCTGTGGGAGTACGTGCACAAGAATTCGCTCGACGAATTTCGCGGCGTCAAGATTCTCGCCTTGCACGTCCATGACGGCTCGCTGCTGCATTTTTCCGGCAAGCGCGTGACGAACATGGACGAGATCAAGGGCCTCAAGGTGCGGGCGCCGACGCGGATCGGCACCAAGTTTCTGACGGCCATCGGGGCGACGCCCGTGCAGATGCCGGTGCCACAGGTGACCGAGTCGCTGTCGAAGGGGGTCATCGACGGCGCAATGGTGCCATGGGAAGTGGCGCCCGCCCTCAAGCTGCAGGAGGTCACGAAGTACCACCTCGACACGGCGCCGGGCGTGCCGAAGATGTCGAACTCGATCTTCGTGATCGCGATGAATCCGGCGAAATACGACAGCCTGCCGCCCGACCTCAAGAAGGTGATCGACGCGAACACGGGCCTCGAGTGGTCGAAGCAGATCGGCAAGGTGTTCGACGGCACGACGGGCGCCGGCAAGAAGCTTGCTGCGGACGCGGGTGGGGTGTTCGACACGCTGTCGCCTGCGGAATACGACCGCTGGGTGAAGGCCACCGACGCCGTCGACAAGGAGTGGATCGGCGAGGCCGGCGCAAAGGGCGCCAACGGCGCGGCGCTGCTCGA
>Ga0209048_10002569_pt1 | contig 17971 bp, 20 predicted proteins | sample FrelakmetCRP12CR_FD_187146 | JGI IMG/M metagenome (GOLD analysis project Ga0209048, IMG submission 187146) | Freshwater lake sediment microbial communities from the University of Notre Dame, USA, for methane emissions studies - CRP12 CR (SPAdes)... | ecosystem: Environmental > Aquatic >... | reverse complement strand
CGCCTCCTGCGGCGTACGGCACAGCACGCCTCGGATTCTCAGCCTGGAGCGAGCGAGGCTCTGCCTCGGGAGCTCGGGGGCGCGGGGGGCTTGAGGCGCCAGTTGGGTGGTTGGGGTGACGCCGTGCCTCCCGCAGCGTGTTGTCGCCCACCATGACAGCCACCTCCGCACCCTCGCTATGGCCCCCCGTGAATAATCCGGGCTAGGAGCCTGTTGTCCCGCGGCCGCGACCGCGTAGAATCCTCCCGTGCAAGAACTCACCCATGCGTTCGCCGCCACCGGTCTGGTGGCGAAGTCGGTTCTGGCGCTGCTTGCGGTCTTTTCGATTGTGTCGTGGACGCTTACCCTGCTCAAGCTGCGGCAGCTCCGCGAGGCCGAGCGCGAGAACCGCGTCTTCATCGCCGAGTTCCGCCGCGCGACGCGCTTGGCCGACGTCCAGGCCGCGGCCCGACGAGCACCGGCGGCGCCGCTCGCCGGTGTGTTTCGCGCCGGCTACCTGGAGCTCGAAGCCCAGGTCAGGGCCTCGCAGCGCGGCAGCGGCGACGGCGGCCAGATCAAGAGCCTCGTCGCGGTGGAACGCGCCCTCCAGCGCGCCATCGGCATCGAGGGCGCGAGGCTGCAGCGCTTCCTGCCGTTCCTTGCCACCACCGCCTCGGCAACCCCGTTCATCGGCCTCTTCGGCACGGTCTGGGGGATCATGAACACGTTTCGTGCCATCGCCATGTCCGGGTCGACCTCGATCGTGACGGTCGCACCCGGCATTGCCGAGGCGCTCGTCAACACCGCCGCCGGTCTTGCCGCCGCCATCCCCGCCGTGATCGCGTACAACGCCTTCCTCGGCGCGCTGCGCCGCCAGCGCGGCGGCATGGAAGATTTCCTGCTCGAGTTTCTCAACCTCACCGAGCGGACCTTCACGTAGAGGTCGAGAGATGGCGTTCCGGCCTGCCGCCGAGTTCGAGGACCTCGCCGAGATCAATATCACGCCGCTTGTGGACGTGATGCTCGTGCTCCTGATCATCTTCATCGTCACGGCTCCGATGCTCGTGCAGGGGTTGCAAGTCGAACTCCCGCGCCAGAGCGCAAATTCCCTGTCGCACAAGGGTCTCGAACCGATCGTGCTCACGCTGACGCGCGATCGCCTCGTGCTCGTCGGCGACCAGCCCGTCCATCCGAGCCTGCTGCCGCAGCGCCTCGCGCCGCTGCTTACGGGCGGTCCCCGTCCGGTCTACCTCAAGGGCGACCGCCAACTACCCTACGGCTTCGTGATCGAAGTTCTCGGAGCACTCAACCGGATCGGGGTCGAGGAGATCGGCATGGTGACGGCGCCGCCGGAGACGCCATGATCGATCCGGTATCCGCCGAGCTCGAGCTGCGCGAGCGCCTGTCGCTGCCGTGGAAGCCCGCGCTGGCGGCGGCCGTAGCGCTGCACGCCCTCGCCGCGACCGTGCTGCTGCTCGTACCCGCCAGGCGAACGCGACCGCTCCTGTTGCCAAGCGTGCTCGTCCGTTTCGTCGCACCCGCCGCGCTCGCGCACCCTCACCCGTCCTCGGCGACCGGGACGCCGCAGCACGCTACGGCACCGATGCCGACGGCCGCGCAATCGGCGCCGCCACGAGCACTTGCCCACACCAAACCGACGCCGCCGAAGGCCGCAGCCGAGAAGAGACTCGCGTCTGCTGGCCCCACTGCAGCAGTCGCTGCGAACCCACCCACCGCGGGCGCTGGCGCGGCTACCGCTCCTGGGCTCACGGGCCATGGTGTTGGCGTCGACGCCGGCACCGGCAACGATGGCGAGGCGTTCCCATTTTCGTACTACCTCGAGCGCGTTCTCGCGGCAATTGAACAGAGTTGGTTCAAGCCAGCCGTCGCACCGGAAACGCGCTGTCGGGTTTTGTGTCGCGTCGAGCGCAGCGGCCGTCTGGTCGAGGCCGGCATTGAGGAGGTGAGCGCCGTGCCGGCGTACGATCGGGCGGCGTTGCGCGCCGTCTACGCGGCCTCGCCGTTTCCGCCGCTGCCGCAGGCCTACACCGGTACGGTGCTCACCTTGCACCTGGAGTTCGGGCCGTGACGCGCTCCACGCGTACTCCGCTCTTGGTCTTGTTGCTCACGGCACTCGCCGGCCCGCTCGCCGCTCAGCAGGAGGTCTACCTCAAGGTCACAAACCCGGGCCTGTCCCGCGTCGTGCTCGGCCTGCCATCGTTCGCTTCCGTGGGTACGATCGACCCATCCATGGCGTCCGAGTTCCTCACCACCCTGCGTCGTGACCTCGACCAGACCGTCGCGATCGGCGTTCTTCCCAACGAGCAGGCCCGCCTCGTCGTGGTGGAGCCAGGCAACGCGGCGCTCACGCGCCAGCGCTGGCGGGCGGTGGGGGCGCAGTTCCTGCTCGAAGGCTCCCTCGCCGGCGCCGGCAGCCAGCTCGTAGCCGAGGTTCGGCTTTGGGACCTGAGCACGTCCGAGGTCGCCTACGCGCGCCGCTTCGAGGCGGGCGTAGGCTTGGCCGCCACGCTTGCCCACACGATCGCGAACGAACTCGTCAAGCTCTTCACCGGCAAAACCGGGCCCTTCTCGTCCCGCATCGCTTTCGTCTCTGACCGCACCGGCGCCAAGGAGCTCTGGGTCATGCGCTGGGACGGCGATGCCCAGCAGCAGCTCACGAGCTACCGATCGATCACGTTGGGCCCCGCCTGGTCCGCCGACGGGACGCTGCTCGCGTTCACGAGCTTCCTGCGCACCGCACCCGAGCTCCTCATGCTGCGCCCAAGCCAGGGGTCGCTCATCACCCTCTCCACGCTCCCCGGCGTCAACTCCTCGCCCAGCTTCTCGCCCGATGGCACGCGGATCGCGTTTGCCGCCGGCGGGGACGGCGATACAGACATCTACGTCGTGCCCGCAGCCGGCGGGGCCCCGGAGCGGCTGACGCACACGCGTGGGATCAACACGCAGCCGGCGTGGTCGCCGAGCGGCCGCCAGATCGTCTACACCTCGACCGCGACCGGCTCTCCCCAACTTTACATCATGGACGCGGAGGGCACCAACACGCGCCGCCTCACATTCGAGGACAGTTTCGCGGACGAAGCAGCGTGGGCGCCAGATGGGATCCGCATTGCCTACACCACGCGCGTCGACCAGCGTTTTCAGATCGCGACCCTGGACCTGCGCGATGGACGCCGGACCGTGGTCGAAGGCCCGGGCCGCAACGAGTCGCCGTGCTGGTCGCCGGATGGCACCATGCTCGCCTTCGTCTCGAACCGCACCGGCAGCGCTCAAATCTACATCACGGACCCAAACGGTCAACCAAAGCAAATCACCCGGGACGGCAGCAACACGCAGCCGGCGTGGGTGGTGCAACTGCAGTAGCGGCGACAGCAGTTGCCGCGATGTGATATAAACTCACGCCCGCATGAGGAGGGGTTTGCGCATGCCGTGGAGTAAGAAAGCTATGTTGCGTATGGGGCCTGTTGTCGCGCTCGCACTCGCAGCGTGCGCTCACCATGCCAAGGTCGTGGCGCCGGCTCCTACGCCCGTGCCAGTGACGTCGGCGGCCGCCACGGCGAGCCCGGCGACCACGCCCGCCGTGGTCAAGCCCGAGCCGACGATGGTTGCCCCCGTGCGCCCCGAGGCAGAAGTCGTCGGCACGGAGCTGCCAGCGGACCTCGACCAGCTCAACCGCGCCGGCTACCTCAAGGACGCTTTCTTCGACACCGACAAATCCGAGCTCCGTGAGGACGCACGCCAGGCACTCGCTGAGGACGCGGCTTGGCTCAAGCAGCACCCGAGTGTGCAGCTCACCCTCGAAGGCCACTGCGACGAGCGCAATACTGAAGACTACAACCTCGCGCTCGGCTGGCGCCGCGCCAACGCGGTCAAGGCGTACCTCGCCACCCTCGGCGTCGCCAGCGAACACATGACCACGATTTCGTACGGCGAGGAGCGGCCGTTCGCCATCGGCCACGACGAGAGCGCATGGGCGCAGAACCGCCGCGTCCATTTCGTCATCACAGGCCACTGAAAGAGGAGGGGGCATGACTAAGATCCTGCTCGCGTCGCTCGCCGCCTTTGCGGTTGGCTGCGTCTCGGGCGGCGACATCCAGTTGCTCCACCGCGAGATCACCGACGTCTCGCGCCAGGTCGACAACCTCGCGCAGAAATCGCTGAGCAAGGAACAGCTCCAGGCGATGAACCAGAAGCTCTCTGAGCAGAACGCCCAGCTCCTAAAGGCCAACGCCGATACACAAGCCGAGCTGCGGCAGCTGCGCGAGCAAATGCAGGCGCTGCAGGCCACGATCGAGAGCGCCAGCCAGCGCCTCGGCGCCGTGTCCTCGGAGCTCGCGGCGACACGTGTGACCTTGAATCCGGCGCCTCCGGCGGGCGCCGGCACGGCCGCACCCTCCAAGCCGGCCGAACCGACCCAACTGTACAACTCCTCCTACGAAGACTACATGCGCGGCAACTTCGACCTCGCCATCCAGGGTTTCAACGAGTACCTCACGCGCTACCCCAGTACCGACTTGGCTGGCAACGCGCTTTACTGGGTCGGCGAGTGCTACTACTCGAAACGCCAGTTCAAGGAAGCGATTGACAGCTTCAGCAAGCTCCTCAACACGTACAAGGCCTCGGACAAGGCCGCTGCTGCCCTGCTCAAGAAGGGGCTCGCTTATCTCGAGCTTGGCGATCGCTCTCAGGCCGTCATCAACTTGCAGTACGTTCTCTACGAGCACCCGGGAACCAAAGAGGCTGAACTCGCGCGCGGGAAGCTTGCTGCGCTCGGGGTCAAGGTGAGATAGCAGGAAGCACGCACAAACCAAGGAGAGTTCATGGCTAAGCGAATTAAATCAGGACTCAAGCGTCGGCGCCAGAACGAGGTGCGCCGACTGCGCAATCGCGCCGTGCGTACCCGCGTGCGCAGCGCGGTCAAGGCGCTGCGCGCTGCGATCGCCGGCAGTGATGTCGCTCTCGTGCGCCAATTGCTGCCGCGCACCGTCTCAGTGATCGATAACGGCGTCCGCAAGGGCGTGATGCAGCGCAACACGGCGAACCGGTACAAGTCACGTCTGACCAGCCAGGCGCAGGCGTTCCTGCAGGCAAAATAGCTGCGGGGCAACTGTGCGGCGCCTCTACTCGGGTTCGGCGATCCCCGAGAACCTGTTGCAGCGCCGCGGCAAGGTGCGCGACATCTATCGCGCCGGCCCAGCTCGGCTGCTCATCGTTGCCAGCGACCGCATCAGCGCGTTCGACGCCGTGCTCACGTCCGGAATCCCCGACAAGGGTGTGATTCTGACGCAGCTCTCGAACTTTTGGTTCGAGACCCTGGCCGATGTGCGCGCCTCGCACCTGATCTCAGGCATGGTCGGCGACTTTCCAGAGCCGTTCTTGGACCATGCCGAGCTGGCGGGCAGGGCCAGCCTGGTGCGCGAGCTGCGCATCCTTCCGGTCGAGTGCGTGGTGCGCGGCTACATCGCGGGGTCGGGCTGGAAGGATTACCAGGCCACGGGCACGGTGTGCGGCATACCGCTGCCCGCGGGCCTGCGCCAGGCTGACAAGTTGCCGGCGCCCATCTTCACGCCCTCGACGAAAGGCACCGTCGGGCACGACGAGAACATCAGTTTCGACGCCGTCGCCGAGCTCGTCGGCGCCGAGATCGCGGAGCAGTTGCGAACGGCGTCGCTCGAGCTCTACCAGCGCGCCGCCGCGCACGCCTGGGCGCGCGGCATCATCATTGCCGATACCAAGCTCGAGTTCGGTCTGGACGAATCTGGCCGCGTCATCTGGGCCGACGAGGCGTTCACGCCCGATTCATCTCGATTCTGGCCGGCATCAGAGTACGTGCCGGGTCGCAACCCGCCCTCGTTTGACAAGCAGTTCGTGCGCGACTGGCTCGAGCGCTCGGGCTGGGACAAGCGCCCGCCTGCACCTGCGCTCCCGGACGATGTCGTCGAGAACACACGCACGCTCTACCTCGAGGGCTATCGCCGCCTCACGGGGCGCTCGCTCGCGCTCTGAGCCGCGCTCGTCCACCAAGGCAGCGAACCCCGTGCAGTGATCGCCGACAGGGCGGCCGCAGCGGTGAATGCCGGGCACATGTGCCCTGCTATACTTCGCGGACTCTGTGCGACGGGAGGTCGCCCGCCCATGGCAGCGAAGCCAGTCCCCAGCGACAAGATCCGCAACGTTGCGGTGGTTGGTCACTCCTCCACCGGCAAGACCAGCTTCATTTCAGCCGCGCTCTACGACGCCAAGGCGGTCAACCGCCTCGGCAAGGTGGACAAAGGGAATGCGATCACCGACTTTGACGACGAGTCAGTCGAGCGCAAGATCACGATCGGCACGGCGGTCGCGCACGCCATGCACCGCGACTGCAAGCTTAACCTGATTGACACGCCGGGCTACGCCATCTTCACCACCGAGGCGGTGCAGGGACTCAAGGTCGCTGAGGCCGCACTCATTGTCGTTTCCGCCGTCGCCGGGCCCGAGGTTCAGACCGAGAAGTTATGGAAGGTCTTGGGGGCCATGGCCAAGCCGGGGCTGTTCGCGGTCAACCTCATGGACCGGGAGCGGGCCTCCGCCTCGCGCACCCTGCAGCAGCTACAAAAGAAGTTCGGCCGCGAAGTCGTCGCCGTCCAACTCCCGCTCGGGGAGGAGAGCGCCTTTGCCGGAGTCGTGGACCTAGTGCGCATGAAGGCATGCCGCTTCCCCGCTGACGAGAGCGGCGCGCTGCAGGAGAGCGACGTGCCGGCCGAGTTTAAGGACGAGGCCGAGGCGGCGCGTTCCGCCCTGATCGAGATGGTCGCCGAGCAGGATGAGGCACTGCTCGAGAAGTTCTTCGCCGAAGGAACGCTGAGCGAGCAGGATCTGGGAGGCGGGCTGGTGGCCGCCTTTGCTGCGCGCAAGATCTTCCCCGTCTTCTTCTGCTCCGCCGGGCGCAATCAAGGCGTGCAGCCGATCCTCGACGGCATCGTCACGCTCGTACCCAACCCGCTCGCAGTTTCTTTCGCGGCGCGCACCGTGGCCGGCGACGAGACCATGCTCACCGGAAAGCCTGAAAACACGCCGATCGCCTACATCTTCAAGACCATCTCCGACCCGTACACCGGCCGCATCAGCTTGCTGCGCGTGTTCTCGGGCACGTTGCAACCTGACGGTACGTACTACAACCGGCAGCGCGACCTCGCTGAGCGTTTCGGCGCCGTCAACTGGATGCAGGGGCATGAGCTCGTACCGGTCGAGAAGCTGGTCGCGGGCGACATCGGCGCACTTGCAAAGCTCAAGGAGTCCCACACCGGCGAAACCCTGACCAGCAAGGACGGGGCGGTCTTTGTGCCGCCGGTCCCGATTCCCGAGGCCGCGATCTCGTTCGCGATCGCCCCCAAGGCCAAGGGAGACGAGGATAAGATCGCCTCTGGCCTCGGCAAGCTCCACGACGAGGACCCGACGCTTCACCTCGGGCGCGACCCACAGACCAAGGAGCAGCTCGTTGCGGGCGCCGGTCAGCTCCACGTCGAGATTGCAGTGGCGCGGCTGCGCAAGCGCTACAAGGTAGAGCTCACGCTGCAGCCGCCCAAGGTCCCCTACCGCGAGACGATCACGAGGGCCGTGGAGATCACGGCACGCCACAAGAAACAGACCGGCGGCCACGGCCAGTTCGCCGAGGCGAAGATCCGCATGGAGCCGCTGCCGCGCGGCGGGGGCTACGAGTACGTGGACAAGATCTACGGTGGCTCGATATCGCAGAACTATCGGCCCTCGGTCGACAAGGGCGTCCAGGATTCTGCTGTGCGCGGGGTCGTCTCCGGCCATCCCGTGGTCGACTTCCGCGTCACGCTGCTCGACGGCAAGGAGCACGCGGTCGACTCTTCGGACATGGCCTTCCGCACCTGCGGCCGCAAAGCATTCCGCGAGGCCGTCAAGCAGGCGGCGCCCACAATTCTCGAGCCGATCATGCAGGTCGAGATCACCACGCCCGACGAAAGCCTGGGGGACATCATGGGCGACCTCAACTCGCGCCGCGGCCGCGTCCAGGGCATGGAGCCGGGTGACGGCCAGACCGTGGTGAAGGCCCAGGTCCCACTCGCCGAGATGCTCACCTACTCGCAGACGCTGCGCTCGATCACGGGCGGGCGGGGCGACTTCCACATGGAGTACTCCCACTACGACGAGGCTCCGCGTCCGGTTCAAGAGAAGATCATCGCCGCCAGCGGCGCCGCCGCTGAGGAAGAGGACGAGGAGTAGCCGAGCTCGCAGCGGCGGACTCCCGAGGGGTTGACAAGGGCTCTAAAGTATGTCACGTTACGAGCGTGGGTTGTGTTCGTTGTTGTGGGTTAGCGTCAAAGATACGGTAACCGCGCCGCAAGGACCAGCGACCTTGCGGCTTTTTCGTTTTTGTCGGGTCGCGCCCGACACGACGGCAGCGGCAAAGAAAGTCCGTTGCAACAAGGAGACAGCAGCATGGCGCAGGGAACAGTAAAGTGGTTCAATGACACCAAGGGCTTCGGCTTCATCACGCAGGAGGGCGGCGAGGACGTGTTCGTCCACTACACCGCGATCCAGGGCGAGGGATTCCGGACGCTCAAGGAAGGTGCCCGGGTCGAGTTCGATGTCGTCCGTGGCCCGAAGGGGTTGCAGGCCGCCAACGTGCGCATGATCTGACGCCAATCGCGAGCCAAAATCAGAGGGCGGCGCTCCGGCGCCGCCCTCGCATTTCTCCACGCAGTAATCGAACCTACCCGCTCGCCCTTGCCGGCGCGGGCTTCACCGGGATCGGGAGAGCAATCCCCCCGGCCGGCGGTGGCCCGTAGTAGGGGCGATAGCCCAGGTCATGGCGCGGAATCGGCCCCTGCTGCATCAGCTCGCGCAGTCCCACGATCGCCTCCTCGCGCGAGGTGAACGCCATTTCGTGCGTGCGCGACATGATGATCGCCTCCTTCGGGCAGGCATCGACGCAGAAACCGCAGAACACGCAGCGCAGCAGGTCAATGGTGAAGACCTTGGGCCGCTTCTCCCACTCGACACTCTCAGTTGCATCCTCCTCCGCCTCGATGTGGATGCAGTCCGCAGGGCACGCCGTCTCGCACATGTAGCATGCCACGCAGCGCGGCGAGCCGTCCTCCCTGGCGAGCAGGATGTGGCGGCCACGCAAACGCTCCGAGTACTCGCGCTTGACCTCGGGCCACTCGACCGTGACGGTGTTTGCACGGGCGAAGAGGTTGCCGAGGAAGTGGCGCATGGTGACCGCGAGGCCCTTGACGATCTCGACGACGTAGAAGCGCTGCAGGAAACGGAGCGGCTTCGCATCGCAGACGATGATGTCGGCAGTCGTCATCGGTCGAGCTCCCCGGCGATGACGTTGAGGCTCGCCAGAATCGCCACCGAGTCCGCGACCATGTGGCCCTTGAGCATGTGCGGGTAGGCCTGGAAGATGGCAAAGCAGGGCGGGCGGACCTTGATGCGGTACGGCTTGCCGCCCCCATCCGAGACGATGTAGAAGCCAAGTTCGCCGTTGGCACCTTCGGTGCAGCCGTACACCTGCCCGGGCGGCACCTTCATCCCCTCCATCACCCACTTGAAGTGCCAGATCAGCGACTCCATCTCGGTGTAGACCTTCTCCTTCGCAGGGAGGGCAACGAGGTGATTGTCCGTGATCACCGCCCCGGGCTCGAGCCGCGCCAGCGCCTGCTCGACGATCGCGAGCGATTGGCGCACCTCCTCGACCCGGACGAGGAAGCGCGCGTACGTGTCGCCCGTGTGGGCAACCGGGATCTTGAAGTCGTACTCCTCGTAGCCGAGGTACGGCTGAGCCTTGCGCACGTCGTAGGGCACCCCGCAGGCGCGCAGGCACGGGCCGGTCCAGCCCCAGTCGAGAGCGTCCGCGGGCGACATCGCGCCGACGCGCTCGGTGCGCTGACGGAAGATGAGGTTCTGCGTGATCAACTTCTCCATGTCAGCCATCAGTGGCGGGATGCGCTTGAGTAAGTAGCGCACGGCGTCCTCGAAGCCTGCGGGTGTATCGTTGGCGAGACCGCCGATACGCACGTACGACACCGTCAGCCTGCCGCCCGCGCACGCTTCCAGGACCGAGTAGATCTCCTCGCGCGCCTTGTACATGTAGAGGAAAGGGGTCATCGCGCCCACGTCGTTGAGATTGGCGCCGATGTCCACGAGGTGGTCCATGATGCGCGACAGTTCCGACAGGATGAGACGGATGACCTGGGCGCGCCGTGGCGCCTCAATACCGAGCATCTTCTCGACCGCGAGTGCGTACCCGACGCCGTTCATCATCGACGAGCAGTAGTTGAGCCGGTCGGTGAAAGGAATGACCTGGTTCCACGTGTGCTGCTCCGCCATCTTCTCGAAGCAGCGGTGCAGGTAGCCGATTTCCGCCTCAGCATCGGTGATGACCTCACCGTCGAGGCGGACGACTGTCCTGAGCGTGCCGTGGCTTGCCGGGTGCGACGGGCCGAGGTTGAGCACCTGCGTCTCGAAGTGGTCCTCGTCCTCAAGCCTCCTGGACGCCCACGCCGGCTGATCCTGCTCACCCTCTCGCAGCAGCCAGCGCTGCCCGGGGTCATAATCCTTGCGCAGCGCGTGACCCTGGAACGACGGGTGGCAAAGGATCCGCTTCAGGTTCGGGTGGCCCTCGAAGCGGATGCCGAACATGTCGTACGCCTCGCGCTCAAACCAGTCCGCCGCCTTCCACACGCCGTAGACGGACGGAACCGAGGCGTCGTCCTCTTGCACCGGCACCTGGAGCCGGATGCGGTGACCATGCGTGACCGAGTAGAGGTGGTAGACGACCTCGAAGCGCTCCTCGCGCCCTGGATAGTCGACGCCGCAGACGTCGGACAGGAGCTTGAAGTCGAGCGCCGGGTCGTCCTTGAGGCGCCGCGCCAAGCTCAGCAACACACGCTTTTCCACGCGCAGGGTCGGCAGATCGCCGCCCGGCAGCACTGCCACCCCCGCACCCTCGGGATAGCCCCGCTGAATCGCGGCCAGGAGTTCCTCACGCTGCGCCATGAGCCTCTCCTTTCGGCCGGCGGCCGGTAAGCGCGAGTTGGTAGTGCGTCTCGCCGCCCTCGATCATCTCCTGCAGGCGCATCACGCCCTGCAGCAGCGCCTCGGGCGTGGGCGGACAACCGGGCACGTAGACGTCGACCGGGACGAACTCATCGATGCCCTGTACAACGTGATAGGCGCGGTAGAACCCGCCCGTGCACGCGCACGCGCCCATCGAGATGACGTACTTGGGCTCTGCCATCTGCTCGTAGATGCGCACCATCACCGGCGCCATCTTGTCGGTTACGGTGCCAGCGACAAGGAGCAGGTCGGACTGGCGCGGCGAGAAACGCACCACCTCAGCGCCGAAGCGCGACAGATCGTAGTGCGACATCATCACCGACATGAACTCGATCGCGCAGCACGCGGTACCGAATGGAAACGGCCACAGGCTGTTCTTGCGCGCCTTGTCGATCAGGTGGTTGAACTTGGTCGTGAGGAAAACGTGGCTGCCATCGGGCCGGCGCGCTGCCGCCTCTTTAGCCCCGCCGCCATACACCGGCAAGGAAACCCTGCTGTCCCGGCCACCCATCAACACCTCCCGCCCACTGACCAAAACGAGACGCCGGTCGCCCCTCTTCCCTGCCGGGCGAACGGCGCAATTATAGGCCCTCCCCGGCTAGCCGCCCGGCCCAGCGGGACAGAACCGCGCCAGCACTCGGCGCACGTACGCGCGCGTTTCGCGGTAGGGAGGCACGCCGCCGCTCTTCTCGACCACGGCGCGGCCGGCGTTGTAGGCGGCCAGTGTGCGCGGGAGGTCGCCGAAAACGCCGAGCAACTCGCGCAGGTGACGGCAGCCCGCGCGCAGGTTGGCGCGCGGTTCGTACGGGTCCTTAATTCCCTGCCTCAGCCACACCGCAGGCATGAGCTGCATGAGCCCCACGGCTCCGACGCGCGACACGGCCCAGGGCCGAAACCCGGACTCCTCCGCCACCACCGCGGCCACGAGCGCGGGATTGAGGCCGCTCTGGGCGCTCGCGGCGCGGATCTCGGAGGCATACGGCGTCGTGGGCGCGAGGGCATCGTGGCTGTACTCGGGGCGGCACGTGGGCGCCGGGATCGGCGCCGGCGCTGGCTCCTGCTCGTCCTCGATCACGCGCTCGAGGCGCGCAAGCGGCACTTCCACATGGCCATCGTCCAAATCGAGGCGGATCCGGTCGGGCGCGATGAGCTGTGCTCCGGAGACCTTTAGCATCCTCCCATCCACGAACACGGCCAGGTACTGTGCCTGCGCCGCTCCGTGCAGCAACGCCAGCGCGGCCACTATTGCCAGCGTCAACCCGCGTGCATCCTTCATGCGCGCGGGTGCTTCTGGTCGTAGAGCGAGCGCAGACGCTCGCGCGTGACGTGCGTGTAGATCTCGGTGGTCGAGATGTCCGCATGGCCCAGCATCGCCTGCACCGCCCGCAGATCGGCGCCGTGCTCGAGCAGGTGAGTCGCAAACGAGTGCCTGAGCGTGTGCGGCGAAAGGTGGCGCGTGATCCCGGCCACCTTCCCGTAGCGCTTGATGAGCTGCCAAAACGTCTGCCGCGTCATCGCCGCGCCACGCACGCTCAGAAAGAGGGCGTCGTCGCGGCGCTTGTCAAGCACCGTGCGCCCGTGCTCGAGGTAACGCGCCACCCACGCGCGCGCCTGCGATCCCACCGGCACGATGCGCTCCTTGCTGCCCTTGCCGAGCACCCTCACATAGCCAGGGTCGAGCCGCATCTGTCCGACTCGCAGCGACACCAGCTCCGAGACCCGCAGCCCGGTGGCGTACAGGGTCTCGAGCATGGCGCGGTCGCGCAAGCCGAGCGGCCGCGTCACCTCCGGCGCGGCCAGCAGCGCGTCCACCTCTTCCGCCGAGAGGTAGCTCGGCAAGGCGCGCAGCAAGCGCGGCGACTCGAGCTCGAGCGTGGGATCGACCGTCACGGCGCCGCGCTCGAGCAGGTACCGGAAGAAGCCGCGCAGGCTCGCGAGCGCGCGCGCCGCCGAGCGCGCTGACAGCCCACGGCCGCGCACAGCGGTGAGGTAGCGGCGCGCGCGCGCCCGGTCGCACGCCTCGATGGCGCACTCGTTGTCGGCGAGCCAGCGGCCGAAGCTCGCGAGGTCGCTGCGATACGCAGCCACCGAGTTGGGCGCGAGCCCGCGTTCCACCAGCAGGACGGCGAGGTAGTCCGGCAGCCAACGCGTGAAGAACGGCGAGTCAGCGGTAGGGCGCGTCACCGTGCCCTCCTGGTGCGACGCGATGTCCCGACGCCCGTCAGCGGCGGCTCGAAGCGGTAGCGTGCGAGGTCAAGCGTCCCGTCGAGACTGAAGCGCACCTTCTCAGCCTCCAGCAGCGCGCGCTGCAGGCCGACCGGCAGGTCGCCGCGGCGGTCTGTCGAGCATCCTCCGGAGGCGTTCACGACGCGATGCCACGGCACGTCGTCCGGGCAGCCATGCATCGCCCAGCCGATCGCGCGCGGGGACAACAGATACCCGAGTGCGGCGGCGATCTGGCCGTAGGTCATGACCCGCCCGCGCGGGATCAGGCGCACGAGCGCATACACGGCGGCGAACGCGCTCTCCCGTGCCGGCGGGATGTCGCCGTGCACGCGCCCCCGCGCGCTGCGGCGCGGCTGTGCCCGGGCCGGCCGCCGGCGGTCAGTGGTGTGCGAACTCATCGCAATGAGCGTGGCATTGGCGCCTGTTCCCCGGTCAAGTGTAGCCGGGGCCGCTGGGCGCCGCATCGCACGTCCCGATGCGGGCGCGCCGGCGCGTAGAATGCCCGCGTGCCTGCGCGCGTCTCCCTCGCACAACGTCTCATCACCTGCTCCGTCAACGACCTGCTGCCGGAGGCGCCGCGTTTCGGCCTCGGCCCGCCCGGCGAAGGGTTCGCCCGTCTCTCGGTGGGCGCCGAGCTGCACCGCATCGTGCAGGGCGAGCGTCTGAGCACGGACCCGCACGGGTCTGCCGAGGTCCCGGTCGCAGCCACGGTTGTGCTTGACGGCTGGACGCTACAGATCTCGGGCCGCGCCGACGCCATGAGCCTGCCGCCGGGGGCGCTTCCGGTCGTGGAGGAGATCAAGACGCTGCACTTCCGCAGCGAGCTCCCGCATCCGACGGCGCAGGATCGGCTCGAGCGCTTTCGCTGGCAGGTGAGGCTCTACACGTTCTGCCTGTTTCCCGACGGCGCCGCGCGCGCGTGCCTGCGTCTCGTCGACCTGGGCGGTGAGCAGCAACGGGTCGAGGAGGTGCCGTGGTCTCCGGCCCAGGTTAAGGCGTACCTGCTCGGACGGCTGCACGCGCTCGTGGCTGCGGAGACCGAGCGTGAGCACGTGCGCGAGCGCTGGCGCGCCGCCGCCGGTGACTTGCGCTTCCCTTTCCCCTCGGTACGCCCCGTGCAGGACGAAGCCATGGCGGCGATCACCGAGAGCCTTGGCGCCGGCCGCTGCCTGCTCCTCGCCGCGCCGACAGGCGTGGGCAAGACCGCGGCCGCGCTCTACCCTGCCGTCAGGCTCGCACTCGCCAGCGGCCGACGCGTGGCGTTCCTGACCGCCAAGACGCTGCAACAGCAGCTCGCCGTCGAGACGCTGTGCGCCATGCAGCGCGGCGGCTGGCGATCGCTCCAGATCCGGGCCAAGGCGCGCATGTGCGCCAACCGTGAGGTCATCTGCCACGAGGAGTTTTGCGAGCACGCGCGCAACTACGCCGGCAAGGTCGCCCAGCACGGCGTCCTCGCCGCGCTGCGCAGCGGGCCCGAGCACTTTGACCCGGACCGCATCTTCGCCACCGCCCATGCCGCCACCGCGTGCCCGTTTGAGGTCGCGCTCGAGCTGATCGAGGACTGCACCGCGGACGTGTGCGACTACAACTACGTCTTCGATCCCTCAATCAGCCTGTTCGGCCTCGCCGAGGAGGGCGCCCTTGCCGACACTTACCTGATCATCGACGAGGCGCACAACCTCGTCGACCGCGCCCGGGACTATTACTCGCCCCGTCTGACGCGCTCAGCGATTGCTGACGCGCGTGAACTGCTTGCGGGGCGGCGGCAGCGCGTGTGTCGCGAGCTCTCCGAAGTGCTGAGCGAGCTCGACCGCGTGATCGCCGAATTGGCCGAGCGCGAGCTCGGGGGCCGTCAAGGCTCGGCCGTGGCGGCGCCGGAGCTCCCGCTGCTAGTCGCCGCACGCCTTCGGCTTGACGCCCTCATTCCACCCTACTTCACTTTCAAGCGCAACGCCGACCTCTGGCTCGCTCACGATCCGGTGCTGGAGATCCTGCTCACGCTCGCCCGCCTGACCAACCTGCTCGAGGACGCCGGGCCCGAGTTCGTCACCCTCGTCGAGCGCGGCTCGCGTGAGGGCGACGAATGCCTCCGCGTCATGTGCCTGGACGCATCGCGTTTCGTGGGGGCGCTGCTGCGCCGGTGCGCGGGCGTGGTCGCGATGTCAGCCACGCTGGAGCCGTTCGAGTTCTACCAGGAGCTGCTCGGCTTCGAGCCCGACCGCACCGATACGCTCGCCCTCCCATCGCCGTTTCCTCCCGAGAACCGGCTTGTGCTCGTCCTGGACGAAGTTGATACCTCATTCCGAAAGCGCGCGAGCGCCTACGGCCGCGTCGCGGAGCTGGTCGCCGAGCTCGCGCCTGCCGACCGCAACGTGCTCGCGCTCTTCCCGTCGTACGCGTTCCTGCAGGAGGTGGCCAGCCGACTCATCGTGCCCGGCCACCGCGTCGAGGTACAGCGCGGCGACGACTCCGAAACCTTGCGCCGTGACATGCTCGCGAGGCTGCGATCCAACGCTGAGCCCGTGATCCTGCTCGGCGTGCTTGGCGGCGTGTTCGCGGAAGGCGTCGACTACCCCGGCGAGATGCTGTCGGAGGTCGTGGTGGTGTCGCCCGCGCTGCCGCAGGTCGGACCCGAACGCGAGCTGCTGAAGCGGTACTTCGAGGAGCGCTATGAGCGCGGCTTCGAGTACGCCTACCTGATCCCGGGCATGACACGCGTCGTCCAAGCAGCGGGACGTCTGATCCGCTCGGCCGAGGACCGGGGTGTGATCGCCCTCATCTGTCGGCGCTTCCTGCGCGACCCGTACGCTGCGCTACTGCCCGCCGACTGGACGGGCGGGCAACCGCGGGCACTGCGCTGCACCGACCCGGGGAGCGCCGTGCGCGTCTTCTTTGACCGTCAGCGCGAACTGTGTTAGCGTCTCAGCCACAACGAGCAGGCATGGGGGAAGCGATGGACATCGTTGCCAGCATTCTCAGCGACAAGGGGCGCAAGGTGCACACGATCCCGCCGACTGCGACCGTGTTCGAGGCGGTCGAGAAGATGTCGGCCGCGGGCGTTGGCGCGCTCATCGTGTGCGATCAGGGCGCGCCCACAGGCATCTTCAGCGAGCGCGATCTCATGACCAGGGTCATCCTGGCCAAGAGGAATCCGGCCACGACTCCGGTCGGCGAGGTCATGTCGACCGACGTTGTGTGCATCGAGCCGAAGATCTCGACGACGGAGGCAATGGCGATCATGACCTCGCGGCGCTGTCGCCACCTGCCGGTCGTCAGCGAGGGCGCGCTCGCCGGCATCGTCTCGATCGGCGATCTCGTGCGCTGGACGAGCCGTAATCAGGAGTTCGAGATCCTCCGGCTGACCGAGTACATCCACGGCAAGTACCCGGGCTAGGAGGCTGAGTCGCCGATCAGCGTCCCCACATGTTGAACTTCAGCACGCACCAGAGCGCCTCGAAGCCATCCTTCCAGCCGATCTTCTTGCCCTCAGCGTACGTGCGCCCGTGGTATGAGACCGGGACCTCGTAGATCCGCACACCCATGCGCGCCACGCGGGCGACGAACTCGGGTTCAAACCCGAACCGGTTTGAGGTGATGCGCAGGCGCTCCTTGACCGGCCGCGTGAACACCTTGTAGCACGTCTCCATGTCGGAGAGGTTCAGGTTGGTGAACATGTTCGAAACCAGGGTGAGGAACTTGTTGCCGAGCGAGTGCCAGAAGAACAGCACCCGGTGCGGCCCGGACGAGAAGCGGCTGCCGAGCACGACATCAGCCCTTCCACTCAGGATCGGCGTCAGCAGCGCCGGGTAGTCGGCCGGGTCGTACTCCAGGTCGGCGTCCTGGATCAGGATCACGTCGCCGGTGGCGTGCGCAAAAGCGGTTTGCAGGGCAGCGCCCTTGCCGCGATTCTGCTCGTGCTGGAACCATGCGAACCGGCACGGCCGCGTTGCGTTTTCCGGCACCTGGTAGGCGGCGAGCCGCGCCGCCGTTGCGTCGCGCGAGCAGTCGTCCACGGCCACGATCTCAAGCTCGTGCACACCGTCAGGGAGCGGTGCGGCGGCGACGCGGTCCAACATCTGCACCACCGTGGCTGCCTCGTTGAACACCGGGATTGTCACCGTGACCTTCACGCCTCACATCTCCTCTCTATCGCACGACGCTGCGTCGAGCCCCAGTTGCGACGTATCATGCCAGCGCCGCACGGCGGCTGCGAGGCCCCAGGTCTACCAGTGGATGAACGCGAAGGTCCGGTGGTCGTGCCGATCGAGGATGCGCTCGACCTGCACAGCTTCCGTCCCCAGGAGATCGCCGACGTCGTGGCCTCGTACCTCGCGGCTGCGCGTGCGGCCGGTCTGAGCGAAGTGCGGCTCATCCACGGGCGCGGCCGGGGCGTGCAGCGCGCGCGCATCCACGCTCTGCTGGCTCGCTTGCCCGGCGTCGTGCGGGCATTCGAAGCTCCGCCCGAGCGCGGAGGTTGGGGCGCGACCATCGTCATCCTCGCGCCGGCCACACCGATCGCCGACCCGTCCACTTAGGAGCCTGCCCGAGTAAGCGGGTGCGGTCGCGTTACGAGCGCCGCGGGGCCAGATGCAAGGCGCCGCGACGAAGGCGATGTTCCCCCATCGGCGAGAAGCGGCAACGCAGCAGATGGCCCCGCGCCGCCGTAACCCTCCGG